>Ga0307374_10003766_pt1 | contig 25708 bp, 20 predicted proteins | sample OX3MG_FD_202532 | JGI IMG/M metagenome (GOLD analysis project Ga0307374, IMG submission 202532) | Soil microbial communities from Risofladan, Vaasa, Finland - OX-3 | ecosystem: Environmental > Terrestrial > Soil > Coastal area > Acid sulfate soil | place: Finland: Risofladan, Vaasa | collected...
GCCAACCTGATGGCGATGCTCGTGCAGTACCTGTCGGCCAAGGTCGGCGTGGCCACCGGCCAGGACCTGCCGCAGCTCTGCCGCGATCAGCTGCCCCGCGCGGTGTCCCGCGGGCTATGGGTCCAGGCCGAACTGGTCGCCATGGCGACGGACCTGGCCGAGTTCGTCGGCGCCGCGATCGGGCTGAACCTGCTGTTCGGCCTGCCGCTGCTGGCCGCCGGGCTGATCACCGCCGTGGTGGCCTTCGGGGTCCTGGCGCTGGACCAGCGCGGCTACCGGCGGTTCGAGCTGGCCATCGCCGCCCTGCTGGGCCTGGTCCTGCTCGGCTTTGCCTACGACCTGGTCGCCGTCGGCGTGAGCCCGGCGGGCATCGCGGCCGGGCTGGTGCCCAATCTCGGCGGGCACAATCTCGGCGGGAGCAGCCTCGGCGGGCCCAGCCTCGGCGGCAGCGACGTGCTGCTGCTGGTGGCGGGGATCATCGGCGCCACGGTCATGCCGCACGTGGTCTACCTGCATTCGGCCCTGACCAAGTCGCGGGTGTCCTGCCGCGATGACGCCGAGCGCCGCGAGGTCCTGCGTTTCCAGCGAATCGACGTGGTCATCGCGCTCGGCGCGGCCGGCTTGATCAACCTGGCGATGCTGTTCGTCGCCGCGTCCCTGTTCAGCCGGACGGGCAGCCCATCGGCGGGCAGCCTCCAGGTCGCGCACGCCGACCTGGCCAAGCTGGTCGGCGGCGGAGCGGCGCTGGCCTTCGCCGTCGCGCTGCTCGCCTCCGGGCTGTCTTCCTCCAGCGTCGGCACGTACGCGGGCCAGGTCGTCATGCAGGGCTTCATCGGCCGGCGTATCCCCGTCTACCTGCGCCGCGGCATCACCATGCTGCCGGCCCTCGTGGTCCTGGCCGCCGGGCTGCCCCCGACCGGCAGCCTCATCGTCTCCCAGGTCGTGCTGTCGTTCGGTATCCCGTTCGCGCTCGTGCCGCTGGTCATGCTGACCCGCCGGGCCGACATCATGGGCCCGCTGGCCAACCACCGCGTCACCACCGCCGCGGCCGCCTGCGTCGCCGGCCTGATCATCGTCCTGAACGCTTACCTGCTCTGGATCACGTTCCTGAGCTGATCCCGTCCGGGGTGATGATCAAGGTCACCGGCCGGGCGGTCAGGGGCCGGCGGGTGGCAAGCTTGCCTATACTCCGTCGTGTTATGCCGTTCTCATCTATCCCGCAGGCAGAGCCGGTTACCCGCCGCGACAGGCGCAAGATCGCGGTCATCGGCGTCATCGTGCTGGCCATCTTCGCCGGGGTCGGTATCTGGGCCGCGGTCCGGCCCGGTGCCTATGGCGCCTCCCGCGACGGCTGCGTCACGGTCAATGTCCCCAGCACCACCGGCGGCGCGCTGCTGCACGAGTGCGGGTCCAAGGCCCGGACCATGTGCCGCAACGCGTATGCCAACCAGGGCGTTGCCGTCCAGCTGACCCGGCAGCAGTGCCGGCTGGCCGGGATTACCCCGCCGGCCGCCTCGGCCAGCCCGTCGACGGACTGACCCGCGCCTAGCGCGGCGCGGCGAGGACGTCCGCGTCGAAGCAGGTCCGGTCGCCGGTGTGGCAGGCGCCGCCGACCTGGTCGACCTTGACCAGGATCGCGTCGCCGTCGCAGTCCAGCGCCACGGACTTCACGAGCTGCAGGTGGCCGGAGGTCTCGCCCTTGACCCAGTATTCCTGGCGGCTGCGCGACCAGTAGGTGCACCGGCCGGTGGTCAGCGTCCGGTGCAGCGCCTCGTCGTCCATCCAGCCGAGCATCAGCACCTCGCCGGTGTCGTGCTGCTGGGCGATGGCCGCCACGAGCCCGGCGTCGTCGCGCTTCAGCCGCGCGCAGACGCGCGGATCAAGGCCGGACTCGGTTGCGTCGATTCTCATCCGTTTCCCCATGCCGTGTTCGATGTGCCGTGTTCGATATGCCGTGTTCGATGTGCCCGGGCCTGCGCGTCGCCCCCCAGGGGCCGCCGGTAGCCAGGTGGCGCGTCACGCTGGTACCGCCGCCAGCGCCTGCGCCAGCGTGAACGCGCCCGCGTACAGCGCCTTGCCGATGATCGCCCCGTCCACGCCGAGCGGCGCGAGCTCCGCGATGGCACGCAGGTCGGCCAGGCTGGACACGCCGCCGCTGGCGATGACGGGGCGATCGGTGCTGGCACAGACCCGGCGCAGCAGATCCAGGTTCGGCCCCGCCATCATGCCGTCCTTGGCCACGTCGGTCACGACGTACCGCTGGCAGCCCTCGGCGTTGAGCCGGCCGAGCACCTCGAACAGCTCGCCGCCCTCGGCGGTCCAGCCGCGCGCGGCCAGGGTGGTGCCGCGGACGTCCAGCCCGACCGCGATCCGGTCGCCGTGCTCGGCGATGATGGCGCGCACCCAGCCGGGGTTCTCCAGCGCGGCCGTGCCGATGACCACCCGCGCGCAGCCGGTCGCCAGCGCCGCCGCGAGCGAGGCGTCGTCCCGGATCCCCCCGGACAGCTCCACCGCGACGTCCAGCCGCCCGATGACGTCGGCGAGCAGCGCGGCGTTGGAGCCGCGGCCGAAGGCGGCATCCAGGTCCACCAGGTGGATCCACCGCGCGCCGGCGTCCTGCCAGGCGAGCGCGGCGGCCAGCGGGTCGCCGTAGTCAGTCTCGGTGCCCGCCGCGCCCTGCACGAGCCGGACCGCCTGCCCGCTCGCCACGTCCACGGCGGGCAGCAGCGTGAGCGGGAGCGTCCGCGGGCTCCGGGTGGTCATAGTGCGCCCTTCGTGCTCGGGATGACGCCAGGCGCACGGGGATCGGGAGCGGCGGCGGCCCGCAGGGCGCGGGCGAACGCCTTGAACTGTGCCTCCACGATGTGGTGCGGGTTGCGTCCGGCCAGCACGTCCAGGTGCACGCAGATGGCGGCCGAGTGGGCGAGCGACTCGAAGAAGTGCCGGGTCAGCGTGGTGTCGTAGGTACCGATCAGCGGCGCCATGCCGGCCGGCTCGGAGTGCACCGCGTAGGGCCGCCCGGACAGGTCCACCGCGGCGCGGGCGAGCGTCTCGTCCAGCGGCACGAGGGCGTCACCGAACCGGCAGATCCCGGCCTTGTCGCCCAGCGCCTCCGCCAGCGCCTGCCCGAGCGTCAGCGCCGTGTCCTCGACGGTGTGGTGAGCGTCGATCTCGATGTCGCCCTGGGCCTGGACGCTCAGGTCCAGCAGGCCGTGCTTGCCCAGCTGGGCCAGCATGTGGTCGAAGAACGGCACGCCCGTCTGGGCCTGCGCGGCGCCCGAGCCGTCTAGCTCTAGCTCGACCAGGATCTTGGTCTCCTTGGTGGCGCGCTCCACCCGGGCGAACCGGCTCATGACACTCCTCCGCTGATGTGCTGGCCGCCGCTGATCTGCTGGCCGCCGCCGGCCGGCTGCTGGGCCAGGACCGCCGTCAGGGCCGCGCGAAACGCGGCCATCTCCTCGGGCGTTCCGATGCTCACCCGTAGCCACTGCGGCGGCCCGACCGCACGGATCAGCACGCCGCGATCGAGCAGTTCCCGCCAGATGACGCGCCGGTCGCAGAACCGGCCGAAGAACACGAAGTTGGCATCGGAGTCGGCCACGTCCAGGCCCAGCTGCCGCAGCCATTCCACGAGGTCATCGCGCTCAGCACGGATCCTGGCCACCGATGCGAGCAGCTGATCGGCATGGCGCAGCGCGGCCTGGGCGACGGCCTGCGTCACCGCGGACAGGTGATACGGAAGCCGGACCAGCGCCAGCGCCTCGACCACGGCCGGGTCCGCGGCCAGGTACCCCACGCGCGCGCCGGCCAGGGCGAACGCCTTCGACATGGTCCTGATCACGACGAGCCGGGGGAAGCGCGGCAGCACCGCCAGCGCGCTGGCGCCGGGATCGCGGGCGAACTCGGCGTAGGCCTCGTCGACCACCACCATGCCGGGTGCCAGCGCGCAGGCCGCCTCGATCACGCTGGGCGGCAGCGCGGTCCCTGTCGGGTTGTTCGGCGAGGTCAGGAAGACCAGGTCCGGCCGGTGCTCGGCGATGGCCGCGGTCACGCCCTCGGGATCCAGGCTGAAGTCCTCGTTCCGCGCCCCGGCGATCCACCGGGTGGCGGTGGTCTGGGCAATGATCGGGTGCATCGAGTACGACGGCTCGAAGCCCAGCGCACTGCGGCCGGGACCACCGAACGCCTGCAGGAGCTGCTGAATGATCTCGTTGGACCCGTTGGCCGCCCAGGTGTGCTCAAGCGTCAGGTCGTGACCCAGGTAAGCGGCCAGCCCGGCCCGAAGCTCGAGGGCGTCGCGGTCCGGGTACCGGTTCAGCCCGGCGGCGGCCGTCGCGACGGTGGCGGCGATCTCGCCGACGAGCTCGGGCGGTGGCGGGTACGGGTTCTCGTTAGTGTTCAGCGCGACCCTGACCGCTAGCTGCGGGGCGCCGTAGGGCTCGCGGCCGACCAGGTCGGCCCGCAGCGGCAGCCCGGCGCTCACTGCTGCTCCGCGGCCGGAACGCCGGCCGGGATCCGGGTCCGCACCGCCTGCACGTGCGCGACCAGATCCTCCGCGCCGCCGAGGGCGTCGATGTGCGCGGCGGCGGTGGCCAGGCCCGCCTCGTTACACTCCACGACGTGGATGCCGCGCAGGAAGGACAAAACCGACAGCCCGCCGGAATGCCGGGCGGTGCCGCCGGTCGGCAGCACGTGGTTGGAGCCCGCCAGGTAGTCGCCGAGCGAGACCGGCGCCCACGGGCCGACGAAGACGGCGCCGGCGTTGCGCACGCGCCGGGCCAGCGCGGCGGCGCCGGCGGCCTGGATCTCCAGGTGCTCAGGGGCCCAGGCGTCGGCGACGGCCAGGGCGGCGCTCAGGTCGTCGACGAGGACGCACGCCGACTGCCCCGCTAGCGCGGCCCGGACCCGCTCGACGTGCCGCGTGGCGGCGACCGCGGCGGCCAGCTCCGGGTCGACCCGGTCGGCCAGGCCGGGATCAGTGGTGATCAGCAGGCAGGCGGCGAGCGAATCGTGCTCGGCCTGCGCGACCAGGTCAGCCGCGATGAAGGCCGGATTGGCAGTGTGGTCGGCGATGATCGCGATCTCGGTCGGGCCGGCCTCGGCGTCCACCGCGACCCGGCCGCTGAGCAGCCGCTTGGCCGCGGCGACGTAGACGTTGCCCGGCCCGCTGATGACATCGACCGGGGCGCAGTCCGCGGTGCCGTAACCGAGCATCGCGATCGCCTGCGCTCCGCCGGCCGCGTGCACCTCGGTGATCCCCAGGAGCGCGCAGGCGGCCAGGACCACCGGATCCGGCAGTCCGCCGCGGCCGGCCTGCGGCGGCGAGGCGACGGCGATCTCGCCGACCCCGGCGGCCTGGGCCGGGATGACGTTCATCACGACCGAGGACGGGTACACGACCAGGCCGCCGGGCACGTAGACGCCCGCCCGGCCGACCGGCACGTACCGCTCGGTGACGGTGGAGCCGGGCGCCACGCTGGTCACGCTCTGCGCCGGCAGCTGGGCCCGGTGCACCAGCAGGGCCCGGCGCGCGGCCTCCTCCAGCGCGGCCCGCACCGCCGGGTCCAGCTCGGCCAGGGCGTCGGCCAGCGCCCGCTCCGGCACCCTGGTCGTGACCAGGTCCACGCCGTCGAATCGGGCCGTCTGCTCGCGCACCGCCTCGGCGCCGCGCCGCCGGACGTCCTCGCAGATCGGCCGGACGACGGCCAGCGCGGCCTCGACATCCAGCTCGGCGCGGGGCAGCACGCCGGCCAGCTCGGCGGGGCGCATCTCACTGGCGGGCTTGCCACGCAGGTCAACTCGGATCAGCACCCGTCAAGCCTACGGGAGCCCTCCGGTCTCCCCGAACCCAAGCCCACCGCGACCACCGCGACCACCGCCGGCCGGCGAGCCAGCGGGGCCGGCGGAGGCGCGGGGTCGGCGGGCTAGGCGGGCGGTCGGGTGATGAGGCCCTGCCAGGGAGCCAGGGTGACGCCCGGGGCGGCCGCAGGGTCGGCGTCCGGGGCGGCCCCGGTGCTGAGCAGGATCTCGCCGCACGGGGCCGACCAGGTGGCGGGCCGGTCGGACAGGTTGGCCAGGACAGTCAGGTCGCCCACCCGGTAGGCCCAGAGGCCGCCGGTCACCTCGAGCTGCTCATACGGCGCGATCCGGCCGCCCAGCTCGGCGCGGCGCAGCGCCAGCAGGTCGCGGCACAACGCCAGCACGGAGCGCGGGTCGTCGCGCTGGCTGGCGACGTTGCGGGCGGCGCTGTCGCCGACCGGCAGCCAGGGCCGCGCGGCCGTGGTGAATCCGCCGGACGGCGAGCCATCCCAGTGCATCGGCGTCCTGGCCCGGTCGCGGTTACCCTGCGGGCCGACGGCGCCCAGAGTCATCTCGTCACGCTGCAGCTCCGGCGGTACCTCGACGTCGAGCATGCCGATCTCGTCGCCGTAGTACAGGACCATCGTGCCGGGCATGGTGGCGAGCACCAGGAGCGCCAGCCTGGCCTGCCGACCGTCGTTGCCGCACCAGCGGGTCGGGAACCGGCCGACATCGTGGTTGGATGCCATCCACACCGGGCAGGCGCCGTCCGGCACGCTGCTCAGCGTCCGGCGCACGACGTCGGAGAGCTCAGCGGCGGTGAAGTTCGCGAAGACGAACGGGAAGTTGAAGGCCAGCTGCAGCTCGTCGTGGTCGCCGTAGAACTTCGCCAGCGCGGCGGGGTCGCCGACCCAGGTCTCGCCGAGCAGCAGCCGGGACGGCGAGTACTTCTCGGCGATCTTGCGCCAGTCCCGGTACACGTCGTGTACCTCGGGCTGGTTGGCGCTGTAGACCGGCCGCAGGCCGTGCCGGCCCTCCAGCGGGTCGTCGCGCCCTATCGGCGGGTTGTCGCGAAGCTGGGGGTCCTTATACAGGCCGTGCGCCACGTCAATCCGGAAGCCTGCGACCCCGCGGCCGAACCAGAAGTCCAGGATCTGGCGGAACTGCTCGTGCACGGCCGGCAGCCACCAGCTGAGGTCGGGCTGGCTCACAAGGAAGTTGTGCAGGTAGTACTGACTGGTGCCGGCGTCCCATTCCCAGGCCGACTTGCCGGTCGAATCCAGCCAGTTGTTCGGCGGGCCGCCGCCGGGCGCGGCATCGGCCCAGACGTAGTAGTCCCGGTGCTCAGAGTCCCGGCCGGACACGGCGTCGACGAACCACGGGTGGGCGGAGCTGGTGTGATTGGGCACCAGGTCGAGCAGCACCCGCATGCCGCGGCTGGCCGCGTCCGCGATCAGCTCGTCCAGGTCCGCGAGGGTGCCGAGCTCGGGATGCACGTCCGTGTAGTCGCTGACGTCATAGCCCCAGTCCGTGTCGGGCGAGGGCATGGTGGGTGATAGCCAGATGCCGTCCAGGCCGAGCCATTCCAGGTGGTCGAGGCGGCTGATGATGCCGCGCAGATCGCCGTAGCCATCGCCGTCGGAGTCCAGCCAGGACCGGACGTACAGCTGATAGAGGGCCGCGCCGTGCCACCACGGGCGGCCTGCGGTGTCGTGACCCGTTGTGCCGTGCTCCATCTGTCTCCTGAATTCTTCATCGCGGGAACCGCGCGAACTCGGGCGGTGCGGGGGGTTATGCGGGGGTAACAGCGCCGCCAGGCGCCACTATCGCATGCATGGCGGTCCGGCCGGCAGGTCCGGGCGCTTGCCTTCACCCTGGCGCGGGTGGCCTCGCGTACGCCTGGCGCGCTGTTGACCGGCCGCCGGGGGTTATTCGACGATCTTGGAGATGGGCACTTCCAGGATGTCCCGCGCCCCGGCCGACTTGAGCGCGGGAATCAGCGTGTTGACCCCGCGCTTGGGCACCACGGCCTCCACCGCGTGCATGTCCCCGCGGGCCAGCGAGGTGATGGTGGGCGAGGACATGGCCGGCAGTATCGCGGTGACGGCCCCGAGGTCGCCCACGCCCACGTTGAGCTTGAGCAGGACGCTGGCGCGGGCCTGGATCGCGCCGCGCAGCAGCAGCGCGATGTCCTCCATGGCGGCCCGCTTGTTCGCGTCCTGATAGGCCGCCGGGTTCGCGACCAGCTCGGTGTAGCTGGTCAGCAGGGTCTCCAGGATCCGCAGGCCGTTGCGGCGCAGCGAGGAGCCGGTCTCGGTCAGGTCGACGATCGCGTCCACGATGTCGGGCACCTTGGCCTCGGTCGCGCCGTAGGACGGGATGATGGCGGCCTTGACCCCGCGCGTCTCCAGGAAGCGCCGGGTGATCTCGGGGAACTCCGTGGAGATGCGCAGGCCGTCGGGCAGGTCGCTGGCCGACTCCCAGGACGCGCTGGCCGGCACCGCCAGCACGACCCGGACCGGCGACGAGGTGGCCTTCGAGTAGTGCAGCTCGCCCAGCGAGGCCACGTCCGCGCCGGTCTCGGTGATCCAGTCCCGGCCGGTGATGCCAAGGTCGAACAGGCCCTCCGCGACGTAGGACGGGATCTCCTGCGGCCGCAGGAACCGGACCCGCTCGATGCGCGGATCGTCGATCGTCGCATGGTAATCACGGTCGGACGACCGCCGCACGGTCAGGTCAGCCGCATCGAACAGGTCGAGCGTGGCGCGCTCCAGTGAACCCTTAGGCAAGACCAGCGAAAGCAACGAAAACCCACCCTCGTTCCGAACGGACATTCCCTCCAGACTCTAGCCGCTGCTGGTCAGTGACGTCCGGTGCCCGAGCCCGGCAGGAATAGTCCGGGGCAGGGCAGCGTTTCAGATCATCGCCGGTGCGTTAGGGTCCCCCGGGCCGCTACTACCGCCTTCGCGGAATACCGTTCGGCTGGAGCCGCGTTGCGCATCTCGCCGTGAGGCGACCTGCGCACCGGCCGTGGCACGCCCTCGTGAGCAAGCGCTCCCGGGGGCGCTGTCACGTCCGGGGCCTAGGGCCGGCCGCGTCCGGCGGGTAAGCCGGGACACCGGACCCGGGCCGCCAGGAGCTGCCGGGCCAGGACCGCGGGCGCCTCGGTCAGGGACGGGCCGTACCAGGTCAGGTGGCGGCCGCTGACCAGCGCCGTGCTATCGCCCGGGAACGCCTCGGGGCCGTCCGAGGCGCTGAACCGGTATGGCTCGTCCGGCAGCACGACCAGGTCGGCCCCGGCGTCTCGGATTTCCTCGATGCCGACCCGGGGATACCGCTCGGCGTGATCCGAGTAGAGGTTGGCCACGCCCAGCCGGGCGAGCAGGTCACCGGCGAAGGTGTCGTGCCCGAGCACCATCCAGGGCCGCCGCCAGACCGGGATCACGGCCGTCCGGATCGCCGGGCCAGGTACGGCGCGCGGCACCCGCCGCCAGGCCGCGGCCGCGGCCTCCAGCCAGGCCGGCCCGGGCAGCCCGCAGGCCACCGTCAGCATCCGGCCCAGGGAGGTCAGCGCCTCGGGCAGGTTCCGCACGCGGGTCACCCACACGGCCAGCCCGGCCGCCCGCAGCGCGTCCAGGTCCGCCTTCCGGTTCTCCTCCTCGTTGGCCAGCACCATGTCGGGCGCCAGCCCCACGATCTGCTCGATGCCGGGGTTCTTCGTCCCGCCGATCCGGGCGACCGCCAGGTCCGCCGGGTGCGTGCACCAGTTGGTGGCGCCGACCAGCAGTCGCGGCGCGCAGGACGCGACCGCTTCGGTCAGCGACGGGACCAGCGACACCACCCGAGCGACCGACCTGGGCACTTTCACCTCATTACCCACGTCGTCATGAGCCACATCGTCGCGGGCTGCGCCCGGGCCCGCCCGCCGGTCGGCGGGCATGCCCAGGTCATCGTGGTCTGGCATGGCCGTGTCCCCCCAGATCCCTGTCTCAGTCTCATTCTGAACGCCTAGCGCCATAACCTCCAGCGTCACTTGCCGATCAGCTCTCGCGTACTGTGAGCTGTCGCGCTGCCCCGCGCGACAGCCCGGCGACACCGAAAGGCTGCAGTCCATGACCGACGCGCTACCGGAGGCCGTTCGTGCGACGCTGGACGACCCGTTCGCCCGGCTGTCGGGGAACCTCGCGGACACCCGCCGCCTGCGGCTGGAGGTCACGAGCACCGGGCAGCTGACCCCGCACATGCACCGGCTGGAGCTGACCGCCGCCGAGCTCGACGGGTTCACCTACGCGCCCGGCCAGGACGTCATGCTGCTGGTCGCCGCCGAGGGGAACCGGCCGCTGCGGCGCCGCTACACGATCAGGCACCTGGACCAGGCGCGACGGCTGCTCACCCTGGACGTGGTCCTGCACGGGGACGGCCCGGGCGAGCGCTGGGTTCGCTCGGCGCGGCCCGGCGACCGCATCGAGGGGATCGCCCCGCGCGGGAAGATCACCACCTCCCCCGCCGCGGACTGGCACCTGTTCATGGGCGATGAGTCGGCCCTGCCGGCGATCTTCGCGATGACCGAGTCCCTGCCCGGCGACTCGGTCGCGACGGTGGTGATCGAGATCCCCGACCCGGCCGACGAGCAGGAGCTGTGCGCCCCGGCCCGGACGAGGATGACCTGGCTGCACCGGCTCAGCGGGCCGGCCGGCGAGGCGGCCGCGCTGGCCAGCGAGGCGGCCGAGGTGGAGCTGCCGCCCGGCATGGGCCACGCCTACCTGCTCGGCGAGGCGAAGGTCGTGCTGGCGCTGCGCGAGGTCCTGGCCGGCCGCGGGCTGGCCCAGGACCAGATGTCGCCGAAGGCTTACTGGGGCCGTGGCCGGGCCAACTCCGGCCACGGGGAGCCCGCCAGGGACGCCTAGCCCCGTCCAGGCCCCAGGCCAGGGATTTCAGTAACAGGGGTTGCAGTAACAGGGGGCCGGCGGAGCCGGGCTAGAACGGCTGGTCGCCGACGTCCGCCTGGCCGTTGGCCACCAGCCATCGCAGCGCCTCGCGCAGGGCATCGAGTGTGGCGAACCGCGGCGCGTAGCCGAGCACATCCCGGCCGCGCGCGATGCTGGCGGTGATGCCGCGAAAGGTGTGGTCGCGGGTGGCGGCGGCGTGCTCGGGGGCGACGCGGCGGTCAAACTCCGCCCAGTCGACGAAGTCGAGCACCGGCTCGCGGCCGAACCACCGCGCGACGCCGTCCGCAAGGCCGCGCAGCGTCATGGCCTGCTCGGCGACCACGTGGAAGCTGGCGCCGATAGCGGCCGGCCGGGACAGCGCCAGCTCGAACGCCTGCGCCACGTCGTCGGCGTGCACGTGATGAAGGACGCCCATCCCGTTATCGGGCAGCGCGAGCGGCCGGCCGGTCGCCAGGCTCGTCCAGACGCCGGGATCCAGGTTGCCCGCCGGCGTGATGACCGGCCAGCCCGGCCCGCTGATGTGGCCGGGGTGCAGCACGATGGCGGGAACGCCGCCGGCCATCGTCTCGCGGCGCAACAGCGCCTCGATCTCCGCCTTGCCCGTGCCGTACTCGCCGTAGGCGGTGCGCGGCTCATCCTCGGTGACCGGCACCCGCAGCGCGGGGCCGTGCACCCAGATCGTCCCGCAGTGCACCAGTAGCGGGCGAGACGGGCGGAGTGCGTCGACAAGCTGCCGCGCCGAGGCCGCGGTGAAGCAGACCAGGTCGATCACCACATCCGGGTCCAGCGCGGCGACCCGGGCGCCGAAGCTGCCGTCGGCATCCTCCGCCTCGCGGTCGGCCGTGACGCGCGTGACCGCGCTCCACTCCGGGCTGGGCTGATAGGGCTCCCTGGTGCCGCGGCTGATCGCCACGACCTCGTGCCCGGCACGCACGAGCCGCGGGATCAGGTAGGTGCCGATGTGGCCGGTGGCTCCGATAACGACGACGCGGCTCATGCGAAGGACCTTTCGGCGAGACGGCAGGCTAGGCAATCCTGGCACGGGCGCGACCGCCCGGCAGCGGTGACTCAGCGCAGGACCCGCTCCCGGCGCGGCTCGGCCGCTGCCACGGGGGCCGGCGGCTGCGCCCGCCAGACCCACTTCTTGTAGGCCCCGTAGCGGAACAGGGTGGCCAGCCCGATGCCGATGGCCAGGAAGATGTTGTAGGCGATCCTGCCGTGCAGGCCCAGCAGGTAGGTGCTGAACCCGAGGCACGCGAGCTGGATCGCCAGCCCGATGCCGTTCAGCACGAAGAACAGGATGCCCTCGCGGCTCACGCTGGAGCGCTGGCGGTCCCGGAATGTCCAGTAACGGTTGCCCGCGTAGGAGACGATCGTGGCCACCACGGTCGCGATCACGTTCGAGAGGAGCGGACCGACGCCAGCCCGGAAGTACAGCTCGTTGGTGCCGATATCGGCGACTAGGACGGCAAGTCCGCCGACCATGCCGAACCTAGCCAGCTCGGCGATCAGCTGCCGGGATCTGCCGTAGAGCAGGCTGGCAAGTCCCACCTGCCTCACCAGGCTCGTCGGGCGCCGGTGAGCTGACGACCGGCGGGCCGGCCTGGCGGGCGTCACGACCCCGGCCGCCCCCTTCCTGTGCGAGCTCACGGGGCCGAGAGTAGTGCGCTAACTCGCTCACGCGGGGCGAATGGCACACCTCGCCGGTTATCGGGCACCCCGGTACAGCAGGTAGGTGACGGCGGCGGCTATGCCCGAGCGGTCGCGCGCGAGCCGCGACTGGACCGGCGGCAGCGACACGATCAGCCGGTGGACCGCCCAGCGCAGTTCGCGGCCGGCCGGTGACCGGGACATGCGCGCACAGTCATAGAGCACCAATCGGCGCGTACCATCTCGAAAGGGGACGACCAGGGATTGTGGACGCCCGGAAACGGAATGGACGCTGCATCTCGGACGAAACTACGTATTCCGTCACATCCGCTGACATAGTCTGCGCGGTCCTGGCTGCCATCGGCGATGGTGACGATGACGCCCGTGTCGTCCTGTTCTATGCTCCGCGCGTGCACGCAAGGGCGAGTTCTGCCGCTAGGATCAGCCCGGTCGGCCCCGCTCCGACGATCGTGACGCCGTCTGAGGGGCCAGCCGAGGGAACTGTCGGCACGCGTCCTCCCGATCGTCGGCGGGTCTTCCGGGTCGGATCTCACGTCGTCCGAGTCCAGCCGAGAGGTCCTCTCGCTCAACTTGCACGAAGCTGATCCATAATAAGAAGAACAGACCCTGACCGCTGTGCCGAAAGGAGCGCTCGGGTTGGCACCAACGGCGACTGCCGAGATCTCCGCGCTCTTGGGAAATACCTCGGCGCGGACGCTCATGCTCGGCATCGATAAAACGGGCAGAATCCGTCAGCACGACCGGGCAGCGGCAGATGTTCTCTGTGATGAGCCATCCGCCCTGCTCGGTACTGACCTGGGCAGCCTGCTGGCCGGGCCGGAGGCGCACGCGATTACCCTGCAGGGCCTCATCGACGGCGCATGCTCGGGTCGTGAGGGAACGACCGTCCTGACGGTGCGGACCGCCCGCGGGACCAACGCCGACGGCGTCGTCACCGTGCAGCCGGTCCGCTCGGCCGATCCCGAGCTGGTCGCGCAGGTCATCCTGCGCATTCCGCCCCCGCTTGAAGAGCGGTTCCTCGATCCGGCGGTGATGCGGCACGCGATGCTCGACGGCGCGCTGCGGCGGATCGGCGGCGAGCTCGACATGGACCAGATGGCGCCCGAGCTGATCAACATCGTGGTCCCGCACTTCTGCAACGCAGCCGGCCTGCTCATCCGCGAGAGCCTGATCGGAGACGAGGACCTGCCGCCGGCCGACACTCCGGACGCGTCGCCGCTAGTTCGCCGCCTGGCGGTGGCGCATGACAACGACGACGGCAGATGGGACGCGACGTTCCCGACCGGCGAGATCCTCCGGTACCCGCCGAATACGCCCTATACCAAGTGCATGGCCACCGGCCTGCCGATCTCCGAAATGCTCGTGAGCGAGACCGCCGACCAGATCGCGGAGAGCTGGACCCGCCAGCCGGTCGCCGACCTGCTTACCTCCAATTCCATACTGATCCTGCCGCTCATTGCCCGCAGCACGATGCTCGGCTTCTTTGTCTGCACCCGGGCGTCTGGCTACCGGCGCTTCGACGCTTACGACACCGAACTGGGGATGGAATTCGCCTCCCGCGCGGCGACGTTCATGGACAACGCGCAGCGCTACAGCCGGGAGCGGGCGACCGCGCTGACCCTGCAGCGCAGCATGCTGCCGACCGGCCTGTCCGCGCCCTCGTCGGTCGAGGTGCGCCATCGCTACCTGCCCGGCAGCAAGCTGATCGAGATCGGCGGTGACTGGTACGAGTCGATCGCGCTGCCCGGCGGCCGGGTCGCGCTGGTCGTCGGCGATGTGGCCGGGCACGGAGTGCGCGCGGCGGTCACCATGGGACGGCTGCGCACCGCCATCCATACCCTGGCCATGCTCGAGCTGCCGCCGGCGGAGACCCTGCAGCATCTCAACGAGCTCATGCAGGAACTCGGCGTGCGCGAGCCGCACTTTGCCACCTGCGTCTATGCCATCTTCGACGCCGTCAGCGGCACGTGCGAGCTGGCCTCCGCCGGTCACCTGCCGCCGCTGCTGGTTCGCCCGGACGGCACCAACGAGCTGCTCGACATCTCCCCCGCACCGCCGCTCGGCGTCGGCTCCGGCCCCATCCAGAGCCGGGTCCTCGACATCGACGACGGCAGCCTGCTCGTGCTGTATACCGACGGGCTCGTCGAGCGGCGCACCGAGGACATCGACGTCGGCCTGGCCAAGCTGCGGGCCATCTTCGGTCCCGGCTCCACCGACCAGCCGCTCGAGGACCTGTGCAAGGCCACCCTGGCGGGCGTGTACGACGATCAGCAGCGTGATGACATCGCGCTGCTGATCGCCCGGCTGCGCCGGATACCCGAAGACAACTTCGTGAGCTGGAAGCTCCCCGCGGAACTGACGTCGGCGCACCGGGCCAGGACGCTGATCCGCCGGCCGCTCAAGCGGTGGGGGCTCGGGGAGCTCATCCCGAGTGCCGAGCTGCTCGTCTCCGAGCTGGTCACCAACGCGGTCCGGTACGCGCAGGGACAGATCGGGCTGCGGCTCGTCCTGGAGGGCGGCCTGGTCATCGAGGTGCTCGATGACTCCGCGGCACTGCCCCGGCTGCGGCACCCGGATGACCAGGACGAGCGGGGCCGCGGGCTCCAGGTGGTCAGCCAGATTGCCCAGCGCTGGGGGGCCCGGCGCGCGGTCTCGGGCAAGGTCGTCTGGTGCGAGCTGCCGCTGCCGCATTCCTGACCGGGCCCGCCAGTTAGCCGGGCCCGCCAGTTAGCCCGGCGGGCTGGCCGGTGGCGGCGCGCCGCGTGTCCTGGCGGATGGAAAGCTTGCCGTTCTGCATGATGCCCACGCGCTGCGCGCGGCGCGCGACGGTGCTGTCGTGCGTGACCAGGACCATTGTGAGCCCGCGTTCCTTCCAGAGGCGCTCCAGCAGGGCGATGATCTCGTCCCTGGTGTCCTCGTCCAGGTTCCCCGTCGGCTCGTCGGCCAGCAGCACCTTGGGCTGCTTGACCAGGGCCCTGGCGATGGCCACGCGCTGCTGCTGGCCGCCGGACAGCTCGGCGGGCAGGTGCCGCAGGCGCTCGCCGAGGCCGAGTTCCTGCAGGGCGGTCTGCGCTCGGCGGCGGCGCTCGGCGGCCCCGACCTTCTCCGGCACTAGCGCGACCTCGACGTTTTCCTGGGCGCTTAGCGTCGGTATCAGGTTGAACGTCTGGAAGATGAAGCCGATGGACTCGGCGCGGACCTTCGTGACCTGACTCTCGCGCAGCTGCGCCAGGTCCGCGCCGTCCAGTTCGATCGACCCGGAGGTCGGCCGGTCCAGCCCGCCGAGCATCTGCAGGAGCGTGGTCTTGCCGTGCCCGGTCGGGCCCTGGATGGCCAGCCACTCTCCATTGTCGATCTGGAGATCGACGCCCGCGAGGGCCGCGACGGTGCCGCGTCCCTTCTGGTAGTTCTTGGTCACACCCGTCAGCTTGTACATGGTCTGTCTCCCTGGAAGTTTGGCGAGTCGAACGGCGGGATCGGCGGGATCGGCGGGCGGCCGGGGACCAGTGCGGGGGTCACTCGACCCTGGCCAGCGCCGCGGCCGGGCGCAGCCGCGCCGCGCGCCATCCGCCGAACGCACCAGCGATCAGGCCGCCGGCGATCGCCAGCAGGACCGCGGCCACGATGATCTCGGCGGTCACCGGGGCGGTGAGGTGAACCGTCACGTTGTTCGCGGCGCTGCTGGCCGCCCGGCCGAACCGGCCGGCGAAGCCGCCACCGCCGCCGCCGCCGCCAAACCCGCCACCGCCGCCGCCGCCAAACCCGCCACCGCCACCGCCACCGCCGCCAAAGGTCCGCGCGCCGCCGGGGGTCGCGCTGCCGGTGGTCTGGCCGACCGACGCGGTCAGCGTCGGGGAGAAGTGGCCGACCAGTGCCGCGCCGAGGAAGCCGAGGCCCACGCCCACGACGCCACCGATAATGCCGATGACCATCGCCTCGCCTACGACCTGACCGATGACCCGGCGGCTCCGCCAGCCCAGGGCCTTGAGCGTGCCGAACTCCCGGACGCGGCGGGAGACCGCCGACATCGTCAGCAGGCTCGCCAGCAGGAAGGCGGCGATCAGCACGGCTATCGCCAGCCACCTGCCGAGGTTGTTGGCCAGGCTCGACGTGCTGGACAGGGAGCCGGTGAGCTCCTTGGCCAGGTCGCTGGAGTTGGTGACCGTGGCCTTGGGCACGGCCCTCGAGATCTCCCCGGACACGCCGCTGATGTCGGCCGCGCTGCTAGCCGCCACGTAGATGGTGTTCACGTCGTTCTTCAGGCCGGCCAGGGCCTGCGCGCGCGCCAGCGGGATGTACACATCCGATGAGGTGGACCCGGCCGGAACGCTGACGATCCCCACGACCTTGAAACTCGTCTTGGCGATCGTGATGGCGGAGCCGGGCGTGAGCTTGTTCTGCGTCGCGTAGTTGGAGTCCAGCACCGCGACGTTAGCGCTGGCGTCGGCCGCGGTAAAGGTCCGGCCGGCGGAGAGCCTGCCGGAGCTGAGCGGTCCGAGCACCCCCTGCCCGATGTTGACGCCGCCGACAGAGAACGAGGTCGGAGTGAGGGACCCGCGAAAACCGCCTCCGCCGCCGCCGCCGCCGAAGCCGCCGCCGGAGTTAATGGCCGGGATCTTTCCCGTGATCTTGGTGTCGGTCAGGGTCAGGCCGCCCGAGGCCGCGGCGACATTGCGCAGCCGGGATACCGCCGTGACGGCCGAGTTGCTGATGGCTCCGAGGCCGACGTTACTCAGGGTATCGATGTCGATCTTCGTTCCAGCGGCCGGGCGGGTCCGCGTGCCGGTCGACCCGCGGAAGCCGAACGCGCCGGGGGCGCCGGAGCCAGCGGCCGGGGCCTTCGTGACCGTGATGTCGGTGCCGACGCCGTAAAGCGAGTGCAGGACCTCACCCTGGGCGTTCTTCACGCCCGCGGACAGCGCGGTCACCGTGATCACCAGGCCGATGCCGACCGCCAGTCCGGCCCCGATCAGGCTGGCCTGACGCGCCCGCCGACGCAGTTCACGCCGCAGATAAGTGAGAAACATGCACGCTCCTTCAGAGCCTGGCCAGGCCGGGCTTCCCGCGGCACCGGGGGCCGGCGCCGGGCGCAGCCACCTGCGCCGGTACAGATGATGGCGGCGCGATCTGAACGCATGCTGTAAGGCATCTTCAGACTTGCCGGGTCTGGCCGACGCCCGCGCCGCAGGATCGAGCCCGCGGCGACGGAGATCTAGTGCCCGGGCCTGGCGTGGTGGCGCAGGACGAGTTGCCTGTCACCGTGGCTCGTGGCGGTGGCCGCCTCGCCCCTCGCGCGCATCGCCGCCGCGAACGCTGGCGTGCCCTTGCGCACGTACAGGCGCAGCCAGACGTCTGAGGTATGCCAGATCCAGATCAGGTGATAATGCAGGCCCTTCAGCAGCGCCCCGGCCGGCGCGGAGGCGTCGATCTCCACGATCCAGAGCCGGGACGCGTGGGCGAGCCTGTCATGCAGGACCGCCGCGGACACGTTGGTGCCACCCAGCGTCCCCGACGGGATCGGCCCCCGCGCCTGCTCGATGTTGGGCAGCCCGGCCAGCCCGTACGGGTAGGCGGCACCGAAGCTCTCGGCGTTGTTGTTGGTGTAGAGCACCACGTCGCCCGGCTTGCCGGTGGCGGCGACCAGCGCGTCGGCCTGGCGGATGTTGTCGCCGTGGCCGCCGGGCAAGCGGAAGAAGACCTGGGAGTTGAGGCCGAGGATGGCCACCAGGACCACGGCCGCGCTGCCGCCGATCCGGCCGAGGGCCGCCAGCCCTGCCCCGCCGAGCAGGGCGGCCGCCGGGACGCAGAACAGGATGTAGCGGAAGTTATACACGGGCGTGATCGCCGAGCCGATGAACAGGATCGCCGGCGGCAGGATCAGCCACGGCAGGCACAGGCCGGGCAGCGTGCTCAGCCAGGAGGGCAGTTGCCGCCGCGGCGCCCGGGCCGAGGTGATCACGATCCCGGCCACGAAGACGGCGACGACGGCCAGGCTCATGATCGGCGGGCCGATCAGCTTGGTGACGCTCGCCAGCCCGGCGTAGCCGGGCGCGGTCAGCCAGCTGAGCTGGCCCCGCTGCATCCAGCCCAGCACGATCAGCGGGCCGCACAAGATCATGGCGGTAGCGGCGGCCGCGATCCAGCGCAGCAGCAGGGCGCGCCGGGACTGGCCCGGCTCCGGGCGCATCATGCGCAGGCCGATGGTCAGCCCGTGCGCCGCGATGAGGAGCAGGCCGAAGATGTTCAGGATGCCGAGCAGCGCCACGCTGATCGCATAGCTGATCCACCAGCGGCGCTGGTGTCCGTGCCAGGAGCCCAGCGCCCGGACCAGGACGTAGCTGGCGATCGTCGCCATCGCGGTGACCATGGCATAGGACCGCGCGTCCTGCCCGTACAGGCTGATGTCGGGGACCACGGCGAACAGCATGCCGGCGGCCAGGCCGGCGCGAGGGGAGACCAGCCGCCGGCCCAGCGCGGCCACGAACCCGGCGGCCACCGCCATCGCGATGGCGGAGGGCAGCCGCAGTGCGAGCTCCCCGGTGCCGAACAGCCGCACTATGACCCACATCACCATGTAGTACGCGCCATGCACCGCATCGACGTTGCCGAGCAGCGCGACCATCTCGCTGAACGGTCGCTTGACCGCGGCTAGCGTCGCCGCCTCATCCCGCCAGTACGAGGGGACGGTGATGCCGATGAGCATGACGCCGAACGTCAGAACCGGGGGCAGGACCCGCATCCAGAGCGGGCCCGGCTGGTGCGGTCGCAGGTCACCGGCCCGGGCACGGGTGCCGACCGCGGTCGTGACGGCAGCGCCGCTCGTCCCGGCTGCCCGGCCAAGAAGCACCGGGCCACGGGGTGAGCTCATTGCCCGAATTCCTCCGGATGTCGCATGTGGTCGCCCGGTCGCCTAGCGTCCGTGGCCGTATATCGCTCAGGGAGCCGACATCGGCCGGCTCCCTGACGTTCAGGATACGGATGACCCCGGACCCGGGACCGAGCTTAGCCGTTAGCCGTTTGATGCACAGCCGTGTGCAGCACAGCCGTGTGCAGCGCAGTCAGATTCCGCGCAGCGCACGGATGGACTCCCGCAATGACCCCATCGTGGCGAGCACCGCGGACGGCTCATACCCGCAGTGTGCCATGCAGTTGGCGCACCTGGGGTCCTTGCCTCTACCGTAGGCGTCCCAGTCGGTCGTCTCGATCAGCTCACGGTAGGTCGGTACGTACCCGTCATCCATCAGATAACACGGCCGCTGCCAGCCCTGGAGCGAGTACAGCGGAATCCCCCAGGCGGTGCACGAGAATTCCTTCTTCCCCTCCAGGAAATCCAGGAATAGCGGCGAGTGGTTCAGCCGCCAGCGCCGCCGGTTCCCGTGGTCGAAGGCCTTGCGGAACAGCTCGCGGGTCTCCGTGACCCCCAGGAAGTGCTCCTGATCCGGCGCCTTCTCGTACGCATATGCGGGCGAGATCATCATCTCGTCCACCTTCAGGTCATCGTTGAGGTAGTTGAGCACGTCGATGACGCTCTGCGCCGTGTCGGTGTTAAAGACGGTGGTATTGGTCGTCACCCGGAAGCCGCGGCGCTTGGCCTCCTTGACCGCCGCGACGGCCTCGTCGAACACCCCCTCCTTGCAGACCGACTCGTCGTGCCGCTCCTTCAGGCCGTCGATGTGCACGGTGAAGGCGAAGTAGGGCGACGGGGTGAACTTGTCGAGCTTCTTGGGGAGCAGCAGCGCGTTCGTGCACAGGAACACGAACTTCTTCCGCTTGACTAGCTCGGCCACGATCTCGTGGATCTGCGGGTGCATCAGCGGCTCGCCGCCGGCGATGGACACCATGGGCGCCCCGCACTCCTCGATCGCGCCGATAGCCTGCTCGACCGGCATCCGCTGCTTCAGCAGGCTGGCCGGCTGCTGGATTTTCCCGCACCCGGCGCACTTCAGGTTGCAGGCGTACAGCGGCTCCAGCTCCACCAGCAGCGGGAACTTATCCTTTCTCGCCAGCCGCTGGCGCATCAGGTAGGTCCCGACGCGCAGGCTCTGGCGCAACGGCATGCTCATGCTTGCCTTACCTCCTTGGGCAGGCCGAACCGGATGGACTCGGTAGCCAGCACGCGCTCGCTCACGTCGACTGGGCCGAGACCGGACAGCGCTGCAACAATCTGACTGACCACCGCAGGCGGGGCCGAGGCTCCCGCCGTGATCCCGACCGTCGACGCCCCCGTCAGCCAGTCGAGCTCGATATCCCCCGTGCCATCAATCAAGTACGCCGGTGTACCTGCCCGCTGCGCCGTCTCCACCAAACGCCGGGAGTTGGACGAATTAGCCGAGCCAGCGACAAGTACGACGTCCGACTCGGCGGCGATGGCGCGCACCGACAGCTGCCGGTTGGTCGTCGCGTAGCAGATATCGTCGCTGCCCGGGCCGCGGGCCGCGGGGAACCGCTCCAGCAGCGCGCCGACGATGACCCCCGCCTCATCGGCCGCCAGCGTCGTCTGCATCACGTAGGCGACCTTCGCCGGGTCCGCGGGCTGCAGCCGGGCGACGTCCTCGACAGTCTGCACCAGCGTCATCGCCTCGGGCGCCTCGCCGAGGGTCCCGTCCACCTCCTCGTGGCCGGCGTGGCCGATCAGGACCACCAGGTAACCGTCGCTGGCGAACCGGCGCGCCTCGGCATGCACCTTGGCCACCAGCGGGCAGGTCGCGTCGACGGTCTGCAGGCTGCGCCGGCCGGCCTCGCTGCGGACCGCCGGCGACACCCCGTGCGCGGAGAACACGACGGTAGCGCCGTCAGGAACCTCGCTGAGCTCGTCAACGAAGATCGCGCCACGCTGCTCCAGACTGGATACGACGTGCGTATTGTGCACAATCTGCTTGCGCACGTAGACGGGCGCGCCCGTACCCGTGCCGTCCAGCGCCCGTTCCACGATCTCGATGGCTCGCTCCACGCCGGCGCAGAATGACCGCGGGCCGGCCAGCAGCACCTGCCGCGATCCGGCCGCGGCGGCCCACCTGGCCAGGACGGGCCCGGCCAGTCGCAGCGACCGCAGCGCCGCGAGGCCGCCGGTCACGGTGGCCGGGCGCAGCAGCGAGCGCTGCGGGGTGTCGGACACCGCGCGCACCACGATGGCGGGCCGCCCGACGGCGCCGGCCAGCAGGTAGGACGACTCCATATCGACGGCTATGGCCCCGCGCACGGTCGCGCGATCCCGTTCCCCGGCGTCGAACAGGCCGGCCACGGTGGCGATCTGGCCCTCGTGCACCCGCAGGCCCGCCCGGCGCAGTTCGCCGGCCACCAGCGGGGCCGACGGACAGCGGAAGCTGATGCCGGGGCCGGTGACCTCCGTCGCGACGATCAGGTCACCCGGCTCCAGGCCGGGGGCCAGGGCCCCGCAGGTACCCGTGACGGCCACCAGTCCGGCGTCGTCGCCGCGCAGCTTCTCGGCCTGCGCCCGCGACCGCCGGGCGCCGAAGCCGGTGCGCAGGACCACGCCGTCGCCGTCCAGGCCGCGCCGGACGGCGCGCGCCTCCAGTCGGAGCGGCGCGCAGACCGCTAGCCGGCTCATCCCGCACCGCCCAGGTAGCGGCCGAGCGCGCTCACCGGGAACACCAGCCGGTACAGGTGATAGTTGATGTAGAAGTCGCGCGGGAAGCCCGTGCCGGTGAACTGCGGCTCGTCCCAGGTCCCGTCCGGCCGCTGGGTCTGCGCCAGCCAGCGGACACCGCGGTCGACGCTGTCGTCCGCGCCTCCGGCGGCCAGCAGCGCGAGCAGCGCCCACGCGGTCTGCGATGCCGTGGACTCGCCGCGGCCAGGGGCGCTGCTGTACTGGCTGCCGGGGGACTCGTAGGACCGCAGGTCCTCGCCCCAGCCGCCGTCTGGATTCTGGTGGTCGACGAGCCAGCTCACGGCGCGCCTGATGACCGGCTTGGCCGGCAGCACGCCCGCCGCGATGAGGGCCGGAACCGCGGCGCCCGTGCCGTAGACGTAGTTCGCGCCCCACCGGCCGAACCAGGAGCCGTCGCTTTCCTGGGCTCGCAGCAGCCAGGCGACTCCCCGGCGGACGGGCCGGCTGCCCGCTAGTCCCCGCCGCGAGAGCGCCTCGACGGCATGGGCCGTGACGTCGGCCGATGGCGGATCGATGACCTCGCCAAAGTCGCAGAACGGCAGCTTGGTCACCACCTTGCGGGTGTTGTCGGCGTCGAAGGCCCCCCAGCCGCCGTCACGTGACTGCATGCCGATCAGCCACCGGGTGGACCGCTCGATGGCCTCGCTGAGCCCCGAGTCGGGCGGCAGGCTGGTCCGCTCCAGGGCCAGCAGCACCTCGGCGGTGTCGTCGATGTCCGGGTAAATGTCATTGTTGAACTCGAAGGCCCAGCCGCTCGGCTCCAGGCCCGGCCGCCGGACCTGCCAGTCACCCGGGCCGCGGATCTCCTGCGCCAGCACCCAGCGCCCCGCCCTGACCAGCGCCTGGTGATCGGGCGGCAGGCCGGCGTCGCCCAGCGCGATCATGGCGAGCACGGTGTCCCAGACCGGGGACTGGCAGGCCTCGATCCGCCGGACCGGGCCCTCGGGGGTCTCCGCCCAGACCGTGAACGAGTCGAGCCCGGCCAGGCCGCGCTCGATCACCGGATGGCTAAGGCCGTAACCGAGCAGGTGGAGCGCGATGAGCGAATACACCCACGGCGGCTGGATCCCGCCCCAGCAGCCGTCCTTCTCCTGCCGGGCGATAATCCAGTCGGCGCACCGGCGGATGGCGGCGGCCCGGACGCCGCGCAGCGGAGCGGCCCGCAGGCCGTGCCGATGGTAGACGTGCAGCGCGCGGTCCAGTTCGCCGAACACGCGCGCCCAGATCGCGTCGGTACGCTGAGCCGGGGAGACGACCCCCCTGCCGTCCCCGTCGGCCGGGACCCGCGGGACCCGCAGTTCGCTGAGCCCGAAGGGCAGCGAGCGGACCGGCCGCAACGACCCGACGACGGTGAGCGGGACGATCGTCTGGCGCGCCCAGCAGGCCCAGTCGCTGACGTTCAGCGGGAACCAGCTAGGCAGGTAGATAAGCTCTGGCGGCATCACCGGCAGGTCGTCCCAGGACCACTCGCCGAACAGGGCCAGCCAGATCCGCGTGAAGACCCGGGTCGCCGGGATGCCGCCGGCGGTGCGGATCCAGCCTGCCGCCTGGGCCATGTGGTAGGCGTCCGGCGAATCGCCGGCCAGCCGCAGCGCGACGTAGGCCTCCACGGTCGTGGACAGATCGGGCTTGCCGCCGTAGGAGTTCGACCAGGTGCCGTCCGGCCGCTGCCGCGACCTGATCCAGCGCGCGGTCGCGTCGGTCTGCTCGGCCGTCCTGATGCCGAGGAACTCGCGCAGCAGCAGGTCCTCGGCGTCGATGGTGACGTTGGTCTCCAGTTCGCCCTGCCACCAGCCCTGCTCATCCTGAAGGTCGAGCAGGTGACGTGCGGCCCGGCCCAGCGCCGACCGCGCGGTCGCCGCAGTCTCGCTGCCGACCCCGGTGGCCTGAGTCATCGTCATCGCGTCATCTCCTCATCTGGCTGGCCCAGCCCGGACCTGGCTGGCATCGGCCTGGCCCGCTCAGTTCTGCCGCACCGTGATGAAGTCGGCTATCGCGGCGAACTCCGCGCGCACGTCATCCGGCATCTCCGTCTCCGCGAGGCACTTGGTCGCCGCCGCTAGCTGCGCGTCCGCCTCGCCCTCGGCCCACTCCCGGCCGCCGGCCGCCTCGACGAGACCGGCGGCACGCAGCAGGTCGTCCTCGTCCAGGGCGGCCGGGCTGGCCAGCAGTTCGGCCAGGTCCCGCGCGGCCTGGCTGTCCCGGCTCAGTGCGGCCACGACCGGCAGGGACTTCTTCCGCGCCCGGAGGTCGGCCCGCACCGGCTTGCCGGTGACCTCGGGCGCGCCCCAGATACCGAGCAGGTCATCGGTGAGCTGGAACGCGAGCCCGGCGTGGGCGCCGAATCCGGCCAGGCCCATGGCCAGCTCCGCCGGCGCGCCGACGCCAATGGCGCCGATGCTGCAGGCACAGGCCATCAGCGCGGCGGTCTTGTCCCCCGCCATCTGCAGGCACTCATCCAGCGTCACGTCCTCCCGCCGCTCGAACGCCAGGTCGGCGCCCTGGCCCGCGATCAGCCGGTGCACGGCCGCGGACAGGCAGCGGGCCGCCCAGACCGCCTGCGGCGCGGGATCGGTGAGCAGGATGTCCTGGGCCAGGCACAGCAAGGCATCGCCCGCCAGGATCGCCGCGCCGACGCCGAACACCGTCCAGGCGGTCGGCCGGTGCCGGCGCTCGGTGTCGCCGTCCATGATGTCGTCGTGCAGCAGCGAGAAGTTGTGCACGAACTCGACCGCCGCGGCAGCGGCAACCCCTCGCTCCGGCGGCGCGCCCGCGGCTCGCGCCGACAGCAGGGCCAGGGCCGGCCGCAGTGCCTTGCCGCCCTGCCTGTCGCCGGACGGAGCCCCGTCGGCATCGACGAAGCCCAGGTGGTAGGCCGCGACAATCTGGACATCCGGGCTGAGCCGCTCCAGCCATCCGGCAATCGCCGGGCCAACGAGATCACGGGCGGCGGCGACGCCCGCCGGCATGGTTGTCGTCATGAGGACGCCCTTGCCGCAATTTCGCTATCCTTAATCCGCTCAGTCAGCATCTCCTGGGCTGGCGGCAGCGCCGCCAGCCCCGCGATGATGCGCTCTGCGGCATTTCGTCCGCTACGCACGGCTCCCTCCATCGTGTCCGGCCAACCGGTATCGGTCCATGCGCCAGCCAGCGCGAGGCCGGGCACCGAGGTGGCAGCGCCCGGCCGCAGCCGGCCTGACCCTGGCACCTGGCGGAACGTCGCCCGACGTTCTCTGGTGACGAAAAAGTCCAGCACGCTCGCGTCCGCGGCGGCCGGGAAGAGCTGCTCAAGCGCGGGCAGGAACTGCTCGCGCAGCCGGGCTGCCGGGACATCGACGTAACTATCCGCGGCCGACAACGACACGGCCAGGTACTGCCCGGTTGTCACGCCAGCGGCCCGCGTCTTGTCGAACACCCACTGAACCGGCGATTCCAGCGCCACGGCGAACGGCAGCCTGGTGACCCGGCGGTCGTAGTGCACATGCACGTTGACGATAGGCGACACACCGAGCTCGGCCCATTGCGCACCGACGCTCCGCAGAGCGGCGGGCGCCAGCTTGGTCGCCACCCAGGCCGGCACGGCGAGCACCACGGCGTCGGCGGTCAGCAGGCCGTCAGGGGCCGCCGCCGACGCAGGGCCGGCGGCTGAGCTCGCGGTCTG
>Ga0307374_10003767_pt1 | contig 25705 bp, 19 predicted proteins | sample OX3MG_FD_202532 | JGI IMG/M metagenome (GOLD analysis project Ga0307374, IMG submission 202532) | Soil microbial communities from Risofladan, Vaasa, Finland - OX-3 | ecosystem: Environmental > Terrestrial > Soil > Coastal area > Acid sulfate soil | place: Finland: Risofladan, Vaasa | collected...
CGCTTTTTCCAGCGCGAGATCTTCCTTTGCGGGATCGCCTATCGCCGCAATCGTATTCCGGATCGATTCATTCATCCGGTACGCGGCCTTGCCGGTCGGTGCGGCCAATGCGACCGCCGCGGGATCCACGCCGAGGCGGACGAGCACGCGCAAGATCGCCGCGATGATCGAGGTCTTGCCGGTTCCCGGACCGCCGGAAATTACCGCGAGACCCGAACTCACCGCGATCTCCACCGCGCGGCGTTGCTCATCTGAAAGCGGCGCCGCGGCGCCGCCGACTGTTGCCGGGCGAGCGGCCACGTCGGCGAGCGCTTTTGCGATCGCTCTTTTGTCCGGCGCCTGATTGGAATCGAGCAGCGCGGCTGCGCGCTCGGCGAGCCTTTGCTCGGCGCGGTAAATCCGCTCGTGGTACAAATGCGGCTTCAAGTAGAGCAGCGGGCGACGCGCGTCGGGCTTGCGTCCGATAACCGTGGCGGCGCCGTCAGCGGATATAATCGCCGCGATTTTCTCCACAACCCGCGCGTGCGCGGATTCGTCGAACGGCGGCCCCATCAGCGCGCCAAGCATCCGTTCGATCGGCGCCTTCGCTTCCGCGCCGCTTACGGGAAAGCGCGTGCTGCCCTGGGTGAGCGCGGCTTGTGACATAACGATCAGCACGATTAGTGCGAAGCGGGAGTCGTCGTCGAGATCGAAGCCCGGCTCCAGCGCGGCGATCTCCGCCGCCAGATGCACCGCACCGGCTTCCAGACCGAGTTCCGCTGCCGACGCCCGCAGCCGCGCCATGTCGCTCTCGAACTGCGTGGCGCCGCGCGCCGTGCGCGTGTCGCGCTGCCACGCGGTGTCCATCGCGAGCAGAGGATAAACCGGCTTCATCGATTTCGCCCCGAAACGTCGAAAGGATTCATCAGCTCGTGCTCCGCGCGCACGACCTCGGGCCATGGCGGGCGGTGAAAATACACGCCGCGATTTCCGCCGCCGGCCGGTGTGATCCCGCGCAAAAAAAGGTAGAGCAATCCGCCAAAGGAAGTTTCATAGTCGGTCTCGTTGCGAACTCCGAGCAGGCGTAGCACGCCGATCGTATAGATCTTGGCCTGGAGGCTGTAATTCCGCAGCGCGTGTTTCTTGACCGCGGCGGGTTCATAGGACTCCAGCAAGTCGCTCTTCCAGTCGGCGAAATAAATCCGGTTTTCGTGGCGAAACACAAAATCCACAAAGCCAACGTACACCCCCCGTTCGATCCGCCATCGCGCGTCGTGTTTCGCTCGCGCTGACGCGGCCACGCGATGCGCGCGCTCAGGTATCGGAAACGTGAACTCCATCTCGCGTGAGCAGGCGCATCCGGCCAGCGCCGGGACCGTCGCAGCTCCGGCCGCGATCGGCGATCGCAGCGTGTTGAAGATCAACTCGGGACCGCGAACCATCCACCGCTCGCGTTCGGGCACCTGATGGCGGCGTAGCGCGCTATCGAACAGTTCGCGCACCTCTTCGAGCGCGCACCAGTGCGCCAGATCAACTGTGGCGGCGAGCGTTTTGAGATCGAGCTTCTCGATTACCTCGTGCAGGAAAATCCCCGCGGACGCGCCGCCGCCGGGCTCCGACGAAATCTCGACCTGTTGCTCGAAGTCGCGCTTGAATTCGGCGGGTTCGTCAAAGTCTTCAGCCGCGCGCCGGTTAAGCGAGGTATAAGACAGCGTCGAGAGCGGAGCGCTCTTGCGCGCGAGCGCGAGTAGTTCTTCATCGATTTCGCGGTCGCCCGCGTTCGCGAGAAGACTCGCGGGCGGCTGCCATCCGGCGATCTCACTCGCATTCGCACTGGCTGGCTGCGAGTTCATCTCCGCCGCAACAGTCTCGAATAGCGGCTCGGCGAGCGCGCCGCCCGCATCCATCGCGCGCAGCCGATCGTTCAGCCGTTTATACCTTCCGGAGAGATCACGGCTCCCGAGCGTGGTGGGGATATATGGTAGATACAGTTTTGCGCGCGCGCGCGTGATCGCCACGTACAACAGCCGCTGGTCCTCTTCGGCCTCATCTTGTTTGATTCTTGTGCGTTCCAGATCCTGCGCGGCTTTCCCGATCGCGAGCTGCCGATCGCGTTCGCGGTCATGATAAATCCGCACCGCGCGCGCTTGTGTGTTTGCGAAGAAGCCGCCAAACAGAAACACCACGCGCGCCTCGAGCCCCTTGGACGCGTGGATGGTCATGATTTGGACGGCGTCGCGATCGCTCTCGAGCCGCAGGAGATTGGTGTCCTCGCCGGCGGGCTTGCCGTGTTCCGCGATATACGCGGAGAGATGATCGATGATTTCCGCAATCGACCATCCTTCTCGAAGCGCTTCTTCCAGGAGCAACTCGAAAATATGTTCGTAATTGGTAAGCTCGCGCAGACTCGAGGCAAGAAACAATTGCCGCGCGGCGAGCCCGCTATCCTCGAGAATTGACTCGAACAACTCCGCGAAATCTCCCTGCTTGCCGAGCCCGTGCCATCGCGCCAGTAGCGCCATCAACGGATCCGACGGCTCCGGTTCCCCCAGCGTCGCCAGCTCGCGCATCGGGACCGCGAAAAACGGTGTCGTCCACGCTTTCAGGCGATGCGACCAATTGTTGGGCGCGGCGACCGCGCGCAGCACGTCGAGGACATCGCCGGCCTCGGCGGTCTGGAACAATCCTTCGAGCTTGTAGAACGCGTACGGAATGCCTTGAGCGCGAAGGTGATCGGCGAGAAAGACTCCTTCCGCTTTGGTATTCGTCAGGATGAAAATATCACCGAAGGAGACTCTCGGGCCGGGCTTGGCGCCGTCGGTTACGGTGATTGCCGAATCGGGATTCGTCACGAGGTTCTTGATCGTCGCGGAAATCCGGCGCGCGAGTGCGCTTTTGAGCGCGCCGGCGTTGTATTTCGCGCCGGGCTTGGTTGTGACCAGCGTGATCGGAATCAGATCCTTGCCGCCCGCGGTGGCGCGAAGGTCCCCGCTCCCGTAAGTCACGGGATGCTGGTACTGGATCTCGCCGCTGAACAGCGGCTGCTTGGCGCGCTGGTCGAGGATCGCGTTGATTGCGTCGATCATCGGTGCGGTGGAACGGAAATTTTCGACCAGCGGAATCGGAAGATGCGGCGGCGCGGCGATCTGGTCGCGAGCGTTCAGATATGCGTAAACGTCCGCCCCGCGAAACGAGTAGATCGCTTGCTTGGGATCGCCAATCAGGTACAGGACATTTTGCGCGGCGCCTTCCACGAAAATCTTCCGGAAGATCGCCCACTGAAGATCGTCGGTGTCCTGGAACTCGTCGATCAACGCAAAGCGGTACCGCGCGCGCAGCGCCGCGGTCAGCCGGCCGCCGCGGTCGCGCTCGAGCGCTTCGAACACGTTCGCCAGCATGTCGTCATAATCGAGTACTTTGCGCCGGGACTTCTCCGTCCGCAGCCATTGACGGATTGGATCGAGCAATATTCCGGCGATCCGAACTTCCATCGCCGAAGCCGGGTCTGGAACCGGAACTTCGTAGCGCTTGCCGTGGAGCTCGTGAAGCATCTCCTCGAGATCATCGAGCGGGTTGTTCTGGTGCTTCGTGATCCACTCCCGCAAAAGCTCCGCATACTCGCGATCCGCCATCTTTTTTTCACGCAGCACGGCGCGAAAACCCTCGTGAAACAGAGCTTCTCCGTCGGCGGTTTCCGTCGCGAAGCGCGCGCCCGTATGAAATGCCATCTCGCTCAGAATCCGCTGACAGAAGCTGTGAATCGTATGAATCGGGGCCCGCTCGAATGAAAACAGCGCGGTCTCGAGCGGTGCGGCGAGATCGGCGCCCTGTGGATACGCCGATATCATCGCTTGATCGCCTGCGCGCGCGGCGCGCAGGGCGCGTTCAACAGCGCCGCGGATTCGGGCACGCAGCTCAGCGGTCGCACGCTGGGTGAAGGTCACCGCCAGGATTTGTTCGAGCTGCGCCTTTCCGCGCACCAGCAACTCGACGACCAGATGCTCGATCGCGAAGGTTTTGCCGGTGCCGGCGTTGGCCTCGATCACGCAATGCGCGTCGAGGCTGATCTGGTCGAGGATGCGCGGACGAATATAGGTTGCGTCCTTCATTCTTCCGCCTCATCGTCTCCGAATAGCTCCTTAATCGGTCCGAAGCGGTCCTTCACAAGATCGTAAATCTTCGCCGGTCGGGGAGGCTCGAGCTCGCGCCATCGGCGCAGCGGTCCATACGCCGAGCTGCACTTACCGAATTCAGAGTCGCGGATATCCTCGAGCGCGGAGATTAGGCTCGCCGCGTCCTCACCCTTGCGCAGGGCCGCATACGCCCGCTCCACTGCCTCGATCGGAAGGAAATAGTCGTGCGCGCCAGAGAGCAGGTCGCTGACGATCGTCGTCAAATATTCGCTCGCCTTATCCTTCGCCGGCGTCGCGAGCGTTCTAATCCACGGCGGTGCATCTTTCGGCTTGCCGGTTTCGGCACCGACCACGATGGCTTTGAACGGTTTGCCGATCGGCAGCCCCGCCGCCTTGAGCACGATCGCGTTCAAGAACAGCGGCAGAAAATGTTTCGCGCCGGCATTTTTGCGGTTGACGAACTGCAACGCCATGTCGAGGCCAGGCGAGAACAAGCCAACACCGCCGTGCAGCCTGACCCGCCGCGTGATCGATTTGCCGCGCGCGATGCGCACCGGCACTTCAAGTGCGAGGTAAGGTAAAATCTCCTGCGCCGATGACGCGCGCTCATCGGCGCGGCCGAGGCGAAATTCCTTCCATTTCGATAGATCGCCGGCGCCAGCGGCCCTGGCGTACGCACCCCAACCGCGGAGCAATTCGAGATCCTGATCGCCGTGCAGGTCTGCGATCGGACCGACCGGTGCGCGCCCCTTCATCTGTGCAAGTGCAACCGCACGCAAGTATTCGGACTTGGCGGCGGCGTCGGTTTGCGGCAGTGTCCAAAAAACTTCGCGCAGCAGCATCGCATGATCGACATTACTCATCGCGACTGGCTCGTCCGACGTCTCCTCGTCGGCGTCCTCGTCTTCGCTCATGCCCAGCGCAAAACGCGCGGCGCCCTGCGCCGGACACTCGAGGAACTTTCGCAGCGCAGAGACCGGCAAATCCAGTTCGGCCTCTCGATCCGGGTCTTCACCTCGATGCCCGCGCGGACTGCGCAGAACGGGACGCAGCGCCACGCGTGCCTCGGGTGAGAGCGCGGCCAGCAACTCGCCAAAGTGAAGCCGCGCGGCGGATTTCGCCTGATCGTTCAGATTTTCACGCAGCGCTTTCGTTTGCGCGCCGCGATGCGCGGCGGCGTCGAAACTAATCAATTCGCCGTTGCGCTCGCCGGTGCCGCCCAGGTCGTTGAAGTAGGATTGATCGTAGCGGCTTACCGGATGATTGATCGTCAGTTCCTGTACGGCAGGTTCACCGAGATATGAGCCGACGATGAACTGGAGTTCGCGAACCACGGTCGAGGGCTCGAGCGAGTCTCCGGTATGCGCATCGCGCGCGACGTAGGAGAACGCGATCCGCTCGCGTGCGGCCAGAATCGATTCGAGGAACAGATAGCGGTCGCGATCGGTAGGGCTCAAGTCGCCCGCCTGACGCCGCGTCTGGCGCAGATCGAGCGGGTCGCGCGGGTCACGCGCCGGGAAAAGCGACTCGCCCAGACCCATCACAAAAATCACGCGGAACGGGATCGAATGCAGCGTGCCCATCGCGCCCACCGCGACTCCGCGTCCCGCAAAGCGGACTTGGCGCGCGCCGAGCTCTTCGATCAACGCCGACGCCATTGCCTCCGCCACGGCGTACGGCACTTCGGGACTGTCGATTCCGTCGGAACTCATCGCGTTGATCGCCGCCAGGCAGCGGTCGCGCATCTGCTGATCGTCGGGATCGGCGACGATGACGTAGCGTTCGATCATCCGCGCGATCATTTGCGCCCATCGTGCCAAGCTCATGCGCCCCGACCTGATCGCGTGCGCGTCGGCCAGCAGGGCCCGCGCCGTACTCACGAACGCTTGCGCCGCGGGCATCTCGGCTTCGTCGATCTCGAGCGGCATCAGGGCACCAATCGACGGAGCCTCGAACAGCCGATCGTTGCCACTTCGCTCGCCCGACATGAACGCACCCAGCGCGATTCGGCGGAGCGCCTGGTCCCAGTTGAAGAGATTGGGCGGAATATTTGTCGCGGCCAGATCGCCTCCATCGGCGCCGAAGAAGACTCCCAGCTCCTCGCACCACGCCTCCCACAGTTCGACGTCGAGCTCCGGGTCGCCGCCGGTCAGCGCCGGATGCTTCAGCAATCGCAGCAGGTCGATGCGGGTGAAGCGGCCGAGCGGGAACTTCAGCATGAGCCCGATCGCTTCGGCGACGCGGCTCTGCCGCGCAACGCTGCGTCCACTGACCTCGACCGGTATTCCATGGATTCGCGCAAAGACCGATTCGATGTGCGGCGCGTACGTTTCGCATTCGGCATCGGGAAGCAGCACGCCGATTTCGTGAAAGTGCAGCGGACGCGATGCGGATTCGCTCTGCTTCACGAGCCTCCAGATCTCGTTTGCGACGATCTCGGCCTCGCGCCGGACTCCGGGACAGGCCAGAAAGCGGATGCTCGCTGGCATATCGGCCGACTTCAGTTCAGCTTCGGGCGCGCGATCCAAAACATCCTGCTGAAAACGCGCAAGGAGAGATCCATCGGTGCCGTCGGGACGGTCGATGAAGTTTGAATCGAAGTCGCAATTGCTGAGCTCATTGAGCAGCCGAATATATTCGCGGCCCGGTCGGCCCCAAAGTCCGAGCGCGCGATTGTCTCCCGCCGAAAGGCCGAACGGATCTTCGCTGGCGCCGAGTTCGCCGCCGATCCGGCTCCCGCGACGGGTCCAGTCCGCTCCGCGGGTGCGCCGCGAGGTATCAAGGTCTTCCCAGAATTCCCGGCACGGATTGAGCGCGTATATCGAAAGCGCGCCCAAGTCGCCGAGCCGCGCGAAGATCTCCGCGTACGCCTGGCCCGGTGACGCGAGTCCGAACACGTGCATCTCTTCGGGCACGGCGTCGGCGAGCGCGCGATCGCCGATTTGCGCGAACGCGTGGGGCAACAGCATCCAGTCGTGTGCGGCGTCGCCGGTCCATTCTTTATTCGCGGCGCCGCCGGCCTCGAAGATGATTCGCCACAGCGCCTGCTGCCATTTCTCGCTGTCAGCGAATACGGTGTCGGCGGCGGTCAGACGATCGCCGCTCCACTGCGTCAGCATCGCGCGCCGCGAGATCGAGTATTCCTCGAACAGCTTCGCAAGCCGTCCCGAAAGCTCGAAACTTCGCAGCTCCGCCTCCGGACTGCCGCCGGCGCCGGCCTCGATGTATTCCCAGGCGGGTGCAAGCGCCGAGTTAGCACGGGTCTTCTGGCTCATCAGGCAATTGAATATGACGAGCTGAAGCGGGTTGGCGCCGAGAACCCGGAGCCGCGGGTTGGCGCTCTGCGCAATCGCCGTCAGGTGCGCGCGCAGGAATGGAAACGCCAGATTTGCGGCGACACCGAGGTGCTCGGCGACGCGGTATTTCACGAATTGCTCGACTGTGCGATTGGGTACGACGATCGCTATTTGCCGCAGTGGATCGCGATGCTGGTGCTGCGCGATCGCGCGCGCGAGCGGCTCGATCAGTCCTTCGAGCCGGTTCGAGTAGTGAAGCTCAAGCATCCTTGCTTATCTCCGCTTGCGGCGCTCCGCGGGCGCGACGCTGACGATATGATTTTCCATTCGGCTTATCCAACTGCGGCGCCGAATGCGCGGCGCAGCCGGAACATCGTGTGCCCCATCTCCAGCGACTCGCGGTTCGAGACAAACGGGGCGTTCGGCCGTGACAGCGCGCGCCGCCCAACCAGATCATTATACGCGGATAGATGACAACGGTTGTCGCCCCGAAGCGGGCTATAATGCGGATGCCGGCAAGGAGGGCGCGCCGATGGCAAGCAAGGCAAGAAAGCCGAGTTACGCTTCGGGAATCCGCTACGCACGGATTGCGATGATGCTGTACGAAGAACCGCTGGGGGTGCCGCTGGCGCGAATTCGGCGCGAGCTCGGAGTCAGCGAACGGACCGTGGATCGTTACGTGCGCGAATTTCTGCGGCTGCGCGGCCGGCTCGACCAGGCGGTCGTTGAGGCGGCGGGCAGCGGCACGAGCCGCAAGCTGCGATTGATTGCGAGGCGCAGCGGCCCGAGCTCCAACCTCTACCAGGCGGCGGCGCTCTATCTAAGTCTGGCGATTCTGAAATTTCTCGAGGGCACCGTGCTGCAGTCCGGGGTTGACGACATCTGGGAGCGGGTGCGGACCAATCTGCCGGCAGCGTTGCAGTTCAAGCTGCGGGATTTCAACCGCAAGTTTTACGCGGTCCAGTACGCGCCCAAGGATTATCGCCCCTACGAAGAGCAGATCGACGTGATTCTTCGCGCGCTGCTCGCCGAGCAGCGCCTGCGCATCCATTATGCGGCACTGAACCGGGTGGACGGCAGCGATCTCGTCCACGACTTTAATCCGTACACGCTGGTGCAATACCGTGGCGGCCTGTATTTGCTTGGCCGCAGCGATCGCGGCTCGGGGATTATCTACCTGGCGGTTGAGCGGATGCGCTCGGTGGCTTTCATCAAGGACGCGTCCGGTAAAGAAGAAAGATTCCAACTGCCCGCGTCCTATAATCCCGCGACGTTTGTGCAGGGCGCGTTTGGAATCGTCAGCGGGGACACCGAAACGATCGTGGTGCTGAAAAGCCTGAGCGCCGAGAGCGACTTGCGCCTGCGCGCGCGCACCGTCCATCCTTCGCAGAAGCTTTCGGTCGGGCGTGACGGCAGGACGCTGCTGCGGCTCAGGGTTAAGGGCACTGCGGAGCTGACCAACTGGATTATGGCGATGAGCCCGTATATCAAAGTGCTCGAACCGAAGGCGCTGCGAGAGGAAATCAGGGCGCGGATTCGCGACACCGCCCGCATATACAAATAGCGCGGCGGCAAACGCGTCTCTGCTACAATCTCGCAACTCATCGCGGCGCGGGCGGGGCCGGACTGCGGCGGCGAACGATGCGCCGCGCACGCAAGAGTCTGGAGGAGGGGCGCGAATTGCATAGACCCGGAGCTTCACGCGCGCTTTTGATCGCCGCGGCGATGGCAGGTGCGATCGGATGCGGCAATCATCCCAAGGCCATCGCTTCGCCGCCAATTGCGGTAACGGTGCGCGCGGTTCGAGAGGCCGCCGAAACGCATCGCGGAGCGTACACCGCGAACCTTCAGCCTTACCGCCAGGTCGGGCTGACGTTTCAGGTCAGCGGCTACGTCGATTCGATCAAGCAGGTTGCTGGCGCCGGCGGACGCCTGCGCGACATCCAGGGCGGCGATCCAGTGAAAAACGGCGAGCTGCTCGCGACGATCCAGTCCGGAACTTATCAGCAGCAGGTCAACCAGGCGGCCTCAGCGCTTGCCGGCGCGCAGGCGACCCTTGCCAAGGCGAAGGCCGACTATAGCCGCAACAGCGCGCTGTTCAAACAAAACATCATCCCGCGCCGCGACTACGACAGTGTCGTTCAGCAACTCCAGTCGTCAGACGCGCAGGTTAAACAGGCCGACGCTTCGCTCAAGCAGGCGCAAATCAATCTGGGCTACTGCAAGCTCGCCTCGTCGATGGATGCCGTGATGCTGAGCCGGGGAATCGAGATCGGATCGCTGGTCGGACCGAGCGTCACCGCCTTTCAGATCGCCGACACGAAGGAGATGAAAGCGATCTTCGCGGTTTCGGATATAGAGGTCGGACAGTTGAAGCAGGGGCAAGTACAGACCCTGCGCAGCGAGGCGTTGCCGGGCGTGCAGCTCGAAGGACAGATTACCCGGATCGCGCCGAGCGCCGATCAGAACACGCGCACCTTCGACGTCGAGATCACGATTCCGAACAGGGACGACCGGCTGCGCGTCGGGATGATCGCATCGCTCAAGCTCGCCAATAACGCGTCCGCGCCGGCCGCAACCGCCGCGACAATACCGATAAACGCCGTCGTGCGCCCGCCCGAAGATCCCAGCGGATACGCCGTGTACGTTGCTGTCGATGAGGGCGGCAAGACCATTGCGCGAATGCGCACGGTGCGCCTGGGCGATATCGTCGGAAACGAAATCGCGGTGGACTCGGGAGTCGCGGTCGGCGATCGCGTGGTCGTGCGCGGCGCCACGATGGTCACCGACGGCGAAGAAATCCGGATCATCCCGTAATGGCACATCGCAGCGACGAAGAAATAATCCGCACGACGCATAACACCGCGCGGTTTTTTGTCGAGAATCGCCCGATCTCGTGGGTCCTGCTGGCCGCCGTCGTCGCCTGGGGCGTCTATGGCTACATCCACATGCCCAAGCGCAAGGATCCGGATATTCCCGTGCGCCAGGCGCTCGCGGTATGCCCGTGGCCGGGAGTCAGCGCCGAAAAAGTCGAGCAGATGGTGACGCGCGAGATGGAGGAGAAGATCGCGACCAACTCCTACATCCATCCGGCCGGCGCCGGCACCGACTACGGCATCCAATCGCTCACGCTCGACGGCCTTGCGATCGTTTATATCCAGCTAACCGAAAACGTCGGCGATACCGAAAAGCAATTCAACGACATCAACCTCAAGCTTGCGAGTATTCGCGATCTGCCGGACGGCGCCGGTCCGATCCAGTTCCAGAGCGATTTCGGAGATACCGCGGCGCTGATGCTCACCGTCGCGAGTCCCAAGGTCTCGGAGGTCGAAATCTCACTGCGCGCGCGCCAGGTGCGAGCAGCGATCGAGAGAGCGCGCGCGGGCGCGGCGCAAAATGCGAAATCCAATCGGATCTCGCTGGTGACGATTTACCCGGCCACGATGCCTGCCGAGTCGGTGACACGGGTGCGCGACGCATTGTCGCGCTATCTGGCCGAGCATCACGCCGCAGCCGATATCCGGCCGCTCGACGGGTCGGGCTTCTCGGGGCTCGACGCGACCGAACCCGCGGGAGCGGACCTCGTGAAGGCGGCGGACAGGTTTATCGAGTCGCGGGTTGGAACCTCGATGTTCGAGTCGTTTCATCCCGACGCGTGGCCGCCCGTCGCGATCAAGGATCCCGCGCGGACCGAAGCGGTGCTCGAAGCGTCGGCGGGCGACAAATACACCTACCGGGAGCTCGAGCGATATACCGATCTGATCGCGCGCTCGCTGGAAGCGGTTCCCGACGTCGAGAAGGTCTCACGCACTGGCGTGCTGCCCGAGTGGGTGCAGCTCTTCTATTCGCAGGAGCGGCTTGCGTCCTACGGCTTTACGCCGAGCACGGTTTCGCAGATTCTGTCTTCGCGAAACATCACGCAATCGGCCGGGATGATCAACGCGGCCGGCACCGACGTGACGCTGCATCCGAGCGGCGAATTCACCGACGCGCAGGAAATCGGCGACGTGATCATCGGCAAGTCGCAGTCCGGCTCGCCGCTTTATTTGCGCGACCTGGTGGACATCACGCGTGGTTACCAATCGCCGCCGCGGCTGCTGAACTTCTACACCTGGCGGACCGCCGACGGACACTGGAACCGCGGACGCGCGATCACGATCGCGGTTTTCATGCGTTCGGGCGAGCAGATAAGCGCGTTCGGTGCGGCGGTCGATAAGGCGATTGGCGGACTTAAGACCCGCCTGCCAGAGGACCTGGTGATCGCGCGCACTTCGGATCAGCCGCGCCAGGTGCGCGAGAACGTTCACCTGTTCATGGATGCGCTCTACGAGGCGATCGCGCTGGTGGTCGTGATTGCGCTTATCGGCTTCTGGGACTGGCGCGCCGCGCTGCTGATCGCGTTGTCGATTCCACTGACCCTGGCGATGACTTTCGGAATGATGTACGTGCTCGGGATCGATCTGCAGCAGGTGTCGATTGCGACCCTGATCATCGCGCTCGGGCTGTTGGTGGACGATCCGGTGGTGGCGGGCGACGCGATCAAGCATGACCTGGGTCTCGGGCATCCGGCGGAGGTCGCGTCGTGGCTCGGTCCGACCAAGCTCGAACGCGCGATCCTGTTCTCGACCATCACCAATATCGTCGCCTATCTGCCGTTTCTGCTGCTATCGGGCGACACCGGAAATTTTCTCTACAGTCTGCCGATCGTGATGACCTGCGCGCTGGTCGCGTCGCGGATTATCTCGATGACGTTCATACCGCAGCTGGGCTACTACCTGATGCGGCCCGGAAAACCGCTGCCGCCGATCGAGTATCGGCGCTCGCACGGCGCAACCGGCGTGTACTACCGGATCGGCCACTATGCGCTCGAGCATCGAAAGACCTTTGTCGCGTGCTCGATGCTGTTCCTTGTCGCCGGGTTTCTAATCGCCAAGCAACTGCGCAGTGCCTATTTCCCCGAAGACGTGCAGTACCTTTCGTACATCGACGTGTGGCTTCCAAATGGAACGGCGATCTCCCAGACTGACGCTACCGCGAAGCACGTCGCCGCGATCGCGCGCCGAGCGGCCGAGGAATACGGCAGCCAACATCTCGAGGATGGCCATCCGCGCAAGATTCTGAAATCGATCACCAGCTTCGTCGGAGGCGGCGGTCCGCGTTTCTGGTTCTCGGCGTCGCCCGAATCCGAGCAGAGCAACTACGCGCAGTTGATTCTCGAGATTTATCACAAAGAGGACATGCCGAAGCTGGTGGGTCCGCTCCAAAATCTGCTGTCGAAGGAAGTTCCCGGGGCTTTCGTTGACGTGCGCCAGTTGCTCACCAATCCAGTGCGCTACCCGGTCGAGGTGCACATAGTCGGGCACACCGACGTCGATCCCGCGCGCGAAAAAACTGACATCGCAACCCTCGAGCATATTGCGCACGAAACTGAAGCCGTCCTGCGCTCGGTGCCCGGCACGCGCCAAATCAGAACCGACTGGATGGACGAGAGCCCGGTTATCGAGCTGCCGATAAATCCCGATCGTGCCAATCTGGCCGGCGTCACGAATCAGGATATTGCAAATTCCGCCGCTGCCGGGCTTTCCGGCGCGCAGGTGGGCACCCTGATCAGCGGCGACCTGCGCATCCCGATCGTCGCGCGGCTGCGGCAGGAAGAGCGCGCGCAACTCTCGGATCTCGGCAATCTGTATATTTTCGCGTCGCAGGGCAACGGGCGGGTTCCGATCCAGGCGCTCGCGCCAATCGTTTTTCGCCTTTCGCACGAACGGATCGTCCGCCGCGATCATTTTCGCACCATGACGGTGACGGCGTATCCGGCGCCTGGCGTGCTGCCGTCGGAGATCATGAAGGTCGCCAGTCCGAAGCTTCAGGCGCTCGGCCGCGATTTGCCTCCGGGCTACCGGATCGAGATCGGCGGCGAGCAGGCCAAGCAGAGCGAAGGGTTCGGCGAGCTGGCGATCGTGCTCTTGATTTCAGTCGTGATGATTTTCATCGCGCTGGTCGTGCAATTCAACAGTCTGGTCAAGCCGTGGCTGGTGTTCGTGGCGGTGCCGTACGGCGCGGTCGGCGCGGTCGCAGCCCTATGGATAATGGGTGCGCCATTCGGCTTCATGGCGTTTCTGGGAATCGCGAGTCTGGTTGGCGTCATCGTCAGCCACGTGATCGTGCTGTTCGAGTTTATCGAGGAGCGCCGCGAGATGGGGGAGGAGCTGATCCAGGGACTGCTCGACGCGGGAATCGAACGGCTGCGGCCCGTGATGGTTACCGTCGGCGCCACTGTTTTGGCGCTGTTCCCGCTCGCGCTGCACGGCGGCCCGCTATGGCAGCCGCTGTGCTTCGCGCAGATTGGAGGGCTCGCGCTCGCGACGGTGATCGAGCTGATCCTGGTGAAATCCTTCTATGCGATTTTCGTCGCCGACCTCGGAATCCTTGAATGGGCCCCGCATCCCGCTCCTGTCACTAAAGCGTGACCGGAAATCATGCGCCGCGACGAGCGAACCACCGGCGGCTCGGCGCGCATCGGGACGCGGATTATTCCGAATCCTCGCCAAAACGGGGCAGGCTCGCTAACCTGAAACGTGACCGCTCCGCATAGACAACTGCCGCGCAGTAATTCGCTCATGCCGGGAAGCCTGGCGCGGTCTTTCGCCGATCACGACGGACGAGCATCCCGCGAGATCTCGGGCGACCCAAGGCCGCGTGTCCGTCGCTTGCGGTCCCGGTCCTTGACATGATTTGATATTTCCATCTAGATGGAAGTATGGAAAGAACGCACGCAATTGCGGCCTTGGGCGCGCTCGCCCAGGAGTCCCGTCTCGATATCTTTCGCCTGCTCGTGCAGGAGGGACCCGGCGGGATGGCAGCCGGGCAAATCGGCGTGCGCCTCAAGCTCGCTCCGCCCACGCTTTCATTTCATCTTAACCAGCTCCGGTTCGCCGGGCTGGTCGCGTATCGCCGCCAGAGCCGATCGATCGTTTACAGCGCCAACTTTCAGGTGATGAACGAACTGCTGGGCTACCTGACCGAAAACTGCTGCGGCGGGCGCCCGGAAATCTGCGCACCGGCGGGGTGCGCGCCCGGGCGTATCGCAAAATCCAAAGTTGCAAAAGCAAAACGAAGGAGTGTGATCGTATGAAACGATTTCACGTGCATGTCGCGGTTGCCGATCTGGCGGAGTCGATTCGCTTTTATTCGACGCTGTTCGGCGCCGGTCCCACAGTTCGTAAAGAAGACTACGCGAAATGGATGCTCGACGATCCGCGCGTGAACTTTGCCGTTTCCAAAACCGGCAGCGCCGCCGGACTGGACCATCTGGGAATCCAGGTCGAGTCGTCGGACGATCTGAACCAGATCGCGGGGCGCCTTGCCGATGCCGCCCGTCCTGTGCTCGAGCAGAAAAACGCCGCCTGCTGCTACGCGCGTTCGGACAAGGCGTGGACCACCGATCCGCAGGGACTCTCGTGGGAAACGTTTTTCACGACTGGCGAACATACCACCTACGGAGAGGACATTCGCATCGCGCGTCCCGCGCCGGAAAGGACTGTCGCCGCTGCTGGCGCCTGTTGCTCGAATCCCGCGCCGGAGATTAAGGCGGCGCCGGCGGGCGCCTGCTGCGCGAAACCCGCGGCATGAGGCGATAGTCGCGGGGCGCCTCGATGGCTGAGCGAATCTATAATGTTCTTTTTCTGTGCACCGGCAATTCCGCGCGCAGCATCATGGCCGAGTGCGCGATGCGGCGATGGGGCCGGGGACGTTTCGCGGCATTCAGCGCCGGCAGTCATCCGAAGGGAGAGGTTCATCCGCTCGCGCTCGCAATTCTGCGCGAACTGAACTACGAAACGACAGGACTGCGGAGCAAAAGCTGGGACGAATTCGCACGCGCCGAGAGTCCGCGGCTCGACTTCGTCTTTACCGTATGCGACCAGGCGGCGGGCGAGGTGTGTCCCGTATGGCCAGGGCAGCCGATTACCGCGCACTGGGGTGCGGCCGATCCCGCGGCGTTCCACGGAACTCCCGAGAGCCAGCGCAAGATGTTTCTGCGGATTTACACCGAGCTTGAAAACCGCATCAAACTTTTCTCGAGCCTGCCGATCGATTCGATCGATCGGTTCGCGCTCGAGCGGCGGCTCAGAGAAATCGGCAAGCTTAAACCCTCCGGTGCGGCATAATGACTGACCGCGAATCGAACCGCGCACCAGAGCCGCCGCTTCGACGGCTGTCGTTTCTGGATCGTTACCTGACCGCTTGGATATTCCTTGCGATGGCGGCTGGAGTGGCGATCGGCAATCTGTTTCCCGGCGTCAAGCTGGCCTTCGACCGGCTCAGTATCGGCGCCACCTCAATTCCGATCGCGATCGGGTTGGTCGTGATGATGTATCCGCCGCTGGCGAAAGTGAACTACGACGAGCTGGGCGAAGTCTTCCGCGATTGGAAGATTCTCGGACTCTCGCTGGTCCAGAATTGGATCATCGGACCGATTCTGATGTTCGCGCTGGCGGTGATTTTTCTGCGCGATCGCCCGGAGTACATGGTCGGATTGATTCTCATCGGAATCGCACGCTGCATCGCGATGGTGATCGTGTGGAACGATCTGGCCGACGGCGATTCCGACTACTGCGCGGGGCTGGTCGCGTTCAACTCGATCTTCCAGGTTCTGTTTTACTCCGCCTACGCGTTCGTGTTCGTGACGATCGTGCCGCGATTGTTCGGGCTGCGCGCGGTCGCGGTGCACGTGACGATGGCGGAAATCGCAGGCAGTGTTGGGATTTACCTCGGCATCCCGTTCGTTGCGGGATTCGCGACCTGGAAGATCCTGGTGGGCCGCAAGGGCAAGATCTGGTACCGCGAACGCTTTGTGCCGAAGATCAGTCCGCTCACGCTGATCTTCCTGCTGTTCACGATCGTCGTGATGTTCTCGATCAAGGGTGCGGCGATCGCGCGCCTGCCGCTCGACGTCGTCCGGATCGCGATTCCGCTGATGCTCTATTTTGCGATTATGTTCGCCGCCTCATTCGCGCTCAGCCGCTGGGCGGGCGCCACCTATCCGCAGACCGTGACGCTGTCGTTCACCGCGGCGTCCAACAACTTCGAGTTGGCGATCGCGGTGGCCGTCGCAACTTTCGGTATCGAGAGCGGCGTCGCGTTTGCCGCCGTGATCGGTCCGCTGATCGAAGTACCGGTGATGATCGGGCTGGTGGACGTCGCGCGATGGGCGCGGGGGAGATTTTTTCCGGACTCGGGAGCGCGCCTGGTTTCAGCGCAGTGCTGCCTGCCAGTTCCAGATTCCGCGCCGATCAACGATCGCGCGTAACCGGCGACTTACGGCGCCCCGCGGCCGCAGCGACAGTCGCGCCTGCCAGGCCGCGGCGCCGCTCGCTGGGGTCCGGATGGAATTTGATCATTTCTTCGACGCATTCAGTGACTCAATTTCCGATGCGATCGCGCGCGTCAGATCGCCGAGCGCGGTGCTCATTGCGGCTACGACCGCGGTGGCTGCCGGTGAGGCAGCGGTTGCGGTGAAAGTAGAATCCGCCACGTAGAGCATCTTGCCGGCGCCGTCGAGGATTTGCCAATGCGCGGTCAGCGTCACGGTGCCGGCGTTGTCGCCCTCGAAGCGGTAAACATCTACTCTCACCTGGTAATCGACAGCGGTGGATTGGTACCACGGAAAAAACACGATGCGTTGAGTCCCAAGCGCCGCGCCGAGGTCCTGTGCCAGCACCTGCGTGAAGTTGCCGTCAAGGCCCTCCGCCCAGCGATCGGTGCCCGACAGAACCATTCGGTTGGGCGCGACTCGAGTCACGATTTCCTGCCGCTCGAGATAGTCGGGCAGCTTGATTGGACCGACCCCGACTACGATCGGGCTGGTCGCTGGCGGCGGCGTCGACGCCGCCGCGCCGACCGGTGCGAGCACAAAGAATTTCGATTCGTCGGGGCGCGGCTGAAGGCCGATCGAGCAGCCGCTGGCGCCGGCGACCGCGATGGCCAGGATAGTGACCGCGGCGAAGTGCACGGCGCGATTCATTTCAGGTCTCCCTTCGAGTCCGCCGGTTGCGCGCGGCCGCGTAACACCGAGCTCGGGTTGCGTTGCAGGTAGTCGGTCAATTGTTTGAGCGAGCGCGCCGCCTGTGAAGTGTCTTGCAGGGTTTGGGTCAGCTCGTAATTGACCGGCGAGCCCGGACCGAGGGACTCCTGCACGGCAGCAAGCGTCTCCTGAGTTTGCTTCAGAGTGGCGCGCGCCTGTTCGGTGGTCGCAACCAGGCTCTGCGAAATCGGTTTCACCTTGCGGTCGAGCGAGTCGGACAGCCGCTGGATGCTTTGCGCGCTTGCGCTCATGCTGTTGGCGGTGCGATTCAGCGCGTCGATGGTGGCGTTGAGCTTGGGCGAGGTCACCAGATTCGTGACCGCCTCCGCTGTTCGCGTTAGCTCTCCGACCAGCTTGTTGAAATCGATCTGCTCGAGCGCCGCGAGCACCCGGGTCGCCGCGATCTGCGCCTGCTCGAAAGTGGTGGGTAGCGTCGGAATTTCGGGGTAGGGCGAATTTTTGCCGAGAAAGAACTTGGCCGGCTCCTTTGGATGCATATCCAGATCGACGTATTGGAGACCGGTCAGAATGCTCTCGGTGGCGAGTTGTCCGCGCAGGCCTACCGCGATCGCCTGCTGCATCTCTTCAGGATCGTCCAGGTTGATCTCCGCGCCGTGACTTATCAGCTTGGCGGAATCGAGCTGGATCACCACCGGAATGCGGATCTGTGAGTTGCTCTGTCTGAATCCGCCTTCCATTCCCGGCACGCTGAGCATTACGGCCACCACTGAGCCGATCTCGACGCCGCGAAACTTCACCGGCGCACCAACGCGCAGGCCGTTGACATCGCTGCTGAAGTAAAGGACGAAGCGATGCGAACGGCGGAAGAGATTGCCACCGCCGATGACGATGATACCGAGAACCACAAGTGAGATGGCGCCAAGAACGAACGCGCCCACCACCGTGGGATTTACCTTCTTACCCATCTTTTTGCTTACCCATCTTGTTGCCTTGCGCCGCGGCAGGCTCGGCGTCGGCGCCGCGAGTCAGAAAGCGCCGCACTCGGGGGTCCGTCGAGTGTTCGCGCAGCTCGCGCGGATTGCCGCTGGCGGTCATCGTGTGACTCTCCGCGTCGAGGAAAACGCTGTTGTCGCCGATCGTGAAGATGCTCGGCAGCTCGTGCGTTACGACCACGATCGTCGCGCCGAGCGAGTCGCGAATTTCAAGGATCAACTCGTCGAGCAGCCGCGAGCTCATGGGGTCGAGCCCGGCCGACGGCTCGTCAAAGAACAGGATCTCCGGGTCGAGAGCGATTGCGCGCGCCAGCCCTGCGCGCTTTTGCATTCCGCCGCTTATCTGGCTCGGATAGTAGTCTTCGAAACCCTTGAGGCCGACCAGTGACAATTTGAGCGACGCGACTTCGCGAATCTCGGCGGGCGACAAATCCGTGAACTCGCCGAGCGGCAGTCCGATATTCTCGGCCAGGGTCATCGAACTCCACAGCGCTCCGCCCTGGTACAGCACGCCAAAATGCCGGAGTTCGCGCTCGCGCGCGTCAAGACCGGCGCGAGTGAAATTGAAGTCGTCGTAAAAGATTTCGCCGGTGGCCGGCTCTTTGAGGCCCAGCAGATGGCGTAAGAGCGTGCTCTTGCCGCATCCGCTGCCGCCCATGATGATAAACACCTCGCCGCGCTTGACGATGAAATTCAGGTTGCGCATCAAGACGAAATCTCCGTACGCCATCGTAAGATTGCGCACGATGATTTGCGGCTCGCCCGCTTGTGGGCGCGAACGCGCGGTCTCGATGCTCTGGGGTTCGCTCAAGCGGCACTCCGGTTAACGCGCGCGATTGCGCTCGCGCGAAGATTCTCCCGTTCAGATTCCAAGAATGTTGAACAGTAACGCAAACAGCCCGCACGCCACGACTACGTACACGATTCCCGTCACCACCGCGGAAGTCGCCGCGTCGCCAACCGCCGAACTGCTGCTCCCGCATTGGAACCCGCGCAGGCACCCGGCGGTTCCGATAATCACTCCATAGACGGTGGCTTTGAAAATTCCGCCGAACACTCCGCCCAGCTCGATCGCGGCGGCGGTTTCGCGCATATAGCTGGACGGCGAGATATTGAGCATCCCGGCGCCGACCGCCGCTCCGCCGACAATTCCCATCATGTCCGAGTACACGCACAGCAGCGGCATCATCAGGACCAGCGCGAGCACTCGTGGCAGCACCAGAAACTCCATCGGCGCCAGCCCCATCGTGGTCAGCGCGTCGATCTCCTGAGTTACCTTCATCGAGCCCAGTTGCGCGGCGAACGCGGCGCCGGTGCGTCCGGCCATGATGATCGCCGTCATCATCGCGCCCATGTCGCGGACCATCCCAATCGCAACCAGGTCGGCGACATAGATCGACGCGCCGAACTGCTGCAACTGAACCGCGCCCATGAAGGCCAGAATCACTCCGACCAGAAAACTGATCAGGGTGACGATTCCAAACGCACGCGCGCCGCAATCCTGGATCTCGATCATCAGATCGACGCGGCGAAAACGCGCCTGCCCGGTGACCAGCCTGCCAAACGAGATCGCCAGCGCGCCCAAAAACGCGATAAATTCAACTACGCCGTCCAGTTGCTCCAGCGCGGCGCGGCCTGTTCGCTCGAGCAGCGGCCGCTTGACGCTCTTGACCCGGGCTTCCTTGTTTTCGGGGACCGCCTCGGCGAGCTCGAGCATCCGCCGAAGTCCGGCCGGCAGCCCGGCGTCGTCGGCGCCGATTCCGCGCGCTTTGCAAATTTCAATCGCGCGCGTCGCGAAAACCAGCAAGCCGGAATCCCAGTCGCCCAAATCGCTGGTCTCGAACGCGACCCGCCGGATCTCTCCCGCCCGCATCAGTTCGCGGTTCAGCAGATCGCCCGACGGCAGCCCATGGCGCATCCGCCAATTGCCCGACAGGTGAATAATAAGCGTGGCATCCGCGGAACGATCGAACGTGGCGGCGCCCGAGACGGCGGCGGCCCTGCGCTCAGCCGGCATTGCGCGCCTCGGTCGGTGAACGAGAGGTTGGCATCGCACCCGCGATCTTAGCGAATATCGCGAATCAATGCGCGTACCGCAATTGCGCCTGCGGCGGCCCCGGCGGGTGGCGGCGGCGCCTGCGATCGACTCGGTTCAGGCGGTTGCGCGGTCCAGGAATCCGCGGACCGCGGCGTTGAACGCCTGGGGCTGATCGATATTGGCTGCGTGACCGGCGCCGGCGAGAACGACTTTTTCAGCGCCTGGAATTTTCGCCGCCATATAGTCGGCTGACGGCAGAAAGCGCTCGTCGAGCGCGCCGACCAGGACCAGGGTCGGCACCGCAATCGTGGGCAGCGATTCTATGACGCTCCCGTCGCGCTGCCCCAGCATCCCGCGCGCCGCGTGGGCGAGTCCCTGGGCGCTGCGATGCTGCGCCACGCGGGTCTCGGGGCTGCCGGCCGCCGCGCCGATTCCGTTGCGTTCGAAATTGCGCGCCGTCCCCTCGGCCATGCGATTCCATTCCTCGCGCGGGGCGGTTTTCTTGTAGCCGGGACCGGTGTCGAACAACATCAGCGCGATCGTCCGCTCCGGATGCGCCAGATGAAACGCGAGCGACAAGTAGCCGCCCAGCGACAACCCGGCTATAACCGCGCGCTTGGCGCCGCACGCGTCGAGCACTGCCGCCATGTCGGCGACCGCCAACTCGTGGTTGTAAAGCGCGGGATCATCGGGAGAGTCCGAGCGGTCGTGCCCGCGCATATCCCACGCGATTAGATGATAGCAATCGGATAGCGCATCCATTTGCCCGCGCCACATCCGCGCGCTCGCGCTGTATCCGTGCGAGAGCAGCACGGCCGGTCCGGCGCCGCGCTCTTCGTAAAAAATCTTCACCCCGTTATCGCGTTCGAGAAATGGCATTGCTGTAGCGTCCTCGCGATGTCTCCGGCGCTCATCGGTCGCCGGAGGAACTGACTATTCGGTAATCGCACAAGCCTTGCGCCGCTGCAAGGCATCGCCACTGAGATCGGCGGGTCAGGCGCTCCAGTCCAGACCGGCCAGTGCGGCCACGCGCCGCATGTCCACATGCGCTTCGAGCAAATCGGCGAGTCGGTCGAAAGCGTCACCGCGATTTGGGCCGGCAACCGCGCGCGTGGGATCGGCAAGCGGCCCGCGGCCTCGCGACTTGCGCACGGTATCGATGAAATGCCGCCGGAACCCGGGTGCGTCGAATAATCCGTGGATCGAAGTTCCGATGACTCTGCCGTCGGCGGATTGGGCGCCGTCGAAATCGCCCGCGGCGCTATTGTCGCGGCGCTCGATCCTGAAGAGTGCGCGCGAAGGGATCACGCCCGATGCGCGTCCGGAGCGAATTTCATATCCGGTGATCGGGAGTCCGGTTGGCAGGTGTATCCCAGTTACTTGAGCGGTGATCTTTCGAGGCGCAAAGACGGTTTCGAGATCGAGCAGTCCCAGCCCCACGGTATCGGTCTGATCGCTCTCGACATGATCACGATCGACAATTCGCCATCCGAGCATCTGGTAGCCGCCGCAGACTCCCATAACCGAGCCGCCGCGCCTGAGGACGCGCACCAGAAAGTCTTCCCATCCGGCTGCGCGCATCCACCTAAGGTCGGCGACGGTGCTCTTTGAGCCGGGCAGAATCAAAACGTCAAGTTCGGGCGCGGAGACGGGATCGCTCAGATAACGAACCGCGACCTCCGGCTCGCTTTCGAGCGGGTCGAAGTCGGTATAGTTGGATATTCCCGGCAAATGCACCACGCCGATTCGCACTGCCGTATCGCCGAATGCGGGTGCGCGGCTTTCGAGCGATGCGGAGTCTTCCCGCGGGATGGCGAGGTTCTGCTCGAACGGAAGCACGCCCAGTACGGGAATTCCAGTACGCTCCTCGAGGAAGCGGGGCCCGGGTTCGAGCAGCGCGCGCTCGCCGCGAAATTTGTTGATCAGGAATCCTTTGACGCGCCGCCGCTCTGCGGGAGTCAGCAACTCGACAGTTCCATATAGCGACGCGAACACACCGCCCTTGTCGACATCTCCGACCATCAGAACGGAAGCATCGGCGAGATCCGCGATTACCCAGTTGGCAAGGTCGCGATCGCGCAAGTTGATTTCCGCCGCTCCTCCGGCGCCCTCGACGACGATCAGATCAAATCTTTCGGCGAGCGAATTATAACTTCGGACGATTTCCGGCCACGCCTGCGCGCGATATCGTTCGTGCTCGAAGGCGTTGACGCGAAAGCGCGATCTGCCGGCGATTACGACTTGGCATCCGGAACCACTTTCGGGTTTGAGCAGTACAGGATTCATCTCGACCGACGGCTCGAGGCCGCACGCCTGCGCCTGTACCGCCTGAGCGCGGCCAATTTCGCCGCCGCCGGCGCATACCGCGGCGTTGTTCGACATGTTCTGTGATTTGAACGGCGCGACGCGAATACCGCGCCGCGCGAACGCGCGGCACACGGCAGTCGCGACGACGCTTTTGCCTACGTCCGACGCGGTCCCCATCACCATCAGGCTTCGCGCGCGCATTAACCGGTATCCTGCTCGATCCGCACCCGGACGGGAAGTGGTGGAGAGCATCCCGCTTGACAGATGCGTAACCTATTGGTTACATATGGGGCGTGAAGTTTGACCTCACGATTGCCGCGCTTGCCGACCCCACGCGGCGCAAGCTGCTCGGGCGGCTGGCGGATAAGTCTTGCCGCGCCGGCGATCTCGCCAAGGGGTTCGCGATGTCGCGTCCGGCGATTTGCAAGCATACCCGGATCCTCGCGAAGGCCGGGCTCATCAGGGCAACCCGAATCGGACGCGAGCGAATCTACGAGCTGGCGCCGGCCGGAGGGCTAGTGGTCAAGGATCTGATCGCGAGACTCGAGGACGTCGGCCGATTTTGGGATGTCGCACTGGAAGCATTCAAACGCTACACGGAGGAGAAGGCATGACAATCCGCAAATCGATCCGGGTCGAACGCCCGCCGGAGATTGCATTCAAGGTGTTCTGCGAAGAGATGAGCGAGTGGTGGCCGGGCGGATTTGGCGGCAAAGACTCGAAGCCATTCATGGAGCAGAAGGTTGGCGGACGCTTATACGAGCGCAATCCCGACGGCTCTGAATACGAAATCGGCCGGGTTAACGAGTATCAACCTCCAAGCACTGTCGCATTCACATGGCGCGCGCCGAGCTGGGACGTCGTGACGCAAGTGGAGATTCGATTCACCGCTGAGGGCGGCGGCACTCGCGTCGAGCTCGAGCATCGCGGATGGGAGCAGGATGCGAAGACCCGCGAAGCCCGCAGCAAGTACGATGGTGGCTGGGACTTTGTGCTCGGACACTACCAATCTCACTTCAAGAGCAATGAATAGCCAGTTCTCCATTTAGGCATCGAGGTACGCAATGAAACTATACTATTTTCCGTCTCCAAATCCGCAGAAGATACAGTTTGCGTTAAACGAGCTCGGACTCGATTGCGAGGTCGTTCCGGTCGATCTCAGCAAGGGCGAACAGCGCAGGCCAGAATTCCTTACGCTCAATCCGTTCGGCCGCGTTCCGGTGCTGACTGACGGCGCCCTGACGCTGTGGGATTCGCATGCGATCCTGGCCTACCTGGGCGAAAAGACCGGGAAACTGTGGCCCGCTTCGGCGCCACGGCGGGCCGACGCGCTGCGCTGGCTGTTCTTTCTGGCGGGACACATTTCTCCGCCCGCGACGGATTTGGCATTCAACCGAATCGCGGTCAAGTTGCGCGGAATTCCCGGCGACGAGGCCGCCATCGCGCGCGGCGAGAAAGCGTTGCCCGGAGTTATCGGCATTCTCGAAGGCCACCTTGCAAATAGCAAATGGCTACTGGGCGAAAATTTCTCATTGGCCGATTGCGCCTACGGACCGGTGCTCAACGTTATCGAACGGGCGGGATTCAGCTTCGGCCAGTTTCCGAAGGTATCCGGATACCTCGAGGCAATCCGCTCGCGCAAGGCATGGAAGGAGACTCCGAAGCTGCCCGGCCTATAGATCATACACACCGCGCGTGCGGCTCCGGGCAATCGATGCTGGCCTGTGAATCTCGGGCGCGTTAGTGTCTGTGGTTCGGGGTGGCGATGCGATGGACAATCCGCACGAATATTACCGGAACCACGGACCGATGACGGCGCTGGGCGCGCACGCGGGGGAAATCCGAGAACTGCCGACGGACCTCGCGGCGTTGAGCGAAGTCATACAGAGCTTGCTGATCCATCGCGATATTGCGCCCTTTCTCTATGATCTGAAATTGCCGGCCGAGCGATACGCGGAAGCGAATCTGCGCCCGGTTGCCGCGATGCTTGGACAGATCCACGGGCTCGACCCACATCCGCTCACCGCCGCGCGCGAGCCGCGCCACCGGATGGCCGTCGTCTGCCGCCATTTCTCCGTGATGCTTTGCGCGATATTGCGCGAGCAGGGCGTTCCCGCGCGTGCGCGATGCGGCTTCGGCGGCTACTTCACTCGCGGCAAATTTGAAGACCATTGGGTATGCGAGTATTGGAACGCCGCGCAGGCGCGCTGGATTCTCGTGGACGCGCAGCTCGACGCGGTGCAGCGCAGAGTATTCAGGCCCGATTTCGACCGGCTCGATGTCCCGCGCGATCGCTTCGTCATCGCCGAAGACGCGTGGCGGATGTGCCGCGCTGGGCGGAGCGACGCGAATCTTTTCGGACTTACGCAAATCAACGAAGCGGGTTTGTGGTTCATCGCCCAGAACTTGGTTCGCGACCTCGCTTCGCTCAATCGGATGGAAATGCTTCCGTGGGACGTTTGGGGGATGATGCCGGAGCCCGATGACGAGTTCAGCGCCGAGGCGATGGCGATGCTCGACCGGGTCGCCGCACTGACGCTTATCGGCGACGACGGGTTTCCTGAGATCCGAAAAATCTACGAGTCCGAAGAATGCTTGCGGGTACCGTCGGTTGTCTTCAACGCATCAACCAAGGCGCTCGATACGATCACGGCCTGATTTCGGCGAGCCAGTTCATGCTGAAGCGGAGGGATCGCCGCGCTGGCCTGATCCCCCGTTGCGCTCGTAGTCGGCGATCCGCTCGAGCAATCGCGCGCCGAAATCGGCAAGTTTCTTTTCGCCCATCCCCCGAATCTCGTGCAGCGCTTCCATCGTGGCGGGCCGCGCGCGCGCGAGATCGCGCAGCGTCGAGTCGTGGAGAATCACGTAGGTGGGAACGCCGCGTTCGCCCGCGATTCCACGGCGGAATTCGCGCA
>Ga0307374_10003768_pt1 | contig 25704 bp, 25 predicted proteins | sample OX3MG_FD_202532 | JGI IMG/M metagenome (GOLD analysis project Ga0307374, IMG submission 202532) | Soil microbial communities from Risofladan, Vaasa, Finland - OX-3 | ecosystem: Environmental > Terrestrial > Soil > Coastal area > Acid sulfate soil | place: Finland: Risofladan, Vaasa | collected...
GGCGGACGGGCGCCGCTACCGAGCCAGCGCCGCCGGCCGGCAGCCTGGCCATCGCCACGTCCAGGCACGTCGCCTGCCGGCGTTGGCGAGCGGCACCCTCGCCTTGGCGGTGACGGCGGCGACGTTTGTCGCCAGCAGCGGTCTATGGGTCGCTTATGCGGCGAGCCTGCCTGATGCGCGCACGATTGCGCTCGCCACTCTGCCCCAGGATTCGATCATCTACGACAGCAGCGGTCAGGTCGTCCTCGCCGATCTTCACAGCCAGGGCTACCGTCACTACGAGCAGCCACTCTCCCAGATGGGGTCGCTACTGCCCGAGGCCACCATCGCGATCGAGGACGCCAACTTCTACCACGAGCCAGGTATCGATTTGGCGGCAATGGTCCGTGCGGCCTGGGTCGACTACCAGGCGGGGGCGCCGGTGGAGGGCGCCTCAACCATCACCCAGCAACTGGTCAAGCTGCGGCTCCTAACCGATGAGAAGACCATCCAACGGAAGGCGGAGGAGGCCCTCCTGGCACTCGAGGTCGAACACGACTTCAGCAAGCAGCAGATCTTGGAGATGTACTTGAACACCGTGTTCTACGGCAACGACGCCTACGGCACCGAGGCCGCCGCTCAGAGCTATTTCCATACCGAGACCGCGAAGCTCGACCTCGCCCAGGCGTCAATGCTCGCCGGCATCCCCGAGGACCCAACCTACCTGAGTCCGTTGCTGAATTTCCCAGCGGCAAAGGCCAGGCAGCGAGACGTGCTCGACGCCATGGTCCGCCAAGGTTACGTAACGAGCTTGCATGCTGAGCAGGCTTTCGCCGAAGACATAAGCCCTCCCGCCCACATGTTCGAGGACACCACGGCCGTCCTGGCTCCGGCCTTCGTGAACTACGTCACCAGCGAGCTTAAAGGCCGGTTCGGAGCGGCGGCCCCGGACTCGGCCGGCTTACACGTGACCACGACACTCAACTGGTCAATGGAGCAAACGGCCCAGCAAATGATTTCGGCTCAGGTCGCGCGCTATCAAGGCTGGGGCGCCAACGTGCAGCAGGGCGCGATGGTCGCCATCGACCCCAAGACCGGTGGGATCCTGGCGATGATCGGATCGGCGAACCCGGACACTCAGGGTGGTCAATACAACTTCGCGGTCTGGCCCCCCCGCAACCCGGGATCCTCAATGAAAATCTTCAACTACACCGCGGCGATCGCCAGCCGCCGGTTCACGATGGTGACGCCGGTCGCAGACGCTCCAATTAGTTTCCCGTCTGGGCCGAGCCTACCTCCGTACCGCCCGCGCAACTACGACGGTAGATTCCACGGCACCTGCCAGTTGCAGGCGTGCTTCCTCAATTCACTGAACGTTCCTGCAGTCAAGGTGGAGGCGGCACAGGGTGTCTCCCCAGTCGTCACGACGGCGCGCGCTATGGGCGCTCCCCCATGGACCTATCACACCTCCAGCGGGACCTATACGAGCGACGATCCGGTCGGCTCGTACGGCCTCTCCTTGACGCTCGGCGGTTACGGTGAGACTCCGCTCCAGATGGCGACCGGAGCCTCCGTACTTGCCGACGGCGGTGTCCTTCGCGATATCCATTCGGTGCTCGCAGTCACCGCGTCGGATGGCGCTCCGATGTATCGCGCCAACCCGACCGACGGCGCCACCCAGGCTGTCGATGCACGGGTCGCCTTCATCATGGACCAGATCATGTCCGACGACTCCAACCGGGCGATGATCTTTGGTTATCACTCGAACCTGACCTTACCCGACCGACGAGTGGCGGCGAAAACCGGGACCACCGACAACTACAAGGATGGCTGGACGGTTGGTTTCACTCCGGATGTGGCCTCGGCATTCTGGTTCGGCAACCCCGACTGGACCCCGATGCCGGTGGGCGCTGAGGCAAGCCTGGTCGCTGCGCCGGTCTGGCACAGCTTCATGCAGTGGGCCACCGACGTCGCCCTCCACGAGCCAGGTTCCGATTGGTTCACCGAGCCAGCTGGGCTCGACCATTACTACGTCAACGGCAAGTTGCAATGGTTCCTGCCGGGCACCAGTCCGGCAACGGTTCCCCCCTCGCTTCCATCCGGACAACCACTTTCATCTCGTTGAAGGGGCGCCGAGGGAATTTAGGGCTGCCAGGCGATGCCCACGGCCAAGAGGCTGTTCGGTCGCCAGCTTCCAAAGATCGCACGGGTGAACCGCAGATAGGGGTTGGACATGACGGATAGGGAAGGCGATATCGCCGGGCTCGATCCTGAGCAATTCGGAGAGCACCGGCTCTGACCTCGGCACTCGCACGGATCGGCCTCTCTTCTTGGGTAGGATTCCACAGCCTTCCATACGGGACCAGCAGGTCGACCCGTACGTTTTGGCCACCGACCGCATGGCCCCGATGGGGCCTCGATGCTCGCACCGGCACCTCGCCCGCCCCTGACGTCCGAAGCTCGACGTGGACCAACCGAAGCAGCGTAAGTCCAACAATCCGGCTCTACTAAACCCGGGGGCAGGCCAGAGGCCTCCAGGAAAGTCAGGGCAGTTCACGCCGTCAGGTGATCGCGGCTACGGCCACCCTAAGCCTAATGCACATCCTCGAAGCAGCTTCAAGCGGACAACCTAACTCGCCGCATTTCGCTCGCAGTCGCACAATTCGGTAGCACAGCCCTCAGGCCCGGCTAACGCGGAGTTAGGTGGTTCGAGTCCTCCGCGGCCCACCACCCACTTCCGATCTTAAATCGACCACCTAACGCCTTTCGGCCCATCCGCCGGGCTTAGCACACCGCTTGGAGTCTCGGTACGGTATTCAGTGGCCGGCGGTCCAGCCTCGGTGCTGCACGTAGGCGGGGGGCGGGGGCGCCTCCGCTCGGTTGATAAGCCGTTCCGCCAGCCACTGGAACCATTCAAAGGCTTTTTGGTTGCCGGTCCTTTCTCGGTGAAGCTGGATCCATGGTCCGAGGCGATTCCAGGCGACGCGGATGACACCGCCATAGAGATCGTCCACCATTGCCAGCGGGATCACCCGGCGGAAGACCATGTAACCGGTGGTCTCGAACCTCATGGCTACCGTTAGGACGGCACTCCGAACGGCCCTGCTGACCATGGTCACCTCGAAGAAGTAGCGATAGGAGTGGAACAGGCCTCGCAGGTACGCCGAGTCGCGCCACTCGCGATAGTGCTGCGGGGTCTGCAGGAAAGCCACCTCGGGATCGGCCAGGAAGGGGGTGCACACGGTTAGGAAGTCCGAAGCCACGAGGTAGTCGGCGTCGACGATGGCCACCACCTCGACGTCCGCGTCCAGGCGTCGGGTGGCCTCGTTCAGGGCGCCCGCCTTGAAGCCCGGCCACCGCGGGAGGTGGACGAACTGAAATCGCTCACCGAGCTCGACGCAGGCATCGCGGACCGGCTGCCACAACAGCGGATCGGTCGTGTTGTTGACGACCACCTGGACCAGGTAGTTGGGGTAATCGAGCCGGGCCAGGGCTTCGAGGGTTTGCCGGACCAGTTCGGGTGGCTCGTTGTAGGCCGGCACCTGCAGGCAGACTCGCGGCCGGTAGCCGGCCGACCCAGGTGGCGCTTCAGGCTCGGTGAGGTCCCTGCAGAGCGCGTCCACCATCTCGAAGGCGAAGACCAGGGTCAGCAGCATCGCCGCCAGTTCCAAGATCAGCAGGATGCTCGAAAGAAGAACGCCGAGCAGAGGCAGGCCACCCGCGAAGGTGACTCTCAAGACGATGGCGAGGTACGCCGCGGCGGTCAGGGGTAGAGAGCCGAGGAACAGACGAGCCGGCCAGTGGATCTGGTGGAACGGGTGCCCGACAGCGATCAGACCGGCCGCCAGGAGGATGGCGATGGCGTACCAGGGCAGGCTCCCGGATGGGGTCGCCTCGAGGTGGGCGGCGAGCCAGGCCGCCGCCGAGGCGATCGCCGCCGCAGCCGGCAGCCCGAGACGCCAACGTGCCGCCTTCGTACCCGTGAGCAGGAGCAGGCAGCCCAGCCCGAAGAGGGTCAGAAGTGTTGTAGACAGGACGATCTGGGTCAGCGGGCGTGGTCCCTCCGCGTATTAGACGCGTCGGGGCTCAAAAGTCCCCACTTCGCGAATTGGTCGCGGTTCGCCGTTCAACCGCGCCCTGCCCGCCGAGGGCTGCCGGAAGCTGTCGAGCTCCCCGAGACCGCCGGCCACCTTGCCTTCGGGACGGGTACCGAGTCGTTGTTAAGACGAGACCCCGGCAGGTTGCGAGGCCTCGCGGGAGTACACGTCACGAATCCCGTAGGTGGTGGTCCGTTCGGCCGGGACCCGGCCGGCGGAGCGGATCAGTGCTCGCATTTCGGCGGGCGTGACCTCCTGTCCATGGCTCGCTCCCGCGGCTCGCGAGATGCTCTCATTCATCAGCGTGCCGCCGAGGTCATTTACCCCGGCCTTCAGGAGAGCGACGCATCCCTCGGGACCGCATTTCACCCATGACGCTTGGATGTTGTCGATGTAGCCGCGAAGCGCAAGGCGCGCCACCGCGTGGAGCTTGACGACCTCCTCCCAGGTCGGACCGCGTCGTGACCGCCCCTTCCGGAAGAGCGGCGCCTCCATGTGCACGAAGGGCAGGGGGACGAACTCGGTGATACCGCCGGTCCGGGCCTGCAGGTCGCGCAGAACCACCAGGTGCCGGGCCCAGTGCTCGGGGCCGTCGATGCTGCCGAACATGATGGTGCTGGTGGTGGGCAGGCTCTGCCGGTGCGCCTCCTCGACCACGGCCACCCACTCGGCGGTCGAGATCTTGTCCGGGCAGAGGTGGCGGCGGATGCGATCGTCGAGGATCTCGGCTGCGGTGCCTGGCAGAGTGCCCAACCCGGCCTCTCGCAGCAGCGCCAACTGCTCGGCGACGCTTCGATCGGCGGTGGCCGCGCCCTGGTGCACCTCGAGCGGCGAGAAGGCGTGGATGTGGAGGTTGGGGAGGGCCGCCTTGACCGCGGCCGTCAGCTCGACGTAGAAGTCGCCCGTGAAGCTGGGATGGATCCCGCCCTGCATGCAGACCTCGGTCGCCCCCCGGTCGACCGCCTCGCGGGCTCGCTCGACGACGTCCTCGATCGACAGCAACTCCGGCTTGCCGCGCAGGTTCTCCGAGAGCTTGCCCTTGCTGAAGGCGCAGAACTGGCAGCGGAAGTAGCAGATGTTGGTGTAGTTGATGTTGCGGTTGACCACGTAGGTCACGGTGTCGCCCTTGACCTCCTGGCGGACCTCATCGGCGAGGGCGGCGATCGCCTCGGTCTCCCTGCCACGGCCCTCGAGCAGGAGCTGGATTTCGCGCTCTTCCAGGAGCTCCCCAGACTCGGCGCGGGCCAGGGCGGCTCGGACGCCGGCCCGAACGGGGGCGGCCGAGAAAACGGTCGGTATGGGCAGGCCGGCCGCCGGCCACCAGCGGTCCTGGCGCGCCAGGCCCTCGGCGTTGGAGGCCGCGAGCACGTGCCGCATGACGTGCGGATCCAGCCAGCGGCTGGCCCGGTCGAAGTCCCAGACGTAGGGGGGATAGACGCAGAGGCGCGGCACCAGCTGCAAGCCTGCCTCGTGCGTGGCCGCCTCCAGCCGCTCGAGCGCCGGCCAGGGTGCTTCCGGGTTGACATGGTCGACCGTTACCGGCGAGACGCCGCCCCAGTCGTCGATGCCCGCGGAGAGGATCGCCGACAGGTCCCCGCCGGGTGCCAGGTTGGGGGGGGCCTGGACGCTGACGCGGGCGGCACAGGCCAGCCGGGTGACGGCGATGGCGCGCAGGAACTCGTCCTGGCCCGGCGCTGGGTGAGCCGCCATCCCGGTGCCCGGCTTGGGCTGGAAGTTCTGGACGATCACCTCCTGCACATGGGGCAGGTCCGATAGTTCGGCGATCGCCGCGATTGTCTCGGCACGCTCTCGGAGCGTCTCGCCGATCCCGACCAGGAGCCCGGTGGTGAAGGGGAAGTCGAGCTCGCCGGCGGCCCGGATCGTGGCCACCCGCTTGTCGGAACGCTTGTCGGGGCTTGCCCAATGCGCCAGCCCCCGGCCGAGCAGGCGGTCGGTGACCTGCTCGAGCATCAGCCCGCCGCTGGCGCTGACCGTGCGCAGCCGCGCCAGTTCCTCGGACGAGAGCACCCCCGGGTTGACATGCGGGATCAGCCCGGTCTCTTCAAGGACCAGTTGTGCGGCGTGAATCAGGTAGTCGATGGTGCTCTCAAAGCCGAGCGCTGATAGCTCCGCGCGAACAGAGGGGTAGCGCCGTTCGGGGCGGTCGCCGAGAGTGAAAAGCGCCTCAGTGCAACCGGCGGCGACCCCGGCGGCGGCGAGCTCCAGCACCTCCTTGGCAGTCATGAACGATCGCTGCCCGGGCCTCGGCGGATGAGCAAAGGTGCAGTAGCCGCAGTTGTCGCGGCAGAGCATCGTGAGCGGGATGAAGACCTTCGGCGAATAGGTGACGCGGTCGCCATGGGCTTCCCTCGCCAGCTCCCACGCCGCGCGCAGGAGCGGCTCGAACGGCTGCTCGGGTCCCAGGAGCTTCTCGAGCAGCTCAGGGTCGCGCGAGCTCGCGCTGGCGGCCGGGTTCGTCATCCCCGCCATTCAGGCGTCCTGGTAAATTCGCCCGCCCGCCTGGCGGAACTGCTCGGCCTTCTCCTCCATCCCGGCCACGAGGGCGGCATGGCCGTCCAGGGCTTCGCGCTCGGCGTAATCGCGGATGTCCTGGGTGATCCGCATGCTGCAGACCTTGGGGCCGCACATGCTGCAGAAATGGGCGGTCTTCGCCGGCTCGGCCGGGAGAGTCTCGTCGTGCATCTCGCGGGCCGTTACGGGGTCGAGACTCAGGTTGAACTGGTCGTGCCAGCGGAATTCGAAGCGTGCCTTCGACAGCGCGTCGTCCCAGGCCTGGGCGCCGGGGTGACCCTTGGCGAGGTCGGCCGCGTGGGCGGCGATCTTGTAGGTGATCACACCGTCCTTGACATCCTTCTTGTTGGGCAGTCCGAGGTGCTCCTTGGGTGTCACGTAGCAGAGCGTCGCGGTCCCGTACCAGCCGATCATGGCCGCCCCGATCGCGGATGTGATGTGGTCGTAACCGGGCGCGATGTCCGTGGTGAGCGGCCCAAGCGTGTAGAAGGGCGCCTCGTGGCAGATCTCGAGCTGGAGGTCCATGTTCTCTTTGATCTTATACATGGGCACGTGGCCGGGCCCCTCGATCATCACCGGCACCCGATGACCATCGGTTCGCTCTCCGGATGATTGACGTTGGAGGGGATGATGGCCCGGCCAGTGCCACCTCTGAGCGCACAAACTCGGGGTTCAGTCCCTCCCGCAGGGCGACGAACTCCATCTCCGAGGTGACAACTCCGGCCCGGGCGTAGTGCATCTGGGTCATTGTCTTCCCGGCCCGAGCCCGCAGTGGAGGGCGGCGAGTCGCCGGAAACACCTCCAGGTTGGCGCGCGGATCATTCCGCTTCAGGCCGTGGTCACCGGCTCGACGCGGCGGCCTTCATATTCCTCCACGTCACCGCGCTCGAGGACCCATCCACGGCGGACGGCAGGCAGGCCTCGCCGGATGTCGACACCGGCGTCGGTTACGGCCCGCTGGTGTCGTAGACGCGGACCGATGCATTGAGCACATCGCCGCCCCGGCCGGGGGTGGGCGATAGGGCGCGGCCCGGAAGGGTAGGGCGGTGACTTCCGAAAGCGGTCGCGTCATGATCGCCGAGGACGACCCGGTCAACGTGGAGCTGTTCCGTGACCTGCTCGAGTCCGAGAGCTGGGAGGTCGAGATCGCCGAGGACGGCGAGGTGGCGCTCGCCAAGATGGCCGCCTGCTACTACGACTTGCTGCTGCTCGACCTCGGCATGCCCAAGGTCAATGGCGTCGACGCCTCCGCAGGCTTCAGCGCTGCGACATCGGCCGCCCGGGCCGGATTGTGGTGGTGACTGCCGATCCGCTGTGCGGGATCCGCGAGGCCCTCGCATGCCTCGGAGCGGACGCGCTCTTCAGCAAGCCGTCGACATCGGGGCGCTGCTCGGGATCCTCGTGGAGGCGCACCCGGCAAGAGCCGCGAGTTGAGGGTCCGCTTTGTCTACATGGACGAGGAGGCGGTGGCCGGCAGATCTGCGACTGGTGACACCAGGTCCAGCGCTGCGACTGCTAGGTCGGACTGTCCGGCTGACGATTTCCTGGCTGCGCTCCCCCGCCGAGCGGATTGGGCCGACAGCAGCCTACAGGTCTTTGGGGCCGATCACATCCACCACCTTGATTGCGATGGCAGCCAGTTTCGCGTCCGTTGTAAGAAGTCGGCATTTCGACGATTGAGCCAGTGCGACGTACTCAGCGGCGTAAGTCTTGGCCCAGCCAAAGCGCTCGGCAAGCCGCCAGGCTTCGGCCTGAAGGTGGGCCGGTCGGCGCGACCGGACCGGAGCCGACTTCAGGTTCTCAAATGCCGCCGCCGCCAGCCCTGCCGAGATTTGCCGCCTCCACTTGAGCTCGTGGATGACCGACGTTGCTTCCGACCACAACAACGGTGGTGCGATCATCTCAAACGACGCGAGGTTAGCCAGGTCGACTTCGGACAGGCATGCTTGGACGATCGCGGAGGCATCGATAACGATCACTGTTAGCGGCCGGCGCGCGACTCGCCGAGGGCGACCACCACGTCCGGCATCGGCTCGCCCGTGGAGGTCGATGCCCAAGCCCTCGGAAGTGGAAGCGTGCTGGAACCGATGAGTCGCTCGAGATCGTCCTCATCGATGATGTGCTGGGTCCCCACCTTGCGAGCAGATAGCCGTCCCGAACGAATCCAACGACGGATCGTCTCAGGGTCCTTGTTGGTGCGGCGCGCTGCTTCAGGTACGGTGAGCATTGTCGCATCATACTACTACACCTCACGAAGCCGATGACAGTCAGTTTGATGCGATGAAAGAGCGGGCCTCCGCTCCCGTGTCCCTGCGCCAATTGTCACGATACATTGATACCTTGAGTCTCGTAAGTACTCCAACTCGGCATTGCTATCTGGATGGTGGCTTTCGCGAATCGGCTCTTGGCTGTGCCGGGTCCATAAGGGCCCGCGGCGCTCAGCGTCCGCCTTGCCCAGATGGGCATCGCCAAAAGCCGACCACGTGGATTGCCGGGTTGTCGGTCGAGGGCTCGGGGCTGAGCCACGCGTCCACCGTGCCAGAACGACCATCGGCATTCACCACCAGTTGCCCGGCGTCGTCGGTCAGGGTGGCCCATCCCGGACCCTGGCCATTGAGGGCCACGTAAGTCGCTTCGTCGGAGACCTTGTAGATACCGGCGCCACCGTGATCTGTGAGGAAGCGCAGTCCATAGTGCAGACCGCCAATGTCGAGGTAGAAGTCGGCAAGCAGGCCGGGCTGGGAGTTGGGTGCCGGTCCGCAAGTCCCCTGGCTGGCCATGACGTGCGCCTCCAGACCACCCGAGATCTCGACGCTTGCGCTGCCGGTCTCGACACTTCCACAGCTGGTGAGGATCAAGACCGCCGCCAGCAGGCTCAGTGGTGCGAACTTGCAGCCCCATTTCCGACTGGATGGGAGTTCCGCAGCTAACCGACCTCGGGGCGCTTCCAGGCCCGCTCCGCTGGCCCTTGCGCAGGTCGAGGCACACCACGAAGCTCTGCGACGCAGAGGTTGGGTTCGACGAACGGCTCCAGCCCGATTGCCTCTATCGGCGCACCCATCTCGGCGAGCGCGCCCTTCAGCATTCCCAGGTGCACGGAGCAGACGACCTCCTGGTTTGACTCGGCCGCCTCGCGGAATGGGCAGCGATGGAGCAGCATCTTGCTCGTATCCCCGTCCGCCACCATCTCCGGCATGAACCCCAGCTCCGAGAAGAGATGGACCAGCTTCCTGGAGGCCTCGCCGGCGCTGATGTCGGCGAAGGGCAGTGGCTTCTCCATGAGGTAGCTGCCCCAGGCTCGGCCGGCGCTCTCTGCGACAGCCTGCGGCTGGTCGGTGGTGGCCAGGTAACTCGCGAGGATCTGGGCCAGCAGCCGATAGCCGCTCTGATGCGCCGGCGCCCCGTCGGCGATCGGCTCGTAAAGAACACGCGGGCGCCCGCGACCGGCGGCCGGCGCCGTCACCGTCCTGACCAGGCCCGCCTCGATGAGCTGGTCGACGTGAGATCGGACCGTGTTGGGATGAAGCCCGACCAGGCGCCCCAGCTGGCGGGAGTCGAGCGCCCCCTGGTTGCGCAGCTCCTCGAGGATCCGAAAGCGGCTGATGTCGCCGAGGGCCTTGTGGGCACGGACCGCGGGGTCGATGGTCATGAGTGCTATTATACGAAGAATGTCGTGAGAAAATGCGCCATCGTGAAAACAGGGACATAGCCATGGCGGCCATCAAGCCAAAGCGCTCTCCACAGCCGGACCTTCCCGGCCGCTATCTGGCGACCGGGCTGGCCAGCTTCGTCCTCTTCTCGGTCGGCGTTCCCTTGTTGGCTTCCGACCTAGTCCGGACCAACGACGATCCGAAGGTCTTTGCCCTCACCCACCTGGCCGTCCTCGGGTGGATCACGATGACCATGTTCGGGGCTCTCTACCAGCTCTTCCCGGTCGCCCTGGGTGGGACGATCCGCTCACCGCGCCTCGGGCGCTGGAACTACTGGGTGCTGGCCGCCGGCATCGCCGGCTTCGTCCCCAGCTTCTACTTCGACTGGACCCTAGGAGTGGCAGTCTTCGGATCCTTGATGGTTGGGGGGATCCTGCACTTCGCCTTCCAGCTGGTCCGGAGCTACCCCTCCGTCAAGGACTGGCACCCGATGGCCCTTTACGTACTGGCCGGGCTGATCTGGCTGATCGCGGCGATCGGCTTCGGGTTCGTTTACGCCCTGAACTGGTACTTCGGCTGGTTCGAGGTGACCGGCACCCTGCTGGCAGCCCACGTCCAGCTGGGATTGGCGGGATGGCTGGGGCTGACCTTGATGGGCGTGTCCTACAAGCTCACCGAGCTCTTCTCCCTTGCCCACGGTCACAGTCGGAGGCTCAGCTTCGCCAACCTTGGCCTCTGGAACCTCGGGCTTCTCGGCCTCGTGCTGAGCCTGCTCTTCGAGCCGGGCACCTGGCTCGTGGCGGCCTTCGCCGGCCTGCTCGCCGCCTCGGCCATGCTCCACGTCCTCGACCTCGCCCTGCTGCTCCGCACCCGGCGGCGCCGCACGCTGACCGTCGAGCAGTGGCACACCTTTGCGTCACTGGCCTCACTGCTCGCGACCGCCGGCCTCGGCCTGGTGCTGGCCGCCGGCCGCGCACCCGGCGCGAACTGGGTGGCCGCCTACGGCTACGCCGCCTTTGCCGGCTGGTTCGGCTTCGCCATCGTCGGCAAGTCCTACAAGATCCTGCCCTTCCTCAACTGGCTGCACCGCTACAGCGGGGTGGTCGGTCAGGGCCCCGTGCCGCTCCTGGCCGATCTGGTCGACCAGCGGCTTGCCTGGGCCTCCTTCGCGATGCTGTTGCCGGGCTTCGCCGGCGTGCTGGCCGGCATCCTCCTTGCCGACGCGACCGTGGTGCGGGCGGCGGGCTGGCTCTACGCCGCCGGCGCCCTGGTCTTTGCGTTCAACGCTGCCCGACTGGTCCTTCCCCTCGCGCTCGCGGCGCGCAGAGAGCCGGTGGCACAGGAAGCGACGGCATGACCGAACCCAGGCTGAGGATGCCCGACGACCTGCTCTCTACTGAAGTCCGCCAGCAGCTCGAGAACGTGTACGACCCCGAGCTCGGCGTCAATCTCGTCGACCTCGGCCTGATCTACGGGGTCGAGGTCCGGGATGGCGAAGTGAAGGTTGAGATGACACTCACCACACCCGGATGCCCGATGAGCGACACGATGCCCGACGCGGTCGAGCGGGCGCTGCTGATGATCCCCGGCGTCTCGCAGGTAACCGTCGACCTGATTTGGGAACCGCGCTGGGATCCCGAAATGGTGACCGAGCGCGCCCAGCGCCTTCTGGGCTGGATGGAAAAGGAGATCTGAGATGGCGACTTTGGATGTGCGACCGCTGATGGCTTCCGGAAAGGAGCCCTTCGAGGCGATCATGGGCGTGGTCGGCAGCCTGGGGCCGGAGGAGGGGTTCGAGCTGTTCGCTCCCCTGGACCCGGTCCCGCTCTACCAGGTCCTGGGCGCGCAGGGCTTCACTCACCAAACCGAGGCGCTGGGTGGCGGAGACTACCGGGTCACCTTCCGGCGCGAGGTGGCCTGAGATGGCCCTGCAACAATCGCGAGCCCTCGTCGTCCGGGCGGTGGAGGCGGCGGAGTTCTCACCGGAAGGGTTCGGACGGAGGACGCTGGTGGAAACCGACCGACTCCGGGTGGTGGTCGCGGCCCTCGAAGACGGACAGCAGATCCCCCTCCACGCACCTCAGCTCGACCTGGTGATGACGATCGTCGAGGGGATCGGAGAGGTCGTGGCCGGCCAGAGCCTGCACCCGGTCCGCGCCGGCGACGTGATCGTCGTCCCGGCCGGAGAGACGCGCGGTTTGCGCGCGATCGGGGGCCGGCTCGTGGCGCTCAACGTCGTCAGCCCGCCACCCGGACCGGACGACCATTCCCACTCGACCACCGCCTGGCCGGCGGAGGAGGAGGCTCCCGATCTGGCGGCCCTGATCCTGGCCGAGCACGCGGGGCTCTTTCCGCAACTCCCCCGCCTGGGAAGCCTGGCGGCGGAGGCGACCGATCTCGGCGAGGCCGAGTTCCGGGCACGGCTGCGAGAGGTCCTCGGCTTCCTCAGGGACGGCCTGCTGCCGCACGCTGCCGAGGAGGAGCGGTCTGTCTACCCGGCAGCCGAGAAGCTGGTCCGAGCGGTCGGCGGCGCGACCAGGACGATGTCCATCGATCACCGGTTCGTCGGCCGGATGGTCGAGGACCTGGAGACCCTCGAAAAGGGACCGCTCTCGGACACCGACCGTCAGCTGGTCAGGCGTCTGCTCTATGGCCTCGAAGCCCTTCTCGAGGTCCATTTCACCAAGGAGAACGAGGTCTATGTCCCGCTCCTGAACCGCCTTTCGGCAGCCGAGAGGAAGGAGCTTCATGCCCGGCTCACCGGCGGTGAGCACGTCCATACCGAGGAGTCCTGAGGTCATGGCTTACGTGATCGCCCAACCCTGCATCGGGGTCAAGGATGCCTCCTGCGTCGAGGTATGCCCGGTGGACTGCATCCACAGCGACGAAGCGGCCGACCTGTACTACATCGACCCCGACGAGTGCATCGACTGCGGTGCATGCGTCGACCCCTGCCCGGTCGATGCCATCTTTCCCGAGGACGAGCTCCCGAAGGAGTGGGCCCACTTCATCCAGGTCAACGCCGACTACTTCAAGAAATGAGGAGATCGAGATGGCAGAACTGACTTTCACGAGCAAGCTGACCTGGAGCGGAGGCAGACTCAGTCGCGGCCTCGTCGAGGTCGGCGGCGAGGTATTCGGTTTCTCGGTTCCAGCCTCGATGGGGGGCCTGGGAGAGGGGACCAACCCGGAGGAGTTGCTGCTGAGCGCCGTCGGCTCCTGCTACACGGCGACCCTGGCGGCGACGCTCGAAGCGGGACACCTGCCGGCGGCGTCGCTCGAGGTGAGGGTTGAGGGCCGCGTGTCCGACTACCCGGGCCGTTCCGCCCGGGTCTCAGCCATCACGGTCAACCCGACCTTCGCGGGGGTCGAGCCCGGCCGGAGCGCCGACTACGAGAGCGCGGCCGGAAAGGCGAGGGAGCGATGCTTCATCGGCAGGCATCTGGACCCACAGGTGGACTACCGCGTTGGAGACGTCGCCTTTGTCGAGGCGTCGGCAGTGGCCCCCGACGTGCTCGATGTTCGTGCGCTACCGCCGGCACGGCGGCACGAGCTCATCTTCGGCAGGCTCGGCGGCCTTCCGACCGGATCTGGAATCACGCTCGTCAACGATCACGATCCCCGGCCGCTCCACCATCAACTGGATGCAACCGACCCAGGGCGCTTCAGCTGGGTTTACCTGGAAAGGGGGCCGGCTGCATGGCGGGTGCGCATCGCACGAATCGCCTGAGCCGACAGGCGCTCACCCACGGCCCTTGTTGGGGTCCGAGGCGGTCCATCTGAATGGTGACCTGTCTCGTCTGGGCCGGGGTCCTCGTGGTGGTTCTGCTGCTCCTCCTGGTCGTCGGTTGGGCGATGGTGCTGGCTGCACTGCCGGTCTGGCCTCCCCTTCTCGTCGCGGTCATCGTCTTCTACTTCTTGACCAAGATGCGCATGCCAACAAGGGTGAGAGTGGTGCTGGCGGGAATCGCCGTCCTCGCTTTCGTTGTCGACCTGCCGTTCGCCTTGCCCGCGTACTCCCTGGCGATGGCGCAGATGGGGTACACGGGAGCGTTTGGCGGTGCCCTATCGATTGGGTTGGCCGACCTGCCTCATCTGCTCTGGCTGAGCCTTCCCTTCTGCCTACTCAGCGGCGCCGCGGCAGGATCCGGATTGGCTGCCGTCCGAAGCAAGGGAAAAGCGGGCGGCGGCCCTCGCCGTCGGCGTCGAGAGGTCGCACTCAGCGGGATGGAACAATGAACCCATGTCCTCGGACGATTCAACGCCCTCCGACACGGTCCGGCCGGCGGTCCGGCTCTCACGCCCGGTCATAGAGGTAGATGTCAATCGACATCTCGCGGAGATCCGCGCCGGCGACGCCTACGGCGGTGCCGACCATGCAGCTGAGACCCTGATGAAGGAGCCTGGCCTTCGGCTCGTACTGATCGCATTGAAGGACGGGGGGCACATGCACGACCACCGAGCTCACGCATCGATCACGGTGCAGGTGGTGGAGGGGATGGTTCGGTTTGAGGTCGACGGCCGAACCATCGAGTTGACTCCAGGTCTGGTTCTGGCCGTTGCTGCAGATGTGCCCCACCACCTGACAGCGGTCGGCGTCAGTGCCGTCCTCTTGACCATCGGCGGCACGTAGTCCGCCGGGGGCCGTCGACAACGCTCTCAGGTAGCGCCGAAGCTGAGCTCAGGCTCGTCCGGCTTCGAGGGATACTGGATCCGGCCCTCGTTCACGATCGCGAAGGGAGTCATCCGGTGCGGTCGCGGGGCCCCGGGGCCGATGATGTCGAGGACCTCGACGCCCCGAGCCAGGAGTGCGTCCGCGATCAGGGACCGGTGGCAGCGCCAGGGCACGGCTTCGGCGCACATGATGGCAGCCGTGTGGCCGTCAGCCAGTTCAAGCAAGTGGTCGATGCTTGACGTGAACGCGTCGGTCGCCATGTAGTCGGCGTAGCCGCGAAAGCTCAGGTTTCGCCAGCCCGTGTTCGCCGACTCCGACCTCGCCTTGCGAAGGCCGCCCAGCTCAGGGAGGTGCACGTACCCGATGCCTCGGGTGGGAAGTGCCGTGGCCAGTGCGGCTCGAGCGAAGTGGGGCAGCCGGCGCGACCCTGGCGCGGTGCGGACGTCGACCAGCAGGTCAATGCCGTTTGCCTTCAACAACTGGATCAGCTCCTCGAGGGACCGGGTCGAGTGTCCGACGGTGTGGAGGATCAAGCGCTACGGGCGATGAGGTTCAACTCGGTCTCTTGGCTCAACCGATGCAAGTGGGTTGGACGGTCAATACAGATTCTGACCTTGAGTGAGCTTGGCGTACGCCGAGCTAGATGACACGAATCGTGGAACGCAACGCGCGCCGACATCCAGCAATTGTGCTGACAAAGCCCTGCGAAACGGCGGTACGCGACGGCACTCAGCGTATTCAGGACGGATAGTCGAAAAGGGGCTTCCTGGAACTCCGGACCGCACGGTAAGACGGAGCGTTCTCAACGGGAGTAGCGCAGCAGCAGCACCGGGCACGGGCTGTGGTCGACGATGAAGCGGGCCGTGGGGCCAAGTGACTTCGGCCCGAGCGGGTGGTCACCACCGCCGGCGCTGATCACCACCAGGTTGGCTCGCGACCGCGCGGCAGCGTCACAGACCGCCGGCCCAGCATCGCCATCGAGAATCAGCGACTCCGCCGAAGCCGCCAGTAAACGAGCGAGCTCCATCGCCTCCTGGAGGGAGGCGGCCCCACCTTCAAGCTCCGCCACATCGATCTCGTGGGCTCGGGGGCGGGCCAACTCACGACCTCCCGGCCGGCGCCGGAGCAGCTCCAGCCCTCCCCGAGGTCCCGGTCCCCTGACCCAGACCAGCACCAACTCGGAGCCACCAAGGGGGAGCAGGCGCGACAGCTCGCCTAACAGGCCTTGGTTCGGGCCGCCACCCACCAGCAGCATGACGCGCATGGAAGTACTAGCTGCATTCTGCTCGGCCGGGCCCGTCATCGGAAGCTGGCCGCAATCAGGAGCCCGGCTCCGATCAGGGTCAGCGGCGCGATGATCGCCCCCAGCCGAAGGTAGTCCCACGCCGACACCTCGACCCCGCGACGCCTAATGATGACGAGCCAGAGCATTGTCGAAAGGGCTCCGACCGGGGTCAGGTTGGGACCCAGGTCCGCGCCGGCGAGAGCTCCGAACAGGAAAGGGGACTGGAGATGAGCCGCCACCCCGCCGGCCTGGGCGCCGGAGATGAAGACGAGAAGCCCTGGCAGGTTGTTGACGACATTGCTGATCGCGGCGCTGCCGAGCAAGCCGGCGATGACGGCGCTGGCGGGGTCGGTGGCCCGGGCCGCGGCACCCGACACGAGCGCGGCGGTGATACCGGCATCCTGGACGCCGCGGACCAGGATGAAGAGCCCGGCGAGGTAGATGAAGAGAGCAGGGCTCAGGTGGGTCCTAAGGTGGTCGCGCGGATCGCGCCGTAAGGCCAGGACGAGGAGCAGCAGGGTCACGCCCCCAGCGATGGCGACCACGCCGAGCGGCCAGGTCAGCGCTGACGCGATCAGATAGGCGGCTGCGATCACAGCCAGGCAGACCAACACCAGCCGGAACAGAGTTTGGTCGGCCGTGGCTCGGGCCAGGGCCGCTCGCCAGTCGAACTTGAAGGTGCGGTCGGTGGCCCGCCAGAAGACGGCCAGGAACACGCCGGCGGTGATCACGATCGAGACCAACGAGCCGGCCAGCAAGTGCTCCTCGTAGACGGCGAGGGGAGCGTGAAGGCGATCCCCGGTGAGGATGTTGATCGGGTTCGAGATCGGCAAGGTCATCGAGGCGGCATTGGCTACGAAGCTGACCGCGAAGAGATAGGGCATAACCCTGAGCCGGAGCCGGGTCGTGATGGTGTAGACGACCGGGGTCAGGATCAGGGCAGCGGCGTCATTGGACAGGAACACGGTGATTACGGTGCCGAGGAGCAAGACGTTGAGGAGCAGCAGGCGGCCGTTTCCCTTGGCCGCCGCGGTCGCCAGACCGGCCGCCCAGTCGAAGAAACCAGCCAGGTCCGCGACCGCGGCAATCAGCATCAGGCCGAGAAAGAAGAGGAAGAGATTCCATTCGGCGGCGAGCGAGGCCAGGGCCGCGGCTGGGCTGACCGCGCCGGTGAGCAGCATCAGCGTGGCGCCGGCGGCGCACGACCGGGCCTCACTGAGCCGCCGCGGACGTGCCACGACCAGGACCATGGTGACGCCGAAGATCAAGGCGGCCAGCGCGAAGTGCATTGGGTCTTCGGCTAAGGGTCGCCGATCAGATCGTCAGGCGGACTCCTCGATCGGCGGGCCGAGGCCGACCATCGGACCCAAGAAGGTTCGGATCGTGGCGTGCCCTGGAAAGGGCCGATCGACCAGCGGGTGTGAGTCCCGCCCCGGGCAAGCCGCCAGAGGAGCCCGGAAGTGAATTCTCCGGCGTCGGGTGAGAGCCCGGCGGCGAAGCGAGGAGGAACGTAGCTGCAGGCCGTAATGGACATGAACTCGGCCGCGTCGAAAGAACCACCCCCTCGGTCCCTCACGGGTGAGCCTCGCATAATTGGGCGAAGGCAGCAGTCTGGGCCTTGGATTCTGGAGCAGCCCGGAACCCCTCCGGCGTAAGTGAGGCGGCATGCAGCGAAGGCCGGTCGGTCAACAGGGGAGACTCTCCCGTCCCGGCGGTCGAGGTTGATAGCCGCGGAGGCGAGCCCCGGTATAAGCCCAACGCGAAGTCGGGGGCGGGACGGAGGGAGTCGGAGCGGGAGGTAGTACTGCTGACGATCGAGAAAACACAACTCGGTCTGAGGGAAGGTCCCGCACTTCGGTGACGCGCGCGTTGCAAGGGACGGGCGAGGGCATGGCTTCGGCCAACCACCCCATTGACAAAGTCCGTGCAATTCAACGCCCGCTCTACGTGGCGGCGAAGCAGCAACGCCAAAGGAGCTTCCATGCCCTCTATGACCGGATAGCTCGGCCGGACGTGTTGCAACAGGCCTGGGAACAGGTCCGACGCAACAAGGGCGCCGCCGGCATCGACGGCGAGGCGCTGGAGGCAATCGAGGCCTACGGCGTGGAGCGGATGCTGACGGAGCTGCGCGAACTGCTGGAGGCCGGGCGCTACCGGCCACAGGCGGTGCGCAGTCTCTACATACCGAAGCCGGGAAGGCCAAAGGAGCGCCGTCCGCTCGGAATCCCGCGGGTGCGGGACCGGGTGGGTGGTGCAGACCGCGGCCAAGCTGGTGCTGGAGCCGATCTTCGAAGCCAGCTTCCTGCCGTGTTCGTTCGGGTTCAGGCCTAAGCCTGGCCTAAGAGCTGAGCGGGCGGCCATCCATGCGTTGGAGGTCATCCGTAAGGAAGTGAATACCGAGGCGCGGTGGGTGGTGGATGCCGATTTCGCCGACTTCGTCGGAAGCCTGGCCCCCGACTTCCTCTTGAGGTTGGTGGCCCGGCGGGTGAGTGATCGCAGGGTGCTGCGGCTGATTCGGATGTGGCTACGGGCGGGAGTGATGGAGGACGGCGTCGCCGTCGCCAGCATGACCGGGGTACCCCAGGGCGGATCGATATCGCCGCTCCTGAGAAAGCGGGCTGACTTCCGCGAGGTCTCTCATCACGTGGCGCTCGCCTTCCTCGGCCTTGACGATAGAGGCGAAAGGCCTCCCTGGACGCGCCCCGTTTGCAGGGTCTGACGACATCCCCGCGGTCGCGACATCCGGTCCGTTATAGACCACGGCGTTGTTGGCAAAGGCCACTAGAAGATCATCGCCGCCGAGACGATTAGGTCCCCGATACCCTGTCCAGGCGATTCGGCTGCTGGCTTCTGGCACGGTGTTGGCCAGTCCTGTGCCGGCGCGCTGTTGAGCTTCTTGCTCCGACAGGCCACCTGAATCCGCCCCGTTGGCAGACCTAGCCTTAGTCGATCCAGGAGTCATGGATGGGGCGGCATCCGGAGGATACCCCGACGGAGCAACTGCCGCAGTTCGTACGGTTCTAGCGGCCGCCGAGACCGGTCTTTGAGGTGTCGCTCGGGGGTGTCACCACGACCGAAAGCTGGCTCCGACGGCCGATCTCCTCCTCCAGTGTTCCCAGCAACCACCGCTCGGCCGCATCGCTCGTTCCGGCAGGGATCAGGACCAGGTCGCTATTCGTGCTGAGGGCAGCGCGACTGACCTCCGACGCCAGCCCATCGCGGTTGCGGGCAATGACTATGTTCGCCTCGATTCCAGCCGACCTAAGCCTTGCCAGAAGATCGTTCGTGAGGTGGTCCAAGCGGCGCGGAGCGGGGACCCTCATCAGGTCTTCAACAGCTTCCTCCAGCGGGCCGTGCACGTGCAGCACGGTGACGGTGGCCTTGAGCCCGAGAGCCAACTGGATTCCGACCTCGAGCTCAGGGGATCCCAAGGTCTCTTCCATGACGACCAGGAGCAGGTGAGCTGCGGGACCAGCCTGCCGGACTCCTTCGCGAGCGATGAGGACGGGCAGATGAGCGCTGCGGGCGACCTCACGGCTCACGCTGCCGAAGAGACTCGCCGCCGGAGCCAAGCGGCCCCGTGAGCCCAGTACGAGCAGGTCGGGCCTCAAAGCCTCGGACAATGCCAAGAGACTTTGGGCAACAGTGGTGCCGGCGCCCAAGTGCTCCAGCCGGACGTCGGCTCTCACCTCCGACTGGTCCAAGGAATGGGTCGCGCGAGTAATCGCTGCCCGGCCAATAGCGTCGTTTGGCCCGATATGCGCCAGGGTTAACCGCGCATCCAACCGTCGCGCGAGCCTGGCCGCAACGACGACTGCGGCGTCGGCCGAATCCATGTCCACGGCGAGGAGGATGTGTTTGATGCCCACGGACGCAAGATTGCAGCACGCGACTCAGCGATCCAGTGCTGAAGGACCTGTAAGCAGCGGCCCATGCGCCCCGCTTCGGACAGCGCAGGGTGGACCTCGATCCAAGACTGCAAACGGGCAATTCCAGTTCGCCGGAACGGTCATCGGGCGGCCCGAGAATCGTCAAGGAGTCGGTCATCCCACCGTCCAAGGTCCCCCACTCAAACGGCCTTACGGCTCTGACCGCCGACGCGGTCGAATGCAACCTTTTGACTCGGAGGAATCCGATTTGATGTCCCACATCCCAGCCTTCGAGCCCGGTTGAGGTACCCGTTCATGAGCCGATCGATCGTCCATGCAGGGCGCTACTGGCTGGCGGCCTGCCTCGGTGCGTTGACTCTTGCGTCTTGCAGTGGTGGAGTATCGGTAGCCCAAGACCCAGTAGGAGCACCGACACCCGGCCAAACCATCGACTCCACCGCAGGCGACCTAGAGGGCAACTTCATCGCGGTGATCAACCAGGTGAGTCCGTCGGTCGTGGTCATACAGACGGAAGGTGGCCTCGGTTCGGGCGTGGTCGTCGACGCTCATGGAAACATCGTCACCAACGCCCATGTGGTGGCAGGCTTCAGCACGTTTCGCGTACTCCTGCCTACCGGGAAGTCATACAACGGAAACCTTGTTGGGACCTTCGTGCCTGACGACCTCGCGGTCATCCATATCAGCGCGCCGGAACTCCGACCAGCCACGTTTGGTGACTCCGATCGTCTACGAGTCGGTAGCATCGCCATCGCAATCGGCAGTCCCCTCGGACTGCAGAGTTCGGTCACCGAAGGTATCGTGTCTGCCCTCGGTCGCGAGGTCACGGAGCCCAACGGCGTAGCGCTTCCGCCACTGATCCAGACGAGCACAGACATCAATCCTGGCAACTCCGGCGGTGCGCTTGCCGATCTCAGAGGTGAGGTGATCGGAATCCCGACGCTGGCCGCGCAGGACCCGCAGGTAGGCGGCACCGCGCCAGGAATCGGCTTCGCGATCCCCAGCAACGTGGCCAAAGACATCGCCAGCCAGTTGATCCAGGATGGCCGGGTCACCAACAGCCACAGGGCATACCTTGGCGTTCAGGTCGCAGCGCTTGCCGATGGCTCCGGTGTCGCCATCTATTCGCTGGTGCCCGGTGGGCCCGCGGAGGACGCCGATCTGAAGGTCGGCGACGTCATTTCAGCTATTGATGGCCGGGTCGTGTCGGACCAGCCGGCGCTGGCATCCGCACTTTCCAGCCTGCAGCCTGGGCGGTCCATTCCGGTTCAGGTCATTCGGCCTGACGGATCCAGAGTCTCGGTGCAAGTAACCCTGGACGTGCTGCCGGGATAGGAGGTTGATCTCATGTCCAATCAAACGACCGGCCGAACCGTCGCACTCGCTAGCGCATGGATCCCGATCGGTGCCGGTGTTGGGAGCGTTGTCGGAACCATCTACGGTGACATCGCGGGCTTCATCGTGGCGGGAGCAACCATCGGGGCCGTGCTCTCGGCGTTGACCCTGATCTTCGTAATCGCTCGCACCAACGGCGAGCTCAGTTTGGCGCAGTTCGCCAGCGGACTGCTGCTGGTTGGAGCTATGGGATTCGCGCTGGGTGCCATATTCGTTCCAGATCGCGTGCTCCTTTACGGCTTGCTTGCGATCGGCCTCTGCCTTCCGGCGGTGATCTGGCTGGGCTCGTCTCTCCGGACCCCGAGGCCGCGGGTTTCTTGATCGGTCTGTCGGGCCCCAGCACGGCTCTCCGTTCCGGTATTTACTCGACCGCGTAAGTGTTGAGTCGTCCGCCGGTGCCCGCTGGCCGGTGCTGAGTACCGGTCCTTGACAATCACGATCCAGGGCCTAACTGAGGCTGAAGCTCAGGCAAGACTGAGGACTGAGGGCTACAACGCGCTGCCCAGCCCGAATCGACGTGGCCAGTTCCGCATCATCACCGAGGTCCTGCGAGAACCCATGATGGCGCTCCTTGTCGGAGGCGGCATCATTTACCTCGCCCTGGGAGACGTCACCGAGGCGCTCATCCTGCTCGCCTTCGCGTCGACATCGGTCGTGATCACGGTTGTGCAGGAGAGTCGCACCGAACGCGTTCTGGAGGCCCTCCGCGATCTCACCAGTCCTCGTGCGCTCGTAATCCGTGATGGCCAACGAATACGGATTGCCGGTCGGGAGGTGGTGAGGGGCGATTTCATCGTGCTTGCGGAGGGCGACAGGGTGCCGGCAGACGCCGTCCTGGTAGAGAATCGGGATCTCCAGACCGACGAATCGCTTCTCACAGGCGAGTCGGTACCAGTGCGCAAGAGCGCTGGCCGGCCCGCACAGATCGAACAAGTTCGTCCCGGCGGCGATGACCTGCCCTTTGTGTTCTCGGGCTCACTTGTGGTTCGCGGGACAGGAATCGCCGAGGTGATCGCCGTCGGCGGTCATAGCGAGATCGGCAAGGTCGGTCAGTCGCTCAGCAGCCTTGAGGTCGAGCCACCGCGCCTCAGGACGCAGACTCGTCACCTCGTGCGCCTCTTCGCGGTCGCCGGAGGTGCCGTGAGCATCCTGGCGGTCTTGCTCTACGGCTTCTCCCGGGGTGATTGGCTCGACGGCCTGCTCGCCGGCATCGCCTTGGGCATGTCGATGCTGCCCGAGGAACTGCCCGTCGTCCTCACCGTGTTCATGGCCGTGGGCGCCTGGCGACTCTCTCGCGCGCGTGTACTGACCAGGCGTGCTGCCGCAATCGAAACACTCGGCTCGGCGACAGTGTTGTGCACCGACAAGACCGGCACCCTCACTGAGAACCGAATGTCGATCGCCGAGTTGCGGCTGCCGGGCGGGCAGGTTTATCGAGGATCGCCATCAACCGCCGGCAATGCTCCAGATCGCTTTCAAGAACTGATCGAGTTCGGCCTTCTGGCGAGTGCTCCCGATCCATTCGACCCGATGGAGAAGGCGTTTCACGATCTTGCAAATGTGCAGCTCCCCGAACCTCGGCGTCTCCGCGCCTCGCAATGGTCGCTCTTACGAGCCTATGGTCTGCGTCCTGACCTGCTCGCTGTCACGCACGTGTGGCGACCGGACCCTGGCAGCCTGGAATCGATCATCGCCGCGAAGGGAGCGCCCGAAGCAATCGCAGGCCTTTGCCACCTGAGCCCCGCCGTGGCTGCCGAAGTCACCGGGACGGCTGACGCGATGGCCGGTGAAGGCTTGCGCGTTTTGGGGGTGGCCAGAGGTGCTCATACCCGGGAGACCTTGCCAGATTCGGCGCATGACTTCAGCCTGCATTTCGTTGGCCTGGTGGGCCTTGCTGATCCATTGCGCCCAAGTGTGCCGGAGGCGGTGAGGGAGTGCCGCTCTGCCGGCATCAAGGTGGTGATGATCACCGGCGACTACCCCGCGACTGCCCGAGCCATCGCCCACCAAGCGGGTATTGATGCTCAGGTCCTCGTCACGGGTGATGAGCTCGGCCGGCTGAGCGAGGCCCAGCTGGCTCAGCGAGTGCGCACAGCTACCATCTTTGCCCGGACGATGCCCGAGCAGAAGCTCCGCATCGTCAATGCACTCAAGAAGGACGGCGAGATCGTGGCAATGACCGGCGACGGCGTCAACGATGCGCCGTCTCTCAAGGCTGCTCACATCGGCATCGCGATGGGTGGCCGTGGCACGGATGTTGCACGGGAGGCGGCCTCGATCGTGGTTCTTGACGATGACTTTGGCTCAATAGTCAAGTCCGTCAGCCTTGGCCGTCGCATTTACGACAACCTCGGCAAGGCGATGGGCTTCATCTTCGCCGTGCACGTTCCTATCGCAGGCCTGGCGCTGCTGCCCCTGTTCGTCGGCCTGCCAATCCTTTTTGGCCCAATCCATATCGCGTTTCTCGAGATGGTGATCGATCCCGTCTGCTCCTTGGTATTCGAGGCGGAAGCCGCGGAGGAGGATGTGATGGGCCGACCGCCGCGACCTCCCGATGAGCCGCTCTTCTCGGGACGGCGGCTCGCTTGGAGCCTGTTTCAAGGTGCATGCGCACTTGTGATTGTGGCCGGCATCTTCCTCGTGGCGCTCTGGCGCGGAATGCCCGAGCCGGAGGTCCGCGCACTCACTTTCTTCTCGCTGGTGGTGGCAATCGTCACCCTGATCTTCGTCAACCGCGCCTTCGGCGCGTCTCTCATTGTTGCGCTGCGTCGGCCGAATCCCAGTCTCGCGCTCGTGGTTGCCATTGTGGCCGGCGTATTGACCCTGTCACTTGCTTGGCCATTCGCGCAGGGCCTGTTTCTGTTCGGGCCTCTCCATCTGGACGACCTCGCTGTCACCATTGGCACGGGGTTCCTTCTGCTGGCCTCCCTGGAGCTTTCCAAGTCGCTCTGGTGGCCACGGCCAGATGCCCGAGCTCCCGTTCGGTCCTGAGCCTTGGTTATTCCAAGCTATCCGCCGGGACCATTGGCCCTCTGCCGGCAGGGCGCACGACCTTAGTCTGAGGTGGGTCGGCAGCCTAGCCTCCTAAGATCCCGGGCTGGAGTGTTACCTGGTCTTGGGTTGGTTTCGGCGGGGGTGAATGGTTCCGCCTACAACATCGAAGCGCGGAGGTCTGCAGCATCGTGAATAGGCCGGCTCACTCAATGATGTCGCCATCGAACGCCTTGGCCCAACGGAGCCTGAGGCGCTCCGTCCGCCTGGGAGTCGCCGAAGTGCTCCGAGCTCCGACGACTGCAACCGCCTCCTCCACATCTCAATGGACACCAATTGCTGATCGATTGATGCGCCTCGCCCCGTCATCAGCAAACGGTTGGGGAGCCGTGGCTGTCGCAGGGTCATGTGTAGCAGCCCTGATGGCGGTTCTGATCGGCGAACTGATCATCCCGTCGGGTGCGAGCCTGGGCGCCTTGACATTGGTGCCAGTCGTGGTGGCGGCGTGGCTGCTGCCGAACTCGGTGGCAACGGTCGTGATCGCCATCGCCCTGCTGGTCAGGGTCGCGGGCGTCTTTCATGGGCTCGACTTGGTGACAGCTGGCGCGGAGGTAGCAATGCTGCTCATGGCTGCGGTTACTGTTCGCGCCGCCGGTGGACTTCTGGCCCGCTGGCGCGAGTCCGAGCTGGCGCGGGATGTGCAGTCCGAAGAGTTGGCGGTGATGGCGGCTCGCGAACGTATCGCTGCGGACCTGCAGTCGAAGGAAGTCCGTTCAATCTTCTCGGCGACGCTGAAACTCCAGGCAGCGCTGACCATATCGGGCAATGACGAGGTTCGACAGCGCGTGAAGGCTGCCATCTCCGAACTCGACGAGCTCACGACCGAGCTTCGCCAGGAAGTGTTCGCCTGATGCCTGCCCTACCGCAAGGGCATTGTTGAGGGCGATGAGCTAGGCACCGAGCCAGGCCGGCGGGGGCGTCGACCTAGCTCGGCGTGACATAAGGGTGTCCCGAGTGGCCTTCCTGTTTTGCACTGCGGTTACCTTCACGTCTTCCGGCTTCTGCCTTTAAGCTCGGCCTACTCGACGCTCGGTGTCCTCAGCTTCAACGTACTCAGCCTCTCGGGACAAGCCACAACCTACGCTCGCCACGGTTGCTTGTATTGGGGCTTGGGTCCCATGGGCGTGAGGACTATCGGCGCCTTTTCTCCGCC
>Ga0307374_10003769_pt1 | contig 25701 bp, 22 predicted proteins | sample OX3MG_FD_202532 | JGI IMG/M metagenome (GOLD analysis project Ga0307374, IMG submission 202532) | Soil microbial communities from Risofladan, Vaasa, Finland - OX-3 | ecosystem: Environmental > Terrestrial > Soil > Coastal area > Acid sulfate soil | place: Finland: Risofladan, Vaasa | collected...
AAGCGGCGCTGGACAAGTACGCGTTTGAGCGCGACGCCTATCTGCAGCGCCGGCGCAGCCTGATCGACCGAGGTCAGACTCCGCGCGAGCGCCCGCCCTCGCAGGCCCCTGAGGGGCAGCCGCACGCGGCGGCGCACTAAGAGAAGAGAAGCGGCGCCGGCCCGTGCGAAAATGCGGCGCGCGCTGCGCGAGGCGGCTTGCGAGCGCGCGCGAAGTCGGCGGGAGCGGATGCACGGTTCGGAGTTCGATGCGCGGCCGCGCGGCGCGGCGAGCGCGGCGCGGCGCGCCATCGCGCTCGCCTGCGTGACGCTGCTCGTGTCGGCGTGCGCCAGCACCTATCAGCCGTGGATCAACGAGGCCTCCGCTCCGCCTGCCGCGACGGCGAACGAGAAGCCATCCTACGAGAAGCCATCCTATTGGTCCGCAGTGGGCGGCGCCAACAACGCCCCGGACATGTACTTCGTGGTGGCGTTTTCGGGGGGCGGGATGCGCGCCGCGGCGCTGGCGTACGGGGTGCTCGAGGCGCTGCGCGACACGCGCTTCGATTGGGACGGCCACTCCACGACCCTGCTCGACCAGGTCGACGTGCTCTCGGGCGTGTCGGGCGGGGCCCTGACCGCCGCGTATTACGCCGCGTACGGCGCGCAAACTTTCACCGCCTACAAGAAGCAGTTTCTGCTGCGCGACTTCGAGTCCGATCTGCTGTTGGGGGCGGTGGCGCCGGAGACCTCGTATCGTATGAGCTCGCCCTGGTTCGGACGCGGCAACGTGCTGGCGGAGCAGCTCGACGGCGTGCTGTTCCACGGCATGACCTACGGGCAGCTGCGGGACGATCCGTCCGGGCCGACGCTGTTCCTGACGGCGACGGATTTGTCGCTCGGCACGAGCTTCGAATTCACGCCCGATCAGTTCCGGCTCATGTGCTCGGATCTGAGCGGTGTTCCGCTCGCGGTCGCGGCCGCGGCCTCGAGCGCCGTGCCGGTCGTGTTCACTCCGATCACGCTGAAAAACTACGCCGGCCCGTGCAGCAGCAGGCTCCCGCCGGGTCCGCATGCGGCGCATCCATCGTTTGTCCAGCGCAAGGTTCGTGAGTACCTCGCGGAGCAGGATACCTACCGTGACCGGGCGCTCAGGCCCTACATCCATCTGGTCGACGGCGGTCTGGCCGACAACCTGGGATTGAGGCGCATCGCTCAGGACATCGAGATGGCGGGCGGCCTGGGGCCGGCGCTCGAGCACGGCGGCGCGACCGGGGTGAAGAAAATCATCTTCCTGAGCGTCAACGCGGAACGCAAGAACAAGTTTTCGGCGGACCGGTCCGACGACGTTCCTTCGCTGGTGGCGATGTTCCACGCGATCGAATTCGGGTTCCTGTCGCACAATACGGCCGACACCTACGATCAGTTCGCGCAGACCATGTCCGGCTGGAGGAGGGAGATCGAGGCCGACCTGCGCAGCGGCCAGGGACCCTTCGCGCCGGGCGTCGAGGTCTACGACATCGAGATCGGGCTGCGCTCCTACCCGGACCCGACGATGCGCAAGGCGCTCCTGGACGTGCCGACGAGCTTCGTGCTCGCGCCGGCCCAGGTCGACGAGACGATCGCCGCGGGACCGAAAATACTCGAGGCCAACGCGGAATACCGGCGGCTGCTGCGCGATCTCAAGGCTTCTGCGGATGCGCCCAAGCTCATCGGCGCCCTCGAGAGCTCCGGCCACGCCCGCGCGCGCGTCGGCTTCACGCGAGGCTAGAGTCCGGGGGCCGAACGCATGTGGCTGCCAAAGAGCCGGAAGGTGTGGGGCTGGGCTTTGTACTACTGGGGCAACCATGCCTTCACGACCTCCGTCATCACGGCCTTCTTCCCCATTTTCTTCAAGGGGTATTGGAGCCACGGCGCGGACGTCACGGTAAGCACGCTGCGCCTGGGCGTGGCGAACTCCGTCGCCAGCCTCGTGGTGGCGATCTCGGCGCCCGTGCTGGGCGCGATCGCCGACCGGGGCGGCCACAAGAAGCGCTTCCTCATCGCCTCGGCGCTGTTCGGCTCCGTGATGGTGCTGGCGCTGCACTTCGTGGCGCGAGGCGCATGGCAATGGGCGGTCGTGTTCTACGTGCTGGCGTCGATCGGCTACTTCTGGGGCAACGTGTTCGGCGATGCCATGCTGTTGAGCGTGGCGGAGCCGGGCGAGCTGGACATGACCTCCGCCGCGGGCTATTTTGCCGGCTATCTGGGCGGCGGGATCTTCCTCGCGCTGGGCGTCGCGATGAGCCTCAAGCCGCAGTGGTTCGGCCTCGCCGACGCCACGCAGGCGGTGCGCCTGGTGTACGTCCTCACCGCCGCCTGGTGGGCGCTGTTTTCGCTGCCGCTGCTGTTCTGGGTGCCCGAGCCGCACCCTCCGGCCGCGCGCGTCGGCATCATGACGGCGGCGCGCGAGGGAATTCGCCAGTTCGCCGAGACCTTCCGGCACGTGCGCGCCTACCGGACCGTGTTCATGTTCCTGATCGCCTACTGGCTGTACATCGACGGGGTGAACACGGTGATCCAGATGGCGGTGGACTACGGCAAGTCGATCGGCTTCGGCACGGCCAACCTGATCCTCGCGGTGCTGCTGGTGCAGTTCGTCGGCGTGCCGGCCGCGCTGGTGTTCGGACGCCTGGGCGAGCGCATCGGCCCGCGGCGCGGGATTTTCATCGGTCTCGGCGCGTACGTGCTGGTGTCGGTGTTCGCCGCCTTTATAAGACATCCGTCCCAGTTCTACGCTCTCGCCGTGATGGTCGGGCTGGTGCAGGGTGGCGTGCAGCTGCTCAGCCGATCGCTGTTCGCACGGCTGGTGCCGGCGGAGCGGGCCGGCGAATTCTTCGGCTTCTACAACATGCTGGGCGAGTTCGCCGCCATCATCGGGCCGTTCCTGATCGGCATCACGAGCTATCTCACCGGCAGTCCGCGTCTGTCTATTCTCTCGGTGATCGTGCTGTTCGCCGCCGGGGCCGGCCTGCTGCTGCTGGTGGACACGGACAAACAGGCGGACGCAACGCAACCGGCCACGCACTCGCGTCCTGGAAGGTAAGCGAGCTCAGACAGGCACGATGCGTTGTCCAATGACCGGTCTCGCCCGCTTCATGTTCACGCTCCCTTCGCTGCGTCGAGGATCGTCCGGCGCACGAGCGTCTCGAAAATTGGCAGCTTGTAGGCATTGCCGGTGAGCGGCATCGCTCCGGCGAGGCACGCGCGCGCTGCGGCGCGCGCGGAATCCTCTCCGATGTGCCTGCCCGCGAGGGCTTTCTCGGCCTCCGTCGCCCGGTGCGGAACCGGGGCCGCGGCGCCGAGCACGATCGAGGCTTTCCGGCAGACGTTCCCCGGCTCCAGGTCGAGCACGATCGCCACGTCCGCGAGCGGCCAGTCGAAGGATTCCAGCTCCCCCTGCCGCAGGTGCGCCGAGCGCGCCCCCCGCGCGGGCGGCAGCAGCACGGCTGTCAGGATCTCGCCCGGCTTCAGATCGTTTTCGCGCTCGATGTTTTGCTCGGGCGCAACGAAGAAGTTCTCCAGCGCGACCGTGCGCATCGGTACCCGGGCGCTCGCCAGCTCGACGCGCGCATCGAATGCGACCAGCGCGGTCGCGGAGGTGGACGGATGCACGATGGCGCAGCCGTTGTGGCCGAAGATGGCGTGGTACTGGTTTTCGCCGGCGAAGGCGAAGCAGGTCTCGCCGCCCTTGCGCACGCAATGATGATGCAGCGAGCGGAAGTACCAGCAGCGCGGCCGCTGCAGGAGATTGCCGCCGAGGGTCGCCACCTGCCGGATCTGCGGGCTAGCCGAATTGCCGGCGGCCTCGGCCAGGGCACGGTAGCGGCCGCGCACGAGCGGGTCCGCGGCGAGCTGCGCGAGCGTGACCATCGCTCCGATGCGCACCGATCCGTCCGGCTCCTCTGCGATGCGCCCGAGCTCGGCAATGGCGCGCAGATTGACGATTCGCTTCGGAGTGAGCAGGCCCTCCTTCATCAGGTCCAGAAGATCGATGCCGCCCGCCTTGAGGACCGTGGCGCCGGTCCCGGGCACGCCGCTTTGCGTGCGCATCGCGGCGGCCACCGTGACGTTTCCCGCCGCGGCCGCCTGCGCGACTCCCGGGGCGCTCGTCCATTCGAAGCGGTTCATGCGCCCGCGCTCAGCGCCGGTATCCGCCCGAGCGCGGCGAGGATCGCGGCGGGCGTCATCGGCAGCCGGCGCACGCGCACGCCGATGGCGTTGTAGACCGCGTTGGCGATCGCCGGCGCGGTGGCGATGTTGGACGGCTCGGCGATGCCGTAGGCGTCCGTGGCGCTCGTTCCCTGGTAGTTCTCCAGCAGGAGCACGTCGATCTCGGGAGTCTCGCGCGACCTCGCGATCTTGTAGTACTCGAGGTCGGCATTGAGCATGTGGCCGGTGTGCCGGTCGATGACGCGGTTCTCGTACAGCGCGTACGAAAGGCCCATGAGAACGCCGCCCTGCACCTGGCTCTCGATCTGCCGCGGATTGAGCGGCCGGCCGCAGTCGTGCGCGGCGACTACGCGCTCTACGCGCACGATGCCGGTCTCGGTATCCACCGCCACCTGCGCGAACTGCACGCCGCCCAGCATGCTGCGCGCGGAGGCGACGTCGCCGTGCCGCGCGGCGAAGCCGCCGTAGTCGTCCGTGCGGCTCGCCACCACGCCGAGGTATTCGGTGCGAAGCCTCGCGGCCGCCTCCCGAAAGCTCATGCCGCGCGCGCCGTCGCGCGTGGCGATGCGTCCGTCGCGCGCGACCAGGTTTTCCGGCGCGGCGTCGAGCGCCGGCGCGACGGCTTCGAGCAATGTCTGCAGCGCGCGATGCGCCGCGTTGCGCGCCGGGGGCGTGATCGAAGCCGTGGTCATGCTGCCGTAGGAGGGCGGGCCCGCGGGAAAGTCCGTGTCGCCGATGCGCACGACGATTTGCTCGGGACGCAGGCCCAGCTCCTCCGCGACGACTTGCGCGAGCACCGTGCCGACGCCGGTCCCGATGTCCTGCACCCCCGAGAGCAGCTCCACCGAGCCGTCGCGCAGAATGCGCACCTCGCAGGACGAGTTCGTGCACACGTTGGCGCCCCAGTAGGACTGTGCCACCCCGATTCCGCGCTTTAGCGTGCCGCGATCGGCCCCGGGCGCGTGCCTGCGGCTCCAGCCGATGCGCTCTGCGCCGAGGCGCCTCTCCTCGCGGTGCACCCGGTCCGCCTCGATGCGGTCGCGCAGCGTGAGCGGATCCATGCCGAGCTTCTCGGCCAGCTCGTCGATCATCTGCTCGAGCGCGAACGCGCCCGGCACGTTGCCCGGCCCGCGCATGGCGCACCCGGGCCCGGCGTTGATGAACACGTCGGACTGCGCGATGCCGAAGTTCTCGCACGCATACATTCCCTGCGCGATGAATCCGACTCCGGCGCCAAGGGCCACGCCGGCGGTGCCGTACTCGTCGATGGCGATCGCGGTCAGCGTGCCGTCGCGCCGCGCACCGATGCGCATGTGCTGGACCGTCGCCGGGCGGTTGCCGCTGTCGAGCTGCTCCTCGCCGCGATCGAGCGCCATGCGCACCGGCGCGGCCGCCTTGCGCGACAGCGCCACCGCGGCGTGCACGTAGTTGCCGGCGCTCGACTTGGAGCCGAAGCCCCCGTCCATCGCGTCGACGACCACGCGCACTCGGCCGAGCGGCAGCCCGAAAGCATGCGCCAACTCGCTCCGCACGCCCGCCGTGTACTGCGTGGACAGGTAGACCGTCAGCCCGTCGGCGCGCCAGTCGGCCACCGCCGCGTGCGTCTCCATGCAGCAGTGGGTCTGCACCTGGGTACGGAATTCCCCCTCGACGACGACCTCGGCCCGTGCCAGCCCTTGGTTCACGTCGCCGCGGGAGCCCGTCTTGGCGGGGCCGCGCACGTTGCCTTGCTGCGGCAAGGACGCGGCGCTGGCAATGGCTTCGCCGCGGCTGTCGCCGCGCACCGGGCGCGCAAACACGACGGGAGCGTCAGTGCGCCGGGCGCTCTCCAGGTCCACGACGAACGGCAGCGGCTGATAATCCGCCCTGACCAGGCGCAGCGCCTCCTCGGCGGCCTCTGGCGTGACGGCGGCCACGCCCGCGACCACGTCGCCGACGTAGAGCACCCGCCGCGGAGCGGCCTGCGGCGGCGAATTCCCCTCGGCCGGAATCTCGACCGCCCGGCCCACGCTTTCGTTGAGCGCGAGGACGGCTTTCACCCCCGGGTGCCTGGCCGCGGCATCGAGATCGAGGGCGAACAGCCGCGCGTGCGGGTGCGGCGAGCGCAGGAGCCGCCCGTACAGCATGCCGGGGAGCTTCACGTCCACGGTGTAGCGCGCGGCGCCCGTCACCTTGGCGCGTCCGGCGATGCGCGGCACGGGCTTGCCGATCCACGTGAGCTGCGCGTTGGGCGCCAGCGGCGGCGCCTCCCCCGCGGGGACGCGGCGCTCGATCTCGCCGAGCGTTCCCGGTTCGATGCCTGCAGGATACTTCTGCGTGCGCATGTCTGCGCCTTCGGACACGGTCAGCCCTTGATGGCCTTCGCGGCGTCGAGCACCGCATCGAGCACGTGAGGAGTGGTCCCGCAGCGGCACAGATGCCCGCTGATCGCCGCCTTGACCTCTTCGACGGAGGGATGGCGGTTGTTCGCGACCAGCGCCGCGCTGGTCATGATCAGCCCCAGGGTGCAGAAACCGCACTGGACCGCATCGCGGGCGATGAACGCGGACTGGACCGGGTGGAGCTTCTCGCCGTCGGCCAGGCCCTCGATCGTGACGACCTTGCGCGCACCGACGTCCACGGCGAGCAGCATGCAGGAGGAAACGGGCGCGCCGTCGAGCCAGACCGTGCAGGCGGAGCACGAACCGCGGTCGCAGCCGACCTTCGTGCCAGTGAGATCGAGCGGCCCGCGCAGGACCTCGGCGAGGGTCATGCGCGGTTCGATGGTGACCGGGCGGCGCACGCCGTTGACGTCGAGAACGACATCGCGCGGATCGGAATCCGCGATGTGGTCGCTTGCCGGCGGACCGGCTACGTGCTGCGCGGCCGACAGGCCGACGCCGGGGACCGCCGCGCCCGCGATGGCCCCGCCGGTGCCCTTGAGGAATTGCCGCCGAGTGATCCGGCTGCCCACGATACGCTGCGCGAAATCCTGGATGCGACACACCCTTGAGGACGGTAGCCCGTTCGCGGCGGTGCCGTTTGACTTCGATCAAGTAGCGGCTGCGGCCGGTTCACGGCCGGGCCTCCAGCCAGGCGCGCCACATGCCGCGGTAGGCGTCCTCCAAGTCGCGCGTGAAGCGCGCGAAGTCGCACAGCGGCGAGGCGAGCATCGTGCGGCGCAGGCCGAAGCGCTGCCGCTCGAGCCAGGCGCGATCCGCAACGCGCTCCGCCGCGTGGTGCACGTACTCTTCGGGGGTGCGCGCCACCAGCTCGCTCAGCCCGAGGTTGGCGAGGAAGCTGAGCGTCTGGCGTCCGGCGATCAGCGGCTGCTCGAGGGTCACCACCGGGACGCCCATCCAGAGTGCATCGAGCGAGGTGAGTCCCCCGCAGTACGGAAACGGGTCGAGCGCCAGGTGGATGCCGGTGTACTGGGCGAGCGTCTCGGCGTGCGGGCTGCGCCCGCTCAGCTCGACGCGCGCGGCGTCGATCCCGGCCCGGCCCAGCTCGCGCGCGAGCCAGTTGCGTGCCTGCGGTATGTCGAGCGTGGCGCTCTTGAGTACCAGCTTCGCATCGGGGACGGCATCGAGCGCCAGGCGCCATAGCCGCAGCACGCCGGGGTTCAGCTTCGACAGGTTGTTGAAGCAGCCGAACGTGGGCGGCGCGTCCGCAGGCGGGAGCGCGGGCGCCGGGCTCGGATCCGGCGGCTCGTAGCAGAAACGCGTGGCGGGCAGGCGCCACACGCGCTCCGAGCAATAGCGGTCCGACGCGGGCGGAGAGGTGTAAGGGTCCGAAATCAGGTAGTCCACCTGCGGCAGCCCGGTCGAGCCCGGGTAGCCGAGCCAGCTCGCCTGCAGTGGTGCGGAATGCAGCGCCAGCACGTCCAGGCGGTTGTTCGCCGTGTGCCCGGAGAGTTCGACCAGAATGTCGATCCCGTCCGTCGCGATGCGCGCGGCGATGTCGCCGGCCGGCATGCCGTGCACGTCCTGCCAGCGCGGGGCGAGGGCTTGGAGCCGCGCGGTCGTGGCGTCGCGGATCGGCGACGCGTTGTAGACGTGGATCTCGAAAGCCGCCGCGTCGTGCGCGCGCAGCACGCCGCTGAACAGACTCATCGCGACGTGGTAATACAGGTCTGACGAGAGGTAGCCGATGCGCAGCATGCGATCCGGCGTGCGCTCGGGCGCGAAGCGGCGGGCGGCACGCGGGCCCGCGCACGCCGTGGCCAGCCGGAAGCGGAGCTCGGCATTTTCCTCGGGGCCGATCGTCTCCACGTAATCCGAGGCCATGATCGCGCCGGAGGCGAGCGCGAGGTGACCCGGGTGAAGCTCGCAGCAGCGGCGCAATGCGTCGAACGCCTCTTGCGCCCGGCCGAGCTTGGTCAGGCAATTGGCGTAGCCGACGCATACGTCGGCATCCTCCGGCCGGCGCGGGCGCAGATCGGTGAACACCGCGAGCGCCTCGGAAACCTTCTCGCGCGCCAGCAGCGCGTGGCCATGGAGCTTGCGCAGCTCGTCCGCGTCCGCCGGGGCGAGACCGGGGAGCGCGAGCGCGGTGCGCGCGGCATCGATGCAGGCGCCGTAGTCCGCTTCGCGCCGCGCCCGCTCGGCCCGGCGATACAGGGCCGTGGCGAGCTGCGCCCATGCCGCTGGCATTTCAGGGCGCAGGCCGCACAGGCGCGCGAACGCGTCGACTGCGGCGTCCGCGTCTCCCATGTCCAGCCTGACCGCACCCAGATTGAACAAGGCCGCGGCGTCGCTGGGCTGCAGCGCCAGCGCGTGCTCGAACGCGTCTGCGGCCGCTTCGCGCGCCCCGAGGGCGAGCAGGGAATTGCCGAGGTTGAACCGGTACAGCGCGCGCTGCGGGTCGCGCGCGACTGCGCGGCGGATCAGCGCCTCCGCCTCGGCGGCGGCGCCGCGTGCCAGGCGCGCCAGCCCCAGCAGGTGCAGGGCTGTGGGCAATTCGGGCTCGCGCTCGAGCAACTCGCGGCAGGCGGCCGCCGCCGCATCCGCGTCGCCCGCCTCGTATAGCCGGATCGCCTCTTCCAGCCGGGCGCCGCGCGGCGCCCCGGCCAGCCAGCCGCGCAGCCTAGCGAACAGCATGACCCTCCCGCGGAAGCGCCCGCGTATGCGCCAAGACACTGTTTTTCATGATCGCGCTCGACTCGAGGCGCGCCGGGACGCCCCGGGGCCGGAATGCCGCGCCAATGGTACCGCGCCGGGCGCGCGCCTCGCGCGGGCTGCCGCGCGTTGCGGTGCGGCGTCAAACAGGACTATAATGGTCCCGTATCGAACAGTCGCTGAACGAGGCCGCAGGACACCCCATGTTGCGCATCAGCAAGCTCGCCGACTACGGCACCGCGGTCATGAGCCTCGCGGCGCGCCGGCCGGAGGAAGTGCACAGCGCGGCAAAGATCGCGGTGCGCCTGGGCATCGGGCAGGCGACCGTGAGCAAACTCCTCAAGCTGCTCGCGCAGGGCGGCCTGGTCACCGCGCAGCGCGGGGTGAACGGGGGCTACGTGCTCGCCCGGCCGCCCGAGCGCATCTCGCTGGCCGAGATCATCGATGCGATCGAGGGCATTCCCCTCGGTCTGACCGAATGCAGCAGCACGCCGGGATTGTGCGTGCAGGAGTCGGGCTGCCTGGTGCGCGGCAACTGGCAGCGCATCAGCGTGGCGATCCGGCGCGCGCTGGAAGGCGTGAGCCTTGCGGACATGGTGTTGCCGGAGCTGCCGCCCGCGCCGGTCTCGCCGGTGATGTTCGTCAAGGCAGGCGGTGGCCGGCGCATGCCCGCCGCCGCGACAGGAGAGCGGACATGAGCTCCACAGTGAAGCAACTCGACGACTGGATCAGCCAGCCATACCAGCACGGCTTCGTGACCGATGTCGAGCAGGACAGCGTTCCGCCCGGGCTCGACGAGGACGTCATCCGCACCATCTCGGCGCGCAAGCACGAGCCCGAATTCATGCTCGAGTGGCGTCTGCAGGCGTACCGCCACTGGCTGGAGATGAAGGAGCCGCGCTGGTCGCAGGTGCATTACCCGGCGATCGATTACCAGTCGATCATCTACTACTCGGCGCCACGCGGCCGGGGCGACGGGCCCAAGAGCCTCGACGAGGTCGATCCCGAGCTGCTGCGCACCTACGAGAAGCTCGGCGTACCGCTGCACGAGCGCGCGATGCTCGCGGGCGTGGCGGTCGACGCGGTGTTCGACAGCGTCTCGGTGGCGACGACCTTCCGCGAAAAGCTCGCCGAGCAGGGCATCATCTTCTGCTCCTTCTCGGAGGCGGTGCGCGAGCACCCCGAGCTGGTGCGCAAGTATCTCGGCAGCGTGGTGCCGCCGCGCGACAACTTCTACGCCGCGCTCAACTCGGCGGTGTTCACCGACGGCTCGTTCTGCTTCATCCCGAAGGGCGTGCGCTGCCCGATGGAGCTTTCGACCTACTTCCGCATCAACGCGCGCAACACCGGCCAGTTCGAACGCACCCTGATCATCGCCGAGGAGGGCGCCTCGGTGAGCTACCTCGAGGGCTGCACCGCGCCGATGCGCGACGAGAACCAGCTGCACGCGGCGGTGGTCGAGCTGGTCGCGCTGGATAACGCCACCATCAAGTACTCGACGGTGCAGAACTGGTACCCGGGCGACAAGGAAGGGCGCGGCGGCATCTACAATTTCGTCACCAAGCGCGGCATGTGCCGCGGCGCGAACTCGCGCATCTCCTGGACCCAGGTCGAGACCGGCTCGGCGATCACCTGGAAGTACCCGAGCGTGATCCTGCGCGGCGACAACTCGGTGGGCGAGTTCTACTCGGTGGCGCTGACTAACAACCGCCAGCAGGCCGATACCGGCACCAAGATGATCCACGCCGGGCGCAACACGCGCAGCACGATCGTGTCCAAGGGTATCTCCGCGGGGCACGGCCAGAACACCTACCGCGGGCTGGTCAGGGTGCTGCCCGGGGCCGAGGGCGCGCGCAACTATACGCAGTGCGACTCGCTGCTGCTGGGCGACCGCTGCGGCGCGCACACCTTCCCCTACGTCGAGGTGCGCAACCCGAGCGCGCGGGTCGAGCACGAGGCGACCACCTCGCGCATCGGCGAGGACCAGCTGTTCTACTGCATGCAGCGCGGCCTGTCCGCCGAGGACGCGGTATCGATGATCGTCAACGGATTTTGCAAGGAAGTCTTCAAGGAGCTGCCGATGGAGTTCGCGGTCGAAGCGCAGAAGCTGCTCGGGGTGAGCCTCGAAGGCAGCGTCGGGTAAGGGCGGAAATGACCATGGCATTGCTCAGCATCAGGGGATTGCAGGCCAGCGTCGCCGGAAAGCAGATTCTTCGCGGCGTGGACTTGGAAGTGCGCGCCGGCGAGGTGCACGCCATCATGGGTCCGAACGGCTCGGGCAAGAGCACGCTGGCGCAGGTGCTCGCCGGGCGCGAGAGCTTCGAGGTGACCGGCGGCGAAGTGCTCTATCAGGGGCGCGACCTGCTGGCGCTCGCGCCCGAGGAGCGCGCGCGCGAGGGCGTGTTTCTCGCCTTCCAGTACCCGGTCGAGATTCCGGGAGTGAGCAACGTGTACCTGCTCAAGGCGGCGGTGAACGCGGTGCGCAAGCATCGCGGGCTGGCGCCGCTCGACGCGATCGACTTCCTCAAGCTGGTGCGCGAGAAGAGCAGGCTGGTGGAGATGAGCGAGGAATTCCTGCAGCGCTCGGTGAACCAGGGCTTCTCCGGCGGCGAGAAGAAGCGCAACGAGATTCTGCAGATGGCAATGCTCGAGCCCAGGCTGGCGATCCTGGACGAGACCGACTCCGGGCTCGACATCGATGCGCTGCGCGTGGTGGCCAACGGGGTCAACGCGATGCGCAGCCCCGAGCGCGCCATGATCCTGGTGACCCACTATCAGCGCTTGCTCGACTACGTCGTGCCCGACCACGTGCACGTGCTGGCGCAGGGACGCATCGTGCGCTCGGCCGGACGCGAGCTGGCGCTCGAGCTCGAGCGGCGCGGCTACGGCTGGATCGAGACCGAAGCGGCGGCGGGCTAGGCAATGCAGGACCAGGCGCGCGCGGCACTCGTCGCCGACTTCGGGCGGCGTGCGGCGGGGTTTCCCGGCGGCGGCACGGCGTGGGTGGAACGCATGCGGCGGCTGGCGCTCGAGCAGTTCGCCGCCAGCGGCTTTCCCTCCAAGCACGAGGAGGAATGGAAATACACCAACGTCGAGCCGCTCGCGCGGCACCGGTTCGAGGCGCCCGCGCACCCGGCGGCCGTGAGCGCGCAGCGGCTCGCGGCGCTCGGCTTCGGCGTCGACGCGCCCGAGCACCTGCTGGTGTTCGTCGACGGGCATTTTGCGCCGGCGCTGTCGCGGCTGGGTGCACTGCCGGGCGGCGCGAGCGTGGTGAGCCTGGCGGAGGTCCTGAGCCGCACACCGGCGCGGGTCGAGCCGTATCTGGCGGGCGCGGCGCCGGCGAGCGCGTTCGTCGCGCTCAACACGGCGTTCGCCGCAGAGGGCGCCTTCGTGCACGTGCCGCGCGGGGTGGCGCTTGAAGTGCCCATCCGGTTGCTATACCTGAGCGCCTCGGCGGACGCGGTCACGCACCCGCGCACGGTGGTGGTGCTCGAAGAGGGCGCGCAGGCGAGCGTGCTCGAGCACTACGCCGGACCCGACGGCACGGTTTACTTCAGCAACGCGGTGACTCAGGCGGTGCTCGGCGCGAACGCGTCGCTGCGCCACTACAAGCTGCAGCAGGAAGGCGATCAGGCATTCCACGTCGCCGCGATCGACGTGCGCCAGGGACGCGACAGCCGTTACGGCTCGCATTCGCTCGCGCTGGGCGGCGCGCTCGCGCGCACCGACGTCGGCGTGCGCTTCGAGGCCACAGGCTGCGAGTGCGCGCTGAACGGCCTGTACGTCGCCGGCGGCAGCCAGCTCACCGACCAGCACACGCGCATCGATCACCTGCAGCCGCGGGGCACCAGCCGCCAGTTCTATCGCGGCATCCTCGACGGCAAGGCGCGCGGCGTTTTTGCCGGGCGCGTCGTGGTGCACGAGGGTGCGCAGAAGACCGACGCGCACCTCGCCAACCACAACCTGCTGCTGTCGCGCGGCGCCGAGGTCGATACTAAGCCGCAGCTCGAGATCTACGCCGACGACGTCAAGTGCGGCCACGGCACCACCGTCGGCCAGCTCGACGAGGAGATGCTGTTCTACCTGCGTTCGCGCGGCATTGCCGCGGACCTCGGCGGGGCGCTGCTCACCTATGCGTTCGCCCACGACGTCATCGGGCGCATCGAGCTGGCGCCGCTGCGCGCGCGCATGGAGGAGATCCTCATCGCGCGCCTGCCCGAGGGCAGGTTGATCCGGGAGCACGCATGAGCAGCGTTGCCGAAGTGGCCTTCGCGCGCCAGGAGCCGGGCTACGACGTGGAGCGCGTGCGCGCCGAGTTCCCGATCCTTGCGAGCAGCGTGCACGGCAAGCCGCTGGTGTATCTCGACAACGCCGCGACCACGCAGAAGCCGCGCGCGGTGATCGACGCGGAGCGCGAGTACTACGAGCACACCAACGCGAACATCCACCGCGGCGTGCATGCCCTGAGCGAGAGGGCCACCGCGGCCTTCGAAGGGGCGCGCGAACGCGTGCGCCGCTTCCTCAATGCGGCCTCCACCAAGGAGATCGTATTCACTCGCGGCACCACGGAGGCGATCAACCTGGTCGCGCAGAGCTACGGGCGTAGCTGCTGCACGGCGGGCGACGAGATCCTGATCAGCGCGCTCGAGCACCACTCGAACATCGTTCCCTGGCAACTGCTGTGCGAGCAGAGCGGGGCGCTGCTGCGCGTGGTGCCGATCGGCGATGCGGGGGAGTTCCTGTTCGACGAGTACCGCAAGCTGCTCGGTCCGCGCACGCGGCTGGTGGCGCTGGCGCAGGTCTCGAACTCGCTCGGCACGGTGCTGCCGGTGAGGCAGGCGATCGAGCTCGCGCACGAGCGCGGCGTGCCGGTGCTGGTGGACGGCGCGCAGGCGGTGGCGCACGAGCCGGTCGACGTGCGCGCGCTCGACTGCGATTTCTACGCCTTCTCGGGACACAAGATCTACGGCCCCACCGGGACCGGCGTGCTCTACGGAAAGCGTGCACTGCTCGAGGCGATGCCGCCCTACCAGGGCGGCGGCGACATGATCCGCAGCGTCACGTTCGAGAAGAGCACCTGGGCCGATCTGCCGTACAAGTTCGAGGCCGGCACACCGAACATCGCCGGCGTGGTCGGGCTGGGCGCGGCGCTTGAGTTCGTCGAACGCATCGGACTGGAATCGATCTCCGCGCACGAGACCGGGTTGCTCGAGTATGCGACCGCGCGCGTGGCCGAGATTGCGGGGCTGCGCATCATCGGCACGGCGCCGGAGAAAGCCGGCATCCTGTCGTTCGTGCTCGATCGCATACACCCGCACGACATCGGCACCATCCTCGACCATCAGGGGGTGGCGGTGCGCGCCGGCCACCATTGCGCCATGCCGGTCATGCAGCGCTTTCACGTTCCGGCCACCGCGCGCGCCTCGTTCGCGCTGTACAACACGCGCGCCGAGGTCGATGCCCTGATCGGCGCGATCCACAAGGCCAAGGAGCTGTTCGGCTGATGTCGGACCTGCGCGAGCTCTATCAGGAGGTCATCTTCGACCACAACCGCCAGCCGCGCAATTTCGGCCGGCCCGCGGACGCCAACCGGCATGCGCACGGCTACAACCCGCTGTGCGGGGACAAGGTGACGATATACCTGCGGGTGGCGAACGGCGTGATCCAGGATGTCGCCTTCGAAGGCAGCGGCTGCGCGATCTCGACCGCATCGGCCTCGCTCATGACCGAGGCGCTCAAGGGCAAGACCGAAGCCGAGGCCGAGCAGCTGTTCAAGGGCTTCCACGAAATGGTGGCCGGCTCCGGCGCGCACGGCGGGCTCGGCAAGCTCGAGGTCCTCGCTGGAGTGCGCGAGTTCCCCACACGCGTCAAGTGCGCGACGCTCGCCTGGCATACGCTGGGCGCGGCGCTCAAGGGCGCGGACGAGCCGGTCACGACGGAGTAGAGCATGGATCTTCAGGAGAATCGGGAGCAGGTGACGCTCGCGCGCGAGGTCGAGGCGGCGCTGGTGCCCGTGGGCGACCGCGTCACGCTCAAGGCCGGCGAGCGCGCCACCATCACCCAGGCGCTGGGCGGAAGCTACACCGTCGTCGTCGGCGGCAACATGTTCCGCATCGACGGCAAGGACGCGGATGCGCTCGGCAAGCAGCCGCTCGCGCAACACGGCAAGCAGGCCGACGCGACGGCGACGCGCGACGCGGTGGAGGAATCGGCCTGGGAGGCGCTGCGCAGCTGCTACGACCCGGAAATCCCGGTCAACATCGTCGAGCTGGGGCTGATCTACGAGTGCGCCGTGCTGCCGCTGGAGGGCGGCGCGGGCTGGCGCGTGCAGGTGCAGATGACGTTGACGGCGCCCGGCTGCGGCATGGGCGATTTCCTGTCGCGCGAAGTCGAGCACAAGCTCGCGGCGATTCCGGGCGTCGAGCAGGCCGCCGTCGAGCTAGTGTGGGAGCCGCCGTGGAGCCGCGAGCGCATGTCCGAGGCGGCGCGCCTCGAGCTCGGCGTGTTCTGAGGCAGCCACCGCCCCCTATTTGAGCGCTTCGAGCAGCGACGCGAACACCTTGGGCGTGCCGGCGACGATGTCGCCGGATTCCATGTAGCCCGCGTCGCCCGACAGGTCGCCCACCAGCCCGCCCGCCTCCTGGATGAGCAGCGCCCCCGCGGCCATGTCCCAGGGCGCCAGGCCCAGCTCCCAGAAGGCGTCCAGCCGCCCGCACGCGACGTAGGCGAGGTCAAGCGCCGCCGCGCCGGCGCGGCGCACGCCGGCGGTGTTGCCCATGAGGTCGCGCAGCTGGCGCAGGTACAGGTCGATGCGCGTGAGCTCCTTGAACGGAAAGCCGGTGCCGACCAGCGCTTCCTTGAGCTTCTGGCAGCGCGAGACGCGGATGCGGCGGTCGTTGAGAAACGCGCCTCGGCCCTTGGAGGCGGTGAACAGCTCGTTGCGGCCCGGGTCGTAGACCACCGCGTGCGCGGTCGCGCCGCGGTGCTGCACTCCGATCGAGATGCCGTACTGCGGAAAGCCGTGGATGAAATTGGTCGTGCCGTCGAGCGGGTCGATGACCCAGCGGTACTCGGGCTTGGCGCCGGCGCTCGCGCCGGATTCCTCGGCGAGAATGGCGTGCTCCGGATAGGCCTTCGCGATCACGTCCATGATCGCGTGCTCGGCGGCCTTGTCGATCTGGGTGACGAAGTCGTTGGCGTGCTTGGCCTTGATCTCGAGCGGCGAGCCGTCGAGCGAGGCGCGGTTGATGATCGAGCCCGCGCGGCGCGCCGCCTTGATGGCGATGTTGAGCAAGGGATGCATGGGGCCTTGGGGAAGCAGGGGGGAGGCGGGTATTTTAATATGGGGGATATGTCAGGCGAGCTTTTGTCGCGCGTGCGCGTGGTCCTGTGCCGGCCGGGCCATCCCGGAAACGTTGGCGCCGCCGCGCGCGCGCTGAAGACAATGGGGCTCACCGACCTGCGGCTGGTCGCGCCGCAGCGATTCCCCGCGCCCGAGGCCGAGTGGATGGCGAGCAACGCGCTCGACGTGCTGCGCGCGGCGCGCGTGCAGGATTCGCTCGGCGAGGCGATCGGCGAATGCGTGGCCGCGTTCGCGCTCAGCGCGCGCCCCCGGGAATGGTCGCCGCAGGTGCTCGCGCTGCGCGCTGCCGCGCCGCTCATGCTCGAGCGCGCGTGCGGCGGCCCGATCGCGCTCGTGTTCGGCAACGAGACCGCGGGCCTCAGCAACGAGGAAATGCTCGCCTGCCAGTTCCTGGTGCACATTCCGGCCGATCCCGGCCACAGCTCGCTCAATCTGGCGCAGGCGGTGCAGGTGGTCGCCTACGAGCTGCGCATGGCCGCGCTGGCCGCGCCGGGCGGTTCGGCCCGCGAACGCGCCGACCGGCCGGCCACGGTGCAGGACATGGAGGGACTGTACGCACATCTCGAGGAGGCGGCCCTGGCGAGCGGCTTCCTGGATCCCGCGGACCCCAAGAAGCTGCGCGAGCGCTGGCGGCGGTTGTTTTCGCGCGCGGCGCTCGAGCGCGAGGAGGTCAACATCCTGCGCGGGCTGCTGCGCGCGCTGCTCGCGAGCCGCCGGGACGCCGGCGGAAATAGTTGATCGATTCAGTCGGATAAGGGAAAATACCGGCTTCGCTACGCACAGCGGGTCTTGGCAGGAAGGGCTTTATGTTCAAGCAACTGCGGGAATACATCGCGAGTGTGTTCGAGCGCGATCCGGCGGCGCGCAGCACTTGGGAGGTGCTCACCTGCTATCCGGGCCTGCATGCGATTTACCTGCAGAAGCTGGCGCACTGGCTCTGGAGGCACCGCCTGCGCTGGCTGGGGCGCGCGACCTCGCAGTTCACCCGCTGGCTCACCGGGATCGAGATCCATCCCGGCGCATCGATCGGCAAGCGCGTGTTCATCGACCACGGCATGGGGGTGGTGATCGGCGAGACCGCCGAGGTCGGCGACGACACGACCCTCTACCACGGCGTGACCCTCGGTGGCACGAGCTGGAACAAGGGCAAGCGCCATCCGACGCTCGGCAAGGGCGTGGTGGTCGGCGCCGGGGCCAAGATCCTCGGGCCGATCATGGTCGGCGACGGCGCGAAGATCGGCTCCAATGCCGTGGTGGTCAAGGACGTCCCCGCGGGCGCCACCGTGGTCGGCATCCCGGGCCGCATCGTCGAGGAGGCGACAACCACGCGCAAGGCCGAGCGCTTCGCCGCCTACGCGGTGGTGCTGAACCAGGACGACCCCTACGCCAAGGCGCTGCAGACACTCGTCGATCACACGCACGAGCTCGAGCGCTCCCTGGCCGCGCTCACCGAGAAGCTCGCCAAGGTGGAGTTGGAGCTCGCCCAGCGCCGCGCCGAGGCCGATCGCGCTGAAGGGCTTCGCGCGGTCAAGTAGGTGATTTGATAAGAGGTTTATTGTCGACTGATTTTGTCGGATTTGAGGTATACTTGACTGCGTTAATCGGGTATCGGCGGGGCAGCCATGAGACTGACGACCAAGGGTAGATTCGCGGTGACCGCAATGGTGGATCTGGCGATGCGCCAATCGCGCGGCCCGGTCACGCTCTCCGCAATCAGCGATCGGCAGCACATCTCGCTGTCGTATCTGGAGCAACTGTTCGGCAAGCTGCGCCGTCACAAGCTGGTGTCCAGCGTGCGCGGTCCGGGCGGCGGCTACTGCCTTGCCCAGGCGCTGCAGTCCGTGAGCGTGGCCGACATCATCGCCGCGGTGGACGAGCCGCTCGATGCCACGCAATGCGGCGGCAAGGAAAACTGCAACGACGACAAGCGCTGCATGACACACGATCTGTGGGCGACGCTCAACGCCAAGATGCACGAATACCTGTCCTCGGTCTCGCTTGCCGACCTGGTCGCGCACCAGAGCGGCAAGCACGTCGCGGTGCTGCACGACCGGCGCGTCAGCGAGCAGGACGGCAAGCCGGTGCTGGTGGCTGCCTGAGGCGCGGAGGTACGCACGCATGGCGCTGACGCTGACTGAGAAAGCCGCGAGCCACGTGCAAAGCACCCTGGCCAGGCGTGGCAAGGGCGTGGGACTGCGCATCGGCGTGCGCACCGCGGGCTGCTCCGGCCTGGCGTACAAGCTCGAATTCGCCGATGCGATCGAACCCGGCGACGTCGAGTTCGAGAGCCGCGGCGTGAAGATCGTCGTGGACCCGGAAAGCCTGCAGTACGTCGACGGCACCGAGCTCGACTACACGCGCGTGGGTTTGAACGAGGCGTTCCAGTTCAACAACCCCAACGTCAAGAGCGAGTGCGGCTGCGGCGAATCGTTCAACGCCTAGCGCTGCAACGCCCGCAACAATACCTACACCTGGCTGCACGACCCTCGCGCGGCCTGCCGACCGGCGGGATGCGCTGGCGGAGGCGCACGAGGAGTCGCTGCAGGCCCTGAGGGTCGTCACGCTGGCGGTGCGCGAGCGACATGGAGCGCGCGCGCAGGCGCCACAGCGCGATTGACAGTCTGACCCGCCGCGGCTAGATTGATCTCGCCTCGCACCCCTCGGGCGGGAGAGACCGGTTCGTCCGGCGCCGAAGGAGTAACGACCCCGTAAACTCTCAGGCAAAAGGACCCCCGAGGCCGGGCAAGCGTGCTTGCCCCGGGGCGCTCTGGAGAGAAGGCTCGCGCGGCGGGCCTCGCCGAAGGTACATGCGGCGGCCGGTATTGCGGCTTCCGCCAATTTCTCAGGCAAACGGACAGAGGGGGCACAGGGACCGAGAACCGGCCGTGCTCCGTTTGCAACTCAGCCTCGCCCCGGCGCAGCACGCCTCCGTTCCCGGTTTGCTCCGTGACCGTCGCCCGGCTTCAATGCCGGGCGCCATTGACGAGGAGGTACCGTGGACATTCCGCAAGCACTGCGCTACACCGCTACGCACGAATGGGTCGCCGACCATGGCGACGGCACCGCGAGCGTCGGCATCACCGCCGTCGCCAGCGATCAGCTGGGGGACATGGTCTACGTCGAGCTGCCCAAGGTGGGGGCACGCTTCAAGCGGGGAGAAACGGCGGCCACGGTCGAGTCGACCAAGGCCGCCTCGGACGTGTATGCGCCCGTCTCGGGCGAGGTCATCGAGGTGAACGCCGGCCTCATCGATCAGCCCGGCAAGTTGAACGAGGCGCCCTATGCCGCGGGCTGGCTGTTCAAGATGCGGGTCGCGGACCCGAAGGAAGCGCAGGGACTGCTCGACGCGGACGCGTATCGGGCCACGGCGGGCGCGGCGCCGTGAGCCGCGACCAGGATCGACCCGGGCCCCTCGGCGAGCTGCTCTACGGCGAGGGTTTCCTCGCGCGTCACCTCGGGGCGGGCGCGCGAGAGCAGGGCGAGCTCCTCGCCGCGCTCGGCTGCGATTCGATCGACGCGCTCCTTGCCGGGACGCTTCCGGCGGACATCTTGCTCGATCGCAGGCTCGATCTGCCTGCACCGCTGGACGAAGCCGCGGCGCTCGCCGAGCTGCGAGTCCTCGCCGCGCGCAATCAGCCGTCGCGCAGCTTCATCGGCCAGGGTTACTACGACTGCCGTACTCCGGCGGTGATCCAGAGGAACGTCATCGAGAACCCGGGCTGGTACACGGCCTACACGCCGTACCAGGCCGAAATCTCTCAGGGGCGCCTCGAGGCCTTGCTGGTGTTCCAGCAGATGGTGATCGACCTGACCGGGCTTGCGGTCGCCAACGCGTCGCTGCTTGACGAGGCGAGCGCCGCGGCCGAGGCGATGGCGCTGCTGCGCCGCTCGAGCCCGAGTCGCGCGAGCGCCTTCTTCATCGACGCGGCCAGCCACCCGCAGGTGATCGCGGTCGTGCGCACGCGCGCCAAGTGGGCCGGCATCGAGCTTCTCGTCGGCGACCCGGAGCGCGACCTCGATGCGGCGCGGGTATTCGGCGCCCACCTGCAATACCCGGACACGCACGGACGCATCCGGGATCTCGCGCCGCTGATCGCGCGCCTGCACGCGGCACAGGCGCTCGCCTCGGTCGGCGCAGATCCGCTCGCGCTGCTGCTGCTCAAGTCCCCGGGCGCGCTCGGCGCGGACGCGGTCGTCGGCTCGGCGCAGCGCTTCGGCGTGCCGCGCGGCTTCGGCGGGCCGCACGCGGCGTTCATGGCCACGCGCGAGGAATTCAAGCGCGCGATGCCGGGGCGGATCATCGGCGTCACGGTCGACGCCGCGGGCCGCACCGCCTACCGCATGGCGCTGCAGGCGCGCGAGCAGCACATCCGGCGCGAAAAGGCGACCAGCAACATCTGCACTTCGCAGGCGCTGCTCGCCATGGTGGCGGCGTTCTACGCCGTGTACCACGGGCCGCGGGGCCTGGCGCGCATCGCGCGGCGCACCAACTTCATGGCGCGCCTGCTGGTCGCGGCCCTCGAGGGACGCGCCGCGGCCGCACCCGGCGCGTACTTCGACACCGTGGTGCTGCGTCCGCGCGAGGCGCTCGACGCGGTCCGCGCGCGCGCGCGGGCGAAGCGCGTCGACCTGCGCTGGTTCGAGGACGGTCGCATCGGCGTGAGCTTCGACGAAACGACCGGGTTCGCCGACGTCGCGGACGTCGTCGAGATCGTGTCCGGCAAACGGCCGGACCTCGAGGCGCTGGCGCAGCGCCTCGCGCCCGAGCCGGAGTCGATTCCGCACGGCCTGCGCCGCGGCGACGCCGTGCTCTCCCATCCTGTGTTTCACCGCCATCGCAGCGAGACCGAGATGATGCGCTACCTCAAGCGCTTGGAGAACAAGGACCTGTCGCTGGTGCACGCGATGATTCCGCTCGGCTCGTGCACCATGAAGCTGAACGCGGCGGCCGAGCTCGCGCCGATCTCCTGGCCCGAGCTCGCCGGACTGCACCCGTTCGCGCCGGCCGAGCGGAGCGGCGGCACCCTGGAGATGATTGCGCAGCTCGAGCGCGCGCTGGCCGAGATCACCGGCTTGCCGCGCGTCACGTTCCAGCCGAACTCGGGAGCGCAGGGCGAGTACGCGGGGCTGCTCACGATCCGCAACTACCACGCGGCGCGCGGCGACGCGGCGCGCGACGTATGCCTCATTCCCGCTTCGGCGCATGGCACCAACCCGGCCTCGGCGACGATGATCGGCCTCAAGGTCGCGGTGGTGGCGTGCGACGCGCACGGCAACGTCGAAGTCGCGGACCTCGAGCGCAAGCTGGCGGCGCATGCAGGCCGCGTCGCCGCGCTCATGATCACGTACCCTTCCACGCACGGCGTCTTCGAGACGCGCGTGCGCGAGATCTGCGCGCGCGCGCGCGAGGCCGGCGCGCAGGTGTACATGGACGGCGCGAATCTCAACGCGCTAGCGGGGGTCGCGCAGCCGGCCAAGATCGGCGCCGACGTGTGCCACATCAACCTGCACAAGACCTTCGCCATCCCGCACGGCGGCGGCGGCCCCGGCATGGGGCCGATCGCGGTCGCGGCTCACCTCGCGCCCCACTTGCCGGGTCATCCCGGCTGGCCGGCGGGCCCGGATGCCGCGAACGGCACGGTCGCCGCGGCGCCATTCGGCAGCGCGCTGATCCTGGCCATTTCCTGGATGTACCTGCGCATGATCGGCGCGCCCGGGCTGCGTCGCGCCACCGGGGCCGCGATCCTCAATGCGAACTATGTCGCCACGCGCCTCGGGCCCTACTTCCCGGTGCTCTACACGGGCGCGAACGGGCGCGTCGCGCACGAATGCATCCTCGATCTGCGCGCGCTCAGGGCCGAATGCGGCCTCGGCGCCGAGGACGTCGCCAAGCGACTCGTCGACTACGGCTTTCATGCGCCGACCGTGTCCTTTCCGGTCGCCGACACGCTGATGGTCGAGCCGACCGAGAGCGAGTCGAAGGCTGAGCTCGACCGCTTCTGCGAGGCGATGATCGCGATCCACGGCGAGATCGGGCGCGTGCGCTCGGGCGAATGGGACCGGGCGCAAAACCCGCTCAAGAACGCCCCGCACACGGCCCTCGAGCTGGCCGGCGAGTGGGGCCACGCCTACAGCCGCGAGCTCGCGGCCTATCCGCTGCCCGCGCTGCGCGCGTGGAAGTACTGGCCGCCCGTGAAGCGGGTGGACAACGTGGAGGGCGACCGCCATTTCGTGGGCAGCCTGCCCGCCGAGGCGTAGGCGTGGCGCCGGAGCTCATGCGCACGCCGCTCCACGACCTGCACCGTGAGCTCGGCGCGCGCTTCGGGCCGTTCGCCGGCTACGACATGCCGCTGCAGTATCGCGACGGCCTGCGCGCCGAGCACCTGTGGACCCGCGCCCACGCCGGCCTGTTCGACGTCTCGCACATGGGCCAGCTGCGCGTGCGCGGGCCGGACTTCGAGCAGGAGCTCGAGCGCGCGCTGCCGGTGGAGTTCGCGGGCTGGCCGCACGGTCTGCAGCGCTACACGCTGCTCCTCAACCCGCGCGGCGGGATCGAGGACGACCTCATGGTCACGCGCCTCGAAGGTGAAATCGCGCTGGTGGTCAATGCAGCGTGCACGGACCAGGACCTGGCGCGCCTGCAGGCGTTGTGCCCGGCGCTCGCCTTCGAGCTGCTCGGCCATGCACTCGTCGCGCTGCAGGGACCGCGTGCCGAGCAGGCGCTCGCGGCATTGCAGCCGGCGATCGCCCGGCTCGGCTTCATGCATGCGGCGCGCTTCGATCTGGCCGGGGCGCCGTGCCTGGTCACGCGCTCGGGCTACACCGGCGAGGACGGCTTCGAGATCTCGGTGCCGGCCGCGCAGGCGAGCGTGCTCGCGCGTGAGCTGCTCGCGCACCCGGAGGTCAAGCCGATCGGGCTGGGGGCGCGCGACACCCTGCGCCTCGAGGCGGCGCTGCCGCTCTACGGCCAGGACATGGACGCGCGCACGACCCCGCAGGAGGCCGGTCTCGCCTGGGCGATCGCGCGCAGCCGCCGCGCGGGGGGGCTCAAGGCGGGAGGTTTCCCCGGAGCCGAGGTCGTGTTGCGCGAGGAACGCGAAGGCGCGCGCCGGCGCTTCGTCGGCCTGGTGGGCGTGGAACGCGTGCCGGTGCGGCATGGGGCGGCGCTCGTGGACGCCGCGGGGCGCGAAGTCGGCGTGGTCACCAGCGGCACGGTGTCGCCCTCGCTCGAGCGGCCGATCATGCTCGCCTATGTCGGGCGCGAGATCGACCCGCAAGCCGCGCTGTTCGCCCTGGTGCGCGGCCAGCGCCACGCGGTAGCGCTCGCGCCGCTGCCGTTCGTCGCCAAGCGCTACCGCCGCTGAGCCCGGCTCAGCGCGCGCGTTCCGGCTCGGCGAGGAGCGTGGCGCCCGTCGCGCCGGGCCCGGTGAAGTCAGCCTGCGACGCGCGCGATCTGTCCGCTGCGCGCGGATGCGGCCGTCGCTTCCAGCAGCGCGATGTTGTCGATCATCTGCTGCTGCGGGACAGGGTAGGGCGCGCCGCCGGCCGCGGCACGCGCGAAGGCCTCCAGGTTCGCGAGCACCGCGGGGGCAGGAGGAAACTCGCGCACGACGCGCGGCCTGCCGCGCTCGCAGACGGTCAGGGTCCAGCCGCCGGGCGCCTCGGGATGGCTCTTGTCGCGCACCTCGGCCCAGCCCTGGCTGCCGTACAGGGCGAAGCGGCCCTCGAAGGGCGTGGCGAGCATGGCGCTCACCAGCGCCGCGGCGCCGCTCCTGAACTGCGCCAGGATCGCGAGCGAGTCGCCGTTCACCAGCTGACTGCCGAGCTGGCGCACGGTCGCGTAGACGTGGTCCGCGGGCCCCAGCAGGCTCACCGCGAGGTCGAGCAGGTGAATGCCGGTCGCGGTCAGCGGGCCCGCGGGCGCTTCCTTGCCGGAGAGCCGCCAGTTGTCCGCCGCCAGCGACAGGAACTTGTCCTGGCTGAAGTTGGCCTCGATCTGCAGCGCATTGCCGAGCGCGCCCGAGTCGAAGATGCGGCGCAGCTCGAGGATCGGCGGCTCGAAGCGGCGCTCGTGCCCGATGCCGAGAACGACCCTGTGCTCCTCGCAGGCGGCCACCGCACGCACCGCATCCTCGCGCGACAGCGCGAGCGGCTTTTCGCAGAACACGTGCTTGCCGGCCTGCGCTGCGCGCACCACCTGCTCGCAATGGGCGGAGTGCGGCGTGCACAGGAGCACCGCATCGACCCGCGCATCGCGCAGCACGGCGTCGTAGTCCGCGGCCGCGCGCATGCCCGTCGCGGCGGCGAGCCGCTCGGCCAGAGCGCGGTCGATGTCGGTCGCCGCGACGAGCGTGATCGCGGGGTTGCCGCGCAGCAGGCGCAGCAGCGTCTGCCCCCACCAGCCCAGACCGATCAGCGCGGCGCGCAGCACGCGCTTGGCCCTAGCCTTCGGCGAGCGGCAGCTCGACCGGCACCTTGCGCGCGGCCGAGAGGTCGAACGCCTTGGTGAGCATCAGACGGTTGTGCGCCTCGCGCGCGCCGGCATGCTGCGTCGGCAGCCCGAGCGAGACGCGGTTGAGCCATTGCTCGGTCTCCTCGCGCATCGGCCCGCGCAGCTCGCCGAGCGCGATGTCGCCCGGCGGGTAGCTGCCGAGGAAGTCGACGCGGCGCGCGGCGTCCGGCGCGTAGCCCTCGCTCTGCGGGCGGTCGGTCGCGAGCACGATGTCGCGATGCGTGTCGTCGATCGTGAGCACGCCCTCGGTACCGACGATGCCCACCTCGAGGCTGTACACCGCCCCGGGCCAGACTACCGGCAGCGCCCAGGAGATGACCGCGTGATACAGGCTGCCGTCGGAGAACGTGATCGTGCCGGCGGTCGCGTCGATGCCCTGCCACTGCGGCCCGAGGGCCTTGTTCACCGAGCGTGCGTAGACCTCGACCGGCGTCTTGGCTTCCATCATCCACATCACGATGTCGAGCGCGTGCGTGCCGGAGATCACCATCGGCGAGATGCGGCTCGGGTCGCTGGTGCGCCGGTAGTTGTCGATCGCCA
>Ga0307374_10003771_pt1 | contig 25695 bp, 37 predicted proteins | sample OX3MG_FD_202532 | JGI IMG/M metagenome (GOLD analysis project Ga0307374, IMG submission 202532) | Soil microbial communities from Risofladan, Vaasa, Finland - OX-3 | ecosystem: Environmental > Terrestrial > Soil > Coastal area > Acid sulfate soil | place: Finland: Risofladan, Vaasa | collected...
GGACCACCAGCTGCCAGTCGAGTTCGCCGTCCGAGGTGGCGAGCGGCTCCTCCTCGACCGCTTCCCAGGTCGCGGCGAGGGCTCCCGCCAGCTTCGTGTCGGTTCGGGCTCCCGCCCACGCGAACCACCCGCAGGCCCTGAAGGCGGAGACGATGCGGACGAGGTGCGGCGCCGGGGTTGGGGCCTCAGGGTCCGCTTCTCGCAGGGGGTAGTAGGGGCTGGCGAAGGTCGCGCGGTCAGGGGCAGGCGGTGCCTGGTCCCCCACCTCCGCCTCGGGGACGGGGGCCGGCTCCGAAAGTGCTCCCAGATTCTGCGCCGTCACGAGCTCCTGGTAGAGGTCGACCAGCGTCTCCAATGGCCCGATCGACGCCATCTCCGCTCGGTTTTCCGGAGTGATGAGGGACCGCCAGACGACCATTCCCGCGTACTGCACCGGGTCCAGCCCCGGCCGTCCCATCGCCCGCTCGTAGAACCCACGGTGGCCCCGTTTCGCCTTCCCGCGGGGGGGGACCACGTTCTCCCACTCCATCGTCCAAGCCAGATCGGACCGCTGGAGCCGAGCGGAGGCCACCACCAGGAAGGCTACGTCGTGGGCCACGCTCGTCTGTACCGCGGCCGCCAAGTGAGAGTACCCGCGATACCCCGGCCCTCCTCCTCCGACCACACGACCGAAGGGCCCGTAGCCCCAGTGCGTGCCGCGCCACCGCTCGTACATCGCTGGGAACCATGCCCTGAGCCACGCCTCCAGCGCTGGAAGGTCCCGCTCGGGAGCGGTCGGATCCGGCACCGGCGCGCCCGCCAACGCAAGGAACCGGAGGAACTCCGGCACCCGACGCAGCTCCGTCTCCGCCAGCCACGCCTGGTAGGTCTGCGCCTCGATCTCGGTCGTGAGGCGTTCGGAGTCCCCTTTCAGGCGGTGGGGGGGGAATGGCACGTCGACGAGCGGATACGGCACGCTCGACGCCCCTTCACTCGGGGACGGCAGGCGTGGCAGATCCACGGTCCGGGGCAGCGGACCTAGCGCTGGGGGCTCCCCCGGCTCCGGCATCCACACGGACGATGTCACGCCCCGCCCCCGTCGGAAGGTCCTCGACCGGACCGCGGCACCCCACGATTGGCGCCGCTCCGCACGGCGTGTTGCCGTCGATGAACACCACTATTGGGATGCCCGCATCATACAACATCCTCAACAGTCGCTTCGACGCCGCGGTCACCCCCGCAGTATTCGGCATGAAATACCAGCTCACTCTGCTAACGGGCAGAAGGGAGCCGCCCTTTCCCTGGACCAGCTCAGCTGCCATGATGCTCTTGTAACACGGCAGGCGCAAACGGCGTCCCCGAGTTCGGACGAGGTCCCGGAGTGACCCCGCCCCTCCACGGTCCTGCGCGCCGGCGTGGACACCTGCCACCTGTCCGCCGCGGGCGAGCTGCTGGATGGCTGCCTGCGCTATTTTCAGGACGTCCGGGCGGAGGCCGCGGCCACGGACGACCCCATTTCGGGACCGGGGAGCTGGTCGCCCGGGTGTATGACAAGAGCCTCCAATGCGCGGTGACCGGCGAGACCTGGCCGGCCGCCGAGTGGACCGACCGGACCGGGGACGGTCCCGTCTGGCGGGTGGGGGTCCAGTTCCGCCGGGCGGCGCTGAAGGCGCTGGGAATCCACACCCCCGGACGCCCTCGCCCGGCGCCAGGACCTCTGGGCGTACAGCCTGCAGTGGCTGTCCCTGCGCGTCCCGACGCCCGATCACAAGCGGTCGCGCTGGCCGGTCGCCCCGGAGTGGCAGGTCCTGCGGGCGGCCCGGCTGGGGGTCGCCGGCGAGCCTCTCGTTCGCGAGGCGGCGCGCGGGGCCGACCTCGGCCGGCTGGTCCAGGGGCTGGTCGGCTACGCCACCAGCGTCGCCGCGACCGGCGCGGCCCCCGGGGTCGGACGCGCCCTCGTTCGGGCCGTCCCCGCCGTCGGGCCGTACCTCCGACGCCGGGGGCACACCTTCCCCGAGCTCGTCGCCCGCAAGCAGGCCGCACGCACCGGGCTGGTGGACGTCGCGCCGCGGGAGGGCCCGGCATGAACGAGGAGCGCGTCGCCCCCCTCCTCGTCGACGTCCGAGAGGCCGCCCGGCTCCTGGGCTGCGGCCGGACGTTTGTCTACGGCATGATCGAGCGAGGCGAGCTCCCCGTGGTGAAGCTGGGGCGGCTGACGAGGATTCCCGTGATCGGTCTGGAGGCCCTCGTGATCGGGCGGGTTGCTCCGGCAGTCGGCGTCGAAGCTGCGGAGGCGCCGTATGCGGGTCCGACCCCGCGTCGGAGGCGCCGACCATGAGCCGGCGCGCGAACGGCGAGGGCTCGGTCTATCGAACCGTGGACGGCTGGCGAGCGACGGTGTTGGTGGGGGGGAAGCGCCGATACTTCCGCGGGCGGACACGACAGTAAGTCCTTGAGAAGCTCGCGAAGGCAAGGGAGGACCGCGCCCGCGGAGTGGCCTTCCCACCGACGCGCCTCACCGTGGCGCAGTTCGCATCCGAGTGGCTAGCGACGGCCAAGCCATCGCTGCGGGAACGGACTTGGGTGCGCTATCGGGAGCTGATCGTGGGCCATGTACTCCCCACGTACGGCACGTTGCATCTCGCTCGGCTGCAGGCGGCGGATCTGAATGCGCTGTATCGTGCCAAGCTCGCGTCGGGGCTGGGAGCGAGTTCCGTACATCGCCTGCACACCGTTGTGCACACGATGCTCGAGCAGGCGACGCGACTGGACCTCGTGACCCGGAATGTCGCCCGCCTCGCGACACCGCCTCGTGAGGTGAGTCATGAGATGCAGTTCCTCCGTCCCGACCAGGCGCAGCGCCTCCTGGACGCTGCCGTAGGCGATCGGCTGGAAGCGCTGTACGTGCTCGCGGTGACCGCAGGTGTGCGTCAGGGCGAGCTCCTTGGGCTTCGGTGGAAGGACGTGGATGTCGACCGAGGCACTGTCGCCGTCACGGGTTCGGCCCAGAGGCTGGCGGCGGCATCGCGATCCAGGAGCCGAAGACGTCTCGCTCCCGGCGCCAGGTGATCTGTGCCCATGTGGCGGTGGAAGCGCTGGGCCGGCACCGGTCTGCGCAGGCCGCCGAGCGGCTTGCGGCCGGGGACGCATGGGTCGATCACGACCTGGTCTTCGCGGATCGGGCTGGCGGCTTTGTTGAGAGTCAGAACCTCCTTCGGCGCGAGTTCTACCCCTTGCTCGACCGAGCGGGGTTGCCGCGGATTCGCTTTCACGACCTCCGGCACACAGCGGCGACGCGCATGCTGGCTCAGGGCGTCCATCCGCGGATCGCGGCAGACGTCCTCGGCCACGCCAGCCCCTCCCTGATCCTCGACCGGTACGGACATGCGATCGAGGCGATGCATCGCCCGGCGGCCCAGGCGATGGATACCCTTCTTCGGCCGGGCCGTCCGCTCCCGCCGTCCGCGGATGTCCGTGAAGAGGCGCGGTCGTCCGTCGGCGTTGCTGCCACTCTTGCTGCCACCGGGGGGTCGGTGTTCAAGAAACCCGTGCCCCCGGCAGGAATCGAACCTGCGACTCGCGGTTTAGGAAACCGCGTAGGGCGAGATCGAGATGTGGCTATGGCGAAGTGAGTGTACTGCAGGTATTACTGCAACCAGCGGGCGTCCACTGACCGGTGGAGGCGGTCATCCGGGCTGGTGGAGCAGTCTCTCGAACCGCTCAGCGGCGTCCTGACGCAGGCTGGGGAGGATGCCGGCGTAGGTGCTGGCGGTGAGGGCGACGGAGCTGTGCCCGAGCAGGTGGGAGACGGTGGCCAGGTCCGACCCGGAGCCGAGCATGAGCCCGGCGTAGGCATGGCGCAGGTGGTGCCAGTGCAGGGCCGGGAGCCGAGCTCGCGTCAGAGCTCCCACGAAGACATGAGTCAGCGCGGAGCCGTTGCGGGGCTGGCCGGTGGTGGTGGTGAAGATGAGGCCCCGGATGGGTGCCCTCCACTTGCTGCCCGCTGCCAATTGGGCCAGCCGTTGCATTCGCCGCTCCTCCTCCAGGGCGTCGATCACCGTCTCGGCGACGGGGACGGCCCGGCGGCTGGAGGCTGACTTGGGCTCGACCAAGAGGTACGACCCACTGACCCGTTGGAGAGCATGGCGGACGTGGATCTGGCGGGAGCGCGGGTCGAAGTCATCCCAGGTTAGGCCCAGCAGCTCCCCTTGCCGGAGACCGGTGTAGAGGGCCACCAGGGCGGCCCTCTCCAGGCCCGTCCCATTGAGGGCATCAACCACGGCATGGGCTTCGGCGGGAGTGAGCACCTTGGGCTGCTGGTGCGGCACTCTCGGGGGGTCCGCCAAGCGGGCCGCATTGCGGTGGATCACGCCCCATCGCTCCCCGTCACCCAAGGCGCAGCGCAGGACCGCCCGGCAGTGGGCCGCAGTCCGGGGCGAGAGGCCCTGCTGCTGGAGCTGAGCGAGCATCCGGCCCACGTCTGCGGGCTGGAGCTTGGCCAACTTGACGCGGCCGAGCTGGGGATTGAGCTGATACTTGACGATCTGCCCGTAGCGGGCCGCCGTCGAGGGCCGGAGCCGCGGAGCGACCGACTCCAGCCACGAGTCGAGGTAGCGGCCGACCGTGCCACGCTGGTCGACGGCAGGCAACCCACCGGCGACCTGCTGCTGGAGCTGGTGGAGCTTGGCGACACATTCCTGCTGGGATCGGGCGTAGACCGTGCGCCGTCGGCCCTCGACGGCTACTTGAGCGGCCCAAAGGCCACCCGGCCTCTGGTAGACCGTGCCCTGGCCCATGACCCGCTTGCTGGGCTTCGTGCTCACAGCGCCACCCCGGCTGCCAGGACGCTCACATACATCGCTGCGAGCACTCCGGGCAGGAGCAGCGGCGCTGAGCAGCCACTGCAGCCGAAGCCTGGCATTCGGGCGTACAGCCTGGGCCTCACGCTCTCCTCCCCCGTCCCCCAGGAAGCGCTGAACGGGCCCGGCTGTAGCGCCTCTCCCTACGGTCCCGCGCTTCCTGGACAGCGTGCTCGGGATCGAGTCGCCAGAGCGCTTTCCGACACGTGGGGCCGCAGCAGGCGGCCTTTCCCTCGGGAATCCGCTTCTTCGGCACGAAGGTCTTGCCGCACTCGGAGTTAGCACACGCTCGAGGGGGCAGCGACTGGCCTCGAAGCTTGCGGTCCAGCCCCAGGTAGATGGCCCCTAGCAGGGTCGCCGGTACGCATTGGGGCGGTTGTCGAGCGTCCTTGTCGTGCTCGTAGCGGATGCTCACGTGAGCGCCCCCCTCGAGGCGACTCTCAATGGCCACCTGGACGCAGGTTCGGGCGATCCCGGCCAGCGCCTTGGTGGCCCTGACCAGTGCCGTGGCGTCCGTGATCGACCCCAGCTCTGGGAAACCGTGCCCCTTGTCCCCCTTCCGCGTGAAGACGGGGTTCGCTCTTCTTGGCCCGTAGGTGTAGAGCACCAGCGGGTCCGCAAGACCATCGACGTGGCGGAAGTAGCTGCTGAGGGCCCTTCGGGCTTGGTAGTCGTTCTCTGGGGGCACGGCCCGCCGGGCGTCATCGAGCGTCTTGGCCAGATCACGCACAGCCAGGATCTCGTCCCGCCAAAACGTTAGCGACTCCCCCGTCGGCATCCCGATCGAGCCGTAGCCGTTGGCGAACTCCCGTATCTGGTCCAGGTCTGCGTCGGCCAGCTCGATGAACCGGCGCAGCAACCCCTTGCCACGCGGGGGCCGGTACACCGGTACGGACCATCCCCTCTGCACCACCGCACTGGCAATCTCGATCATCTTGGGCACCAGCCAGGGCCCGGCCCCCGAGCGCCCGTCCGGCGGGTCCTCTCGCCACTCGTAGCCGAAGGGTGACCGGTCCAACAGCCCCGTTGGGTAGGTCTCGTCGGCAGCTGCGGAGCTGACTCTTGGTGCCGCCGAAGTTGTCACTCAAAACATCATATCAGGCTGCCCAGCCGTGTACCAGGATGGGGTGCATGGCCACATCAGATGCTCCATCGCTGCTGACCCCGCACCAGGTCGCGGCTGAGTTGCAGATATCGAAGACCAAGACCTACGAACTCCTCGCCCGGAACCTCATTCCCTCGGTGAGGGTCGGCTCCAAGATCATTCGTGTCAGGCGGTCCGACTTGAACGCCTGGCTTGCTCAGAGGATCACAGACAACGGCACCGCCACCGGCTCAACCCCGGCGGCGGCGCACAACGGAGGCCCGCTGGATGGGCGCCGTCGCCGCGGATCGTAACGCTGCGGGATGCTCGCTGGGCGCGCCGGTCGGCATGACGCGCCTTCGCGATCACATCCCTGCCGAGCTGCGTCAGCTCCCCCAATGGGTCGGGTGGCGTTGGGAGGAGCGGGACGGCAAGCGGACCAAGCCACCGGTCACCGCGGACGGCTCGCGCCCCGCCTCCTGTGATGACCCCGCGACGTGGAGCCGATTCGAGGCGGTTTGCGCCGGGATCGAGGCCGGCAAGCTGACCGGCGCGGGCTTCCAGGTGAGGGCGGGGCAGCCGTACACCGGGATCGACCTTGATCACTGCCGGGAGCCCGACACCGGGGCCATGGCGCCGTCGGCGCGGGAGCTGATCGAGCGCTTCAACAGCTACAGTGAGGTATCGCCCAGCGGCACTGGCGTCCACATCTTCATCCGCGGGACGAAGCCCGGCTCGCGGTGCCGCCAGGGTCACGTCGAGATCTACGACCGCTCCCGCTACCTCACCGTGACCGGCAACCATATCGTCGGGACCCCGACGACCATCGAGGACCGCCAGGACGAGTTGGACGCACTCTACGGCGAGCTGTTCCCGGAGAAGCCGAACAGCAATGGCCGCGGCGCGACGCCTTCCCTGAGTGGGCATGGGCTCACCGCCTTGGAGGTGATCTCGTTGGCGAGCCGAGCTCGGAATTCCGGCAAGTTCGAAGCCCTGTGGCACGGCGACACTTCCGCGCACGGCGGCGACGATTCCGCCGCCGACCTGGCACTGTGCTGCCTGTTGGCCTTCTACACCCGGGACCCCGCCATTATCGACCAGGTGGTGCGTCAGTCCGCGCTCTTCCGTGAGAAGTGGGAGCGGGCCGACTACCGCGAGCGGACCATCACTGCCGCTCTGGAGACGGTCACCGAGACCTACCAGCCGCGAGCTGCCACAGGAGGGTTCGGAGCCGCGCCGACCTCGCAGGCCGTCGCTCCCGGCGAGCCGCCACGCACCGACCTCGGCAACGCCCAGCGCCTAGTCAACGCGCATGGTGAGCGGTTCAGGTACGACCACACGTCTGCGCGGTGGCTCGTCTGGGACGGCCAGCGGTGGCGTCCCGACGCCGACGCCGAGATTGCCCGCGCCGCGGTTGACGTGGTCCGCGACGTCTATCAGCGTGCCTGGGAGACCGGCGACAAGGCAGCGGCGAAGCACGCCCTCGCAACCCAACAGCGGTCCCGGCTGGAGGCGATGATCGCGCTTGCGCGGTCTCACCGACCCGTGGCCGTGAGCCACGACACCTGGGACCGTGACCCCTATCTCCTCAACGTCCGCAACGGCACCGTCGACCTCCGAGTCGGCGAAATGCACCCGCACCGACGCGAGGAAATGCTGACGCAGCTCGCCCCGGTTGATTTTGACCCAACGGCCGAGGCGCCGCGGTGGGCCGCCTTCCTCGACGAGATCTTCGCGGGCGACGCGGAGTTGATCGGTTTCGTCCAGCGGGCCGTGGGCCTGACGCTCATCGGCCGCGTCCTCGAGCACGTCCTGTTCGTGCTCTATGGGATGGGCGCGAACGGAAAGACCACCTTCCTGACCGTGCTGCTGGGTGTCCTCGGCGACTATGCGCGCCAGGCTGACCCCGAATTGCTCCTTGCTCATCGGGACGCGATGCACCCGACCGGGATCGCCGACCTCCGCAGTGCGCGCTTTGTTTCCTCGTCCGAGGTCGCGGATGGCCGTCGCTTCTCGGAAGCGACCGTCAAGGCCCTGACTGGCGGCGACCGGCGCAAGGCGAGGTACATGCGGCAGGATTTTTTTGAGTACGATCCCAGCGATACCATCTGGGTCGCCGTCAACCACCGACCCTCGGTGCGGGGCACGGACGACGGCATCTGGCGCCGCATGCGCCTGGTGCCGTTCACCGTCGGCATTCCAGCTGAGCGCCAGGACCCCCACCTCACCGAGAAGCTGCTCGCGGAAGCACCGGGCATCCTGGCGTGGGCGGTTCGCGGATGCGTTGCGTACCAGCTGAATGGCCTTGGCAGCCCCAGAGCGGTCGAAACAGCGACCGCTGCCTACCGAGCGGAGCAGGACGTCCTCGGCGCCTTTCTGGACGATCGGTGTTGCGTTGGGTCCGGGCTGACCGTTGGCGCGAGCGATCTGTACCGGGCGTACACCGACTGGGCGATCGCCGGTCGCGAGCCGGTGGTCACCCAGACCCGGTTCGGCATCCAGCTCACCGAGCGCGGCATTGCGCGGGGTGAGCAGCGCACTCCGCGGCGGGTGGTCTACCACGGCCTTAGCCTTGCCGACAACGCAAGCCCGCCAGCCGCGGCGGAGACACTGGAGACAGTTGGAGACCGCCCGCGGGTTAGTTCATCGGCACGCCCGCGCATGGGCGATAGACGGGCAAACTCTCTCCAACGGTCTCCGCGAATTCAGAATGGCCTTGGAACCGTCTCCACCGTGCCCGAGTTGGTCGCGATGCCGGAGTAGGAACGGTGACCCCCGAAGCCCTGCTGGGCCGGCTCGGCCAGCTGGGAGTCGCTGTACGGCTCTGCGGCCCTGGCTGGATCGCCCTGGCTCCGGCCGACCGCGTGCCGGATGACCTCCGGCCGGAGGTGGTCGCGCACAAGGCCAAGCTGGCGGCCCTCCTGGGGGTGAGGGCAACGGACCCTCGGCCCGACCCGATAGCTGGCGCCCCTCGCCCCGACCTGCCAGGCTCCGACCTGTGGGCGAGACTGCTGGACGTGGCTGTCAGTGGCCCGCAACGATGCGAGCGACCCCCGGGGGCTCTTCGGCGCCCTGCACGGCTTGCGCTGCTGTGGGGCCGTGCTGGAGCGCCACGGCGGCCGCTGGCGGCTGGCCGCGACCATCAACCCGTCAGGGCAGCGGTCGATCTGGCATGACCGCGCGAGCTGGGATGCCGACTGCGATGAATGGCTCCGCCCCCTCCTGCCGCGGCTGCAAGAGCTGCTCCGGGGGCTGGAGACGACATGAACTCCGTCTCGGACCGTCCGACGGCGACGGCCGTCCTCATGCCGTTCGAGCCGGGGCCCGCGCGGGAGTGGGCGATCGATGGCGTGGTGGTCCGCGAGGTCGGCGGCTAACCGATGGAAGCGAGCGGGTTGGCATCTCCGCCCCGTGGTACGCTCTAGGCGACGCATCGTCGCCTAGGAGGAACCAACATGCCGAAGCGCATCTGCCAGACGTGTCTGGCGATCGGACAGGCGGTGCAAGCGGAGCGGGCCCGCGCTCGGCCGGGCGTACCGACGACGCAGCGCGAGATGGCGGTCCGCCTCGAGATCAACCGGGCTATGCTGTCGAACCGGGAGACCGGACAGCTGCACTGGGACGTGTGTGAGGTGGTCGCCGCGGCGAAGTTGCTGCACGTACCGGTGAGCGCCCTGATTGTAGGCGAGGCATCGGCGAGCGTTCCGTCACCGGCGGACACGCTCGCGGCGTTGCAGACGCTGGGTCGCGCGCTCCGAGGGAGCTGACCGATTCGAGTCGCGGAGCTCGGACGGGGCTGGTCGCGGCCTGCGCCAGCAACCTCCTCGGGGAGCCGGGGATCGCGTGGTGATGTGGTGGCCTCCCGGCCAGGACCCTACCGTCGAGTGGCGCGATGGCCCGGCGCTCTGGACGTGGCTGTACGAGGTCAGGTCGCTCCTCGAGCGGCCGGCGCTGACGGTGCGGTCGCTCCAGCTGCACGATGTCAACGTCGTCCTCGACACGCGGCTGCCTCACCTCACGGACCTCTGGCCTGTCTCTCGCCTCGCCGTGGCGCGGCGGCGAGACGTCCCGTGTGTGACCGTGGAGGCGCAGGATGGTGGGGGTATCGCCGATGCAGTGGTGCGGGAGCAGCCGCGATCGGGGCTCGGACCGCGCGTGCCGTTGGGCTCGGGGAGACCGCCCCGGGGCTGACGCTTGGGCACTGTCTCACTTGACAAAGGACAGGGACCCGCCAATACTTATGGCGTGGAACTCGATGCCCTGACCATAGCAGAGAGGATCCCCACGGAGGTGGAGGCCTACAAGTTCCTGGAGTTACTTCGCTGGGGAAGAGGTGACCCGGTCTGTCCCCACTGTGGATCGTCCGCAGCCCACTACTTTCTGACCCCGAAGAACGGAGGCAGCCGCAAGACCCGGACCGGCTCGCTGTCTCAGCGCCGCGTGTGGGAATGCCGAGACTGCGGCCAGCAGTTCTCCGTCCTCACTGGGACGGTCATGCACGGAACGAAGATTCCGGTGCGCACGTGGGTCTTTGTCATATTCGAGCTGTGCTCGTCCAAGAACGGGGTTGCGGCGCGCGAGGTCCAGCGCAAGTACCACGTAACGGCTAAGACTGCGTGGCACCTGCTTCAGCGAATCCGAGACGCCGCGAAGCCCGGTCAACCTGCCTCGCTTCTGATTGGCCGGTTCGTTGCCGATGAGACCTGGATCGGCGCCCGGCCAGCCAATCGACACGGCCACAAGGCAGGGCGAGGGGGCCAAGGGCGGACCGACAAGACGCCCGCCATGGCCCTTGTGTCCCGTGAGACCGGCGAAGTCCGCTCCCGTGTCGTTGTCAATGTCTGTCCCCGAACGCTTCGCCGCGTCCTAGTCGCGAACACTGATCCAGGGGCGACCTACCTGCATACTGACAGCGCTGGGCCTGCTAGGCAATTGGCAGAGGGTTCGCACGGCACTCCGCCGTGGACCACCACACGGGCGAGCACGTCCGTGATGGCCTGAGCACCAATCAGGCTGTGAATTGCTTGTCGCAGCTCAAGCGATCGATTGACGGCGCTCACCACCGGGTTAGCCGTGAGCACCTTGACCGCTACTGGGCGGAGTTCGCTGTCCTACATTCGACTCGCAAGCTGAGCGACGAAGTGTGGATGGAGACCCTGATCGGCCACGTTGCCGGAAGGCGTCTGATGTACTCGGACTCATCCTGCGGAGCGGCTAATCCATGGCCCGCCTAAACCTGAGGATCGACGGGCCACCCGGAGCGATTGCCGCTTCTGTACTTGCCAGGGTCCTCACAGAGTCCGTCGCCATACTGAACGACCTGCGGATTGCAGTTACGCACAGTCAGACGCACATTACCTGGTTTGTCGACGGGCTAAAGACTGGCAGCGCTGAGGTGCTGCTCGTTGCGGCACCCAAAAAGGACATCGGCGAGACGGAGCTCGACCGTATCAGCCGGGCCTACGTGGACGGACTCGATACTGTCGAGACTGGAGAGGCGCTTCCGCCCTATCTATCGGAGAAGTCGCTGGATCGGATCAAGAGGATGGCCTCACCACTTGGGCAAGGGGCCGAAGCTCTACTCGTAAGCGCGAACGACAACGGCACTGCTCGCTTTGCACGGGTCACTCGCCATGCCGTGGCCAACATCAAGGCCCTGATGGCGCCCCGAAGTCAGGCGCTAGGTTCGGTCACAGGTCGCCTAGAGGCAATCTCCCTCCACTACAAAACGCCTAAGTTTCACATCTACGATGACCTTGCCAATCGACCGGTTGGCTGCCACTTCCCGGAGGAATCCCTAGAAGCCGTCAAGGCCGGACTTGGGAAGCGGGTCCGGATTGGTGGCACGGTGACGCGCAACGCGAAAGGGCAAGCCATATCTGTCGACCAGCCCGTGATTGCACCAGTCGGAGCGGGGCGACCGCTCAGTGATCTCGTCGCCCTAGACCCTGGGTTCACGGAGGGTCGATCCCTAGCTGAGTACATGGAAGAGTACCTCAGCTGATGGCATCCCTCGAGTACCTTCGCCCCTATCTCGACACCTCTGTGTACCTCGCGGCGGTCAATGCAGAGGAAGGCAGAGTTGACACAGCTCGTGAGATATTCGACGCGGCTGAACGCGGAGTGATTCAAGTAGTGGCCTCGACCCTAGTCGCGGCCGAAGTCATACGCATGAAGGGCCAAGGAACCTACCTCCCGGATGAGAAGGAACATGTGATTGACGCCGTCTTTGACAGCGGCCGGATCACTTGGGTAGAAATGGATCTCCCGCTTGCCCTGGAAGCCAGGAGATTGGCGCGGCTGCACCATCTGCATGTCCCCGACGCGATCCATCTGGCGAGCGCCTTGCGGGGCCACGCCGACGTGCTCCTTAGATGGGATCCTAGGTTCCAAGCCAGGTTCCTGATCGACGAACTCAACGTCTGCGATCCCTATTGGTGGGGCGAGCCGACGCTGCCGTTGGGCTGACGATGGGAAAAGGGTACCTGCCGCCGCCACACCCTCCGCACGAGAAGCGCCGTGTCAACCTCGACGACCAAGATCCGATTGAATTGCTGAAGCGGCTTCTCGCAACTCCGGCAGACAAGCCGCGGCGCGAGGAACAAGGTAGGCGCGCTCAGCCACCACGGCCGTAGCCACGACTCGACCTACGCATGACCGAATCTTGGAGGCTCAAGCTCGTCCGGGCGGAGCATCACCTCCGCGAAGTCGAGGATGAGATTCTCCGCTACGTCGGAGTTGCAGAGTACCGGGCGGTCTGCCTCAATCCCGGAAAGCGTCAGCGTCACCGCTGGCGATTCGATCTGGAAATGCTGAGCCGGCCTGATGTGCAGCTTCCCCTTATGGTTGGGGACTGTGTGCATAACGCTCGCGCCGCCCTTGACCTCATTGCGGTGGCCCTTGCCGTCAGAAGCCCGGGAAGCGCTAGCTACCCCCTGGAGACCATGAACCTCTGGGAGCGCCGCACGGCGCCCGGGCGTCCGTATGTGTGCCGAGACCACGAGCGACGCAAGCGAGTCCAAAGGACTCTGGCCTGCTTTGACTCCGAGGTGGCCTCAATCATCGAGGGATTGCAGCCGTTCTACCAGCGCCCCGATGACATTGCCCTCGACGCGCTTGGTCTCATGAGTCGTCTCGACAACGCCGATAAACACCGTAGCCTCATCAATGTCGTGTGGGGTCTGATGGACCCGATCACGGTTGCCACAATTCGGGGCCAGGTGGACAGGCACGTCACACGCGGCCTTGTGAAGCACGGCGCACCACTCCGAGCCTTCACTTGGACAGTCCCGCCCCCGCTTGCGGAGTCTGAAGTGAAGGTGGAGGTGAGCGGTACCCCAAATGTGGCCTTCACGCTGGCTGACGTAGACGGGGCATTTGGCTTGCCCGAGTCGCTCGGGATCATCCTCGCCAACACGACCTCAGTGATCAGCGAAGATCTGGAGCCCTACCTCCCTGGACGCTAGCCTGCCGGACCCTTGGCTCACCAGGTCTCCTTTGTCATGTGACAGAATGGCGGGGTTTGCCTGCCGGGCGTTGACCGCGACACTGGAGCGCCAGACGGGGACATTCGACTTGGAGCGGCCATCTCCCTCGCGCAGGTGGTGCCTGGGCATCTCGCCCTGCTGAGCCCTGCGGCCGGCGCGAGTGACGGCGGCCGAGCCACTGTCAGGCGGAGGATCCGTGGGTGGCGAATGGCCACGTCGCCGGCGCCGATAGCGACGACGACGCTGACCTGAGGCACGAGCCCACCCGGGACCTGGGGTGGCGCCGCGAGCACCTCCGGCACCGCAATGGTCGCTGCTGCCTCTGACGCGCACGCCTGCACGCTCGACCGCGGCGGGGTGAGCGCCCGGTCGCCGATCGTGTGGTTCCGCTGTGGCTGCGGGCTGCTGGGTCCGCTGTGCTTCCGCGAGGAGGACGCACGGTCGGGCCACGCGGCGCACCGCGCCAGCGCGGAGGCCGTTGAGCAGCCGGTGGCGTTCGAGGACAGCGCGGGCGGCGGGTGACCGTGGGCGACACGCTCGACCGGTACGCCGACGACGTGCGGCGGCTGACCGACCGGCTCGATGTGGCTCGGCAGCGGGCCGACGCCGCGTCTCGCGAGCTGCGCGCGGCCAACCGGCAGATGCAGGACATCGAGTCGCGGCTGGCGAAGGCGCAGGAAGCGTTGGTCGACGCCGCCGAAAAGGGACTGTGATCCGATAGACACCGGCGCTCTATATCGCTAGACTGATCGTATGGCAATCGCGACCGTACTAGACATTCCGACAGACCGGGTCTACGCGGCGACAAACGACCGGCAGCGGTTCGGTCCCCGAGAGCTGGACGAGCTGGCGCGGAGTCTGCAGCGGCAGGGATTGCTGCAGCCGATCCTGGTGCGGGGCGGGCCCGACCGCTACGAGCTGGTCGCGGGCGAACGGCGCCTGCGAGCGGCGTTGGCGCTGGGCTGGCCCACGATCGCGGCGCTGGTGCGGCCGCTGGACGACGCGGCGGCCAGCCAGGCGATGTTGGCCGAGAACCTGCAACGGGTGCAGCTGGACCCGATGGAGGAGGCGCGGGCGTACGCGCGCCGGCTGGGCGAGCGGACGATCGCGGAGCTGGCCGCCGAGGCGGGCGTGTCGTCGGGGCGGGTGTCGAGCCGGCTGGAGCTGATGGACCTCGTGCCCGAGGCGCAGGAGCTGGTCAGCTCGAGCACGCTGCCGCTGGCGCACGCGGCGTCGATGCGGGGGCTGGACCCGAACCGGCAGCGGCTGGCGCTCCGCGCGGTCGTGCAGTCGTCCCGGCTGCCGACCGCGGTCGAGTTCCGCAAGGCCTGCGGGACGCTGCTGGGCGAGCAGCTGCAGGAGACCCTGTTCGACGACGTGGCGACGCTGTTCGCGGTCAGCGAGCCGGAAGGGACCGCGCCGACCAACCAGGACCCGCTGCCGCTCGAGGTCATCCCCGATCCCACCCTTCCCCCGCTGATCGGCGGGGCGAACGTGGACGAGACCCTACGGGCCTACCACGCGCGTCTCCTCCGCGACCCGAACCCCGCGGTGCGGTCCGCGGCCGGCGTCGTCGCGCACATCTGGATCGGGCTTCGGCGGTCCAACATGGCGACGCCCGCGCGCCGGACCGGCGGTATCTAGCCTCCGCCAAACGATTGACTTCTGGGCTCGGTGAGTCAGACTGTCAGTATGGAAAGGGCAACCGGCCGCACTCACGGAGGCTACAGACATGGACAGCCTGACGACGCTCCAGACGGCACCCAGTCGACCGATCGCGTCAATGGACGCGGCCATCTGCGGGAACTGCGGGACCCCGATCCCAGCATCCCCCCCACTCGGCGGGTGGTGCGACGTCCACATCGACGCGGACGTCAGGCGCACGGAGCGGTGGGAGGCGTGAGCGTGACCGATCGGGGCAGCCGCGACTGGTGGGTCCTCTGCGGCAACTGCGAGGGGTCGGTGCTGAGCGGGGCTCGGCAGGGCGACTGGTGCGACGCCTGCTTCGACGCGAAGGCGGAGGAGCTGGCGGCGATCGCGATGGACGGGACAGCCGCCTACATGGAGGAGCAGCAGTGAGCGCGACACGAGCCCTCGAACTGCCGGCGGTTGGCGATCGGGTCGGCACGGTCTGCGGACCGGGCGACGACCCGGAGCGCAGGGCCGGCACGATCACCAGCCTGGAGTCGAGTCGGTTCGGACGGTGGGCGGTCGTCGCGATGGACGACGGCACCCTCGAGACGTGCCACGACCTCACCACCGTCGGGATCGGCTGGTACCGGCTGCCTCGCTGCACTGAGGGAGCGTGATGGCGGTCACTACGCGCCTACCGGAGACCCAGCGCCGCCGGCGCGGACACAACTTCTACCCCCCGAAGGCGGTGGCGGCCCGCATCCCGAGGCTCTACGGAACCGAGGACGTGTCGCTGGCGGACAAGGTCATCCACCTGCACTACTTCAGCCCCAGCTGCGACTGGTGGATCGCGGAGCTGGACCCGGAGACGGGCGAGGCGTTCGGGTTCGCCTGCCTCAACGGGGACCGCGCGATGGCCGAGTGGGGCTACGTCAGCCTCCCCGAACTCGAGGCGGTGAATATTCGCCGACCACTCTTCGCTGGCGCGAGCTACGACATCGTGGTCGAGCGGGACCGCGGCTGGACGCCGCAGCCGTTCGCGCGGGCGGTCCCGTGGCGACCGAGCGGACTACGATGACGGCTGGTAGGAGCCGCGCGGAACGACTCGCCATCGCCGGCGGGCGCGTCGCCCACGTTGCCCGACTGCTGCGCGACCACGGCACCGAGTCCGGGCACCCGCCCGGCACGGTGGCCGACTGCCCGATCTGCGTCCGGCTCGACCGCGAGGCCACCAACGCCCTCCGGGCTCAGGATCGCGCCATCCGGTCGCGGACATGAGTCGCCATGCGGATCAGGCGCGGGCGCTGGGGGCCATGTGGGATCGCGAGTCCGGGCCTGGGAGCTGATCGCGGACGGCTTCCGCGCCACCTACGCATTGGCCGATGGCCCCACACAGGGAGGAGCGACCATGACGGTGAGAGACGCGCCGGCCCGAGCGACGACAGCGGACGACGCCGCGGTGCGGGCCCGACTGCGACGGGGCGGCCAGCGGGTGCCGTGCCTGGGCTGCCCCGCGATGATCCCGCCCAGCAAGACGCTCTGCGCGAGTTGTGCCGAGGACATGGGCTACGCGCGGCGGGCGCGATGACGATGGTACCCCGTCGCCCGCCGTTGGCCGAGACCGACCGCGACCTCGCCGCGGCGGCGGTGGCCCGCTGGCTCAGCGAGATCGAGAGCCCTGAGGATCTGCAGGCGGCGCTGGACAGTTGGGAATGGCGCAAGCTGTGGACCGTGGCGGGGCCGAAGCGACGGGGACCGTTCGTGGTGTGGCCGTACCACCACGTCGAGGGGGCGACGGCGGCCGGCCCGACGGCCATGCCGGGCGAACCTATCGTGGCGGCGGACGCGGAGCCGATCGCGGACCGGCTGGCGACGTGCAGCTACCGGGGGTTCCGCGAGGAGATGGGGTCGGCGATGCGCATCACCCTCTACCCGCCCCGGTACGTGCTGCCGTTCCCACTGGCCGGGCAAGTCCGCGAGCTAGCGCCGACCCGCGCGGAGTTCCACGTGTCTGGCGAGGCGTTCCGCCAGCGCTACTGGGAGCGGCTGGAGACGATGGGGGTGGGTTGGATCGAGCGCCGGTTGCAGGCGCTGGTCCCGCACGGTCCGGTGGTGCTGCTGTGCTTCGAGGACGTGTGGACGCACGGGTCGATCGTTGAGCTCGCCTGTCACCGGCGGATGCTGGCCGATTGGCTGGAGCGCACCGCGGGCTGGACGGTGCCCGAGCTGACAACACCGAGGGACATGCCGCACGTAGCACCCCTCGATTGATGGGGTGGCTGCTAGGCTCGGGATGTCGGCCGGAAGCTGACCGCCCGGGAGTAGTCGAGTGGTAAGACGCCGCGTTCTGAGCGCGGAGACGCCAGTGTTCGAGTCCTGGCTCCCGGACGCCTCCCCCATGAGGACGGACCGGTGTCCAAGACGGCGGCGTTCCAAGATCCGGGGCTGATCGACCTCACGTCGTCAAGCCAGCCAGAGCGGGCGGCCTACTGGCGCTGGCTGCCGGCGCTGCGGGCCGCCGGCTACACCCGGTTTGTCGAGCCATGCTGTGGGAGCCTTGGACTCACGCGGCTGGCCGTCGCGGCGGGCTATTCGCCGTCGGACTGTGCGGTCTCAGACGTCTCCTTCCTGGCGGCGGTCATCGGCTTCGTCGCCTCCGGGCGACCGCTGGCGGACCTGGACATCCGCATCGACGGCGAGCCCGTGCCGCTCTCGGCGGATCCCCTCGTCGCCGGAGCCACTCTGCTGTACGACCAGTGGCGGCTCCGGCTGGACCTGAAGCCATCGGTGCCCTACTGGGCTGCTCTTCAGGCGCTGGCACGCAGTCGGCGCCCCTCCATCATCGAGAACCTGGCCGCGCAGCTCCAGAGGGTGACCGAGTCGGTTCGCGGGGCCTCCTTCCGGCTGGCCGACATCGTCGACCACCTCGCGGCGGTGCGGGAGGACCCACACGCGGTGGTGGCGCTGGCGCCGCCGACGTACTGGGGTGGGTTCGAGAAGCTGGCGAACACCGGGGGACGGCTGACCTGGGCGGAGCCGGCCTACCGCCTCTTCGATCCAGCAACCGGCGTCCGCGAGCTTGTGGACTTGGCGGCCACCGCCCAAGCCTTCGTGATCTGCGAGGAGCGGTGTGCGCCCGGTGCGGCATCGCGTCCGGACTGGGTCGTGTCGGCCCGTGAGGATGGCCGGGGCCGCATGGTCTACCTGCAGGTGAACCGGCCGACCGAGCTGCCGGGCGTTCCCAGGGTGGGGCGACGCGGCCGCCAACCCAGTCGTCCGGCCGGGCCCATCATCCCGAGAGATCATCCGATCACGCCCGGGTCCCGCCTCGAAGCGGTGCGGCTCACCCGCGCCCAGGCGGCCTACTACCGAGACCTGTGGTCGCACCGGCTGGATCTGGCGGTGATGTCCGGTGTGGAGCAGGCTCTCTGCCTCGATGGCTACGTGGCCGGGGTCTTAGGACTCAGCGCTCAGCCGATTGCGGCGCCGCACCGCAGCCGGGTCCAGCCGACGCTGGCGGAGTCGTGCCTCCTGCTGACCTACGGCTTCGGGGCACCGCACCGGCTCCGGCTGACCCGGCTGGTGACGGCCTGTGCGATCCAGGGGCACTTCCTGCGGTACGCGGTGCCGGCGTGGGTCCTGGTCCGGGCCGAGGGGATCATCACCGCGACGCTGACCCCGCATCCCGAGGCGAAGGAGTACCGCGGGACCCCGTTCAAGCTCCAGGCCCGCCGACCGGACCCGATCTACGGGCAGCGGCTGATCTACGTGGCCCCGATCCAGCACGACACCCCCGAGGAGGTCCTGACCAAGTGGCTGACGAACGAAGCGCGGTGGGCGTCCTCGCGGAGCTTGGCAACCAGCTCACCGTCGCCCGGGTCGCGATCACGGCCCTCCGCGAGCAGGACGTCAACGCTCGCACGATGAACGCGGCGACCTTCGAGCGCCTGGTGGCCAACATCCGGCGCCGGGGGGAGCTGGAGTCGCTGCCGTACTGTGCCCGGGTGAACGGCAAGGTGGAGATCGTCTCGGGCCACCACCGGGTCCGGGCGGCCCGGGCCGCGGGGCTGACCGAGATCACGGTGCTGATCGACGAGTCCGGCCTCTCTCGCTCGGCGGTCACGGCCAAGCAGTTGGCGCACAACGCGCTCGCCGGTGAGGACGACCAGGAGGTGCTGCGTCGGCTCCTGGCCGACATCACGGATGCCGACGACCTGCTGGAGACGGGGCTGCCCATTCCCACCCCCGATGACGCCTCCCTCATCCCGCCCCTGCTCCAGCCCCACGTCGACCTCAGCTGGCGCACGGTCACGCTCCTCTTCCTCCCCGACCAGTACGAGGACTTCACCGCCCTGCTCAAGACCATCGACGGTCGCCCCGATCTCGTGGGCGCGGTCCCCGGCGACCAGTTCGACGCCTTCCTGCAGGCCGCCGCCGCCTTCGCCCGGCATCGGAACGTCCGCAACCTCGGCACTACGATCGCCTTGCTGACGGCGTGCGCTCAAACGGCGCTCGCCGCGGAGACGGCATGACCCGCGGCCCGGGCGTCACCCGCTCCAAGCTCACCCCCGAGCGCTCGGAGACGATCCTGGGGCTGGTCCGCTCGGGCAACTACCTGCAGACCGCGTGCCAGTACGCCGGCATCGACCCCGGCACGCTCAGCCGCTGGCTCGCCAAGGGACGACAGGATCGCGAACAGGGACGACGGACACCTCATGCGGAGTTCGCGGAGGCGTGCGCGCGCGCAGAGGCCCACGCGGAGGCGGTCCGCATCCAGCGGGTGGCGAAGGCGGCCGAGACGGACTGGAAGGCGGATGCCTGGTACCTCGAGCGGCGGTTCCCCGACCGGTGGGGCGACCGGCGCACGATCGCGATGGCGGGTGCGCTGGACGTGCGGGTCGACCAAGCCTTCGTGCTGTCGCCGGAGTCGGCACTGGTGGCCGCGGACCTGCTGGCCCACCTCGGCGGGTCGGTGATCGACGCCGAGGCCATTCGGGTGGGGGACGGTTGGGATTCCGAGACCGAGCGGTTGGCTGCGCCCGGGAGTGACGAGCACCGTGGTATCGATGGCGCGACCGAAGAGCCGATCCGGTCGGCGTGGGGACACCGAACCGGGCTGGCAGAGGTGCCGCAGCCGGTCCGTACGCCGCCCTCGGCGCTCCATGGCCACGGCGTGAACGGACCTGGCTGACACGGTGTCGGCTCCGCCGGTGGGGGCTGGGCACATTGGGGCCCGAAACCGGACCGGCCGTCCGCGGTCGACGGGTGGCGGGCGCGAGCTGCGCGCCACCGATGTCGCCTATGTCCGTCCGCTCGGCCTCGCCTGGCTCCACAGCCAACGGCGGTGGGCGATGCCGGCGCACCTGCTGCAGCTGGATCAGGCGCTCGTCGAAGTGGCCGCGGGCCGGTGCGCTCGGCTGCTGGTGGCAATGCCGCCGCGCCATGGAAAGAGTGAGGAGGTCAGTCGATACTTCCCGGCCTGGTACCTCGGTCACTTCCCCGACCGGCGGGTGATCCTCGCCAGCTACGAGGCCAGCTTCGCCGAAAGCTGGGGGCGGGGCGCCCGCGAGGTGCTGGCGGCGTGGGGGCCCACCGTCTTCGGCGTCACGGTCAGTGAGACGAGTGCCAGCGCGAGCTGGTGGGGGATCACCGGCCACTCCGGGTACATGGCGACCGCCGGGGTGGGAGGCCCGATCACCGGCAAGGGCGGCAATGTCATCATCGTCGACGACCCGATCAAGAACGCCGAGGAGGCCCGGAGTCCCCTGATGCGGGCCCGGGCCTGGGACTGGTACCGGAGCGTCCTCCGGACCCGGCTGGAGCCTGGCGGCGCCATCATCGTCGTGATGACCCGCTGGCACGCCGACGACCTGGCGGGACGGCTGCGGGAAGCCGCGGCGCGGGGCGGCGAGGCGTGGACCGAGATCCGGCTGCCGGCGATCGCGGAGGCTGACGACCCGCTCGGGCGCCCGATCGGTGCGGCGCTCTGGCCCGAGCGGTTCAGCCAGGCCGTCCTCCAGGCGACCGAGGAGAGCGTCGGCGCGTACTGGTGGGCGGCCCAGTACCAGCAGCGGCCGACCGTCGAGGGGGGCGAGATCTTCCTCCGCACAGGGCTTCGTACGTATACGGTCGAAGACGACACCTACGTCCTCCAGCTCCGCAATTCGGAGGATGAGGTGACAGGCACGGTGCGGGTGGCGGATCATGGCGCGGCCCGCTTCGGCACGGTCGACTTGGCGATCTCGGAGAAGGAATCCGCCGACTACACGGTCCTCTTGAGCTGCGCCAGTCTGCCCGAGGGTCGGCTCGCCATCCTCAACTGCTTCCGGGCGCATGTCGGGCCTGGAGAGCACGTCACCCAGTTCCTGCGGCTCCGCGATCAGTGGCAGCTCGACTGGATCGGCATCGAGGACACCCAGTTCCAGCGCGACGTCGTGGCCCAGGCCCATCGGCGCGGGCTCGCGGCCCGCCCCCTCATCGCTCGGGGCGACAAGGTGGTCCGAGCCCAAGGGGCGGCGGCGCTGTGGAACGCCGGCCGGATCTTCCTCCCCGCCCACGCGCCCTGGCTGGAGCGGTTCGTCGAGGAGCTGGCGACGTTCCCACGTGGCCGCCACGATGACCAGGTCGATGCGCTCGCCTACGCGGTCCGGGCGCTCCAGCGGCCCGCGCCCATGCTCGTGGCCCCGATCGGACTCCCGCGCGTCTCGCCGTGGCGGTGGCGATGACCGGCGCGGCGGTCAGCCGGTGAGCAGTCGGACTCAGCCCCATGCAGGGTCCAGCGCGACCATCCACAGGCGTTCGGTGGTCGAGGCCCGAGATGGGCTCCGCCGGGTCTTGGCCGCCATCCATCGCGGCGAGCTGACCGCCGACTCGGGCTACGTCGCTCGGTTGGAAGGTGCGATCGCAGCCCTCGATGCCCTGCTCGGAGAGCCTGCCAACGAAGGCCGACCTGAAGCCGGGACCTTGGGGAGAGTGGGAGTGGCAAAGCGAGCAGCGGTACGCGTACGCCGCGTCTATCAGATGCACGAGCCGGACGATGGCGCGCGGATACTCGTCGACAGGCTCTGGCCGCGAGGGCTGACCAAGACGCAGGCCGAGCTCGATGAGTGGTGCAAGGACGTTGCACCGTCGACAGACCTCCGCACGTGGTACGGTCACGACCCGACACGGTTCAAAGAGTTCGCCCGCCGGTACCGCGTCGAACTCGAACAGCCGGAGCGATCCCGCGCCTTGGCCCACCTGCGGGAATTGGCGAAGGACCGGAACCTGACCTTACTCACCGCAACTAAGGACCCCGAAATCAGCGCCGCGGAGGTGCTCGCCACGATGCTCCGCGGCTGAGGTCCGGCTGGGTGCGCATCTCCTTAGGGCCGATCACGATGCGACTCTCCCCTGAGCGATCACTCCCGAAGGGCGCGCCAGCCACCCGTTTGCGCTGCGCCGGGCTCTCCGACCCAGCTCAAGGTCCACTTGTTCTCACCGCGCACTTCGACACCGGCTTGGCAACACGGTGGCCGAGTCGACGGCCCTCGCCTACGTGACGACCACCCGTGCGGAGAGGGGGCCTGCGGTCGGCGGCCCGATGGCGAAGTCGCCCCAGGGCTGGAGCGACCACATCAGGGTCGCCTGGACGTGGGCCGCGGTGGGCGGGATCGCCAGCGCCATGGCGAATGCGAGGCTCGCTCTCGGCCTCAGCGTCTCCGCCGGAGCGCAGTCGAGCTCGTGCTGGGCGACCAGCTTGAGTTCCGGACCCGCGAGGACCTCGACGTAGGGGGAGCAGGCGTGGTGGAAGTTGAACGCCCGGGGGGTGGTATTGGTCACCACCACGACGTAGCGCAGCGTGTGGCCCGCGACGACCTGCCGTGGCACCGTCAGTCGTGCGGCAAGCTGCGGTACCGCCGGCGGATTGGGGACGACCGCCCAGAACCGGCTCACTCCAAGCACCCCATGGCAGGGAGCCAGCGGTTCCGGGCGGACACCGCGAGAGGGCACGCGGACGACGACGCTGCCACCCAGGTGAGGGAGGTGCAGGATGGCTGTCCGCGCGATCGGCTCCGGGGGCACGCACGCCGTGCCACCCTGGGCCTCGTCGAGCGGCGTCCAGCTGAGTGTGACGTCCGCCTGCCCCGGTCGAAGGCTCCGGCTGCCGGTCAACGGTAGCCCAGGCAGCAGCAGGACGGGCTGCTCGTGCGCAGGCTGGGGGAGCGTCGCCGCTTGGTCCTCACCCATCCGCACCCTGAGGGCGATCGGCTGACCTGAGGCGGTGAGGAGCCCAACGGTGGGGATTCCCGCGAGCTGGCACGGGCGGCGTCCAAGGTCCGCTAGCTCCGTTACCGCGATGAGTGTCCCGCCGGTCAGTGCGGAGAAATATGGCGGGAACTGCGCGTCGAGCTGTGCGGCGGTGCAGCGCGGGGTGCGGGCTGGCACGGGCAGCGGCGTGATGGTGGGGATGGGGGCGGGGCTGAGGGGCACCCACGGTACGACCCGGAGCCCGACGTTGCCGGGGGGCGAGGACGGAGGGGCTGCGCTGCAGCCAGCAACCGCGGCGGCCGACAGCAGGACCAAGCCAACCAGCTTCAGGGTCGGCAGCCGGCCAGCGGAGGTGCGCACTGCAGCTCAACGCGGCGACGAGCACGAGGGTTTCCCGGGCGAGCCTGCGGCGCCAGCGTCCACTGCAGCCCGCCTCACTCGGCCCGGGTCACGAGACGCGGGGCGGGCCGCGCCTCTACCCTGCAGGCTCGGCCAGGGGGTTCGGCACACCGTGAGCGGCCACGCGCTGGGAGCGGTCCCAAGGGGTGAGTTGGCCACCAGCGCGGGCGACGTACCCCAGTTTGACTCCTCGAGTTGACACTAAACCTCCATTTCGTGTATAATAAGATCATGGGAAGGGTGAAGAGGAAACCGAGCGGCGCCACCCACGTGGTGGGCTACGTTCGGGTGTCAACGCTGGAGCAGGCGGACTCCGGGCTCGGGCTGGAGGCCCAGCGACAGGCGATCCGCTCGGAGTGCCAGCGGCGCGGGTGGGAGCTGATGGCGGTGGAGGAGGATCGGGGGTGGTCGGGCACGGTGACGGCCCGTCCGGGGCTGCAACGGGCGCTGGAGGCCTGCGCCACCGGCGCGGCCGACGGGCTGGTGGTGAGCAAGCTGGACCGACTCTCACGGTCGGTGCAGCACGCGGCAGCCCTGCTGGTGACCGCGGAGCGCGAGGGCTGGGCGCTGGTGGCGCTGGACCTTGGGGTGGACCTGAGCACCCCATCCGGTGAGGTGATGGCCCACGTGCTGGCCGCCATCGCCCAGTTCGAGCGGCGGCTGATCGGGCAGCGGACCAAGGACGCCCTGGCGGTGAAGAAGGCCCAGGGCATCCGGCTGGGCAGGCCGCAGATGCTCCCGGCTGAGGTGGTGGAGCGGATCGTCGCGGCGCGCCAGTCCGGACGGGCGCTTCAGGCCATCGCCGACTCGCTCAACCGCGATGGCGTGCCCACCGCCCATGGCGGCGCGCAGTGGTGGCCCAGCACGGTGGCCAAGGTGCTCTCGAGTGGGGCGAGGACCGCGGCATGAGACCCCACTCGCTCAGCGGGCGGCTGGCGACGTGCAGCTACCAGGCATTCGGACCGGAGATGGGCGCGGCGGTGCGGATCACGCGCGGGGCCCCACGGTGGCGTCTCCCTTACCAGATCGCAGGCACGATCCCCGAGCTCGCGCCGACTGCGCACGAGTTCGGAATCAAGGACGGCGCCGAGTTCACCGCTGCCTACCAGGAACGTCTGAGCGAGCTCGGAGTCGACCGCATCACCGAGCTCCTGAAGGTGGCGGTCCCGCACGCGCGCATCGTGCTTTGCTGTTTTGAGACTCTCGGCGCGGTGGCTCCGGATGTACCGCAGACCTACCTGTGTCACCGGCGCGGCTTCGCGGAGTGGTGGGAAGTACAGACCGGGGACGTGGTGCCGGAACTGTTTGGCCCACCTCCGGCATGAAAGCTCTCACCATCCGCCAGCCATGGGCTTCACTGATCGCCGCTGGGATCAAGGACGTGGAGAACCGCTCCTGGCCGACCGCCCACCGAGGGCCGCTGCTGATCCACGCCGGCATGGGACTCGATCACGACGCCCTCGCGGAGTGGCGGGACTGCCTCCCGGCTACGCTTCCGCGAGGTCGGGTGATCGCCCGCGTCGAGCTCGTGGACTGCGTGCGCAACTCACGGTCGAAATGGGCGATCCCGGGCGAGTGGCACTGGGCACTGGCCGATCCGCTCCCGATGTCACGAACGCCACGTGTCCGTGGCAGGCTCGGCCTCTTCGCGCTAACCTCGGGAGGTCGCGTGCCCGCTGACCGCACCCGGATCGCCCCGACCAGGAAGGAGCGGCGATAGGAAAGCTCGAGAATCTCACGGCGGGATCGCTGGTGACCGCAAGTGTCCGGGTATGTCCGGCATGCGGTGAACCGTGCCAACCGGCTGGAGGGAGACTTCGCACCGTGGTGGGCTTCGCCTCACCGGGCTGACGCGGAGGCTGGCGACCTTGCCCGAGGCCCTATGCCCATACGGCGACGGCGACTGCCCAATCGTCGGGGACCCGAGGCGAGCTCAAGCCTGGTCCCCACAAAGGCCACCACGAGGGCGCCCCAGGCGAGCCTGTAGCCCGCGTCCGCCATGCCC
>Ga0307374_10003773_pt1 | contig 25688 bp, 24 predicted proteins | sample OX3MG_FD_202532 | JGI IMG/M metagenome (GOLD analysis project Ga0307374, IMG submission 202532) | Soil microbial communities from Risofladan, Vaasa, Finland - OX-3 | ecosystem: Environmental > Terrestrial > Soil > Coastal area > Acid sulfate soil | place: Finland: Risofladan, Vaasa | collected...
TGATCAACATCAACGGCGCACTTGGCACCGGGGTCAGCCCAAAGGATGTGATCCTCGCGATCATCGCCAAGATCGGCACCGCCGGCGGCACCGGGCACGTCTTCGAATACGCCGGCAGCACCTTCCGCGACATGTCCATGGAAGGGCGCATGACCGTGTGCAACATGTCGATCGAGGCCGGAGCACGCGCCGGCCTCGTCGCGCCCGACGATAAGACCTTTGCCTACCTGATGGGCCGGCCCTACGCGCCGAAGGGCGCGGGGTGGGAGCAGGCGTTGGCCTACTGGAAGACCCTGCCCTCAGACCCCGGCGCCCCATACGACAAAGAGGCGCATCTCGACGCCGCCGACATCGCGCCTCATGTCACCTGGGGCACAAACCCCGAGCAGGCGGTGCCGATCACCGGTCGGGTGCCAGACCCGGCGCAGGTCGACGACCCGCTGAAGCGCGCCTTCATGGACCGGGCGCTGCAATACATGCAGCTCAAGCCAAACATGCGGTTACAGGACGTGCCGGTGCAGCGCGTCTTTATCGGCTCATGCACCAACAGCCGCATCGAGGATTTGCGCGCCGCCGCGGCGATCGCCAAGGGCCGCAAGGTCGCTGATGGTGTCGTGGCGCTGGTGGTGCCCGGCTCGGGCCACGTCAAGCACCAGGCCGAGGAAGAGGGTCTCGACCGCGTCTTTCTCGAAGCCGGGTTCGAATGGCGCGAGGCCGGCTGCTCGATGTGCATGTCGATGAACAACGACAAGGCGATGAACGGCGAGCGGGTCGCCACCACCTCGAACCGCAATTTCGAGGGCCGCCAGGGCAAGAATGCCAAATCGCACCTGATGGGCCCGGCGATGGCCGCCGCCGCCGCGGTGACCGGCTGCCTAACCGACGTGCGCGATTTGGGCTGAGAGGAAGCCGCGATGGAAAAATTCACCACCCTTACCGGCGTCGCTGCGCCGCTGCCGATCGTCAATCTCGATACCGACAAGATTTTTCCGGCGATCTATCTGAAGACGATCAAGCGTACGGGGCTGTCGCAGTGGCTGTTTGAGGAAATCCGGCTCAACCCCGACGGGTCGGAAAACCCCGATTTCGTCCTCAACCAAGCCCCGTACCGCCACGCCCAGATCCTGATCGGCGCAGACAATTTCGGCTGCGGATCGAGCCGCGAGCACGCCCCGTGGGCGCTCCTCGATTTCGGCATCCGTTGCGTCATCGCGCCGAGCTTTGCCGACATCTTCTATAATAATTGCTTTAAGAACGGCATCCTACCCGTTGTGTTGCCTAAGGCAATTTGCGACGAGCTGATGGAGGATGCCAAGAAGGGCGCCAACGCGGTGATGACGATCGATTTGGAGAGCCAGACGGTCTCACGACCCGACGGCGAAAAGGTGCATTTCGAGATCGATCCGTTCCGCAAGCACTGCCTCCTCAACGGGCTCGACGACATCGGGCTGACCGAGCAGAAAGACACCGAAATCGCCGGCTACGAGGAGAAGACGCGGCATGCTCGCCCGTGGCAGTTCGGTCTGACGCAGAAGACCGCCTAGGGATCCCGATCGACCTGCGTTTTGCCTACTTCTCGACGTCATTCCCGGCCTTGTGCCAGGCATCCACGGAAGCGCCACCACCCGTATTGGCGTGGATCGCCGGGACGAGCCCGGCCATGACGCGCGTTCCCAGGGAGCTAGACCCAAATGCCACAATCACACTCCAACCGCAAAGTCCTCGTGCTGCCGGGCGACGGCATCGGCCCCGAGATCATGGGCGAGGTGATGCGGGTCATCGAGTTTTTCGACAAGCGCCGCATCGCGAGCTTTGAGGTCAGCGAGGGGCTGGTCGGCGGTGCCGCCTACGACGCCTCGGGCGTGCCCCTGACGGACGAGACGCTGGCCCGAGCGCACACGGCGGACGCCGTGCTGTTCGGCTCGGTCGGCGGCCCGAAATGGGAGAAGCTGCCGTTTCACCTCCAGCCCGAGCGCGGCCTCTTGCGCCTGCGCAAGGAGATGGACCTGTTCGCCAACCTGCGCCCGGCGGTGGTGTTCGAAGCACTCGCCGAAGCCTCCAGCCTGAAACAGGAGCTGGTCTCGGGCCTAGACCTGTTGATCGTGCGCGAGCTGACCGGCGGCATCTATTTCGGCGAGCCGCGCGGCGTCGAGACATTGCCGGACGGCACCAGGCGCGGCATCAACACCGAGGTCTATACCGAGGCCGAGATCGAACGGGTGGTGCGCGCCGCGTTCGAACTGGCGCGCAAGCGGCAAAAGCGGCTCACTGAGGTCGACAAGGCCAACGTCATGGAATCCGGCGTGCTGTGGCGCGAAATCGCCCAGCGCGTGCACGCCGCCGATTTCTCGGATGTCGAACTGTCATTCATGTACGCCGACAACTGCGCGATGCAGCTGGTGCGCGCGCCCAAGCAGTTCGATGTGATCGTCACCAGCAACCTGTTCGGCGACCTGCTGTCGGATTGCGCGGCGATGCTGACCGGCTCGCTCGGCATGCTGCCCTCGGCCTCGCTCGGCGCCGCCGACGCGACCGGCCGGCGCAAGGCACTGTACGAGCCAGTGCACGGCAGCGCGCCGGACATTGCCGGCAAGGGGATCGCCAACCCGCTTGCATGCATCCTCTCGTTCGCGATGATGCTGCGCTACTCGTTCGACCTCGGCGAGGAAGCCGACCTGGTCGAGAATGCGGTGCGGCAGGCGCTGGCGGCCGGGGCCCGCACCGCGGATATCTGCCGCGCCGATCTCAAGGCGATGACCACGCGTGAGATGGGTGACGTGGTGCTGCGCGCAATCGAAAAGGCGGCGTAACCGGCCGGGCTCGTCAGGCCGCCTTTGCCGCCCGCCCGCGCTCGAGCGCAGCGACGATCATGTCGCTGTCCATCACATCGCCGAAGATGTTGTAGAACGCGGTCAGTGCAGCGTTGTGCTCGCGCTCGGTCATAGCGGCGTTGCCGTCGCTCACCATGATGGTCTTGAAGTTGGTCATCATCGCATCGCGCGCCGAGCTTTCACAGCACACGTTGGTGACGGTGCCGGTAATCAGCACGGTGTCAAAGCCGCGGCCCCGCAGCCGATCTGGCAAGTCCGACGTACCGGGGACGAAGCCGCTGAAGCGCGATTTCTCGACGATCTCGTCCTGCGGCCTGACATCCAGTTCGGGCCACAGCTGGTGACCAGGCGCGCCGGGCGTCAATGCCTCGATGCGCCTCTGACGCCAGGCCGGGCTCGACATCTCGTAAGAGATCGACCACTCGCGCAGCGAGCGATCGTTGTGCGTCGTCTTGATCCAGAAGACGCCGCCGCCCGCTTCTCGCACGGCACCAGCGAGCCGGTTTAGCGCCGGCACGATATCGCGCGCCGCCGGGCACACTGCGTGTCCGACCGCCTCGTCCATGAAGGCGCGCTGCATGTCGATCACGACGAGCGCGGTCTTCGTCGGGTCGAGCTCGGCAAAGGGATGCTCGCTGCCCCGCCGGTCGATAACGCGACGGACGACATCCTCTGGAATTGTGGCGCCGTTAACTTTCATCGCCCCCTCCTACCAAGCGGCGTCGAGCAGTTGGCGGACGACCGGCGGCCCGTCGATCTTGCGCGGGTTGGTGTGGATCCAGCGGTCGTGCATCGACAGCTCGGCGATGCGGTCGAGCTGGTCCGGAGTGACTCCGACATCGCGCAGCCGCATCGGCAGGCCGAGCGCGCCGATCAGCTCGGCGACGACATCCGCCGCCGGCTCGCCGGGCCGGCCCAGCGCCTCGCTGACCCGCGCCTGGCGCACGGCGTTGACTGGGTGGTTGAAGCGCAGCACGTGCGGCAGCATCACGCACGACGTGTAGCCATGCGGCACATTGGCGGTGCCCCCAAGAACATGACCAATGCCATGACTAGCCCCTTTCGGCACGCCGGTCTGCGAGCCGACCATCGACAGCCAGGCGCCGAGCTGGCATTCGAGCCGCGCGTCGAGGTCGAGCGCGTCCGCACTGACCCCGCACAGCCCGTGACCCAGCAGTTTCAACGCGTGAAACGACGCGCCCTCCGAGATCGGCTGGCAGAAATCCGAGCAGATGTCCTCGACCGCGTGGTCGACGGCGCGAATGCCGGTCGACAGAAACAGCCATTCCGGCGTGTGGATGCTGGCGCGCGGGTCAAGGATCACGGATTTCGGCGTCATCAGCGGGTGGCCGAAGCTCTCCTTGACGTGCCGCACCGTATCGGTGCACCCGGCCGAGCCGCTGTATTCGCCGGCCGACAGCGTGGTCGGGATGCACACAGTGCGCACCGACGGCGGTTTTGGCTGGGCACGGGCGGTCGTGCCGTCGGCGGCGACGCGGTTGCGCATCGCGTCGAGCTGATCGGGCTCGCCAATGTCGTTGGCGAGGCATAACGCCACCATCTTCGCCGCGTCGGTGACCGAGCCGCCGCCCAGCGTCACCAGCAGATCGGCCCCGGCTTCGCGCGCCGCGTTGGCCGCCGCGACGACGTCGACGCGCGGCGTGTGCGAGCCGATTTTGGCGCAAACTCCGGCAAGGTTGTTGCCGAGCGCGGCACGAACCTGCGCGACCGTGTCGGTATCGCGCGCCAGCGTACCGCTCGCCAGCAGAAACACCGCATGCACGCCGCTGCGCTCGACCTCCTCCTTCAACGCCTCGGCAAACGGCCGGCCGTAGACGACGCTTTCCATTTCAGGGAAGCGGTAGGTGCCGGTCTGCATGGCCTGTCCCCTCATCTTGCTTGTCATCCCTGCGAAAGCCGGGATCCATCGATGTACCGCTGGTACGGCTAACCTGTGGATCCCAACCCTGCGCCCGAACAACGCTCTCGCGGACTCAAGGCGGAAAGCCCTCCCCGCGCGGAAGCGGAGAGGGTGCGCATTACGGACTAATTGTTCGACTAAGATTGACCGGCTTCCGCGACCATCCGGGCAAAGCGGCGCTTGGCAATTGTCGGGGCCTTGGGCGCCGCCAGCGGGTTCGGAACGCGATTGCCCGGGCCGAGGGACTGGGTCAGGGTCGGGTTCCAGGCGTCGCCGCCCAGCGAATAGGTGCGGTTCGACTGCGCCGGGTTGCGGTTGACCAACGGCCGCAGGTAGAGCGGGTGCGTCATGCTGCGCACCTCGTGCTCGATCGTGAACAGCACCTTACCGGTGTCGAGGTCGACGATATCCTCGAAGCGATACTGGCAGCGGTCGCTTTCCTCGGTGATCAGGTCGAGCTTGGCGAGCTTGTCGTGCGGCGTGCCGAAATCGTCGACATAGACTTGGAGGTGGTGGCCGTCGAATTCCGGCAGCGTCTTGCTCGTCTCCTTGAAGCGCAGCTCCTGCCTCAACCCGACCGAGACGATAGCGGTCTTGCCGCTGCCATTGCCCTCGACCTTGGCCTTGGCGCCGATAATCTCTTCATAGAAGCGGGCGATGCCCTTGGCGGTGCCGGTCGGCACGTCGAATTCGACGTAGGGGATGCCGAGGTTAATCGCGCCAAAACGGTCGATGTCGGGGGCGTGCAGGTGGAACCGGTTGCCCCACGGGCAGAACGCCTCGACATAATCATTCATCGGCTTAAAGGCGAATTTGGTGCCCTTGAGCCTCGCCTTGACCGCTTCGAGCCGATCGAGCAGCGCCTCGCGGTCGGGCGTGACGATGCCGATCGTGCCGCGCAGCACCAAGGCGTCGCCGGTCGGCATGTGGAACTGGCTGGTGCGCCCGACATTGACCCACATGTTGTTGGTGCCGGGAAACAAATACGGGTCGCGGGTCAGCCCCAACCCCATCAGGTAGAATTCGCTGGCGAGCCCCTGGTCCGGGATCTCGAGGTTGACGTGTTCCAGCCCAGTGATGTTGCCGAGGTTCTCGGCGCTGCGATCGAATGGATTATCCATCTGTCCCTCCCGAAATTTCCGGCGTTCCCGCGCGCTCGCCATCAGTTGAGGCGCCGGCCGCATTCCCCGTCATCAGAACAGCTTTTCAAACCGTTCGTCTACCGGCACGCGGTAGCCGTCGGCGAGGCGGTTGGTCTCGTTCGCCATACCGACGATCGCCACCAATTCGCCGAACATCGCCGGGGTCACGCCGAGCCGCCACGCCATGAGAGGCCATGCAATAGCCGCAGCCATTGGTGATGCTGACCGCATGATAGATGAGCTCCTTGATAGACCAGCTCCTTGACCGCGGGGTCGAGCGCCCCCGGCGCCATGACCTCTTTCAGGCTTTCCCAGGTACGGCGCAGCATTGCCGAGTGGTTGGCCAGGGCGTTCCAGAAACTGTTGATGCAGTCGATCTAGCGGGTCGTCATGATGTCCTCATAGACGGGCCGCACCTCGGCGCTCGCCTCGGCGTACTCGACCAGCGGCACCGCTTCCATCATCGCCTCCCAATCCCGGCGCGGCGCAATTCGGCGCCGATGCGGCCGGCGAGAAACAGTCCGAGCATGCGGAAATCGCTGTAGAGCGACCATGCCGGGTGGCTGAACGTCTCCGGACGGTTCTGCTCGAAGACGGCATGGCCGATCCAGGCCAAGCCGTAGCCCAGCAGCGGCGCCGCGGCGAGCCAGCGCCAATCTCCGGTCCCGCCCGCCAGCGCCAGCGCCGCGAGCGCCCCCAGCGTGCCAAGATAGTGCAGCGCCCGGGTGCGCGGGTCGGCGTGCCCACTTAGATAGCGGGGCCAGAAATCAGCATAATTCATCGCGGCAAACCGAAGGAAACGCCGACCCGCCGCTTGTCAAGGGCGGGCCGGCATCGTAAGTCATGGGCGCATAGCGTTCCAACCGCATTCGCACGCGTCTTTCAACTCGCCAGGGGCGTTTCGCAATGGGTTTCAAAGTAGCGGTCGTCGGCGCGACCGGCAATGTCGGGCGCGAGATGCTTAGCATCCTGGCAGAGCGCCAGTTTCCGGCCGACGACGTGGTCGCACTGGCCTCGTCGCGATCGATCGGCACGCAGGTCTCGTTCGGCGAAGACGATGTGCTCGACGTGCAGGTGCTCGAGAATTTCGACTTCCGCGGCACCGACATCGTGCTGTCGTCGCCGGGCAGCAAGGTTTCAGCTGCGTTCGCGCCGCGCGCCGCCAAGGCCGGCGCTGTCGTCATCGACAACACCTCGCAATTCCGCATGGACCCGGACGTGCCGCTGGTCGTGCCCGAGGTCAACCCGCAGGCGATCGCCGGCTATCAGAAGCGCGGCATCATCGCCAACCCGAACTGCTCGACGATCCAGATGGTGGTAGCGCTGAAGCCATTGCACGACCTCGGCAAACTAAAGCGGGTCGTGGTCTCGACCTACCAGTCGGTGTCGGGCGCCGGGCGCGAGGCGATGGACGAGCTGTTCAGCCAGACCCGCGCGATCTACGTCAACGACCCGATCAAATCCGAGCACCACACCAAGCAGATCGCGTTCAACGTGATCCCCCAGATCGACGTGTTTATGGATGATGGGTCGACTAAGGAAGAGTGGAAGATGGCGGTCGAGACCCGCAAGATTCTTGACCCGGATATCGCGGTGGTAGCGACCTGCGTGCGCGTGCCGGTGTTCATCGGGCATGCCGAGGCGGTGTATGCCGAATTTGCCCGGCCGGTGTCGGTCGCGGCGGCGCGCGACGCGTTGCGCGACGCGCCGGGGATCAACGTCGTCGACCATCGCGCCGACGCGGGCTACGTCACGCCGGCCGAGGCCGCCGGCGAGGACGCGGTCTATGTCAGCCGCATCCGCACCGACCCGACCGTGCCCTATGGGCTTGCCTTTTGGGTGGTCGCCGACAATCTGCGCAAGGGAGCGGCGCTTAATGCGGTGCAGATCGCCGAAGTGCTGGCCGGGAAGTATCTGGGCGGCGGCCGCTCGCGTCCCACCGCAAAGGTCGAGGTGCTGCGCCGCCGCGCGGTGTAAGGGCTGAGCAGGCAATGTCATTGCGCGGCTCCGCCGGGCGACGAGGCAATCCCCTTAAGAGCGAGACCTGCTGGTACGAGATTGCTTAGCCTCGCCCGCAATGACACCGCGATGGCGGCCGGCGCCGCCCTGAGCATCGCGGCCGACCGGCACGTGCGATGACCGGATCGCCCGATCCCACCGCGTCCGGCTCGGCCATCCGGGTCATGGTTCCGAACCCGCTCGTCCCCGACCGCTTCCTCGGCCGGGAGATCACCCCGATCACCCGGCGGCGGCTAGACAATTTCCGGGCCAACCGGCGCGCTTGGTGGTCGCTGTGGATCTTTCTGGTGCTGTTCGGCGTCAGCTTGTTCGCTGAGTTCGTCGCCAACGACCGGCCGATCCTGATCCGCTACGATGGCGGTTTCTACGTGCCGATATTGCGGAACTACTCGGAGCGCACGTTCGGCGGGTTTCTCGGCAGCGAGGCGGATTTCGCCGATCCCGAGGTCGTCCGGATGATCAGGGCCAAAGGGTGGATCATCTGGCCGCTGATTCCCTATCACTACGACACGATCACCCATGCCCCGGGCCCCTACCCCGCCGCCCCTTCTGCCGCCGACTGGCTCGGTACCGACGATCAAGGCCGCGACGTGCTGTCGCGGCTGATCTACGGGTTTCGCATCTCGGTGCTGTTCGGCCTGTCGCTAACCATCCTTTCGTCGATCGTCGGGGTCGCGGCCGGCGCGGTGCAGGGCTATTTCGGCGGGATCGTCGATCTCGGCATGCAGCGCTTTATCGAGGTCTGGTCCGGCCTGCCGGTGCTTTACCTGCTGATTATCCTCGCCAGCTTCGTGCAGCCGAATTTCTGGTGGCTGCTCGGGCTGATGCTGCTGTTTTCATGGACCAGCCTGGTCGACGTCGTGCGCGCCGAGTTTCTGCGCGCGCGCAATTTTGACTACGTGCGGGCGGCACGCGCGCTCGGCGTGTCGAATCGCGTCATCATCTTCCGCCACGTCCTGCCCAACGCGATGGTGGCGACCGTGACGTTCATGCCGTTCATCCTCAACGGCTCGATCACAACCCTAACCTCGCTCGATTTTCTCGGCTTCGGTCTGCCCGCCGGGTCGGCTTCGCTCGGCGAGCTCCTGGCCCAGGGCAAGGACAATCTGCAGGCGCCGTGGCTCGGCATCACCACCTTTATCGTGCTGGCACTGATGCTGAGCCTGTTGACCTTTGTCGGCGAAGGGGTGCGAGACGCCTTCGACCCGCGCAAGGTGACGCGATGAGCCTGCTCGAGGTACGCGACCTCAGCGTCAGTTTTGCCGGCTGGCGTGGGGCGCCGCCCGTTTCCGCCGTAAGCCGCATCTCGTTTTCGCTCGAGCGCGGCGAGACGCTGGCGCTGGTCGGTGAAAGTGGCTCGGGAAAATCGGTGACCGCGCTGTCGATCCTACAGCTTCTGCCCTACCCGAGCGCCGCACATGACAAGGACAGCAGCATCAAATTTGCCGGCGAGGAGCTGATTGGCGCGCCGCCAGTGCGGCTTCGCGAGGTACGTGGCAACCGAATCGGCATGATCTTTCAGGAGCCGATGACCTCGCTCAACCCGCTGCACACATTGGAAAAGCAGATTTCCGAAACCCTGTTCATCCACCGGCATTTGTCGGCTGCGGCGGCGCGCGAACGCACACTCGACCTGCTCCATCTGGTCGGCCTGCGCGATGCAGAAGACCGGCTGCAATCCTACCCGCACCAATTGTCCGGCGGGCAGCGCCAGCGGGTGATGATCGCGATGTCGATCGCCAACGAGCCCGACATCCTAGTAGCCGATGAACCGACCACCGCGCTCGATGTGACGATCCAGGCGCAGGTGCTCAAGCTGATGCACGATCTGCGCGACCGGCTCGGCATGGCGCTGCTGCTAATCACGCACGACCTTGCGATCGTACGCCACATGGCCGATCGAGTCTGTGTAATGACTAAGGGCGAGATCGTCGAAAGCGGCCCGACTGCAGCGATCTTCGCGCGGCCACGGCACCCCTATACCCGCCACCTGCTCGAGGCCGAACCCAAAGGCCAAGCCGTTCCGGCCGATCCGGCGGCGCTACCGCTGGTCGAGGTCGACCACCTCAAGGTGTGGTTTCCTATCCGCCGCGGGCTGCTGCGCCGAATCCGGGGCTACGTCAAGGCGGTCGACCGCGTCTCGCTGACCGTCCCCGCCGGCAGCACAGTCGGAGTCGTCGGCGAAAGCGGCTCGGGCAAGACCACGCTCGGCCTGGCGCTACTGCGGCTGATCTCGTCCGAGGGGCAGATTCGCTTTGACGGGGCCGACATCGCCGAAACTTCGCAAACGCGGCTGCGCCCGCTGCGCCGCCAGATGCAGATCGTCTTTCAGGATCCCTATTCCAGCCTGTCGCCGCGCCTGTCGATCGCCCAGATCATCAGCGAGGGATTGCAGGTTCACCGTCTTGCGGCCGACGCTGACGAGCGGCGCCGGGTAATCGAGGCGGCGCTGGTCGAGGTCGGGCTCGACCCCTCCGCCTCCCAGCGCTACCCTCACGAATTTTCCGGTGGACAGCGCCAGCGCATCGCGATCGCACGCGCACTGGTGCTGAAGCCGCGCTTTCTGGTGCTCGACGAACCGACCTCGGCGCTCGATATGTCAGTGCAGGCCCAGATCGTCGATCTACTGCGCGAATTACAGATTCGTCATGGACTTACCTACCTTTTCATCAGCCATGACCTAAAGGTAGTCAGGGCGTTGGCCCACTACATACTGGTGATGAAGGACGGCGAGATTGTCGAATCCGGCACCACCGAGGCCGTGATGGACGCACCGCAGAACCCGTACACCAAGGCGCTGATGACCGCCGCCTTCGAGGTGGTAACAGCCGGACAGGGCTAGGCGGTGGCCGGCGCACGTTGCCACGGCTGCGCGATGGGCTTGCCCGCGGCGGGCTTGCGTGGAACTCTGCCGCAACCGCGCCTAGCGAACGGGAATGGAGGGGGACGCAGATGCGCATCGTCATCGTAGGCCAGCAGGCTTTCGGCAAGGCCGTGCTCGATGCCTTTCTTGCGCGCGGCGACCAGGTCGTCGGCGTCTTTGCCGCGCCCGAGCGGCCCGGCGCCCGGCCCGATCCGCTGGTCCAGGCGGCCGAGGAAAAGAAGCTGCCGCTGTTCCGGTTTCCCAAATATTCCGACCCCGAGGCGCAGAACGCGCTCAAGGCGCTCGATGCCGATATTGGCGTGATGGCCTATGTCCTGCTGTTTGCGCCGCCTGAATTCTGCGCTATTCCCAAGCATGGGATGATCCAGTTTCATCCGTCGCTGCTGCCGCTGCACCGCGGCCCCGCCGCAATCCCGTGGGCGATCATCCGCGGCCGAACCGAGACTGGCCTGTCAATCTTCCGGCCGACCCCCGGCCTCGACGAAGGCCCGGTGATCCTGCAAAAGCGCGTGACGATCGGCCCTAACGACACCGCCGCCTCGCTCTATTTCGACAAGATCTTCCCGCTCGGGGTCGAGGCGCTGGTCCAGGCCACCGATCTGGTAGTCGGCGGCCGCGCCACCGAGTGGACCCAGAGCGAAAGCGAGGCGACCTACGAGGGCTGGGTGCGCGAAGCGGAAAGCCGCATCAACTGGGCCACCCACGTCGATTTCACCTACGACCTGATTCGCGGCTGCAACCCGGCGCCGGGCGCGTGGACCATTAATGGCGAGCAGAAGCTTTATTTGTTCGACGCCAAGAAAATCATGGCGCCGACCTTCGGCACGGTCCGGGGCAAGAAGCTCGGCGAGGTTGTCGCGGCCGGGCCAGACGGGCTGCGCATCCATGCCCAGGGCGGGTTCATCGAGGTCTCGCGGGTGCGACTCGGCGACGGCCCCAAGATCAAAACGTCGGAGGCCGGAATCGAGGTCGGTACGATCCTCGGGGGATAAACCGCCGGCCGATGCCCGCACCAATGCCCTTCTGGTCTAGTCGTAGCATTAGTCCACAAGCTCGCGATACAGTGCAACGTATTGCCGAGCCGCCTGGCGCCAGCTGAAATCACGGGTCATCGCCTGGCGCATCATGCAGTGCCAGGTCGCGCGGTCGCCGTGGTAAACCCCGACGGCGCGCGCCACAGCGGCCGAGAGCGCGGGCGCGCTCGCCTCGTCAAATACAAACCCGGTCGCGGTGCCGTCGGCAATGCCTTCGGGCGTTGCGTCCACGACCGTATCGGCGAGCCCCCCGGTGCGCCGGACCAGCGGCAGCGCACCGTAGCGCAGCGCGTAAAGCTGGGTCAGCCCGCACGGCTCGAACCGCGACGGCACCAGAACGGCATCGGCACCGGCGAAAATCAGCCGTGCCAGCGCCTCGTCATAGCCGATCGACGCCGCCACCCGGCCCGCAGAGGACGCTGCCACCGCGGTGAAGCCGGACTCCAGGTCGCGGTCGCCGCTGCCTAGAACGACAAGCCCGATCCCGCGCCCGACCAGCTCGGGCAGCGCTGCCAGGATCAGGTCGATCCCCTTTTGCGAGGTCAGCCGAGTGACGATGCCGAACAACGGCGCGTCGACATCTATCGCGAGGCCGAGCCGGCGCTGTAGCGCGACCTTCGCCGCCGCCTTGCCCTCTGCCGCGTCGGCGACGCCGTAGCCGCGCGGCAGCGCGGCGTCATTCGCCGGGTTCCACACCGCCGGGTCGACCCCGTTCAAAATCCCGCTCAGCGCTGCCTGGCGCCCGCGCAGCAGCCCGTCCAGCCCCTCGCCGAGCGCCGGCGTCTGGATTTCGCGCGCATAGGTCGGGCTGACCGTGGTCAGCCGGTCCGCGTAGAACAGCCCGGCCTTCAGAAACGCCACACCACCGTAGAACTCGACCCCATTGATCGAGAAATAATCGGGCGGCAGCCCCAACTCGCCGAACAGGGAAGCGGGATACCACCCACGATAGGCCAGGTTATGCACCGTAAGGACGCTCGCCGCGGTCGCTCCGAATGCCCGCGCATAAGCTGGCGCCAGTCCGGCGTGCCAGTCATGGCCATGGATGACGCGCGGCTGCCAGCGTGGATCGGCGCCGTTGGCGAGCGCCGCGGCTGCCCAGCCGAGCAGCGCGAAGCGCCGGTGGTTGTCCGGCCACTCGCCGCTGTCGGGCCCATACGGACCGCCGGGCCGGTCGTAGAAAACCGGATGATCGACGATATAGGCCGGCGGCTGCCCGGGCAGATGGGCGAGACCGATGCGCACCCGCTCGGCCGCAAACGGCGTCGCCAGCCGTACCACATCACTCACGCGCGCGGCATCGAGCAGCGGCCGATACCCGGGAAGACACAGCCGCGCCTCGACCCCCTCCGTCGCCAGCGCCGCCGGCAGCGCGCCGATCACATCGCCAAGCCCGCCTGCCTTGACCCACGGATAGATTTCGGCGGCGACATGCAGAACGCGCAGCGGCCGTCGGGTCGGGCGCCGCTCGCCCGCCACGGGTTGCAGCAGTCCGCCTAATTCCGCGTCCGGTCAACCAGCCGGTTCTGCGCGATCCACGGCATCATCGCACGCAACCGCTCGCCGACCTTTTCGATGTCGTGCTCGGCGGCGCGCCGGCGCATCGCCTTGAAGCTGGCCTGGCCGGCCGCGTTTTCCAGTACCCACTCGCGGGCAAACCGGCCGGTCTGGATTTCGTTGAGAATGCGCTTCATTTCGGCGCGGACATGCTCGTCGATCAGCCGCGAGCCCCGCGTGTAATCGCCGTATTCTGCGGTGTTCGAGATCGAGTACCGCATGTTGGCGATACCGCCCTCATAGATTAGGTCGACGATTAGCTTAACCTCGTGCAGGCATTCGAAATACGCCATCTCTGGCGCATATCCCGCTTCGACAAGCGTCTCGTAACCCGCGACAATCAAAGAGGTTAATCCGCCGCACAAGACGGACTGCTCGCCGAACAGATCGGTTTCGCATTCCTCGCGGAAGCTGGTTTCGATCACCCCGGCTCGGCCGCCGCCGATCGCGGAGGCGTAGCTGAGCGCAATTTCGAGCGCGTTACCCGACGGGTTCTGCTCGACCGCGACCAGGCAGGGGACGCCGCCGCCGCGCTGATATTCCGAGCGCACAGTGTGACCGGGGCCCTTCGGCGCGATCATGAACACGTCCATGTCGGGGCGGGGCTCGATCAGCCGGAAATGGATGCTGAGCCCGTGGGCAAAGGCGAGCGCGGTGCCCTCGCGCATGTTGGTGCGCAAATCGGCGCTGTAGAGCGCGGCCTGCAATTCGTCGGGCGCCAGCACCATGACCACGTCGGCCCATTTCGCCGCCTCGCCCGGGGTCATCACCTTAAGCCCGGCGGTCTCGGCCTTCTGCGCCGAGGCTGAGCCCGGCCGCAGCGCGACGACCACGTCCTTGACGCCGCTGTCGCGCAAATTGTTGGCGTGCGCGTTGCCCTGGCTGCCATAGCCGATGACCGCGACCTTCTTGCCCTTGATCAAGTTCACATCCGCATCGCGGTCGTAATAGACACGCATCCCAACTCTCCTTTCGTCAAAAACTGGTCGGCCCGCGGGCGATCGCCACCGCACCGGTGCGCGATACCTCGGCGAGCCCGAGCGGTTCCATCAGGCCAATGAAAGCGTTGAGCTTTTCGGCCGCGCCGGTCAGCTCGAAGACAAAGCTCTCGGTCGTTGAATCGATGACCCGGGCGCGAAACACGTCGGCCAGCCGCAGGCTTTCGACCCGTGCCTCGCCCCGGCCGACGACCTTGATCAGCGCCATCTCCCGCTCGACATATGGGCCTTCGTCGGTCAGGTCGTGCACCTTGTGCACCGGCACCAGGCGCGACAGCTGTGCCTTGATCTGCTCGATGATCATCGGCGTCCCCGAGGTGACGACGGTGATCCGCGACAGGCGATTGGCGTGGTCGACCTCGGCGACCGTCAGGCTCTCGATATTGTAGCCGCGCCCGGAGAACAACCCGACCACGCGCGCCAGGATGCCCGGCTCGTTGTCGACCAGGATGGCGATGGTGTGCCGCTCGGTGTCAGCCACGACGCAAGCCGCTCATACCAGCACCATGCCTTCCTCCGAAACCGGCCGGCGCGCCTCATCGGCCGGGCCGAGCAACATCTCGTTGTGTGCCGCGCCCGAGGGGATCATCGGGAAGCAATTTTCCAGCTGGTCGACCGCAACGTCGACCACGACCGCGCCGGGGGTCTCGATCATCTCGCGGATCGCCGCGTCGAGCTGGTCCGGCCGCTCGACACGCAACCCCTTGGCGCCGAACGCATCGGCCAGCTTGACGAAATCGGGCAACGCAGCCGTGTAGCTTTCTGAATAGCGGGCCCCGTGCAGCAATTCCTGCCACTGGCGCACCATGCCCATGTACTGGTTGTTGAGGATGAACACCTTCACCGGCAGCTTGTACTGAGAGATCGTCGACATCTCCTGAATGTTCATCAGGATCGAGGCTTCGCCAGCGATGTCGATGACCAGCGCGTCGGGATGCCCGACCTGCACTCCCATCGCCGCCGGCAGGCCATAGCCCATCGTGCCGAGCCCGCCCGAGGTCATCCAGTGGTAGGGCTGCTCGAACTTGAAGAACTGCGCCGCCCACATCTGGTGCTGGCCAACCTCGGTGGTGATAAACGGGTCGCGCCCCTTGGTCAGCTCATAGAGCCGCTCGATCGCGTATTGCGGCTTGATCAGGTCGGTGCGCGAGTGGTCGTAGTGCAGGCAATCACGCGCGCGCCACGCCTCTAGCTGCGCCCACCATGCCTTGCGCGCCGCGCCGTCAGACCGCATGCCCGAATGCCTCAGCGCCGCCAGCAAGCTCTCCAGCACCCGGCCGCAATCGCCGAGCAGGGGCACGTCGACCCGCACGTTCTTGTTCAGCGACGACGGGTCGATGTCGATGTGGATCTTTTTCGAGCCCGGCGAGAACGCGTTGAGCCGGCCGGTCACCCGATCGTCGAACCGCGAGCCGACCGCGACCATCAGGTCGCAATCGTGCATCGCCATGTTGGCCTCGTAGGTTCCGTGCATGCCGACCAGGCCCAGGCAATGCGGGTCGCTGGCGGGGAATGCGCCGAGGCCCATCAGCGTCAGGGTGCACGGCGCGTCGGCAAGGCGCACCAACTCGGTAAAGCGGGCGCAGGCTTCGGGGCCGGAATTGACGATCCCGCCGCCGCCATAGAACAGCGGCCGCTTGGCCGCGGCGATCAGCGCCGCCGCCTCGGCGATCTTCGCCGGGTCGCCATCAAGCTGCGGTCGATAGGTCTTATGGCGCCCCTGCTCGGGCCCGCTATAAGGGCCAAGCGCAAACAGCACGTCCTTTGGCAAGTCGATCACCACCGGCCCGGGCCGCCCGCTCCGCGCGACGTAAAACGCCTCGTGCATCGTCCGCGCCAGCTCGTCCACATCCTTGACTAGGTAGTTGTGCTTGGTGCACGGCCGGGTAATTCCAGTTGTATCAGCCTCTTGGAATGCGTCGTTGCCGATCAGGTGCGTCGGCACCTGGCCGGTGAGGCAGATTACCGGCACCGAATCCATTAGGGCATCAGTTAGTCCAGTTACTGCGTTGGTAGCGCCCGGACCGCTCGTCACCAGCACGACCCCGACCCGCCCGGTAGAGCGGGCATAGCCCTCGGCGGCGTGCACCGCGCCACCCTCCTGGCGCACCAGGATGTGGCGCAGCGCGTTCTGCTTGTACAGCGAATCGTAAATCGGGAGGACCGCGCCGCCGGGATAGCCGAATACGACCTCGACGCCCTGATCGACTAGCGCCTTGATCACGATATCCGCTCCACAGATCGGCTCGGCCGACATGACATCCCTCCTCATTTCACCAGCGACGCAGCGCCAACACATTTTAGCACCCCAGGCAGGGCCAAGGGTGGGGCGCGCACCCTAGTCACCTAGCGCGAGGCGGTCAACAGGTAATCATCAATAAAATGACGAGAGCGCCGCAGCAAACTTTCCGAAAATTGCTCATCCAGCACCAGTCCTGCCGCGATCTGGTGGCGAAACCACGTCATCTGCCGTTTGGCGTAGCGCCGCGTCGCCTGCTGCCCGGCGGCGACCGCGTCCGCAAGGGTGGTCTCGCCGCGCAGATGGCGCAGCAGCTCCGGCACGCCAACCGCCTTCATCGCCGGCAGGTCGGCCGCCAGCCCGCGCGCGGCGAGCGCGGCGGCTTCGGCCAGCCCGCCGCCGGCAACCATCGCTGCAAAGCGGGCGTCGCTCGTCGCGTAGAGCGTGTCGCGCGGCGGCAGCAGAAGGACGATCGCGGCACGGGAGCGCAAAGGCTGCGGCGCCCGGCGATGCCAGTAGGCGAGCGGCTTTCCGGTCGCCTGCGCGACCTCCCACGCGCGCAGCAGACGCTGCCGGTCACCGGGCGGCAGCCGCGCCGCTGCCTCCGGGTCGATCTGCGCCAGAAGCCGGCGGAATTCCTCACCGCCGACCGCACGATAGAGCGCCGCCGCGGCGTCTCGGACCGTCTGTGGCACCTCCGGCACCGAGGCCAGCCCGTCGAGCAGCGCGCGCAGATAGAGCCCGGTGCCGCCGACCACAAACTGCGTTCTGCCGGCCGCGCGCGCCGCGGTGATCTCGGCCTCGGCCATCGCCTGCCAGCGCGCGACCGAGCCGCGCTCGGCGGCATCGAGCACGCCGTAAAGACGGTGCGGCACCCGCGCTTCGGCGGCTTCGTCTGGCCGCGCCGTCAAAATCCGCAGATCGCGATAGATTTGCAGCGCGTCGGCGTTGATGATCGTGCCGCCGATAGCGTGGGAGAGTTCGAGCGCGAGCGCCGATTTGCCGCTCGCCGTCGGCCCGGCGACAATCACCAGCGGCGGCGGGCCGGAGATGGGAGCAGCGTGAACCTGGTCATGACCCTGATCGCCGGCCCGGGCGGCAGCGAGCGGCTTGCCAATTGCGCCGCCGCGCTCGCCGGGGCCCTCACCGCGTCCGGCCCCGACTGGCTTGCACCCGGCCACGCCTGCGACCTAGCGTTCGACGGCGAGACGACGTCCGCCGCCCGCGCCGCGCAGCGGGCGATCGGCACCGCGGCGATCGATGTCGTGGTCCAGCCGCCGGCCGGCCGGCGCAAATCCATCCTCGTCGCCGACATGGAGTCGACAATCATCGAAAACGAGATGCTCGACGAGCTGGCCGAATTCGTCGGGCTGCGCGCGCATGTCGCCGAGATCACCCGGCGGGCGATGAACGGCGAACTCGATTTCGCTGCGGCGCTGCGCGAGCGGGTGGCGCTGCTCACGGGCCTGCCGCGATCTGTACTCGACGAGGCCGCCTCGCGTATCCGGGTCATGTCCGGGGCGTGCCGCCTGGTCGCGACGATGCGCGCGGCGGGCGCCGAAACCGCCCTCGTCACCGGCGGGTTCACCGCCTTTGCCGAGCCGATCGCCGCCCGGCTCGGGTTTGCCCACACCGTCGCCAACCGGCTCGACATCGCCGGCGACCGCATCGCGGGCACGGTGCGCGAGCCGATCGTGACCCGCGACACCAAACGCGACACGCTGGTCACGCTCGCCGCGGAGCGAGGGGTCGCGCTCTCCGACACGCTCGCGGTCGGCGACGGCGCCAACGACCTGCCGATGCTCGAGGCGGCCGGGCTCGGCATCGCGTTTCATGCCAAGCCGGCGGTTGCCGCGGCGGTGCGCTGGCGCATCGCCCACGCCGACCTGAGCGCACTGCTGTACGCCCAGGGCTTCCGCGACAGCGAGATCAGCGGCGGCAATTAGCAGCCGGCGCGCGGCGGCTGCGGCCGCCGGCGGCGCTACCTCGGCCTCAGCCCTGGTCGAGCCGCAGCGCGACAAAGCGCAGGTCGCCCTGGCGCTGGACAAGCAGCAGGATCGATTTGCGGCCCGCCTTTTTCTCGTGATCGACGCGGGCCGCGACCTGGGCGGTGGTCTGAACCTCCTGCTGCGCGATCTCCATGATCACGTCGCCAGGCTTGAGGCCCTTTTCAGCCGCGGCGCTGCCCTTGGCCACCTCGACCACGACGACCCCTTTGGCACCGTCGGTCAGCGAGAATTTGTTCTTCAGCTCCACGGTGATGTTAGACAGGGTCAGTCCCAACGCGTTGACCACGCCGCTCTCGCTCTGCTTCGGGTTCTCCTTCGCGGGCGGCCTGGCGCTGGCCTTTTCGGTCTCCTGGAGCCGGCCGACCTTGACCTGCAGCGTGACCTCTTGGCGCTTGCGCCACACCGTCACCGGCACCACCCTGTCGACCTTGGTCTCGGCCACCAGCCGCGGCAGCTGGCGCATGTCCGGCACCGGCTTACCGTCGAAGGTCAGGATGATGTCACCCGGCTGGACGCCGCCGAGCTGGGCCGGCCCCTTGTCGTTGACGCTCGCGACGAGCGCGCCGCGCGGCTTGGCGAGGCCAAGGCTTTCGGCGATTTCCTGAGTCACTTCCTGTATGCGGACACCAAGCCAGCCGCGATGCACGGTGTGGTCGGGCTCGTTGATCAGCTCGTTGACCACGTCCTTAGCCAACGACGACGGGATAGCGAAGCCGATGCCAATCGATCCGCCCGACGGCGAATAGATCGCCGTGTTGATACCGATCACCTGGCCGTCCATGTTGAACATCGGCCCGCCCGAATTGCCTCGGTTAATCGAGGCGTCGGTCTGCAGGAAATCGTCGTACGGCCCTGAATTGATGTCGCGCTGGCGCGCCGACAGGATGCCGGCTGTGACGGTGCCGCCGAGGCCGAACGGATTGCCGATCGCCAGCACCCAGTCGCCAACCCGGGCGGCTTCGCTGTCGCCCCAGGTCACCGCGGTTAGCGGCTCGTTGGCCTTGATCTTCAATACCGCAATATCGGTCTTCGTGTCGCGGCCGACTACCGTCGCCTTAAGGTTGGTGTTGTCATGGAGGATCACCGTGATCTCGTCGGCGTCTTTGATCACGTGGTTGTTGGTTACGACATAGCCGGCCGGGTCGATGATGAAGCCGGAGCCGAGCGACATCGACTCGCGGGTTTCGGCCTGTGGCTGACCCCCGTGCTGGTGTTCAAAGAAATGCTTGAAGAACTGGTCAAACGGCGATCCCGGCGGAAACTGCGGCAGATCGGGCGAACTATGCTCGCTTTGCTCGGCGTCGCCCTGGTCGCCCGTCACCTTCTGGGTCGTCGAGACGTTGACGACTGACGGCAGCAATTTCGCGGCGAGGTCGGCAAAGCTTGTCGGCGCCGGACGGGCGACAGCCGGATCGATCTTCGCCGGCAGCGCGATCAGCCCGACGACAAGTACGACGACGGCGGAGCGCCCGAGGCGCAAAGACAACAGCGACACCTAATTTTGCTCCTTGCCGTGAGGGCGACGTGATCCCGCGGTTAGCCGCGGCGCTCCGCGCCTTTTCGCCCACCGTAAGCTTACGGGAGAAGCCGGCAGCAGGCCAGATCATCCTGGCGCGGCCCCGGCCCCGACTCGAGCGGCAAGGTCGCTGCGTCTAGCGGCGCAGCAGCCACACCAGCATCACCCCGATACAGGCCGCGGCCAGGCCGGCACCGCGCAGGGTCTGCGCCGGCACCGTCGCCGCCCGCACCGCAACCCGCCGCATCCGTTCGGGCAGCAGCGCGTAAAGGATGCCCTCGATCACCAGGACTAGGGCAAGCGCGGTCGCGAGGTCGCGCATCAACGCCCGGATGGCGTCGGGACCGTGGCGGGCGGGACGGCGATTGGCTGGCGTCCCGGCGGGGTCGCCGCAGCCGCGGGCGCGGCCGGCCCTTCGGTGGCGGCGGCGCCTTTCCAGCCGCTGAAATAGCGGAAGAAATCGCCTTGCGGCGACAGCACGAAGGTCGTGTTGCTGCCAGCGAGTGCGTGGCGATAGGCTTCGAGCGAGCGGTAGAAGGCATAGAACCCGGGGTCCTGCCCGTAGGCCTTGGCATAAATCGCGGTCGCGGTCGCGTCGCCGTCACCGCGCAGCTTTTGCGCGTCGCGCTGCGCATCGGCCAGGATCACGGTAACCTCGCGGTCGGCATTAGCGCGTACGGTCTGCGCCGCCTGGGCGCCCTCGCCGCGATAGAGCGCGGCCTGTTGCTGGCGCTCCGAGTTCATCCGAGCGTAGATCGCCTCGCTGTTCTGCGGCGGCAGGTCGACCCGGCGGATGCGGGTATCGACGACCTCAATCCCGAACGGCTTGGCGGCGGTCCTCACGTCATCACGGATGCGATGCATGATCGTCGCACGCTCGGCCGACAGCAAGGCCGACAGAGGCGCCTTGCCGATGACCTGCCGGCTGCTGCTACTGACCAGCACGGCGAGACGCTCGCGCACCGCGTCTTCACTGCCGACCGTTTGATAGAACAGCAGCGGGTTGGTGATCAGGTAGCGCGTATAGGTATCGACGATCGCGCGCTTCTGGTCCGCGGCGATGACCTCTTCGGGGGACGGCTCGACATCGAGCAGGCGCTTGTCGAAATAGACGACGTTCTGCACGAACGGCAGTTTGAATTCGAGGCCGGGCTGGTTGATGACCCGCACCGGCCTGCCGAACTGCAGCAGCAGCGCCTGCTCGGTCTGGGTCACGATAAACATCGAACTCAGGGCGAGGATCCCCGCGACGATCAGCGCAACGCCAACGACGGCAAGAAGTTTCCGGCTCATCGTGAGGGTCCCACCGTGGGCGGATGGGCGGGCGGCGCGGCGGATGCGGCCCCAGCCCCCCCCGGATTCACCAGCCCCGGAAGGGGCAGATACGGCACGACAGGATTCTTCCCTGCCGCCCCTTCATCAATGATGACTTTGTTGCTGTCTTTAAGGATCTGCTCCATCGTGACGATGAAGAGGCGCTCGCGCGTCACGTCCTGCGCCACCTTGAATGCCTTGTAGACCGAGTCGAAGCGCGCCGCATCGCCGGTCGCCTGGGCGACAACCTGGCTGCGATACGCCTCGGCCCCCTGGATAATCTTGGTTGCCTCGCCGCGCGCCTTTGGCACGACGCCGTTGCGGTAGGATTCGCCCTCGTTCTTCAGCCGTGCCTGGTCGGCGAGCGCCGCCTGGACATCGCGGAAGGCGGCGATGACCGGATCGGGCGGATCGACACGCTGCAACGTCACCTGGGTAACCGTAACGCCGGCGCCGTAGGCATCCAGAAGCTCCTGCAGAAGCGTCTTGGTGTCGCTTTCGATCTGCTGGCGCCCCGCGGACAGCTCCATCGCCAATGGATGCTCGCCGATCACCTCACGCAACGCGCTCTCGGAGGCGGATTTAACCGTCTTCTCTGGCGCCCGGATGTTGAACAGATAGGCTTTGGCGTCCTTGATCACCCAGAAGACGGTACAGTTGACATCGACGATATTCTCGTCGCCGGTCAGCATCAGCGATTCCGCAGGCACCTGGTCGCTCCCGGCCGGCCTGCCCCTCGCTGTCTCGGGGCTGATATAGCCGATTTCGGTGCGGTTGACCCGTGTCACCTTGGGGGTTTCCACCGTCTCGATCGGCGCCGGCAGATGATAGTTCAGGCCGGGCAGCGTGGTGCGGTTATACGCCCCGAAGCGCAGCACGACGCCGACCTCGTCGGGCAGGACGCGGTAGAACCCGCTGGCCAGCCACAGCACGATGACCGCGATGATCGCGATCGTGATGCCGGCCCCGGCGCGGAACCCGCCGGGAAACAGGCCGCGGGTGCGATCCTGCAGGCGGCGCAGAAACTCTTCGAGGTTGGGCGGCTGCGGCCCCACCCCTCGCGGTCCCGGCCCGCCGTCGCCGTTGCCGCGCCCGCCGCCGCCCCATGGGCCTCGGCCGCCGCCGCGAGGTCCAGTGCCCCAGGGGCCGCCGCCCTCACTCATCCAGATCATCAATTCGCCCGCCCTTCCGAGGGTTCTGCGGCAGAACGCCGGCGATAGAGGGCGTGCCTGCCCCGCTTGTCAAGCGGTTGTCAACCCGCGATGCCGGGCCTAAATCCGATCATTCGACAGTGGCGGGGCGGAGCAGCATATGGCAGAGGTTACAGAGAAGGATGTTCTCGCCGCGCTCGCGCGGGTGAACGACCCGGAAAAAAACGCCGACCTGGTGTCGCTCGGCATGATCTCGGGCGTCGTGATTCGCGACGGCAATGTCGGGTTTGCGATCGAGGTCGAAGCCGAGCGCGGGCCGCGCCTCGAACCGCTGCGCAAGGCGGCCGAGGCGGCGGTCGAGGCCCTGGCTGGCGTGGTTTCGGTGACCGCAGTACTGACCGCCGAGGCGCGCCCGCACGGCGCTGCTGCACCGGCGCCGCGCCCCCAGGCCGCGCCGGCAGGCCCGGCGCGCGGCGGGCTGGTGCCGGGCTGCAAGGCCATCGTCGCGGTCGCCTCGGGCAAGGGCGGGGTCGGCAAATCCACCGTCGCGGCCAACCTCGCCCTGGCGCTCGCCGCCAACGGGCTGCAGGTCGGGGTGCTCGATGCCGACATTTACGGGCCCTCGATGCCGCGCATGCTGGGGATTTCCGGCCGGCCGAGCTCGGCCGACGGCAAGATCCTGCAGCCGATGCGGAATTACGGTCTCAAGGTCATGTCGATCGGGTTCCTCGTGCCCGAGGACACGGCGATGATCTGGCGCGGCCCGATGGTGATGAGCGCGCTGCAGCAGATGCTGCGCGATGTCGATTGGGGCGAACTCGACGTGATGATCATCGATATGCCGCCGGGCACCGGCGACGCACAGCTGACGATCGCCCAGCAAGTGGCCCTCGCCGGCGCCGTCATCGTCTCGACCCCGCAGGACATCGCGCTTATCGACGCGCGGCGCGGCCTCAGTATGTTCAACAAGGTCAACGTGCCGGTCCTCGGGATTATCGAGAACATGAGCTATTTCCTGTGCCCGCATTGCGGCGAGCGTAGCGAGATCTTCGCCCACGGCGGCGCGCGCCGCGAGGCCGAGCGGCTCGGCAGCGAGTTTCTCGGCGAGGTGCCGCTCGACCTGTCGATTCGCGAAACTTCCGACGATGGGAGGCCGATCACCGTGTCGCAGCCCGACAGCCCGTACGCGCTGCTGTTCCGCCAGATCGCCGCGCGGCTGTGGGACAAGCTGAGCGGCGCCGAAACGCCGGTGCGCACGCCGCCGCGCATCGTCGTCGAATAGCCGACCTAGTCTAACCGGCTGGCTCAAAATCGGCCGCGCGACCGGGCGCTCACCCGTCTTGCTCCAGCGTCCCCATCAATTCGCGCCATTCGCGCGCCGAGAGGCCGCTCGATGCCTGATCGATCGCCTCACCGGCGAGCATCCGGCGGATCACGGCGAGCCCGGTCGCCGAGATCGACGCGGCGTTCATGCGGTATTCGAGAAACGCGGCGTGGGTCAGCGGCACCCAGCGCCGCAGCGTCTCAAGCATTACATCGGCATAGGCGCGGATTTCGTACTGGGCATGAGCGTCAGCTCGCAAGCTCAAGAAATGCATCAAATTATGCAGATTAGTCTTCCAGTACCACTGGGTATAGAAATTGAGCGACAGGTTCATTCGGGCTAACTCACGAGCTAACCCTGGCCAGGCCGGGTCGCGCGGTGCGCCGGCCTCGTCTTCGTTGAGCATTTCGACGTAGCCGGCATAGGCTCGCTCGGCATCCTCGCGCAACAGGTCGAGGATTCGCGTCGCCGCCTTGCCTTCGAGCACCGCACCCCGCCCCTGGCGGTTGGTCGCGGCCTGCGCCGCCAAATGCTCTGGCGCCGGTATATAAAACTCGTTGTCGAGGATCGAATAGCGTGCCGAGTATTCGTTGATGTTGGCGGTGCGGTGCCTGATCCACTGCCGCGCGACAAAGATCGGCAGTTTGACGTGATACTTTATTTCGCACATCTCGAACGGCGTCGTGTGGCGGTGCCGCATCAGATAGTTGATGAGACCGCTGTCTTCGCTGACCCGCTTTGTGCCGCGACCGTAGGAGACGCGCGCCGCCTGCACCACCGCGCCGTCGTCGCCCATGTAGTCGACGACCCGGACGAACCCGTGGTCGAGCACCGGCATCGCCTCGTAGAGGATGTCTTCGAGCGCCGGCACGGTGACCCGCCGCGTCGGCCGGGTGGCCGCGCGCTCCGCCGCGATCTCGCCGCGTTGCTCGTCGGTCAGCGGCATCTCTCCTCCTCAACCCAGCGTGCGTCGAGGGGCGCGCGCTGGCCTCCTCGGAATGACGAAGAACCGTGGCGCGCCATACCCACCTCGTCCCTAAGGGGGCCACGAAGCGGCCGTCGCGAAGGACGCCCCACGATTGCGCCTCGGCGCTTTCCATCCTATATCTTCTCTGTCGGGCAACCGACTATGGCGATACACGGCTTATGAAATAAGCGTTGCGGACCCGGGGGCGGTACCCGGCGCCTCCACCAATTCCCGCCGGCACGCGAATCGCGGCCGGCGGCTTACGGGGGCGAAACAGGCTCGACGCGCGTGGTAAAGGTAAGTTCGTCGCCCGGCATGATACCGCCGTTATCGGGTCATTACTTAGCTGCGAACGATAACTTCGCACCTGAGGCACTCGCGGCCTAACCCTTAACGGGGTAAAAGCCTAGAGCAACTCGCGGTTCGGGGGGCACCGGGCAACAGAAGCCCCCCACTCAGCTTCCGGCATGGCAGATTCCGGCACGGCGGCGCGGCGCAGGATAGGGCGATGGCGCAGGACCTCCAGTACGACAAGATGATCGAGCGGGCGCTGCGCGGCGTGGTGCGCGACGCGCTGGCACAGGCGGCGCGCGACGGACTACCGGGCGACCATCACTTCTATGTGAGTTTCGCGACCCGCGAGCCGGGGGTGCAGATTCCCACCTCGCTGCTCGCGCGCTTTCCCGAACAGATGTCGATCGTGCTCCAGCACCAGTTCTGGGATCTCGAGGTCGGGCCCGAGGCGTTTTCAGTGAGGCTGAGCTTTCAGCACCGGCCGGAGC
>Ga0307374_10003776_pt1 | contig 25670 bp, 23 predicted proteins | sample OX3MG_FD_202532 | JGI IMG/M metagenome (GOLD analysis project Ga0307374, IMG submission 202532) | Soil microbial communities from Risofladan, Vaasa, Finland - OX-3 | ecosystem: Environmental > Terrestrial > Soil > Coastal area > Acid sulfate soil | place: Finland: Risofladan, Vaasa | collected...
TTCATTGGGCGGCGCGGGCCATCACAACGTCGAGACGCTCGATGAGGCGCCGGTGCCGATCCGCCTCGGCGATCCAGCCCCGCCGCTCGGCGTCGGCGGCGAGCGCTTCAGCGTCGACCCGCTGGGCGTGAAGGACAGCGAGGTGGCTGCCATCGGTGCGAAAGTTCGGGCAGTGCTCGCAGATGTTGGCGTAGGCACAGGGGCCCTGAGCCTCGGCGCGCAGGCAGTAGCCGCCGGAAAGTCGAGCCTTGATCGCCGGCGCGTCCCGCCAGTTCGCGTGCAGCTCGACTGGCGTGGCGACAGCAAGCACGGGGCCCATGTGCTCCTTCGCGAGATTGAGCGCACGCTGGTATTCGGCGCGGACGGTCTCATCGAAGAGCCGACCGTAGCGGAGGCTCATCTCCGCCGAAACGTGACCGAGAAGCGCCATCAGGCTCTGGAGCGAGACGCCGGCGTTCACGAGAGCCGTCGCGTACGTGTGTCGGAGCTGGTGCGGTGTCGCGTGATCGAGGCCCGCGGCGCGTGCGACTCGTGCGAGCTCGTCGCGCAGCGCGTTCGGCGAGACCCGCCGGCCGTGGTGGGTGAGCAGGAACTCGGTCGGGCGTCCGCTGCGGGGGTGTGGGAGCGGCCGTCCGGGCGACCGATGGGCGACGATGCGGTCGATGAGCGACACGGTTTCCTCGTCGAGGGGGACCATGCGCTCGGAGTCGAGCTTGCCGAGCGGCACCTTCAGCCAGGCGCCCTGGCTGGGGACCTCATGGACGCAGTCGAGCTCGAGGTCGCAAAGCTCACCGATGCGCAGCCCACAGGCACGCTGCAGCAGCAGAGCGTCGGCATAGAGGCGGTTTTCGGAGCCTTCGAGCGAGTGGACGAGGAGCCGGTCGGCATCGGGCGGGAGATAGCGCGGGAGCGGACGAGGGAGCTTTGGGATGTCGGAAGCGAAGAGCAACCGGCGCTCGGGAGCCTCCGGCCAGCCCCACTCGCTGATGCGGTTCAAGAAGACGCTGATGGCGAGCACCCGGGCCCGGCGCTCGGAGGCGGAGATCGGTCCGCCACCGCGACTCGAGCGGGCGTCGGCCACAGCGACGAGGTAGCTCTCGATGTGGGTCGTGCGGTCGAGCTCGCGAAGCGACCCGATGCCGGAGTCGACCTCCGCGAGGTGCCGCGCGAAGTAGGAGAGATGGGTCGCCATCGCCGTGATCGTCCCCGGCCGATGCGTCCCACTCAGCAGCTCGAGGTAGGAGACGAAGCTCGCACGTAGAGCATCAGGGGCGCCGGCCATGCGGCGCTCGAAGCTGTGGCGGGTCGCCCCCGTCGGGCTCGGCGGCGGCGACGGCAGGATCTCGAGGTGGTAGAGAACCTGACGAGCGGTGTAGAAGGCCTTGGCGTAGTGCCGCCAACCCACTCCGCTCGCCCGCTCGCGGGCTTCACATGCGCCGGCGAGCTCGGCAAGATCGGCCTCGGTGATCGCGTCGAGCGACTTGCCGCTCTCGATGAGGATGCGGACGATGACCTGCGAGCCGACGCCGAGCGCGTTCCGGCGCGAGAACCCGAGCTCGCCCGCCGCGGCGAGAAAGCGGTCGAGGTCGCCACGGAGCGGACTGCGGTCGAGCTCGCGCCAGATCGAGGGCATCTTGCGGGCGAGGAGGAAGTCGTAGCCCGGCCGCAGGTGGCGATGGAGCATCAGGAACATCACGAAGGGCCAGATGTGCACGTCGGCCCGCAACCGTGCCGACAGTGGGCGTGCCGACCACGACTGGAGATCGGGATAGCGAACGAGGAAGCGCCGCGCCGCCTGTGCTGACAGGCGCGTCTCGCGCCCGGAGATCTCGAGGTCGGCGAGGAAGGACTCGTAGATCGCCTTGCTATGCGCGGGAACGCTGCCGGGCGCGCGCGGCATCGAACTCCCTTCGTAGGTGTGCAGGAGCGAGGTGGATGTAGGCAGCGGTCGAGTCGACATGGTCGTGGCCAAGCAGAGCTTGCATCACCGCGAGATCGACACCCGCCTCGGCAAGCGCCGTCCCAAAGCTGTGCCGCAACGCATGAGGATGTCCGGCAACGACTCCGGAGCGACGGCGGTGGTAGCGGAAGACGGCGCGCAGGCCTTCGGGGGTGAGTGGCTTGCCACGGTTTGGCCCTTTGGCAACAACGAACAGCCGCGTCGAGTCCGTCGCCGGTCGCTCGGCGAGCAAGTACGTCTGGATGACACCAGCGACCTCGACGTCGATAGGGACGCGTCGCTCCTTGTTGCCTTTGCCGAGGACCTGCACCCACCGCCCACCGATGTCCACATCGCGCACCGACAGCCCGAGCACTTCGGAGGATCGCAGTCCGGAGTAGAGCATCAGTCCTGCGATCGCTCGATCCCGCCAGCTCTTCAAGCTCCCGATCAGTGCGACGGCCTCCGACCGGTCGAGGGCGCGCGGCAAGCGCCGGGGCTCCCGGACACGCAGCGCCGAGCGCGTCCTCGGTCGAGCGAGGTGACCGAGCAGCCCACTTCGCGCGCGGCGCGCCGTCCGGTTCTCCTCTCGCCCCTTCGGCACCGGACTCGTGAAGGCCGGATCGCGCAGCGAAGCGAACCCATACATCCCGGAGATTGCGGCGAGACGTCGATTGATCGTCGAGGGTGCGTAGCCGGCGTTGCGGCCGTCGTCGATCGAGAACACGTTCTCACCGCCGCGGCGAGGAACCTGGCGGCAGGCGGCAAGATAGCGAAGGAGCACCTCCGCGCTCACTTGCTCGATGGCAACATCGTCCTTCTCGAGGAAGCGCACGAAATCCAGCAAGTCGAACGCGTAAGACCGCACCGTCCGGGGCGAGTAGTTCCGATCCACCAGAGAGGCGAGGAAGTCATTGGCGAGCTCAAGCCGCGTCGACTCGCCACCAACGAGGTGCCATCCCTCCCCGTTCGCCTCGGCGCGCAGTTGGTCTCGGCTCACGAGCAACATCTGTATCCGTCATGGCCACTTCTGGTCAACGACTGACCGCGATATCCCCACAATCCACAGAATCCACAGCCACTACTACGAGAAGCAATTAGCCGGATAACGGTGGCTTGTAGGCCCTCGTCGGGATGACGGCGACGCCGTAGTGGGCGGCCATCTCCTGATAGGTGGCGTTCACGTCGGGCTCGTAGCGGTGGGGCCGGGTGACGCCCGAGCGGAGGTTGTCGCAGACCACGATCTCGTGGCAGCCCCCCATCGCCTCGAAGGCGTGCACATGGGCGGCGACCCAGTGCATCAGCTCCTGGGAGGGAAGCGCCTCCGCGTAGAGGTAGCTCGACGCACCGGCCACCGCGACGAACAGCTCGGCGTGGAGGACGACCTCGCCGGAGCGGCGGTCATGGATCGGGATCCTCATGCCGGGGAAGTCGACGAAGAGCTTCTCCCCGGCGCGGTGCTGCTGACGCATGACGACGTCCACCTGGCCGCGGAAGGCCTTGTAGAGCTTGGCGAACTGGCTGTAGCCATAGCCGTCGGGATGCGCCTCGCGGTATTCGAGCCACAACAGCTCGAGGGTCACCCCCTTGCGCCTGAGCTCCCGGTGCACGTAGGCGAAGTCCGGCATCGGCCGGGCAACGTTGGAGGGCGCCGGCGGCGGGAAGAGGAGCTGCTCGAGGTCGTGGTCGGAGAGGCCTTCGGGCAACGGCCAGGACAGCCCGGCCGCGATGGCGCGCCGGACGTGGTCGCCGACGGTGGTGAACGGGAGCTCGAGGGACAGCCCGACCTGGCGAAGGGAGAGCCCCTCGCCGAGGGCGAGACGGATGACGTCGCGGATCTTGCGCATGGGGACGCGGGGTCTTGGCACGTTCGCTCCTCGGGCACGACATTCCGAGGAGCGTTGCGAGCAGGGCCTACATCACGCCAGTGGCTGCGACAGCCCCTTCACGAGGTGTACGAAAACGCCGAAACAGGTGTACGGAATCGACCGAAACGGGTGTACGGATTCGTCCGGAATCCGCACTACGGCGTCGCACTCGGCGACAGCGTGGTCGCGAGCGTCGAGCGGAAGAGCCTCGCGGACCTGCCCGGCTCGCTCGTCGACGGCTCCCTCACCTACGTGCTCGCCGAGCTCGCCGGCCTTCCCCGGGCAGCGGTCGTCGTCGAGAACCACTACGCGGCCATCTTCAAGCTCGAGCATGTCACCCCGGGCTTCGTCGCCGAGCTGCTCGCGGCTGTCCTGGTCCGCTATCCCTCCGTGCCCATCGTCTTCACCGAGACGCGCCCCTTGGCAGAGGAGTGGACCTTCCGCTTCCTCGGTGCCGCACTCGCGTTCGCGAAGAGCGACCAGGACGACGAGCACCCTGAACGACCGGACGGAGGCTTCCAGTCCGGACGAACTGCCGGCGCATCGCTGCTCCGATGACGGAGATCCTGCCCAGTTCGACGTGCACCGTCCTTCAGTAATCGTGAACTTTCGGCCTTCCGGGGCTGGCGCGACATGAAAGGAGCGCTGCGGCTCCGGCCGGTGTTCCATCACCGCGAGGACCGGATCCGTTCCCACATCCAGCTCTGCTGGCTCGGGCTGCTGCTCATCCGCGTCGTCGAGAACGGTGCCGGCGACACCTGGCGCAATGTCCGTCACGAGCTCGATCGGATGCACCTCGTCACGCTCGAGACCGCGCAGGGACGCGTCGTCCAGCGCTCGGTGACGACGCCGGGCCAGACCCAGATACTGAAGCGCCTCGGGATCGCCGAGCCGGCGCGCTTCCTCGACTTCGAGCTTCCCGAAGCTCTCGCGTAGTCCCAGCTCACCGGGACGCGTAGTAACACGACCCTGCAGCCCTGTCCTGCCCGTTCTCCCAGCTCAGCAGCTACTTGTGGCCCCCTCGTGTGCCTGCCATCTCAGTAAGTCCGGCCTTCCCCCGAGGAGATTTCCTTTGGGAAGTCCTCCTTGGCCCGGGGAGAAGCCGATTGACATGATCGTTGTCGGCGGCTAACTTGAGACAAACGATTGAGCAAGGGCTCCTGACGCACGTCGTCGGTGCCTCTAGGCATAGCAACGCTCCTACGCGCCCAACGGCATTGAATTCGGGAAGTTACGTGATAACGAGGGGGGGAAACGGCCTCCGATGCGCCCGCGGTCGAAGTCCGGCAGTTGTCGAAGTCCGTGGCCACGTGGGCACGCTGATGCGATCGACGCCAAGATCTTCTACGGAGAGATCGTCGTGTTGGTTGGCGACAACTGGGCTGAGTCGACGGTCGCCGGCTGCATCAGCGAGATCATTCCCAGTGGCAGAGAAGCGCTGCTCGCTGCACGTTCTTCTGACATGCCAGACGCAGAGTCGGCTCAACCCTGGACAATCGAGCCCGCATATCAGGGATGTGGTTCTTTGCGGACTAGCTGGAGCGCGCTCTGAACGTGTTCTTCGCCCGCGACGTAATCAGGCGGGGCCTCTTGGGCCGCTTCGGAATACCTGTACCCGAACACCATGCCGGTCGGGGCGGAACTTCGCTCGCCTATTTTTGGTGGAAGTTCGTCATGTCAGGGAATCGATACTTTGCGTCACTGTGGCATGTCGGCCTCGAACTGGTTCTCCTAGAACCCATGAGCCGATCTTGAACGAGGCCGTGCATCAGAGGGAGCTCAGGATCTCGCAATCGAGGTCCAGGGATCGATTGCGCGCCGCGTCTCGATTCCCTGCCCGACCAAGCTCGAATGGGCGGATCGCACTTCTTACCCCCTATTTTCCGTTATTCGACGGTACCTTTCCGGACGATTATCGAACTCGCCAGGAACAGAACGCACAGCAGCTCGCTGACCTCCTTACGGGTTGGGGGTTCGAGGTTCATCACCTTGGACTGACCGACAGCGAATCGCTCGCAGTCGAGCACGGAAAGCGGCTCGCGTCGGTCGATCCACACGTTGTACTTGTAGCACCAGTAATGGCAGCACCGGCCACCTACTCGGTTCCGGCGGTCACGCTAATTGATCGACCATCGGTAGTCTGCCAGGTGGTCCGAAGAGCAAGGATCGGTGCGGATTACGACGAGATCGACGCAACCGAGGATTCGACACTCCTTGGTTGCATCATGGCCTGCTCTGGACTGCGCAGAGCGAACCGCCAGTTCGCACACGTGATGCTCACCGATCTGGCATCCCAACACCATCTAGCCAGGGTGCTGTACGGCGCGATCGCTTCTAGAAGCCTTGTCGGGAAGAGGATCGGTTTGTTAGGTGCAACACTCGAAGGCTACGTCGATGTCGAGCTCTCTGCCGCAGAGCTAGATCAGATCGGCCTGGTTGGGGTGGAGGTCCCGGGACATGCCCTGATGGCCGGATTTGAGTCAGTCGATGAGACTGACGTCGCAGATGCCCGCGTGGCGCTCGCCGCTAGCGGACTTTCGATAGCACTGGACGACGGCTCAGTTCAGCGAGACCTAAAGCTCGCAGTCGCGCTCGAAAGGATCGTTGCAAGCTACGAACTCGATGCTCTCTCGTTCAATTGCCATGGTGATCTGTTCCGACGCAGCCCAATTGTCGGGATTCCAGGTTGCCTGGCCGGGTCCGTGATTGCGTCCTCGGAGTGCCCGGTGACATGTACTGGAGACGTGTCCACCATTGTCGCATTGCTCGTTGCTCAGCAGTTCACCCCTAAAGTTCAGTACTGCGAGCCGTACACGTTCGAATACGCGAGTGGCCGAGTGATCCTCGGTTCATGCGGTATAGGCAACCTCGCCACCGCCTCCAGCTCGACAAATCCAAGCGTATGTGTAAATTACGCCTATCCGGGATCCAAATCGCCGGGATGCTGCGTGAGGTTCGGTTTGGAAGCGGGCGCGGCTACCCTCCTCGCCTATGTTCCACGCGAAGTGGGAGGCGACGAAATAGGTCTACTCTTGTCGATGAGCGGAAGTTTGAGTGACGACTTTCACCAAGACATGCACGGACCGAACGCGGTGCTCCAACTGTCGGGCGACGATCCCACGTCGTCGCTGAGCGACTGGGCTATCGAGGGCCCAGCACACCACCTTGCGCTCGCCGGCGCCGATATCTCTGTGGAGATTGCCACGTTGAGCGCCTTCAGCAGGATCCGGCATCGACATGTCGGATAGCCAAGACGGAGCGCGTGTGATTAATCTCGGTTCGGCCCACCGAGGCAATTGGTACCCGCGAAGAAGCACCGCATCTAGGGTGAGTTGCTTGGGCCGAAAGGTCCGGAACCCAACCCGCATGGCGCGCGCCGCCGGAGAGTTCGGCGCGTGCTCGCCAGGACTCGCAAGGGTTGACGAGGTGATCGCCACCGTCGCTCGAGGACAGATTGACTCGGCGCAGAATAGCGAGGTGACGCGATCACAATCGCCACGAGTGGCAATGTTGGCGCTTGACGCTGAGAGGGGTGGAGCAAATCGCTGAGACGATTGTCACTGTCCGAGGGGAGATTCCGGCCGAACAGCTCGGATTCTGTCTACCCCATGAGCACGCGTTCATCGACCTAGTACGCGTCCTACCGACACAATTGCTCGCGTATGACTTCCAACTCATCGATCACCATCTGGTCCATGAAGAGGTCGCGGAGTACGTGCGTGCTGTCGAAGCCTCGCCTTTCGCTGGTTCGGCTCGGCCGGGGCTGGTCGAGCTCACCAATGGGTCTCGCATGGGTCGTGATCCACAGGCGTTGAAGCACCTGGCTGAGGAATTGGATTTACACGTCGTAATGTCGTGTGGTTGGTACCGTGAGCCGTGGTTCGAGCCGGATCTCGATCATCGATCGACGAACGACCTGGCGAGGCACCTCGTCGATGAGATTGAAGACGGCGTCGCCGGGACCGGCGTCCGACCGGGCATCATCGGCGAGCTCGGAACCGACCGTGACTTCGTATCGCCGCTCGAGGAGCGAGTGCTCCGAGCGGGAGCTCGAGCACACCAGGCAACTGGTCTGACGATCACACTTCACGCGCGAGGTAGCCGAGTCGCTCTCGAGCAGATTGCGGTGCTGGCCGAAGAAGGGGTAGAGCCGCACTACATCATCGTCGGCCACGCGGATTCGATCCATGATCCGGAGTACCACCATCAGCTTGCACGACTCGGGGTATGGGTGGAGTTTGATACCCTGCGCGGCAAAGTGCCCTACGCAGCAGAAAGAGGAGTTCGTTACATTCTCGAGGCGTGGCGCCGAGGATACGCATCTCAACTCCTGCTCTCCGGCGATGTCTGCGCCCTGTCGCATCTGCACGCGTACGGGGGAACTGGGTACGACTATCTGCCGTCATCTCTCGCTGGTCGTCTAGGCGATGCTGGATTGTCCTTCGACGAACTTCGACAGGTATTTGTCGATAATCCGCGTCGTGCACTGACCGGTTCGAAACAGTGAGCTATCGCGAAGTTACTCTGCTGAGCGAAAATGCAAGGTAAACAGAAAGATATGCTAGCTCGCACGCCGCGGATAACCAAAGTTCGCGCGGCATCCATAAACCATCGGCTTGCGAGCCCGATTCATTACGGGAATTGGGTCATGACCCACCGCGAGTTTGTGCTCGTGCGCCTTGACGCGGAAAGCGGGGATGCTGGGTTTGCCTACTGTCTCAGTCGAGAAGGACCCGTCGCGGAGATCATCCGCAAGACGATTGCGCCGGTTTACGTGGGGAGCAACATCGACGCTCCTGAAGAGATCTTTTACCGCGCGCTATGGAGCAACCACGCCACTCACGCCGCCGGAGTTGGCATGCGCGCCCTGTCGGTTGTTGATATCGCCGCATGGGATCTGAGCGCCAAGGTGGCCGGTGAGTCGATCAGTCATCATCTTGGCGGAATCAATCGACCCCCGTTGCCCGCCACAGCGATCGTCGGCTACCCACCTGACATCGACGGACAAGCCACGGCCCGCCAGGTCGAGGAGCTCTGGGACCGTGGATGGCGCCGCTTCAAAGTCCCGATTGCTCCGACCATCGACCTCTCGATCGAACGACTCGAGGCTGTTCGCTCGGTTGCCCCGGATGCCTGGGTGGGCTTCGACCTCAACATGGTATTGCGATCAGCCGCTGAGGTCCTTGCCCTTGAGCGGCGCGTTCGGCACCTTCGACTCGGGTGGATTGAAGATGTCGTTCCTCCGGGTGACGCCTCGATGGTTGCTGCCATTCGGGCGGGTTCGGATACACCCATAGCGATAGGTGATGATCAGGGCGGTTCGTACTATCCCGAAGCATTGCTCCAAGCGGGCTCGGTGGATGTACTGCGTATAGATGCGACCACGAACGGTGGAGTGACTCGACTACGCCAAATCATCCGCGACGCTAGTGAGCACGGCGTCCGAGTAGCGCCTCATATGTTCCCGCACATCCATTCGCGTCTCATGGCGGCCTTCGGGGTCGAGGCACCGATCGAGTGGGGGATACCTGGAACCGGGGTGCACCCGATGGACGACGCGCTCGAACAGCCAGTCGTGAGAGACGGCCTGATGCAGCCGCTGGCGGATGCCCCCGGCTTCGGCGATCTCGTAAGGCGAAGCTGGATTGACGAACAGTTCGTGAACGATCCGGACGGAGCTCTGGACGAACTCTAAACACGGTATCCGACCTCGCCAATCATCGATAAGGAGGAACATGGCACGTATCACCCGTGCGCACCACACTGGCCTTCAAGTCGCGTCACTTGACCGCTCGCTGGCCTTCTATCAGAAGGTTTTGGGTTTGGAGCTGGTGTTTCGATGGAATCCCAAAGCCACATACATCGGGGAGCTGGTCGGCTATCCCGACGTCGATCTGCACGCGGCAATCTTGAGGATGCCTAAATCTGACACATTCCTGGAGTTGCTCGAATACCGCAATGTCGAACGCGTGCCGATCGACACACGGACAGCGAATCCCGGCACTGCGCATATCGCGTTCTTCGTCGACGATCTCGACGAGCTGTTTGAGGAATTAATCCAACGTGGGATCGGTACCGTCTCGAAACCGGTGACGCCCACGATCGGGCCGAACAGAGGTGGACGAGCTGTCTACATGTATGATCCGGACGGGATCCGCGTCGAGTTCATCCAGAGCAGCGTTGGCTTTGGCGAATATGTATCGGTTGCGGATGCGTGCTGTTAAGGGAGTCTCAAGACGCGAATGGAGCCGGTTGGCGTGAATGACGTTATCGAGTCGGTGGGTGTGGCGACGATCCGAGCCCAGCTGCCTGAGCCGATCGTCTTCGGCGATTGGATCATGAGGGATCGCGAATTCGCGCTGATCAGATTGCGATCGACGTCGGGGCTTGACGGTTGGGCATTCACGCTAACTCGCGATGGTGCGGTGGCTGAGCAGATCCGCAAGAGCCTTCGGGAGACGTATCTGGGGTCTGTGGTCGGCGAGCAGCAACAAGTCTTCACGCGAGCGTGGCGGCAGGGCCTGGCGAGTCACTCGTCAGGAGTCGGCCTGCGGGCGCTGTCACTGCTCGATCTGGCTGCCTGGGATCTCGCCGCGAAGCGCGAGGGGTGCTCGATAGCGGGTCTCCTCGGAGGGAGGAACCGGGACATGCCGGCGACCGCGATTGTTGGTTACCCGCCGGGGTCGAACGGGCCGGAAGAGATCGCTCGGCAGGTCGACGAGCTGTGTCAGCAAGGCTGGCGTCGCTTCAAGCTCGCTGTGTCAGCGGATCGTGAGACGACGAAGAAGCGGCTACGCGCGGTGCGCGAAGTGGCACCGAACGCGTGGCTCGGCCTGGACGGCGCCTGGACCTTCGATTGCGTCGACGATGCTGTCCGATTCGCTGCCGATATCGAGGATGTCGGCCTTGGCTGGTTCGAGGACATGTTCCCACCGGGCGACGCGGGGGCAGTTCGTGAGCTGCGTCAACAGATTCGAATCCCAGTGGCGATGGGAGATGAGCAGGGCGGCTCCTACTATCCCGAGGCGCTCCTCGCCGCTGGAGCAGTCGATGTCGTGCGAATCGACCTTACGTGCATGGGCGGCATCACTAGGGCGAGACAGCTGATAGAGGAGTGTGAGCGTGTTGGCGTAGTGTGCTCGCCGCACATGAACGCGCACGTGCACAGCCAGGTATTTGCTGCACTCGGCCTCGTCGACGTGCCCATCGAGTGGGGCGTGCAGTGGACAGGTGTCGACCCCTATGCTGACAGCTTGGTCCAACCGGAGATAGCCGATGGCGGGATGATGCGCGCCTTGCCCGAGCAGCCTGGGTTCGGCGCCCTCGTGAATCGCGAGTGGATCGCATCGCAGCGATTCGACGATCCGGATCACATCCTGGACGCCTGATGCCGACCGTCGCCTGCTCCGATCTCGAACCTCTCGCGACTGGCCTCGACCACGTCGAAGGGATTGCGTTGGCGCCGGACGGCTACCTCTATGCAGGTGGCGAAGCTGGTCAGCTCTATCGAATCTCCATTGACGGCACTGTCATGGAGATTGCGTCGCTTGGAGGAATCTGTTTGGGCATCGCCGCCGACGCTGCGAGTCGGATCTACGTCTGTGATCAGACGCACTCGGTGGTCTGGCGTTGGGATCCTATGACGGGCCAGACAGAGGTCTTTTCGAATGGCGATGGAAGCCGGGCGCTTCGTACTCCGAACTGGGGGGCATTCGATCGATTGGGGAACTACTACTTAACTGATTCAGGCGACTGGAAGCAACGCAACGGCTGCATCTGGAGAGTCGAGCCGGGAGGTGGCACGCGACTCTGGAACGACACCTGTGTCGACTTCCCAAACGGCTGTGCCTTGTCCATCGACGGCAGTCGTCTGTATGTAGTGGAAAGCACGCCCGGCCGGATCGTGGCGATTCCAATTCGCCGAGATGGATCCGCAGGGTCCCGATCCTTAGTAGCCGACCTTCCTGGATCAGTGCCTGACGGCATCGCAGTAGCGGCAGATGGCTCGCTGCTGATCACCTGCTACCGTCCTGACCGGATCTACCACTGGAGCTCCACGTCCGGTATCACCGTTTTCGCGGAGGATCCTGACGGTGCGATTCTCGCGTGTCCGACGAACCTCACGTTCGCCGGAGCGTCGCTCGAGTATTGGATCGTCGCAAACCTGGGCGCTCGACACCTGACTAAGGGTTCTGGACTGGTAGGCGCAGCCCTCAGCTTCCCAAGTCGCGAGTTATTGCGCTCCTGAGGGTCAGGTTCGGTACGAGGCGCTGCCACGGGTTTCGTCGTCATGCTGCGCGAGATGGCTGCAGTCGTCGAGCGGAAGTTGATGATTCCATCGGTCGCCTTCTCCCTGGTGCATCCGAGGATGGGGCCGGCGAATAGGTCTTTCGCGTCCGCAGATTAACGCCGGCACAGCTCGTAATAGAGGCCCGTTCAAAAGCCGGCTGAACGGCGAGGGCTCGTGACTCCAGAGATCGGATCAGAACATCCGGCGGCGAATCAAACGCTTGACTCTGGGCCTCTTGCCGGGTAAATTGGCCCGCAGCCACGAGGGAGACGGAGTACACGTCGAAAATGATCGTTGACCTCAGCCAGAAAGTTGCCGTCGTCACCGGTGCGTCCTCGGGCATTGGGCGAGCATCCGCTCTTGCACTCGGAGGAGCGGGCGCCAACCTGGTGATCAACGATATTGATGAAGCCGCGCTACGAGAGACGGCGCTGCTTCTTAAGTCCCATGGTGTCAAGACCGAAATTGTCGTAGGTGACGTAGGGGTGAGCAACGACGTCGTCCGCCTGGTCGAAGCGGCGGAGGATGGTTTTGGAGGTCTGGACATTTTGCATGCCAACGCTGGCGTGGAACACTACCAGGAACTCGAGACGAGCCAAGAAGCTGACATCGATCGGGTCATCCGTGTTGACCTGAAGGGGTGCTTGCTGTGCATGCAGAAGGCAATTCCGGCAATGCGTCGCCGAGGTGGCGGATCGATGATTGCTACGGCATCGGTCCAGGCAACGCACAGTATGCGCGGCTGCGTTGTGTACGCGGCCGCAAAAGCCGGAGTCATCGCAGCAGTCAGAACGCTGGCGCTGGAAGTGGGGCGCGAGAACATCCGGGTGAATGCACTGTCACCAGGAACGATCAGCACTCCAATGCTGGAAAGAGACGCGGAACGAGCGCGTGCTGCCTCCGACCAGACGACCAGGAGTTTCGACCAAAGACTTGCCGACGCGAACACGTTGGGCCGAGTAGGAGGCGCCGATGAAGTCGCCGCCGCCGTCCTATATCTCGCGTCGGATGCTTCGTCATATGTCACGGGCACAAATCTAGTGGTCGATGGGGGCTTCACCGCGGTCAAGGGATTCTAATGGGACCCTACTCGGAAGGGCGTCGTGAAATGACATGGGGATCGAGCAGGCCCGCGAGGTGCGTCTATAGGGATTCGAGTGAAGAAGGTCGACGGGAAATGTCCGACAGCAGATCTGTAGCTAGCTGACCACTGTATAGATTGAGGTAGCGGTGGGACTGAGCAAGAACATGACTGCAGCTGAGCGTCCACAGAAGAAGCATCGCCCAACGTATCCGAAAGCGCGCAGCAGAGCGGAATCCGGTTCGTCATCGGCGCCAAGAGCGGGACACGTTCGAGAAGGAATGCTCAGAGTATCGAGCGTGAGCCTGCCCGGTGAGGGAAGCTGGCGTATTGGTCTGCTCCTCCTCGCTGTATGTACGTTCTTCGGCTTCGGCTTCGGCTACCACAACTTTCTGTCTGTCTCGAACATCGAGGTGATCCTGCTCAACGTCTCCTCAACCGTGATTGCAGGGGTTGGGACGATGATGCTGTTGATCTCGGGAAATGTAGATCTCTCCATCGGCTCGCTCTGGGCCTTCGATGCCATGGTGGTGGCGCTTGTAGCTCACGACACCCAGAGTTTGCTGGTTCCCTTGGTCGTCGGCATAGTTCTCGGCGCCGTCACTGGACTAGTCAATGGCTCGCTCGTTGTGCTTCTGAGAATCAATCCCCTGATTGTTACCCTCGCCATGAGCCTTATATGGGGTGGAGCGGCCTACATTATCAGCGGCGGCTACTCAATCTATGGTTTCTCGCATGACTTCGACATGGTTGGGAACGGCCGCGTTGCAACTGTTCCGATACCGGTGATCGTTGCCATTGCTATCTTCCTACTTGGCAGCGCGTACCTGATCGGCACCGTCGGTGGACTACGGCTCTACGCAATTGGTGGCAATCGCGACGTAGCACGACTCGCGGGCGCCCGGGTGCAGCGGACGACCGTTGGCATGTTCGCCTTCAACGGAATGCTGCTGGGTGTCGTAGCGATCCTGAACGTCGGGCAACAAGCCAATGCCACCCCCCAGGTCGGCACAAATTTTGCGCTCGAGGTGCTTACGGCGGTGATCCTAGGTGGCGTCGCGTTCACCGGAGGTGGGGGAAATCCCTTCGGTGTGCTGGTGGGCATTGTTGCCGTAGGCATCGTCGTCGCTGGGCTTATCTTCATCGGTATCGCGAGCTGGTACCAGAGCATGGCTCAAGGGGCGATCCTCCTGGTCGCACTCGCGAGTGATCAGTACTTGGTCAGTTGGCGGGCGGGAAAGAAACGCTCCGTTGACAGCGGCAGTAGGAGGGAGCGAGCTCGAAAGTGCGCGAGCATCTCCCACGAGGAGGCGCCCAAGAATGCGTCACGGATCATGCAGCTCCAGCCGTCGCGTTCACAAAAGAGCAGTTTCGAAGGCACGGAACCCATCCTCGATTGCCGCCATCTCACTCGCAGGTATGGCGCGATCGCTGCCGTGTCCGATGTGAGTTTCTCGGTGCGACGAGGTGAGGTCCTGGCCCTAGTGGGAGACAATGGAGCCGGTAAGTCCACGATCGTCAAGATGCTCGCCGGCGACATACGCCCGGATTCAGGCGAAATACTGCTCGCCGGCACCCCGCTCCCTGTGGGGGACCCCGCGGCAATCCGCGACATGGGAGTACAGACGGTATTCCAGCATCTCGCGTTGTGTCAGAACCTCAGTGTGAGACACAACATCGTATTGGGTGCAGAGCCGGTTCGACGCATTGGAAGGCTGGCCCGCGTTCGTGCCGACGACATAGCATCATTAATTGCGCTGGAGCAGTTGGCGAGATTCGGGCTCGATCAGATCGGCCCGTTGACAATTGTCAGACTGCTGTCAGGGGGGCAACAACAAGCTGTGGCGATTGCCCGCGCCCTAATCGGTGCTTCGGAGGTGCTCATTCTCGACGAGCCCACCGCAGCACTGGGTGTCCGTCAAACGGCGGTCGTTCTTGATGTCATCAGGGCCGTCGCAGCAGCAGGCGTTGCAATCGTCCTCGTCAGCCATGACATCGAGGCGATCATGCAAACAGCGGACTCGCTCGTGGTAATGAGACATGGGCAAGTCGCTCACAGTGGCAGGAACAGCGAGATCAGCCAGGGCGAGCTTGTACATCTCATGGCCGGCCTCACCGACCTGAGGGTTCATTGAGTGAGGAGAGATTCCCGAAACCCAGCTGATTGCGAGGCGGTGGACGCCGCAGGGCGATTCCCGATTGCGAAATGACCTTCGGAAGAAAAGGGGGAGTAATAGGTCACTGACTAGGTGTACCGCTCCGTGACATCGAAAATTGCCAAGTTACGGATCCGGAGCTGCATAAGCAGCGTCAGATATAGGGGGATTTGGTGAGAAGACATATGACGAGGGAGGCAAGAGAAATCATGCGCCGCAGACGGGTGCGCACATACTCAGCCACAGCGCTCGCGGTCGGCCTCCTGGTCGCGACCGCGTCCACAAGCAATGCCTTCGGGCAGAGTTCGGGTCATCAACGAGGCCTAGCTCGCAGCGAGGTGACGTCGCACAAGCCGTTCAGGGGACCGACCTCAAGTTTGAAACCCTTCAATCCCAATGCTCCTGCCGGCCTGAAGCCGCCAACACATGTCCCTCGCGTCGCTGCGTGGGAGGCACAGTCGACGGCGACGCTCTGGCTTCAGTACACCAATGGGATCCGGCAATCGCTGCAAGGAAGTGGCATCCAGCTCCTGACGGGGAATGCAGACGCGGATCCGACGACCATGGTCAGCGCACTGCGGAGCTTCCTTCAGCGTGGGGTTGGCGCCCTCATTACCGTCCCGGTTGGGGGAAACCAGCCGTTGACGCCGATTGAGCAGCAAGCGATCGGTTCGGGTGCTTACGTCACCTCGGAATTGGCCGGACCGGCACAGTCGGTGATCACCGTTGACCAGTACAACGTCGGGTTCGTGCAAGGAAAGGCTGCCGCGCAGTACATCGACTCACACCTTCACGGCAAGGCAAGCGTGTTGTATTTTAACGCGAACAACGTCTCGCCATTGCTCATTCCACGCGAAAAGGGCGCTTTGGCTGGGTTACGCACCGGAGGATCAGGTATACAGGTGGTCGATAATATTTCAATCACCCCGGACGTAACTCAGGGCGAGCAAGACATGTCTACGGCGCTTCAGGCGCATCCGGACATCAATGTTGTACTCGGCGACGACGAATCCGTGCTCGGGGCCGTACATGCCTATCAAAGTCTCGGAAAGATCTCGAGCCTTGCATACGCGTCGGGTGTCGATGGATCACCCGATGCCCTGGCGGCGATCCAAGCAGGTAGCACGCCGTACAAGGTTGACTATGGCTTCAACTACGGCGTCATGGGATACGTTAACGGCCAGATGATTCGTCGTTGGTTCGCGGGCAAGTCCGTACCCATGGTAATGGACTTTAAGCCAGCCGCCATGAACTCCGCGGCCACGATTAATGCCTATAATCGTGCGGCAAGCAAGCCTAAGTCAGCGAATGTGGCAGCCTACGTCTCGCTGCTGGGCACCATAAGCTATGGATCACGCAGTTCGTACGTCGACTATTCGCCCTGAGATCGTCCTGGCGTCAATCAACGTTGTGTATTGAATCAAGTCAACGGGCGTAATGCGCTTATCGGTGCCCATGTCGCTTGGCATGGGCACCGATAACCGGCTCGATGTATCTGCTCTGCCAGGCCCTTTGCAGGCACAGTGTTGATGAACGCTGCCGCGTGAGCCATCGTCACAATCTGAATTCGGCGAGCTCCTGGACAAGTGGACCAGTGCAGCTGGCAGGGGTTGGTCGGTCCGGGAAGAGAGGCATGATGCGGAATCAGGACAGCGTGGCCTTCATCACTGGAGGCGGCCGTGGTTTGGGTCTTGGGATAGCGCGAAAGTTGCTGTCACTCGGTGGTCGTGTAGCGGTCGTTGACAACAACAAGTCGCATCTTGACGCTGCTTCTCGAAGTTTGGGCAGTGAGCAAGCGGCCTTCATGCTTGCTGACGTCACCGACCCGTGGAAGGTCGATGACGCGATCGCGCGAACCGTGGAGCTTTGGGGCGGTATCGACACGGTCATCAATAATGCGGGAATACTTGAGGTAGTTCCGTCATCACATCTTTCCGATGAGTCACTGATTAGGACGCTTCAGGTACATCTGGGGTCGGCAGTCCGCACATGTCGGGCCGCATATCCATTGCTGTGCCGTTCTGATACGGCGTGCGTCGTGAACGTGTCCTCGATTACTGCACTACGTGCCTTTCCGGGCCGTTTGGCGTACGCGGCGGCGAAGGCGGGTCTAGAAGCACTCACTCGCACGCTGGCGACTGAATGGGGAAGCGACGGTATTCGCGTGAATGCCGTAGCTCCTGGGTTTGTGCGGACTGAGCGTGCCATGGAGGTGTACGCGCAGGGAGATGCTAGTGCCGAAGCTCGCATCAGAATGACTCCGTTAGGCCGCATGGGTGAGCCCGAGGAGATCGCCGATGTTGTCGCTTGGCTCGCTTCCGCCCGCTCGAGCTTTGTCACAGGGCAGGTGATCGTGGCGGACGGTGGCTTTACCATCAGTGCCGCGGACGCTGTCATCGTTCAGGCGGCACCTGGATAGACGGGGTTGGGAACGCGGATCCGGTCGTGTCGACAGCGTGGACGACGACGGAGCGTGTTCTCGGTGTACGGACATGGCATTGGTAGACGTGAGTACAGGTCGCGGCTGTCTGATCTCTGTCCGGAAAGGCGGTCTGCCAGTTCGTATTGTTCGCAAATCGATGAGGAGCCACATAACGCCTCTAATCAACCGATTGACTTAGGGTTAGGCGACTACTAGGGTTGTTACCGCCGCTCGTTGTAGTCGAGGATGCCGAGTGTGGGATGGGTCAATGCCGAAGATGCGTATGCGCCAGGCGATCGTCCAGGCGCTCGACGATGCAATGACTGAGGACGAGTCAGTGATCGTCCTCGGTGAGGACATCGCGGCGGCCGGTGGTGCTTTCAAGGCGACCGAGGGGCTTCTCGAGAAGTTTGGGACCGTACGGGTACGCGACACGCCGATCTCGGAAATGGGCTTCCTCGGCGCCGCGGTGGGAGCTGCCCTGTCAGGTCTCAGACCCGTAGTCGAGATGATGTACGTGGAATTCCTCGGGGTGGCCCTCGACGAGCTGGTGACCGAGGCGGCGAAGATGCGCTACCTGTCACGCGGCGCGCTCAGCGTGCCGCTCGTCGTCCGGGCCTCGGCTGGTGCCGGTCTTGGATTCGGCTGTCAGCACTCCCAGATGCTCGAGCAGTGGTTCAGGGCGACGCCAGGGCTGAAGGTCGTCGTGGCCTCGGGCCCGCAGAACGGGTACGGGCTGCTGCGATCCGCGATCCGGGACCCCGACCCGGTGGTGGTGCTCGAACCCCGGGCGCTCTACGGCGATCGTGACGAGGTCGAGACCGGCGACGCCGGGATCGTTCCGCTCGGTACGGCACGCCGGGTGACCGAGGGCGAGGACGTGACCATCGTCGCCCTCGGGCAGATGGTCGGGGTCGCGGCCGATGCCGCGGCGCGCGCCGCTTGGACCGCCGACGTGATCGACCTCCAGACGCTCGTGCCGTGGGACCGGACAACCGTCGTTGAGTCGGTGGCGCGGACGGGTCGCGTCGTGGTCGTCGAAGAGGCGCCCTATTCGGGCGGCTGGGGTACCGAGATCACCGACCACGTGTGCGGCGAGCTGTTCGGGCGGCTCTCGGCGCCTCCACTTCGAATCACGACACCGGATGTGCCGATCCCCTACAGCGGCCCCCTTGAGGCCCGCTACCTGCCCTCGGCCGAGTACGTCGACGAGCAGATCGACGAGCTGCTCAGCACGGGACGACGTCCAGAGCCCTGGTGGAGGCGAGGCTAGATGACGACAGGCGCGATGGCCGACACGCAGCTGCAACGTCGCGACGCGCTCGGCGAGCCGGTCGCGATCTACGACCGGATGGTCGAGATCCGGCTGGTGGAGGAGCGGATCCAGGTCCTCTACGAACAAGGTCACCTCCGCGGGAGCACCCACCTGTGCATCGGTCAGGAGGGCGTCTGCGTCGGCGTGGCCCGGGCCGCGAAGGTCACCGACACGGTCTCGTGCACCTACCGCGGCCACGGGATAGCGCTCGCGCTCGGCGTCGCGCCGGAGGCGGTGTTCGGCGAGGTGACCGGTCGTGTCATCGGCTGCGCTGGCGGGCTCGGTGGGTCGATGCACCTCTCGGGAGAGCGCGTCGGGCTTCTCCCGACGTTCGCCATCGTGGGCGCGGGCGTGCCTGTCGCGGCGGGCGCCGCACTCGCGGCCCAGGTGCGAGGTACCGGCGCCGCCGCGATCGCGGTGTTCGGCGACGGCGCGGCGAACATCGGCGCGTTCCACGAGACGCTCAACCTCGCCGCGATCTGGAAGCTGCCGGTTGTCTTCGTATGCGAGAACAACCTCTATGGCGAGTACACGCGGATCCAGCTGACGACACCGATCGAGGATCTGGCGCGGCGCGCCGATTCCTACGGCATGCCCGGGGTGGTCGGCGACGGCCAGGACGTCGACCTCGTGGCCGAGGCCGTCGGCACCGCGCTCGCGCGCGCCCGTGCGGGCGAAGGCCCGAGCCTCCTCGAGATGAAGACCTATCGCTACAGCGGGCACTCCCGCTCCGACGCGGCGACCTATCGGCCGGCGGGCGAGCTCGAGCAGTGGAAGCAGCGGGACCCGCTCGACATCTACGGCACCCGTCTCGTCGAGGAGGGAGCCGCCTCGGAGGAGCAGCTCGCTGCCGTACGCGAGGACGCGACCGCGCGCGTCGAGCGCGCCGCGGAGTCTGCGCTCGCCAGCCCTGAGCCTGGGATAGACGAGATGTTCCGACACGTCCTCGCCGACGGCGTCGACGGCGTGTCCGGCGGACGTCCTTGACGGCGGGCGGTGAGTGGGCGGCGTGAGGCACACGGTGAAGCTGCCGAGGCTCGGTGACACGGCCGACGAGGTGGTGGTCCTGGAATTGCTGGCGCGCGTAGGCGACCGGGTAGCGGCGAACGATCCGGTGCTCCGCGTCGAGACGAGCAAAGTGGACGCCGAGGTGGTCTCGCCCGTCGCGGGTACCGTCGTCGAGCTCCTCGTCGACGCGGGCGACGAGGTCGCGGTCGGCGCGCCCATCATCGTCGTCGAGGGTGACTGAGGCGGCCGGAGCATTGCCGCGTGTCGTACACGCCCGCGACTCCCGCTTCGGGGGCTACCTCGAGGACTTCGAGGTCGGCGACGTCTTCCACCACTGGCCGGGCAAGACCATCACGGAGGCCGAGGCCCACCAGTTCTGCATGCTGACCATGGCGGTGAGCCCGGTCCACGTCGACGCGCACTATGCCGCGCGCGAGATGGAGAACGGCAGGAACATTGTCGTCGGAACCTACATCTACGCCCTGCTGCTCGGGATGAGCGTGCCCGACGTCTCGGGACGGGCGATCGCCAACCTCGGGGCGGAGTACCTACGGCACGTCGCGCCGGTGTACCACGGCGACACCCTTTACGGGACGACCGAAGTGACGGGGGCGCGCGTGTCGAGGTCACGTCCGGGAGCCGGCATCTTGACGGTCGAGACGACGGGGACCAACCAGGACGGGCTTGTCGTGTGCACGTTCCGTAGGAGCATCCTCGTCCCCCGGCGCCCGGGATCGTTCACCGGGACGACAGGGGAAGCCGCTGTGGCGAGCGGGGAGCCCGAGTCGTGAGCCCCGAGGAGATGCAGCCCGAGTCCGCGCTGTCGGACCTGAGGATCATCGACATGGCGACCGTCGTCGCCGGCCCGGCCGCGGCGAAGTACCTCGGCGACTTCGGCGCGGAGGTGATCAAGGTCGAGTCCCCCGACGGCGACTCGGCGCGCCGACTCGGGTGGGCGCTCGACCAGGACGACGACTCCTTCTTCTGGAAGCTGATCGGGCGCAACAAAAAGTGCGTCACGCTCGACCTCAAGTCGGACATCGGTCTGAAGCAGATGCTCGAGCTGATCGACTCGGCGGACGCGCTCATCGAGAACTTCAGACCCGGCGTCCTCGAACGGCTGGGCCTCGCCCCGGACATGCTGCTCGAGCGGAACCCGCGCCTGGTCATCTTGCGCGTGACCGGGTTCGGCCAGACTGGCCCGTATTCGGGTCGGCCCGGCTTTGCCACCATCGTCGAGGCGCTCAGCGGCTATGCGGCCATCAGCGGTGAGCCAGGCGGCCAGCCGCTCCTCCCGCCGATAGCGATCACCGACGAGGTCGCCGGCCTCGTCGGGGCGTTCGCAGTTATGACGGCCCTCTGGTATGCGCGCCGATCAGGTCATGGCCAGTTGGTCGATGTCAACCTTGCCGAGTCCCTCCTCCAGCTGATGGGCCCGCTCGTCCCCGCTTACGCCCACCTCGGCTACGAGCAACCTCGGATGGGGTCGAGCCTCCCTTGGACGGTCCCCCGGGGCACCTACCAGTGCTCGGATGGGAAGTGGGTTGCGCTCTCGGCTTCGGCCGACTCAGTGGCCGCCAGGTTGCTTGGCGCGATCGGACTCGCCGGCGACGAGCGGTTCACGACGTTCCGCGATCGCATGGAAAACAGCGAGGTGCTGGAAGACTACGTGCGCTCCTGGATCGGGGAGCGAACATCGCATGAGATCATCGAGCATCTGGAAGGGCTCGACGCCGCCGTGGCGCTCGTGTACACGATGCGGGACATCTTCGCCGACCCGCACTTCCGCGAGCGTGAGGTCATGATCGAGGTCGACGGGATCGTGATGCAAAACGTCATCGCTCGCCTTTCGAGAACCCCTGGCCGCGTGCGCCATGCCGGCCGACGCCAGGGAGCCGATCAGGATCTGGTGGGTCCGTGAGTCGTCCTGCGGGCGCCGGCCGGCCCGGATACGGCGGCGCCGCGAACGAGGGCCGACGATCTGCCTCTGTCCGGCGAAGTCGCCTGTGTTCGTGGGATCTCGGGCCCACGAACTGGCAAATAGCGGATGCTAGAATTATTTAATGCCAGCGCGTCGCCCTCTTCGAACACAACGGGTGACGCTTCGCGACGTCGCGGCCCTCGCCGGAGTGGATCCGAGCGCGGTGTCCCGCGTCGTGAACAACGATCGCCGGCTGAGCGTCTCCGAGGCGACCAGGAAGCGGATCCTGGCCACGGTGGAGGAGCTCGGGTACCGGCCGAACCTCGGCGCTCGGGGCCTCAGGACCTCCAAGACCTGGACGATCGGCTTCGTCCTCCCGAGCCTCAGCAACCCGATGTACGAGCCCATCGTCCGGGGCGTGGCGATGGCCGCGGACGAGCGCGGGTACGGCATCGTGCTCGGGTCGCAGATCGAAGGAAGATCGGCGAAGACGTTTGCAGGCCTCCTACAGGAAGGGCGCGTCGACGGGCTGCTCGTTGCCTCGGGCACGCTGCACGACGACTTCATCCGGGAGATCGTCGAGCACGGTCCGGGCCCGGTGATCCCGGTGAACCGGCGGGTCGAGGGCGTGCTGAGCAGCGTCGTGGTTGACGACGAAGGTGCGAGCCGGAAGGCGGTCGAGTACCTCCACGGTCTCGGCCACCAGGTGATCGGCGGCATCTTCGGGCCCTCGGAGATCGACACCGCGGTGCGCCGGAAGAACGGCTTCGCCGGCGCGATCGGGCGCGCCGGGCTCCGATCCGTCGCGATCGACCGCCCGGGCTGGAGCGCCGAAGACGGCTACTTGGGTGCGCGCCAGATCCTGCGCGAGCATCCCGCGGTGACGGCGATCTACGCGTCCACCCTCCTGATGGGGATCGGCGCGCTCCGGGCCTCGGCGGAGGAAGGCCGCCCGATGCCGTCGAGCCTCTCGGTCATCTGCCTGCACGACAGCCACCTGGCCGAGTACCTGGTCCCGCCGCTTTCGGCGGTACGGCTCCCGACCGAAGAGCTCGGGATGGCTGCCGTCGACCTCCTGATCGAACGATTCGAGGGAGGCCCCGAGCGGGCGATCCTGATCGAGGGCGACGGCGAGATCGTCGAGCGTGCTTCGACCGGTCCCGCTCCGCCGGCTCCGTGAGGTGGCCAGCGGGCCCGCCGCCGAGCGGATCGTCGAGGTGTCGGCGTTCGTCGCCGCGCCGCTCGCGGGGATGACCCTTGCGGGGCTCGGTTGCGAGGTGCTCCGGGTCGACCCGCCGGGGGGCGGGTTGGACTTCGCCCGCTGGCCGGTCACGGCGAGCGGCGAGAGTATCTTCTGGGCCGGGCTCAACCGGGGTAAGCGCTCGGTCGTGATCGACTATCGGCGCGAGGAAGGGCGCGAGCTCGTCGCCGCGATGGTCGTGGCCGGCGGCGCTGAGGGCGGCGTCTTCCTGACGAACCTCGGCGCGCACGGCGTGCTCGGTCACGAGTCACTGCGCGGGCGTCGGTCCGACGTCGTCTCTGTTGAGATCGAGGGATATGTTGACGGGAGCTCGGCGGTCGACTACACGATCGCCGCCGGCACGGGCATCCCGTCGATCACCGGCCCCAAAGGACACGAGGGGCCGGTCAACTCGCCGCTCCCGACGTGGGACATCGCTACCGGGCTCAACGCGGCGATGGCGGCGAGAGAGGCGCTGCGCCGGCGCGAGCGCACGGGGAGCGGCGCCCGGGTGCGGGTCGCGCTGGCCGACGTCGCGCTCGGCCTGTTGTCCTCGCTCGGGTTCGTGGATGAGGCGCGCCTGGCTGTCGAGCCGCGGACAAGGGACGGCAATTACCTCTACGGCGCGTTCGGCCGTGACTTTCTCCTGGCGGACGGTTCCCGCGTGATGATCGTCGCGATCACGCTCAAGCAGTGGCGCGCGCTCGTTGCCGCGCTGGGAATGGCCGACGACGTGGGGGACCTGGAGCGTTCGAGTGGCCTGGACCTCGACCGGGAAGGCGACCGTTTCCGCGCCCGCCGGCAGATCGCAACGCTCGTGGAGCGCTGGTGCGCTACCCGTGGCTTGGTTGTGGTCGCCGAGGCGCTCGGGGCTCACCGGGTGTGCTGGGGCCCGTACGGATCGGCCTCGAGCTTCGCCGACACGGTCGCTGGCGAGCGTGCTGGCGACGCCGCAGCCGCCGTGCGGCCGGGCTCAGGTCTCGCCCGCGACGTCGGGCTGCCCTTCCGCATCGGTGACGATGTTCCTCGCCTCCTCGGGGCGGCGCCCGCGCTCGGGCAGGACACCGAACCCGTGCTCGCCGGGCTCCTCGGGCTCTCCACCCGTGAGATAGGCCGCTTGTACGACGAGGGCCTGGTCGTGGGTCCGGGAAACGGGATGCGAGCGGGCCGTGGCTGACGCGGCTGGGGTGCGCCGTGACTCGATGGCCCCCGAAGTCGCCCGTCGTCTGGCGTCGGTCGTGCAGCCCGACCGCCGCACGGAGCCCGGTGACGCACTGCCGGCGCTCTGGCAGTGGGGGTACTTCCCTGGCACCGAACCGATGGGCGGGCTCAGCCCGGACGGCCATCTCCGGCGCGACGACGAGTGGGCGCAGCGCTACCCGCGGCGCATGGCCGGCGGCGGGAGCATCAAGCGGTCGGCGCAGTTCGTCATCGGTGAGCCCGCCGAGCGGCGCTCCGAGCTCCTCCGGGCAGAGGAGCGAGATGGCCGGAGCGGCGAGCTCGTGATCTGTGACTGGCGGCACACCTACGTCCAAGGCGACCGGTCCGTGCTCGATGAGGTCCAGACCGTGATCTACCGCGCCCCGAACAGCAGCCGAGGCTCCGTCGCGACCGTGCCGAACGACCGGCCCAGCGGGGCCCATCAGGACGGCGACGCCCAAGAAGATGCGCTCCGCAGAACGGGCGAGCCCGCCCACGCACGCTGGGTGCTCACGCGGCGACTGGAGTTCGATCCCGTCCTGCTGTTCCGGTTCTCTGCGGCGACATGGAACTCGCACCGGATCCACTTCGACCGGCCGTATGCGACGATGGTGGAGGGCTACCCGGGCCTGCTCGTGCACGGCCCGCTGCTGGCGATGCTGCTGGCCCAGGAGGCCGAGGGGGTGCTCGGCGAGCCCGACGCGATGGAGTTCCGCTCGCATGCACCCGTGTTCGACGTCGACGCGGTCGACGTCTACGTCCTGCGAACGGGCGACGGATCCTGCCGCGTCGAGGCCAGGAAGGCCGACGGCGCGGTTACGACGTCGCTGTCGGCCACGACGACTGGGCGATGACGGACGGGGACGAGCCGGGGCGCCGCGGGCCTGCGCCGCGCAGCTACCTGTACGTGCCTGGGGACGCGGCGGACAAGCTCGAGCGGGCACTGACCCGACGCGCCGATGCCGTCATCATCGATCTCGAGGATGCGGTCGCCCCCACTGCGAAGGCTGCGGCACGCAGCTCGGTACGCGACTGGCTCGCCGGACTCCCCCCGGTCGGTAGGCACCGAGTCGAGGTGTGGGTTCGAGTCAATCCGTGGCCGTCAGTGTGATGTCCCGAGACATCGTGGACAGACGAACCTATGCAGGCTACGTGACCTCCGCTTTGGGGGCGAGGGGCTGGTAGTCCCGTTCCCGGTCGAGGGTGAGGTGGCGGAGCAGTTCGCCCTCC
>Ga0307374_10003777_pt1 | contig 25664 bp, 28 predicted proteins | sample OX3MG_FD_202532 | JGI IMG/M metagenome (GOLD analysis project Ga0307374, IMG submission 202532) | Soil microbial communities from Risofladan, Vaasa, Finland - OX-3 | ecosystem: Environmental > Terrestrial > Soil > Coastal area > Acid sulfate soil | place: Finland: Risofladan, Vaasa | collected...
CAAGCGATCGTCGTCTGTCTTTTGCAGCCGAATGCCCTCCATCAGAAACAGTCCGACTACGACGGTGACCGAAAATCCGATCAGAACAGGCGAGGGAGCAACTGCCAACGCCGCCGAAATGATGGCTGGACCTAACACGGCCAGGACCGTAATCCCTGTCCAAACCCACCGAAAGCCCTTGAGCCAGGGGGGATGGAATGCATTTCCAATGAACTTCCTCGCAGCCCGTCTCCATCCTTTGCGGTCGAGGGTTTCCATACCTGCGACGGTACGACCAAAGCGTGACGAATGTGACGACAAATGAGAATGACAGGGTGTCGGTGGCAAACTCTCGGCTTTCCTGGTTCGGGTTTAGATGCAGAAACCACTCCTGCATCATTAACCCGCTCACCAGGGCCTTTCTGGTGCAAGGCTGGGGCGATGCACTACCGTGACGGTGTGTCAGATGCCGCACCGGATGTCATGGATCCCCGTGGGGATCTCCAGTGGGGGACCATCCCCGCACTGGTCGAGGATGCCGCGGCCCGGTTCGGCGAGGCGGAGGCGCTGGTCGACATCCATGGCCCCGACGGGACCATCACGCGGCTCACGTTCGATCAGCTCGCCGAAGAGGTGGCTGCCGCCACCCGCGCCGTCGTGGCCAACGGGATCGACCGCGGCGATCGGGTGGCGATCTGGGCGCCGAACTGTGCGGAGTGGGTCGTGGCCGCGTTGGGCGCGGTGGGGGCGGGGGCGCTCCTGGTGCCACTCAACACCCGCTTCAAGGGTGCCGAGGCGGCGCAGATCCTCCGCCAGTCGGGAGCCCGCATGCTCTTCACCGTCGAAGGATTCCTCGGGACCGACTACCCGAGGATGTTGGACGAGGCGGTGTCCTCGGGTGACAAGGTTCCCGAGCTGGAGCGGGTCGTCGTCCTCCGATCCGGCGACGGCTCGAAGCGGGGCGCGACGGCCAAGGGGGACCCGGTCGTCGAGTGGGAGGTCTTCCTGCAAGAGGGGGGATCGTGCTCCGCCGACGTGGCCGCCGGCCGGACGGCATCGATCACGCAGGGTGACCTCTCCGACCTGGTCTTCACTTCGGGGACCACCGGCCGTCCGAAGGGGGCGATGACCACCCACGGCCAGACCTTGCGGACCTTCGCCACCTGGTCGGAAGTGGTCGGGCTCCGTCAGGGCGATCGCTATCTGATCGTCAATCCCTTCTTCCACACGTTCGGCTACAAGGCGGGCATCCTGGCCTGTCTGATGACCGGGGCCACCATGGTCCCCGAGCCGGTCTTCGACGTGGATCTGATGGTGCAGAGGATCGAGCAGGAACGGATCTCGGTGCTGCCGGGCCCTCCGACCATCTTCCAGTCCATCCTCGACCATCCCGATCGGAAGGGATTCGACCTGGCCTCCCTGCGACTGGTGGTCACCGGTGCCGCCGCGGTGCCGGTCGAGCTGGTCAGGGGGCTGTGGGACGATCTGGGCATCGAGACGGTGCTCACCGCCTACGGCCTCACCGAGGCCACGGGAACGGTGACCATGTGCCGCCGGGGCGACTCGGCCGAGGTCATCTCGGCCACGTCCGGACGCGCCATTCCCGATGTCGACGTCCAGATCGTGGACGGTGACGGGCACGAGCTCCCCCGGGGCGAGGCGGGAGAGATCGTCGTCCGGGGCTACAACGTGATGCGCGGGTACTTCAACGACGCAGAGGCCACCGACGAGGCCATCGATGCCTCGGGGTGGTTGCACACCGGTGACGTCGGGGTGATGGACCACGCCGGCAATGTCGCCATCACCGACCGGCTCAAGGACATGTACGTGAGCGGCGGGTTCAATGTGTACCCGGCCGAGGTCGAGGCCGTCCTTCGTCTGCACCCCGCGGTGGCCCAGGTGTCGGTGATCGGAGTGGCGGACCGGCGGATGGGCGAGGTCGGCCTGGCCCTGGTGCTTCCGGCCGCGGGGAGCGGGACCGGGCCGGCGGAGGCGGAACTGATCGGATGGGCCCGAGAGCGACTGGCCAACTACAAGGTTCCCTCGCGGGTGATCGAGGTGGAGGCACTACCCGTGAACGCCAGTGGGAAGGTGCTCAAGCGCGAGCTTCGGGAGCAGTATGCGTCCACCGGGTGACGATCGACAACGAGTGAAGGAGGGATGCCATGCGAGGCATCGTGTACACCGGCAGTGACGTGGAGGTCACCGACCAACTGACCGTCGGGAGCCCGGGGCCCACCGAGGTCAGGGTGGCCATCGGCGCGGCCGGCGTCTGTCACAGCGACCTGTCGGTGATCAACGGGACCATCCCGTGGAAGGCCCCCTCGGTGCTGGGCCACGAAGGCGCCGGCGTGGTCGAGGAGGTCGGATCCGAGGTCAGCTCGGTGAAGGTGGGGGACCATGTGGTCATCGCCACATTGCAGAGCTGCGGCACCTGCCGGGCGTGCAGCACCGGCCGCCCCACGTGGTGCGTCAAGACGCTCGGCAATGTGTCGCAACCCTTCACGTTCAAGGGGGAGCCGGCCTCCAACTTCGCCGGCACGTCGGTGTTCACCGAAGCGACCATCATCAAGGAGGTCCAGGCGGTCAAGATCTCGAAGGACGTCCCGATGACCTCGGCCTGCCTCATCGGCTGCGGTGTACTCACCGGCGTGGGGTCGGTGCTCAACCGGGCCAAGGTGCAGGTAGGTGAGACCGCGGCGGTGTTCGGCGTGGGTGGCGTCGGGCTCAACGTGATCCAGGGGTTGCGACTGGCCGGAGCCAGCCGGATCATCGCCGTCGACACCCTGGCCGGCAAGGAGGGCCTGGCCCGGCAGTTCGGGGCCACCCACTTCATCGACGCCTCGGCGACCGATGCGGTGGCGGCCATCCGGGAGGTGGTACCCCCCGGGCCGGACAAGGTCGCCGGCGCCCTCGGGTGGACCGGTGGGGTCAACTGGTCGTTCGACTGCGTCGGCCACCCGGCGGTGCTCCGGAACGCCCTCGACGTCCTCGACTGGGGTGGCAACGCCCTGGCCATCGGCATCCCGCCCCAGGGGACCGAGGTCGCCGTGGACGTGAACGCATTGGCCTACGTGGATCGCGGCCTGCTCGGTTGCCGGTATGGCTCGTCCCGCCCGCACCACGACATTCCGTTGATGGTGGAGCTCTACCTGTCGGGCCTGTTGATGCTCGACGAACTGGTCACCGAGCAGCGCCCCCTCGAAGGATTCCGCGAGATCGTGGAGGACATGGAGGCCGGCACGTTGGCCCGCGGGGTGCTCACCTTCTAGCGACGGGCCGGAGCGGCTCACGGGCGGAAGCGACGGGAACGGCCCTGTTACAGTCGGCACCGATATGACGGTGCGTCAGATTGAGGGGGAGTTCGAGACCGTGGTCGATGTGCTCCACGCCGCCGCCGCAGTCAACGGCGACGTCGAGGCGTACGTGGAGCCGGCGACGGAGTCCACCTCCCGCCGGAGCGTCACCTTTGCCGAGTGGGATCGGGCCGCGGACGGAGTGGCCGGGCTCTTCGCCGACCATGGGGTGGTCCGCGGTTCGGTGGTGTGCCTGCTCCTTCCGAGCTCCATCGACTACATGGTCAGCTACGCCGCCGCCACCAGGTTGGGTGCCATCACCTCGGGGATCAACCTGAGGCTCAGCCCTCGGGAGGTCCTCTCGATCGTCGAACGGACCTGTCCGGCGGTGACTGTGGTCGACGACCGGTCGTCGTTGCCATCCAAAGCGCCCTGCGGAGCGGTCCTCGACCGGAAGGCGGTGCGGACCGCTGCTTCCGGAACCGCTTCCGCCGGCTGTCCGGGCCTGGCCGCCACGGACCCGGTCACCGTGGTGTGGACCAGCGGCACCACCGGGCTGCCCAAAGGCGCGGTCTTCGACCACGCCTGCCTGGCCGCGGTGGCAGCCGGCACCGACGTGCTGTCCGAGCCGGGCGACCGTCGCTTGTCCCCGCTCCCCTTTGCCCACGTGGGTTCGATGACCCGGACATGGGACGAGGTGGTGAACGGCGTCACCACCGTGATCACGCCGACCCCGTGGCGGGCCGCCGACGCCATCCGCATCATGGATGACGAACGGATCACGGTGGCCCAGGGGGTGCCGACCCAGTGGGCCCTGGTGCTGGCCCACCCGGCGCTGGCCTCCGCCGATCTCTCCACCCTCCGAGTGGCCGGAACCGGGGCATCACGGGTGCCCCCCGAGTTGGTGGCGGCCATGCGCCGGCGGTTCGGGGTTCCGGTGGTCGTCCGCTACACCTCCACTGAGGCGTCCCTCGGCACGGGCACGCTCCCCGGGGACCCCGACGAGGTGGTGGCCACCACGGTGGGCCGGCCGGTGACCGGGGTGGCGCTCTCGGTCGTCGATGACCTCGGCGAGCCGGTGCCGACCGGCGACGTCGGCCGGGTCAGGCTGCGGTCGGACGCGGTGATGCTCGGCTACTGGGGAGGACCCCCCACCGGGCCGGGGGCCGGCGGTGTGGTCTATGACGACGGGGCCACCGCATCGGTGCTGGCCGGCGACGGGTGGTTGACCACCGGCGACTTCGGCTTCGTCGGGGGGGAGGGCTGCCTCCATCTGGTCGGTCGGGCCAACGAGCTCTACATCCGGGGTGGCTACAACGTCTATCCGGCGGAGGTCGAGGGAGCCCTGAGCGGTCATCCCGCCGTCGAGCAGGTGGCGGTCGTGGGTGGGCCGGACCCGGTGCTCGGGGAGATCGGCGTGGCCTTCGTGGTGCCGGCGGACGGTGCCCCTGCCGAGGAGGTGCTGCTGGCCCGGCTGCGCGCTGCGGTCGGAGCGACCCTGGCGGACTACAAGGCCCCTGACCGGGTGGTCGTGGTCGACGCCCTCCCATTGACGTCGATGATGAAGGTGGACAAGCAAGCCCTGGCCGAGCGGGCCGCGTTGCTGCCCGACGCCGGTTCGAACGTCGCCCGGGCGCGATGAACCGACAACTGCAGACGAACGGAGCGAACGCATCATGACTGGACGATCGACACCCGCCACGGGAGGGGTCACCGACGACCCCATTCGCATCGGCACCATGCTCTACACGCTGGTGGAGCCGCATCGGGGCCATCAGGTGGAGTACAACCGCTGGTACGAGCGCGACCACTTCTACGCCGGGTGCCAGATCGGCGCCTACAACTTCGCCGGGGCCCGGTTCGTCTCCACCGCCGCGCTGAAGGAGCTCCGCTACCCCGAGCCGGGCGGGAGTGGCGGGCCCGATCCGCTGGTCGCGGATCCTCAGGTCGGCAGCTACCTGGGCGTCTACTACGTGCTCGACGGCCATCACGACGAGTGGAACCGGTGGGCGGTGGACCAGGTCAACGTGCTCCACGCCGCCGGGCGCATGTACGACAAGCGGGACCACATCCACACCGGGCTCTACCGGTTCGAGTGGGAGCACCGGCGTGACGAGGACGGCGTGCCCGCCGAACTCACGCTCGACCACCGGTTCGCCGGGATGGTGTCGCTCTTCGTCGAGCCGGCGGCTGGCGTGACGCTGGACCAAGTCGGCACCTGGTACCGACAGACCTACCTCCCGTCGGTCCTGCCCGGTTCGTCCGTGGCCACCGTGCTGGGGTTCAGTCCCTTGCCGCTGCTGTCCGACGCCCCCGGTGACGTCCCGAGGCCGGACACGGTGGACCAACGGCTGGTGCTGCTGTCCTTCCTCGACGACGCACCACCCGCCTCGTGGGACCCGGTCTTCGCCGGCCAGGGCCGGGCGGTGGCGGATGCCGGGTTGGGCCAGGTGGTGTGGGCCTCTCCGTTCCTCGGCACGATCCCGGGCACCGACACCTACACCGATCAGTTGTGGGCGTCGGGCGTCTGATGGCCGACTTCATCGAGCAGTTCGCCGAACGCACCGCCGCCCGCGGATGGGTCGGCGCCCCCACGCTGTGGGAGATCATCGAACACCGGGCCGCGGCCACCCCCGGCGCCGTGTTGGCCCACGAGGACACCGGCAAGGAGCTCACGTTCGCCGCGTATCGGGACGCCTGCCTGCGGGCCGCCGCCGGGCTCCATGCCGACCACGGCGTCGGTCGTGACACAGGGGTCAGTTGGGAGCTCCCCACGTGGAACGAGTCGTTGGTGCTGGTGGGGGCCCTGGCCCGCCTCGGGGCCCGCCAGAACCCGCTCATCCCCATCTACCGGGGACGGGAGGTGAGCTTCATCACCGCCCAGAGCGGCGCCTCGCTGCTCGTGGTCCCCACGGTGTACCGGGGCTTCGATTTCGAGGCCATGGCGCGGGAGATCGCCGACGAGCGACCCGGGCTCGGGGTCGTGGTGGTGGACCGCGACCTCCCCGACGGCGACCCCGGTGGCCTGCCGGAGGTGCAGGTCCCGCCGGCTACCGCGGCCGAGGCCCCGATCCGGTGGCTCTTCTACACATCGGGGACCACGGCCGACCCCAAGGGAGCACCCCACTCCGACCTCACGGTGCTGGCCTCGGCCCTGGCCATGGCCGAGTGCCTCGACATCCGGGCCGACGATGTGTCGGCGCTGATCTTCCCGTTCACCCACATCGGAGGTATCGGCTGGCTGATGGCGTCGTTGATGACCGGTTGCACCCTCTTGACCACCGAGGTGTTCGATCCGGTGGCCACACCGGCCTTCCTCGGCGCTCACGGCGTCACGTTGGCCGGCTCGGGCACCCCGTTCCACATGGCCTACCTGGCCGCCCAGCGGGCGGCGACGGGAGGTCCCATCTTTCCCCATGTGCGCTCGTACCCTGGGGGAGGGGCCCCCAAGCCGCCACAGCTCCACTACGACCTGCAGCGCGAGGTCGGCGGAGTGGGCATCGTGTCCGGCTACGGACTCACCGAGGCCCCCATCGTGGTCATGGCCAACACCGATGATCCGGACGAGAAGCTGGCCGGCACCGAGGGACGGCCGACGCCGGGGGTCGATCTCGTCGTGGTGACGCTCGACGGACGCCGGGCCGGGCCGGGGGAGGAAGGGGAGATCCGGCTCAAGGGCCCCCAGGTGATCCGGGGGTACCTCGATCCCGCACTCGACGCCGACGCCTTCGACGCCGACGGCTATTTCCGTACCGGCGATCTGGGCATTGTCGACGCCGGCGGGTATGTGACCATCACCGGCCGCCTGAAGGATGTGATCATCCGGCACGGCGAGAACATCTCGGCCAAGGAGGTCGAGGACCTTCTCTATGCGCATCCGGCGGTGGCCGATGTGGCCGTCATCGGCCTACCCGACGCCACGACCGGTGAGCGCGCCTGCGCGGTGGTGGCAGTCAAGGAGGGAGAGGAGTTCGGATTGGACGCCATGGCGGCCTTCCTGAAGGCCCAGGGCCTCCGGGTGCAGGCTGTTCCCGAGCAGCTCGAACTGGTCGAGACCGTGCCTCGCAATCCGGCGGGGAAGATCCTGAAGCACGCGCTGCGCCAGCGGTTCGCGCCGGCGTCACAGACGGGGGGAGCATCATGAGTCCGATCCAACGGGTCACGCTGGGCCGAGGGGGGGCCGAGCACGACGCCGCCAATGCCGCCATCAGCTCGTTCACCGGACGCCGTTTCGCCGACAAGGTCGCCGTGGTGACCGGCGCAGGGTCCGGCATCGGCCAGGCCGTGGCCCGCCGGCTGGCGCAGGAGGGAGCGCAGGTGGCCGCGCTCGATGTGGCCGTCGACAACCTGGCGGGAACGGTCGACGCCATCACCGGCCACGGTGGTGCCGCCCGTGCCTACGAATGCGACGTGACCTCGGAGTCGTCGGTCAACGACACGGTGGCCGCACTGGCGACGGATCTCGGCTCCCCGACCGTGGTGTGCAACGTGGCCGGCATCGGTGGGTTCTTCAACACGGTGGACATGCCCCTCGACCGGTGGGAGCGGATCCTGGCCGTCAATCTGACCGGGCCGTTCCTGGTCTGTCGGGCCACCCTGCCCCACCTCCTCGAGCACGGCGGCTCCATCGTCAACGTGGCCTCGAACACGGCATTGATGGGACAGTCCTATTCGGCCGCCTACTGTGCCTCGAAGGCCGGGCTCCTCATGTTCTCCAAAGCCCTGGCCGCCGAGTTCTTGTCCCGCGGCGTCCGGGTGAACGTGGTGGCGCCCGGTGGCGTGGACACGCCGCTGATCGGGACGTTCGAACTACCCGAGGGGGCCGACGTCAAGGAGCTCACCAAAATCATGACGCCGATGGGATTCTCCACGCCGGCCGAGATCGCGGCGTCCGTGGCCTTCATCGCGTCGGACGAATCGTCCTACACGACGGGGGCGGTCCTGTCCGTCGACGGGGGACTGACCATTTGACGGCAGGCGGCCTCTGGGGCGGTGGCGGACCGGACTCACACCGGGTGGACCTCAGGTGACGTGCCAAGATGGTGCCGGCGATCGAGTGCTGGCCGCCATCCCCGCATCCGAGGAGGATGATGACTGATCCCTTACCGGTTGTCCGCTGGGACACCGACTTCGATGTGCTGAGCCCGACGTACGTGGCGGATCCCTTCCGCATCTGGGACCAGCTCCGGAAGACCTGTCCGGTGGCCCACACCGACCGGAGGGGCAGCACCTGGCTTCCCACCCGGTATCAGGATGTGGTCGATCTGGCCCACGACGTGGACCACTTCAGCTCCACGGAGATCGCGGTCATCCCATTTGCCGGTGAGCCCCCGGACGAGCCGGTGCTCGAGTACGGGCTGCCGCCCATCTCCGCTGATCCGCCACTGCACACCTGGACCCGGCGGCTGCTCCTCCCGTGGTTCTCGCACCGGCGGGTGGAGGGATACGAGCCGTTGACCCGCTCCCTGTGCGCCGAGCTCCTCGACGGGTTCATCGACCAGGGCCGGGCCGACGCGGCCCGCGACTATGCGCAGCAGATTCCGGTGCGGGTGATCGCCGCCATCCTCGGCGTGCCGAGCTCGCTGTCGGACACCTTCACCGGATGGGTGCGGGACGTGCTCGAGTTCGCCGACGATCCCGAGCGTCGCATACGGGGTGTGGAGGGGTTGATCGGGTTCTTCGTCGAGGAGGTGGCTCGTCGCAAGACCGAGCCGGGTGACGACCTGCTGAGCGACCTTCTGCACAGCGAGTTCGACGGGGAACCGGTCGAGGAGAGCGTGGTGCTCGGCGTGGCCGCGCTGGTCCTCATCGCTGGGGTCGACACCACCTGGAGCGCCATCGGTTCATCACTGTGGCACCTGGCCACCCATCCTGAGGACCGTGAGCGTCTGCGCTCGGAACCGGACGCCATGGCCCTGGCCATCGAGGAGCTGCTGCGGGCCTACTCGCCGGTGACCATGGCCCGGGTGGTCACCGAGGACATCGACTTCGAAGGGTGCCCGATGAAGGCCGGCGACAAGGTGCTGATGAACTTTCCGGCCGCCAACCGCGACCCCGAGGCGTTCGAGGACGCCGACCGGGTGCTCCTCGACCGGGAGCTCAATCGCCACGTGGCCTTCGGATCGGGGATCCATCGGTGTGCCGGCTCCAACTTGGCCCGCATGGAGCTGCGGGTGGCCCTCGAGGAGTGGCTGGCCCGCATCCCCGAGTTCCGTCTGGCTGGCGGCGAGGTGACCTGGGCCGGGGGTCAGGTGCGCGGTCCGCGCCAGTTGCCGGTGGTGTTCCCGTGAGGATCAGGGTCGACCCCGACAAGTGCCAGGGCCACGCCCGCTGCTACGGCCTCGCTCCGCAACTGTTCGATGTCGATGACTACGGGCTGTCCACCGCGGTGGGAGATGGGACCGTGCCGCCGGAGCTGGAGGACCGGGCCCGTCTGGCTATCGCCAACTGCCCCGAGTTCGCCATCGAGGTCATCGCGGACTGAGGCGGGGCTCCGAACAAGACCTGCTAGGAGAGCCGCTCGACGATCATGGCCATGCCTTGGCCGCCGCCGACGCACATCGATTCGAGGCCCATGGTCTTGCCGGTGTCGTCCAGCGCGTTCAGCAGCGTGGTCATGATGCGCGCCCCGGTCTGGCCGAACGGATGGCCGAGAGCGATGGCGCCACCCCTGACGTTGAGCTTGTCGTAGCCGATGCCGAGCTCGTGGGCCGACGGGACGACTTGGGCCGCGAAGGCCTCATTGATCTCCACAAGGTCGATGTCGTCGATGGTCATGGACGCCCGGGCGAGGGTCTGGCGGATGGCATCGACCGGTCCGAGCCCCATGATCTCCGGGTTGAGACCGGACACCCCGCTGGCCACGATGCGGGCCAACGGGGTGATCCCCAGCTCCCGCGCCTTGGAGTCGCTCATCACCACCACCGCGGCGGCGCCGTCGTTGAGCGGGCAGGCGTTTCCGGCGGTCACCGTGCCTCCCTCCCGGAAGACGGGCTTCAGCGTGGCCAGCTTCTCGAGCGTGGTGCCGTCCCTCGGCCCGTCGTCCTTGGTGATCACGTCGCCGTTGGGCGTGGTGACCGGGATGATCTCCCGGTCGAAGAAGCCGGCCTGTTGGGCCGCCACGGCCCGGTGTTGGGACTGGACGGCGAACTCGTCCTGCTCCTCGCGGCTGACCTTCTTGAACTCCGCCACGTTCTCGGCCGTCTGGCCCATGGCGATGTACACGTCGGGGAGGCCGCTGAGCGGGGTCCACGCGTCGCCGGCCGCGGGGGTGCGCTCGACGGTTCGGGCTTCGGCATCGGCGAACAACGGGTTGTGGGGGCCGGTGTCGGCCGCGCCGTACTGGTAGCGGCTGACCGTCTCCACGCCGGCGGCGACGAAGACGTCTCCCTCGCCGGCCCGGATGGCATGGGCGGCCATCCGGATGGTCTGGAGCGAGGACGAGCAGTAGCGGTTGACGGTCACCCCGGGCACATCGGGCAGTCCCGCCAGCAGCGCCGCCACCCTCCCGACGTTGTAGCCGGCCTCACCGCCGGGCTGTCCCGAGCCCATGAGCACGTCCTCGACAGCGCGGGGATCGAGCTGAGGCACCTTGGCCAACACCTCGCGGATGACCAGGGCCGCGAGGTCGTCGGGTCGGCAGTCGACCAGGGATCCCTTGTTGGCCCGACCGATCGGGGTCCGGCCGGTGGCGACGATGACAGCTTCGGGCATGTGGTGCTCCTCAGACGTGGCGGCGGTGCCGCACTGGCGAATAGAACGCTGCGCAGGATGGTGCTGGCGCAATACAGGGAAACTTACCGCACGGTAACTCTAACGGCGGAACGCTGGCGGCGGGCCACCTTGTGCGGCAGCAATCCCACGAGGGGGGCAGGCTACAGGCGTGGCCGCCCTCGTGGCGCCGTGGTGCACAGGTGGCGGCTCCCTCGGAACCGAATGTAACGTGTTCTAGTCAGCAGCAGGGCGGCAGACGAGCGTCGCCGCACCCGGAGCGGGTAGCTCGCAGATCTAGAGTGCAAACGCCGGGTCCGGGGTGGTTCTTCGGGACCGGATCCGTGCAGGCCGAATCGGGAGGGACGCAATGGAGATCGGGTACACCGAGGAACAAGAGGCCCTCCGGAACCGCTTGCGTGAGTACTACGCCACCCTGCTCACCCCCGAGGTCGAGGCCCAACTGGCCGACAGCCACGGGATCGGCCCCCATATGCGACGTGTGGTCAAGCAGATGGCCGAGGACGGCTGGCTGGGCATCGGCTGGCCTACCGAGTACGGCGGACAGGGGCGCTCGGCGATCGAGCAGTACATCTTCTTCGACGAGTCGATGCGCGCCGGCGCACCGGTGCCCATGCTGACGATCAACACGGTCGGTCCGACCATCATGCAGTACGGGACGCAGGAGCAGAAGGACTTCTTCCTCCCGAAGATCCTCGCCGGCGAGATCCACTTCTGCATCGGGTACACCGAGCCGGAGTCGGGTACCGACCTGGCGTCGCTGCAGACCCGCGCCGTCCGCGACGGGGACGAGTACATCATCAACGGGCAGAAGATCTACACGTCGCTGGCCGGCGGCGCCGACTACATCTGGTTGGCCACCCGCACCGACCCCGAAGTGGCCAAGCACAAGGGGATCTCGATGTTCATCGTGCCCATGGACACCCCGGGCATCAAGGTGGTGCCCATGCACCTGCTCGGTGACCACAACATCAACTACACCTTCTACGAGGACGTGAGGGTCCCGGCGACCAACCTGGTCGGGGGCGAGAACAACGGGTGGTCGCTCATCACCAACCAGCTCAATCACGAGCGGGTCACGCTCTGCTCGTCGGGCATCATCGAGCGGGCGCTCGACGACGTGCGGGCCTGGGCCCAGACCACCAAGCTGGCCGACGGCCGCCGGGTCATCGATCAGGAATGGGTGCAGATCCATCTGGCCCGCATCTATTCCCGCCTCGAGTTCCTCAAGTTGATCAACTGGAAGGTGGCCTGGACCGCCACCCAGGGCCACCTCGACGTGGCCGACGCCTCGACCACCAAGGTCTTCGGCACCGAGTTCTACATGGAGGCCTTCAAGCTGATGCTCGAGGTGGTCGGCCAGGCCGGCTACCTCACCCGCGACAGCCCCGATGTGGTGTTGGCCGGACGATTGGAGATGTACGCGCGCAGCCTGGTCATCCTGACCTTCGGTGGCGGCACCAACGAGATCCAACGCGACCTGATCGCCATCTTCGGCCTCGGTCTGCCTCGCTCACTGCGATAGAAGAGGATACGGAACCATGGACTTCTCCTTCAGCGAGGAACAAGAAGCGGTACGCGATCTGGCCACCCGGATCCTGACCGATCTGGCCACCCCCGAGCGGCTGCGCACCTTCGAGTCCGAGCCGGACGGTGACTACTTCGACCGGAAGATCTGGGCCGAGCTGGCCGCGGCCGGCCTCATCGGGATCGCCCTCCCCGAGTCGGTGGGTGGTGCCGGCCTCGGGTTCGTCGAGACCGGACTCGTCGTCGAGGCTGCAGGCCGCAGTGCCGCCTACGTGCCTGCCATCGAGACCCTGGCCGCCGCGGCACCGGCACTTGCGCAGTTCGGGACGGAGGCTCAGCGCAAACGGTGGTTGCCCGGCGTGGTCGCCGGTGACACGGTGATCACCACGGCACTGGTGGAGTTGGGCGGTGTCCCCTCGGCGCCATCGGTCGTGGCGGAGCGGGACGGGGACGGTTGGATCCTCTCCGGTACCAAGTCGTGCGTCCCCTCGGGGATGGTGGCGGACGCCGTGTTGGTCACGGCTCAGGTCGCACCTGAGTCGGTGGCCGTGTTCATCGTGGACACCGCGGCGCCCGGGTTCAGTCGTCAGCGCCAGAACACCAACACCGGGCAACCGGAGGCGGTCGTGACCCTCGCCGCCACACCGGTCGGTCCCGACGGGCTGCTGGGATCGGTCGAGGACGGTGCCTCGATCATCGAGTGGCTGGTGCAGCGGACCACGACCGCGGTGGCCTTGGCCCAGGCCGGAGCGGCTGCCGCAGCCCTGGCCTTGGTGGCGGAGTACACCAAGACCCGCGAGCAGTTCGGCAAGCCGATCGCCACCTTTCAGGCCGTCGGCCAACGGGCCGCCGACGCCTACGTCGACACCGAGGCCATCCGGCTCACCGCTTGGCAGGCCGCCTGGAGGATCGCCGAGGGCCTGCCGGCCGAGAAGGAGGTGGCCATCGCCAAATTCTGGGCGGCCGACGGTGGACAGCGGGTGGTCCACGCCGCCGTCCATCTCCACGGTGGGGTGGGTGTCGACCGCGAGTACCCGGTCCACCGCTACTTCCTGATGACCAAGCACTTCGAGCTGACTCTGGGCGGAGCCACCGAACAGCTGCTCCACCTGGGTGCGACGCTGGCCGCTGAGCCGGTCTGAGCCCGTCGACCGTTCAATCGGGCTGAGGCCCGACCGTGATCACTCGACGGCGGCCGGCCGGACCCGCGTCGCGGTGAAGTAGGCCACCACCGCCGAGGCCACCAGAAGCGAACCCGAAACCGCCAGAGCGAGATCCAGCCCGTCGGCGAAGGCACCGTAGGCCGCGCTGACCACCTTGTTGATGATCTGCTCGATCGAGGCGTTCCCCTTGCCCGCCGATCCCGCCGCCTGAGAGCCGATCGAGCCGGTGGTGACGGCCGCGATCACCTGGGACCGGAACGAGGGGGGGATGCCGATGGCGGCCAGTTTGCTGGACAAGTTGACCGTGAGGTGGCCGTTGACGATCGACCCGAGGATGGCCACCCCGGCCACGGCTCCGAGCTCTCGGCTGGTGTTGTTGGTCGAGGCGGCCATGCCCGAGTGCTCCGCCGGCACGCTGGTGAGGGCGGAAGAGGTGACCGGCACGATGACGATTCCGAAGCCGATGCCGGCAATGGCGAGCGTCCAGCCGACCGAGGACAGTCCGGCATGGGGACTGATGAAGGCGTCGGTGAGGAAGATGCCCGTTGCCGCCAGCAGGCAACCCACGATCATCGGGTTGCGTGGGCCACCGGCGGACACCCAGCGCCCGGTGAACACCGAGGCCAACACCATGCCGACGGTCATCGGAATGAAGTCGAGGGCCAGCGCGAACGGCGACACCGACGCAACCACCTCGAGGTACAGGGCCACGAAGAAGAAGATGGAGAAGATGCCGAAATAGCTGGTGAAGGCCAGGATGGTTGAGCCGGCAAAGGGCGGTCGGCGGAAGAACCTGACGTCGAGCACCGGGTTCTCCGCCCGAAGCTCGACCAGAACGAAGACCACCGCGGCGAGTAGCGCCACTCCATAGAGGATCAGGATCCACGGGGTGATGTAGCCCGAGGTCTCGCCGGCGATGGTGGCAAAGGTGGCGCACCCGAGGGCGGCTGCTCCGAGGATGAACCCGGGGATGTCCAACCGGGCCCGGACGGGGTCCGAGTTTTCGGGGAGCACGATGGCGGCGGCGATCAGAGCCGCCATGCCGAAGACGAGGTTGAACCAGAACACCGCCCGCCACGACCAGATGCCGACCAACACCCCACCGATGACCGGGCCCAGGGCGAGGGCCAGTCCCGATACCGCGGCCCAGACCCCGAGGGCGCGCGCCCGGGTCCTGCGGTGAGGGTAGAGATGCCGGATCATCGAGAGAGTCCCCGGTTCGGAGCAGGCCGCCCCGACGCCCATCACCACCCGACCGGCGATCAGGAGCGAGGTGGAGTCGGCCAGCGCGCTGAGCACCGACCCCCCGCAGAAGATGGCCACACCGATCAGCATCAGCTTCTTCCGCCCGTAGAGGTCACCGAGTGTGCCGGCCATCAGCATGAGGCTGGCGAAGGCCAATGCGTACCCGCTGACCACCCACTGGAGCTGGGCGACGCCGGCGTGCAGTCCCGATTGGACGTCCGACAGCGTGGCGCTGATCACCGTGTTGTCGAGGAAGGTCAGGAAGAGGATGAAGCAGATCACCGCCATGCCGAAATGGGGCATCGTGAGCTCGGGATCGGCCTCCTCGGGGGTGGGGGAGCCGGCGGTAGAGGTCTGGTTCACCGGAACAGTGTGCCTTCGCCACCAGTCACCATCGGGGATCGTTGATGGCGCGCGTCCTCTAGCTTGGGATCCGGCCGTCCCGCCACCGGGGTGGATCGGGCCAGACGCACCCGACGTCGACCTCTGGGAGGGGACCAATGGCACTTTCGATCTCACACGTGGGGATCTGCGTTTCCGACCTCGAGCGGTCGGTGCGGTTCTACTGCGAGGGCCTGGGATTCGAAGAGGTGGCCACCCATCAGGTCGGAGAGGAATTCAGCGCCCTGATGGAGTTGGACGGGGTGAAGCTCGAGTCGCGGATGCTGTCGCGGGACGGGGTGACGATCGAGCTCCTCGGCTATGAGTCACCCGGCCCTACCGGTGACGGGCGGCGACGTCCCATGAACCTGCTCGGACTGACCCACCTGTCGGTGCGGGTGGACGACGTGGAGGGCACGGCAGCCACCATCGACGCATTGGGAGGCACCGTGGTCCCGAGCACCCGGACCGCCATCGACCTGCCGGGCGCCCGATTGGACTTCCTCTACTGCACCGATCCCGACGGGGTGAGGATCGAGTTGATGGATCTGCCGGGGTGACGCGCCCCAATCGCCGGGGAGCCGACCATGCTCAGGTACCGTGATGCCCATGAGCTCCGATCCCACCGGCGTGACCGACATCGATGCCGTGGAGGCCGTCCGGCTCTCCGGCGAGGGCGCCCTCCTGCTCGACGTCCGTGAGGACGACGAATGGGATGCGGGTCATGCACCCGACGCGGTTCATCTGGCCATGGGGCAGGTCGCCGATCGGATGCACGAGATCCCACTCGACCGGACAGTGGTCTGTGTGTGCCGGGTCGGTGGTCGCTCGGGGACCGTGGCCCACGCCCTCCTCGCGGCGGGATACGACGTTCGCAACCTCGGTGGCGGCATGGTGGCCTGGGAGCTGGCCGGGCTGCCGGTGGTGGCCGAGCACGGTGCGGGCGCTCGGATCGTCTGAGCTCGGGCCCAGACAGATCCGATGACCGTCTATCTCGATGACTGGCGCCAACCGGCCCGGCTGGGACCGGTCGATGACCGGTGGTCCCATCTGGTGGCCGACAGCGATGACGAACTGCACGCCTTCGCCGCCCGAATGGGCATGAGGCGGGAGTGGTTCCAGCACAGAGAGGGGCGTCCGCACCAGGCCCACTACGACGTGCCGGAGCGAGCCCGCCGGACGGCCTTGGAACTGGGCGCGGTTCCGGTCACGTGGCGGCACGTGGGTCGCATGATGCGTCAACGTCGCACCAGCCGGTCGGGCGAGGCCCCTGACGGGCAGTGGCAGGCACCCGTCAGACTGTCGGGCTGATCGTGCCTCCGCCCGGTTCGGGGACCGGTTCACTCGACCCCCGCACTCCGGTGCTGGTCGGGGTGGGAGCTGTCTCCGGCGATGCGGAGGCGACCGAATTGATGGGTCGGGCACTGGAGGCTGCCGGCACGGACGCTGGCTCACGCGGCCTTCTGGAGCGGATCGACCGGATCGCCGTGCCCCAGGGCAGCTGGGCCTACTCCGATCCGGCCCGCCTGGTGGCCGACCGTGTCGGCGCGACGAGGGCTCGCACGCATCTCGTCGAGCTGGGCATCCCCCAGCAGAGCCTGATCAACGACGCGCTCGCCGCCATCGCCACCGGGCGGTCCGAGGTGGCCGTGGTGGTGGGGGGTGAGGCCAAACGTTGGGCCCGGGATGCAGCCCTCGCCGAAGGGGCGGCCGTGGAGACCGATCAAGGCGGAGCGGTTCCCGACGTGCTCCGCCAACGGCAGGGCCCGTTGCTCGAGCCCGTGGAGGTGGCCCACCGACTCTGGGACCCGGTCCAGCAGTACGCCATGATCGACAACGCGCTGCGCGTCGCCGAGGGTCGCACGCCGGACGAACACCGGTCCGAAGTCGCCGACCTGTGGGCGCGGTTCAATCGGGTGGCCCAGACCAATCCCGACGCGGCGTTTCCGACGCCCATGGACGCCGATCGGATCGCCGCACCGTCACCCGCCAACCGTCCGTTGGCGCTGCCGTACAACAAGTGGCACTCCACCCAATGGACGGTGAATCAGGCTGCCGCACTCGTCCTGTGCTCGGTCGAGGCCGCCGCCGGGCTGGGGGTGGCATCGGACGGTTGGGTCTTCCCTCTCGTCGGCTTGGAATCGAGCCACGCCATGTCGCTCCTCCGTCGGAGCCGGCCCCACACCTGGCCGGCCATGGGCGTTCTGGGCGCCACAGCGGCAGCCCGGCTCGGACGTCCGATTGCGGACGCCGAGTTCATCGAGGTCTACAGCTGCTTCCCTGCCGCGGTTCGGGTCCAGCAGCGCGAGTTGGGCCTCGACCTCGACGGCACACCGACGGTCACCGGGGGGATGGCCTTCGCCGGCGGCCCGTTCAACAACTTCGTGCTGCAAGCCATGGCCTCGATCGTGGCGGCCACCCGTGCCGCCCCCGGCGCTCTCGGAGTGGTCACCACGGTCAGCGGTCTGTTGACCAAGCCGGGCCTTGGAGTGTGGTCGTCCCAGCCGGACGGTCGGCCGCCGCTGCTGGCCGACCTGGCTGTCGAGGCGGAGTCCGAGACCGGTTCGGTCGACGTGGTGGAGACACTCGACGGCTACACCGGCTCGGGGTTCGTCGCCACGTACACCGTCACCTACGACGGGATTCACCCGGCTCGGACCGTGGTTCTCTGCGACACGCCGGACGGACGCCGTTGCGTGGCGGTCAGCGATGACGCGTCGCTGGCGGCGTTCGCTTCCAGCACGGAGTTGGTCGGGGCGAGCGTTCGGTTGAGCGGTGGCAGCTTCACCATGGCGTGAGCCGGCCCAACCGCAGGTGGCAGAGCCTGTTTGCGAGGCTCGATGTCCCTCGGCCGCGCCGGCATAGGGTGAGGTGAGGTCGATCTGGCTCAGCTGGGGCCGGGTGCGGTTCTGCCGGCACGGCGTTCTGCCGACTCGGGTGAGCCGGACAGGAGGAGGATCATGGTGTCATCCGAAGCAACCTACGTTGGACATCAGCTCGACGATCACCATGCTCCCGAAACCAACGGACGGATGTCGGTCTGTCGGCGGTGCGGGTCGACCACCGACGGTCCGGTGGGCCTCCACCACCTCCCGCACGAGCGTCAACTCGATCGGTCGAATCGTTGGCTCATCGCGCAGTCGCAGCAGAGCCGGATCGATCACGCCAGGGAGTTGCGCGCCAAGTAGGCCCTCAGCCGGCCGGTGCTGTCATTGAGATCACGATCACTGCAGAAACCGCGGCGCTTCCAGACGAGGTACATTGCGGCTATGGATGAGATGACCGCGCTGGAGATGGTTCGCGCGACCTCCGATCCCATCCACGAGATCGGCACCGCGATCTACCTGAGCCCCGAAACGTTCGCCCGGGCAGCGGAATGGGGATGGGCGAACCCGTTCGCGTTCTACTTCGCCGGACGCGGGGGTGTCCTCGGATCCGCGGTCCCCGGGCCGGTCTCTTCGGCCATGGGCTACTTCAATCCGGAGGTCCTGACCGGTCTCTACGCCGAGGGCATCTCGATCGCCGGTCCGCAGGGCGCCGCGGACCGCATGATGGAGGCGACAGCAGCGTGGGGGAGGGACCATCTGTCGGGTATCGGGGACCTGACCACGTTTGTGAGCCTTGCCGACCGACTGGTGGACGGTGCGGAGGGTGCCGCGCTGACGCTTTTCGCCGGATGGCGGGCCCAGGCGCGGGTGGACGACACCGAAGGCCGAGCGGCCCAGCTCTTTCAGATCCTTCGTGAGTGGCGAGGTGCTGCACACCTCGTTGGCACTACAGCGGTCGGGCTCTCTCCCCTGGAGGCGATCCTCACCAGAGACGGCCCGGGGCAGGCCAAGTTTTTTGGATGGAAGGAGCCGTTTCCAGATTGGGAGGGACTCGCCGCCCGACAGGTCGATGCCGAGGCCATCACCGATGATCTGTGCGTCGGTGACGTGGACCGGCTTTTGGTGCCAACTGAGCGCCGTGCCATGGCCGAAGTGGTGATGGCGGCAGCCGCGTCCCTCACCTGACGGAACCGCTCGATCTCCCTCGCACCGGTCTGGCATGCAAGATGAAGTGAATCCGGCCGGAGTCAGCGAACCATCCGAAGGAGCGTCTCGATGATCGTCAGCGTACTTGTCAGGCGCCTGAAGGAAGGATGTACCTTCGCGGACTTTGTGGCCGAGTGGGAGGCTGATCAGGGCTTCGGGGTGCCCACCCGGGTGTTCAACGCACAGAGTCTGGAGGATCCCAGGGACGTGATCTCGATCGGCTTCGTTGCTGTCACGGTGGGCGAGCTGGAGGGGGGCCTGGCCAGTTCGGCCGCAGCCGAGGAGATCAGACACGAACGGATCGACAGGGTCATCGAGTCAACGACACTGCGGTGCATATACGAGGTGCGAACCGAGCACGACTTCACGTCGAACCCCGAGGAGATCGCCCTCGGCTCCGCCGAAAGCCTCCTTGGAGCTCTTCGATAGTCGAGTCCCGACGACTGGGTGCAATGCACGTGCCCACAGCGTTTCAGCCGTTGCGACTCAGGTGACGAACGGAACGTCAAAGGCCTGGTAGTTCGCCAGCAGATTGCCGTGACGGTCGAGAATCGCAACGTCAGCCGGGAACACCACACGTCGTGGCTCGAAGAACAGGACGACTCCGTCCTGCTCGAGGTCCTCCATCGTGAAGCCATCGGCAAAGGTCAATCGAACGAGGTGAGCCTGGGCTGACCCGATGCCCACGATCCTCCCGCCGGCGGTGAATCCGTCGGCACCGAATCCTGCCGCGAAGTTGACCCACGGTTTGCTTCGTCGGGACGGCCCGGGTGAGCCACCTCCGCACGGTGCGACCGCCCAGGACCCGTCGGGGTCCTGCCAGGTCCGGATGACCATCTCCTCCGGAATCCCCCGGTGGTTGGTGAAGCCGACCTGATGCATCTGGCACGTCGGCAGCACCCTGGTCTTCTGGAAGACGATGGTCGCGGGGTCGGCACCCGGGCCGCCTCCTCCGCCGGTGGCGGACATCCACCCGCTGGGGCTCACCCGACTGGTCCTGATCACCACCGGCTCCCTGACCAGATGGGCAACGATGGCCATGTGCATTTCGGTATCGGACACGATCACCGCCCTCTCAGTGGCCAGGTGGGGTCAAACTAGTCCCATCCGCCGGTTGCGGCCGGTGGCATCCACTGACCCTCGGGCGTCGGCTGGTATCGAGACCGGAGAACGGGTGGCGATCAGGATGTGGTGAATCGCCAGCGAGTGGCCCCTCCCGGATCGGCAGTGGCGAGAGCGGTGGCGTGGTGGGCGTGGATCCGGTAGATGGTCCACGGCGGCGGTCCTGCCGAGGGAGCGCTGAACTCGGCGGTGAGGGCTTGACCCGATGCATCGACCTGGGCAGGCCAACCTGCCGCACGCCACCGTTCGGCCATGGTGGCCACGGTGGCCTGCTCCGTGATCTGTTCGGCGACCCCGTCGATCACGAGGTCGAAGTCACCGACGGCGAGACACAGCGTGCAGCGAGAGTCGCGGGCAAGGTTTCTCCCCTTGAGGGTCTTCGCTCCGGTTTCGAACCAGAACGTCCCGTCGAACCAGACCGCGCCGACGCCCGTCACGTGGGGGCTTCCGTCCCGATTGATCGTGGTCAACCAGCAGGTGTGGCGGTTCGGTCCGCCCGTTCCGGGAGCTTGGGTGAACCCCTCTGCGAGGCGTCGTTCGATGACGGTCCAGTCGACGAGTGGCAGCCCGTACAGGTCGGCAAGGTTCTTAGATTCCATGATGGATTGACGGATCACACGGCGAGGAACCATCGGTCGGGGCGTGTTCCACGGGTTCTCCGATCCCGTCAGGAGCGCTCGCTTGTCAGACCGAGGGATCGGCCCACACGCTCGGCGTGTACTGCGGCCAGGCCGATGAGATCGGCCCACGTCCATGTCTCGACCTGACCTGAGCACGAGTCGATGAACAGGATCTGCTCGACGACGCCGGCAACGAACCGAGCCAGACGATCACCGCCCGGTCCGGTGGTCGCCTTCTCGAACAGCCAGGTGTTGCTCACGCCCGGAACGACCTGGTCGGTGATGACCTGCTCACTGATGATGGTCTCGTCGGGTCCCGATTCGCCCACGAAGAACCGCGGCACCTGCTGGAGTGACAACTCCGCATCAGCGGCCGACGCATACGGTACGACCTCAGTCCAGAACGACCTCGAGGTCTCGGCCTGATCGAGCGACCGCCAGACGGTGATCCCTCCGGCGTTCCGGGCCCGTCGGCTCTTCTGGCTGGCTGTGTCCAACTGGCCGTTCGGCCAGGTGCGTTCCTCCACGACAGCCCAACCCTGACCCGGTAGATCGCCGACGTCCAACAGCGTCGCTCTCGACCAAGCCGTGTTGGTCTCGTGCAGGTCTGAATGGTTCTCGTTGGGCCCTCGGGTCGACGACATCGCACTGAGTCTTCCAGATGGTTCGAGATCGGTCGTCCTCCTGCTGTCGATGTCAGGGATTCGGGCTCGCGGCGACGGATTCGACCGAAAAGACCATGGGGTGGGCCACCCGGAAAGTAGTCTCGCTGACGGCACGGTTCGCGGTGACGCGTTGGACAGGGATCGCGCCTCCAGTCGGGTGTGCCGATCAGAAGGAGAGACCAGATGAGAGTCCGACCTTGGGTGGCGGGTGCGGTGGCGGCATCGTGCACACTGTTGTCTGCTGGATGCTCCAGCTCACCGAGGGCAGAGAACACTTCGACCCCTGCGAGCTCGGCACAGACCAGCACCACTGCGGCCGGAACCGCTCCGACCACGTCCACCCCGGCGGTCAATGTCCCGGTGACCGATCAGATCCGAGCCCGGCTGGTCGCGGCCGGAGCCGCGGTCAACAGCATTCCGGTATCTCAATACACGGGTCTGGCACCGGGGCTCACCTACTACGGGTTCGACAAGGTGACCATGACCTACTGGGCCGGGGCCAGGCTGGTCCCGGCCACCACCGCTGACAACTCCGCACCCTCCCAGGCCCAGGTGTCCTCGCAGGATGCCGGCTCCTACTACGTGTTCAAAGAACCGAAAGGCGGGAGCTGGACCGCGTACGCGGCTGGCAATACGGGACCGAACACCCCATGCCCGATCGCGGTCCCGAATGATGTGGTCCACATCTGGGGATGGCCTGCCGGAGCGTGCCGACCGTCCGGTGTCTAACTGGCGCTAGCACCCACCTGGTGGAGCTCGACAGGGTTGCCGGCCGGGTCATCGATGAAGGTCTGACGATTCGAGCCAGAGCCAACGGGATCCGCCACCTCGATACCCTTCGATCGGAGCTCGTCCACGACGGCATCGAGATCACTGAACCGGATGGCGAAATGCTGGCCCAGGTTGCGGGGCACCGGGGCTTCCACGAGATGCACCTGCTGCCCCCCGAAGTTGATCCATGCGCCGGCGAACCCGAAATCAGGCCGGTCTTCGCGGAGGGTGCCACCGAGCACGCCCGTGTAGAACGCGATGCCCTCGGCGACGTCAGGCACATTGATGGCGACGTGGTGGATGGCCAGTGGTTCCATACCTGGGATTCTGGCCGTTCCGCTGCCCTCGTGCAACGCAACGAGCAGCAGCGTCAGCCGTCTGGCGCGTTGTTCTCCGCCCCGGGTTGGGAGAGGTGAGCCAGGACCCGGTGGTGACATTGAGGGATGATCCCGGCCAGACTGGGCCCGTGGAGGAGGTGCTGCAAGGCGGGGTGGCCAATGCCGGGCGGGTGACGCGCGACGGCGATCATGTGCTCCGACCCTCCAATGCCAACTCGCTGTCGATCCACCGGTTCCTGTCCGCATTGCGAAGTACGGGATTCGATGGCGCCTCGGCTCCCGTGGGCATCGAGCCCGATGGTCGTGAGCGGCTGGTGTTCATCGAAGGGGAAGTCGCGCTGCCGCCCTATCCGAGATGGGCCCAGTCGGATGATGCACTTCGCTCCATCGTGGTGTTGCTGAAGGCCTTCCACCGTGCGTCGACGTCGGTCACTCCCGACGAATGGACGTGGAGCAGTGAGATGGCCGATGTTGCCGGCGGACCAATCATCTGCCACAACGACATCTGTCTCGAGAATGTGGTCTTCCGAGACGATGTCGCGGTGGGGCTGATCGATTTCGACTTCGCTGCACCGGGGCGCCCCGTGTACGACGTGGCCCAATTCGCCCGCATGTGCGTTCCCGTCGATGACGATGAGGATGCCGAGCGCTTCGGATGGGAGCCGTCGGATACCCCGGCGCGCCTCCGCCTGGTGGCTGACTGCTATGGCCTGCACCGGGCGGAGCGCCATGAAGTCGTCGAGATTCTGGCCCACTCCATGGCACACGGCGGGGACTTCGTCCGGCGACGTGTCGAAGCCGGCGACGCGAACTTCACCGCGATGTGGAAGGAGCTCGGGGGTATGGAGCGCTATGACCGCCGACGTCGATGGTGGGAGGCGCACCGCCCGCACTTCGCCGATGCCATGGAGTAGGAACGAGGGCCCCTGGATCCCGGGCGTAGCGTACGAGGATGGCTCTGACCATCTACGGGGTTGTTTCGCTGACATTCATGATGTCGAGGTACGCGCCGGAACGCCGCGGGTCGATCTCCACCGCAGCGTTCGCGCTCGGCTGCGGCCTGTCGAGTGCGTACGGGTTTCTCTCCGGTGCCTGGCCTTTCGGAGTCGTCGAAGCCATCTGGACGGTGATCGCTCTCCACCGATACCTGGGCATTCGGGGACAACCCGTTCTCTCACCAAGCGTCGGGAGGTCAGCGCAGTTGGGTCAGGCCCTCGGTGGCGATGGTCTCGAACAGATCGAGTTCGCAGTCGAAGATCGATTCGGGGACCGGCCAGTGGATCACCAGCTCGGTCATGCCGAGCGCCTGATACCGGCCGGCCCAGTCGACGAAGGCATCCAACGAGCGCAACGGCCGTTCCGCACTCGAGCCTTGGAGCATCAACTTGTCGAGCTCGTCGTAGGCACGCCCCTGTCGGGAACAGGCTTCCCTCAGCTGGTCCATCTGGGAGCTGATGACCACCGGTACGTGGTCCGCCGGCACAGCGTCGGTGCCTGCCGGCGAACCGTAGGTCACCCAACCTCGACCGTAGGCGGCGGCGAGCGCCAACCCCCGGGGTCCGGTGGCGGCTATCACGAACGGCACCCGCGGCTGCTGGACGCAGCCGGGGATCATCCGGGCCTCTTCCGCCGCGTAGAACGCGCCCGGCTGGGTCGTCGAGCGCTGGGTGAGCAGTCGGTGCAACATGGGCACGAATTCCTCGAACCGCTCCGTCCGCTCGCTGGCCGACCAGGGTGCCTGGCCGAGGACCGTGGCGTCGAACCCGACCCCTCCGGAACCGATACCCACCGTCAGCCTTCCGTCCGAAACATCGTCCAGTGTCATCAGCTCCTTGGCCAGGGTCACCGGATGGCGGAAGTTCGGTGATGTCACCAGCGTCCCGAGCCGGAGCCGGTCGGTGGCGACGGCCGCCGCGGCGAGTGTCGAGATCGCCCCGAACCATGTTCGATCGCGGAACGTTCGCCACGAGAGGTGGTCGTACGTGTAGGCGGCATGGAATCCCATCGCCTCGGCCCGTCGCCAGATGCTCCTGCCTTCGGACCAGCGGTAGATGGGGAGGATCACCGTACTGAGGCGCATCGGATCCGAACCTACCGGATCGGCCGGCCGTAGGTTGGTGGATGACGAATCGCGGAGTCTCGGTACAGTGGACCAATGGCGATGACCATGCCCGACGCGTTCACGTTCGTGAGGCAACAGGGCCGTGGCGTGCTGGTCACCATGCGGAGGGATGGTAGGCCGCAGCTCTCCAATATCCTCTTCAATCCCGGCGAGGACCACTCGGTGCGCATCTCCGTTACCGACGGGAGAGCCAAGACCAACAACCTCCGGCGCGATCCCCGGGCGTCACTGCATGTGACCAGGGAGGACTTCTTCGCCTACGTGGTGATCGACGGCAAGGCGTCGCTGTCTCCAGTGGCCCGGGCCGTCGACGATCCGGTGGTCGACGAGTTGGTGGCCATGTACCGTTTAGCAAGCGGTGAGCATCCCGACTGGGACGACTACCGGCGGGCGATGGTGGCTGACCGGCGAGTGGTGATCACACTGTCGGCCGACCATGCCTATGGGATGTTGGGGACCTGAGGCAACTCCCGGACAAGGCCCGCTAGCGTGCGTCGGATGGTTCTCGAACACGCGGTGATCACCATCCGACCGGGCTCGGCGGACCAGTTCGAACAGGCGATGCAGTCGGCACAGAAGGTGATCCGCGCCTCCCCGGGCTTCATCTCGCTCCAGCTCCATCGCGGTGTCGAGTCCCCCCACCGCTAGGTGCTGCTGGTCCAGTGGGAGA
>Ga0307374_10003779_pt1 | contig 25650 bp, 28 predicted proteins | sample OX3MG_FD_202532 | JGI IMG/M metagenome (GOLD analysis project Ga0307374, IMG submission 202532) | Soil microbial communities from Risofladan, Vaasa, Finland - OX-3 | ecosystem: Environmental > Terrestrial > Soil > Coastal area > Acid sulfate soil | place: Finland: Risofladan, Vaasa | collected...
TGCTGGCCGTTCTCTTCCGGATCTTCCTCAAGCGCAAGCTCGTCGACGAGGCCCGAGCCGAAGCCAACAAGGACCGTCTCGGCTCGATGGAAGGTCACGCCGAGATGGACATGTCGGTCGACACCGAGGGCTCCTGGTGGCAGCGCCTACGCACCCCCGCTGGCCTTACCGCCACCGCCGACTACTTCGTCATGGACTGGGCGGCCGTCTGGAAAGACATCGCCGGCGGGCTCCTGATCGCAGGCGCACTCGCCGCCTGGGTCCCGCACTCCTTCTGGCAAGGCCTGTTCCTCGCTCACCACCCAACATTGGCGAAGGTGTGGGGGCCACTCATCGCACCGCTCGTCGCGATCATCAGCTTCGTCTGCTCAGTCGGCAACGTCCCGCTCGCCGCCGTGCTCTGGAACGGCGGCATCAGCTTCGGCGGCGTCCTAACCTTCATCTTCGCCGACCTGATCATCCTGCCAATCCTGCACATCTACAAGAAGTACTACGGCTGGAAGATGGCCGGCTTCCTCCTCGTTACGTTCTACGCGACGATGGTCGCCGCCGGCCTGATCGTCGAATTCCTCTTCCAGGGCCTTAGCCTTGAGCGAACCGCCCGCAACGCCAAGGTCGTCGAGGCCAGCATCACCTGGAACTACACGACCATCCTCAACATCATCTTCCTAGCGATCGCCGCGGCGCTCGTCTGGCGCTACTTCAAATACGGCGGTGGACTCAAGATGCTCCGGATGATGGACAAGCCAATGTCACACGACCACCATCACGACGCCGTCAAGTCGTCGATTTGAGCCTCGGATCGACAGCGAGTAGCTCGAGATCACATAGCCCAACTCAAGGCTTTCCCCTATGCGCCCCTGTTGCGGTGAACACATGCTCGCTGATAGAGCGAAAGCGGCCGACGCTCTTCACCTGGGGAGTCTGCGGCTAATGACAACTGTGCTGGCGAAGAGGAGCAGCGCGATCCCGAGCGCGGCGCCGATGCTTGCGAAGACGCCGCCTGCGGCGTGCCCGATCGCGTGGGCTGTGAGTGCGATCGACGCGGCCCAGGTCATGCCGCCGAGCGCGTTCCAGGGTAGGAAGCGCCGCCAGGGCATGTGTGCCGCGCCTGCGAACCAGGCTCCGACGAGGCGGAGGCCGGGAATCCAGCGTGCGAAGAAAACGGCTTTGGGCCCGTGCCGCTGGAAGAACGATTCGCCTCTTCGGACCTGCTCCGGGCCGAACCGCCGAACGAGGAGCCTCAGTCCGCGTGCTCCGATCAGGTAGCCGATGTTGTCGCCGAGGATCGCGCCGCTGGCTGCGCAGAGCCAGACGAGCGGAAGCGAGAGTTTGCCCTGCCCTGTCAGCGAGGCGGCCACGATCAGGGCCGTCTCGCCCGGGACGAGCGCCCCGGCTGTTTCGCCGGCGACAAGCAGGAACACGAGCCAGTAGCCGACACTTGCCGGGACGTGGACGATCAGCCCGGTGACCACCGATCACCCTGCAGGCTGGAGGCGGCGGGCGCGAGCGAGCGTCAGCGAGAAGGTCGTGAGTCCGCCGAGTGCGCCGAGTGTCACCAGCACCGTTGCGCCGGGGAGCTGCAACGCCGCGAGCGCGAGGCCGGCGAAGAGGGTGAGGCCCGGGACCTTGCCAGACACGACTCCGCTCCGTGGTGGCGCCGCGGCGCGAATGAAGTACGCGAGCGTCACGACGACCCATTGGAGCGTGTGGCGGCCAAGGACGAGTGCTGCAGCCCACCAGGGGAGAAGCGCGTGGCTCGCGGCTCCAATTGTGGCGGCTGAGAGGACGATGGCGTCCACCCCTCCGTCCAGCCAGACGCCGAGGCGGGTCTCCTCGGCGCGAGCACGCGCGAGTGGCCCGTCGATCACGTCCGTCACGCCGGCCGCGATGAGCAGCGCAGCGAATACGCCCGGTGGCGCGACGACGAGGGCCGGTATGACGGCTGCGCGTGCGATCGAGAGCAGGTTCGGGGTGCCGAGTTTTCCGAGCGGTCTTCCGGCGTCGTCCTCGATCATGCCGAGATGCCAGTCGACCATCGCGATCACGAGCAGCCACCAGAGCATGCCCGCCGCCGCGAGCCACGGCTGGAACGCGAAGACGGCGCTCCATGCGACGATTCCCACCGCACCGACCAGGAGCGTTTGGCGATGCTCGCGGGCGTGCTCGGCGCGTGACGCGCGTGCGTGCGTGAACGACGCTCTGAGGAAGCTGACCCAGGCGTGGGGCGTGTAGCGGCGAGCGCGCAGCTCACGCAGTACCTCGCGTGTCCAGGCTTCGCCTGCCGTCACCGCTTCCGCGCTATCACGATGCCGTAACCGAGTAGCCCCCGTTGGACCGCGGCGCGTGCCTCCGCGGCAAGCTCGCGGCCGCGCGCGATGTCTTCGGCGCCGACCAGCGTCGCGACCTTCAGCCGCGCGTCGATCCGGTCGAGCAGAGATATGAGGGCATCGTCTCGTGTTTCGGTCTGCTCGACGGTGAGCCCGGCCTGTTCGAGGAGCGCGGCGATCTCGTCGAGTGGTCTTGCGTCGGCAATGCACGCGGCCCAGGCCTGCAGCGTGGTGAGCGACTCCGGGAGCTCGCACGTGCGGGCTGTCATGTCGGAGAGCGCAAGTCGTGCGCCCGGTCGCAAGACGCGTGCGAGCTCGGCTGCGGCCCGCGCCTTATCCGGGAAGGTACAGAGCGCGCATTCGCACATGGCGCCGTCGACGCTTGTGTCCTCGAGCGGGAGTGCTTCGGCATCCCCTCGGACAAACCGTACGCGGGGTTCGTCCGGAGGGTCGCGTGGCGGTGAGAGGTCAATGCCGACTACGTCGCTCCCTGTCTCGCGAGCGATCTGCCGCGCGCTCGTTCCGGGGCCGCACGCGACGTCGACGACGAGGTCGCCGGGGCCTACGCGGAGCGCGGACGCCAGGTGCGAGGTGAGGACCGCGCCGCCGGGGTGGAAAGAGTCGCCGAGCAGGAACCGCGCGGCGGCCGACGAGTACGCCGTGGCGCAACAGGCTTTGATCTCCTCTGGGGCGACGCTCACAGTCGCCGCCCAACGTTCGTCGCGTTCCGCGGCGCACCGTTGGACGCGGCGGTCTTGGAGCCGTAGCGGGTGGGCTGCAGAAGTGGCTGCAGGGGCCGCGCGTTCGGCACGACCGTTTCGACCTTCACGCCGGACATCTGCTCGCGCACCTGCTCGCGATAGCCGACCGAGTTATAGGCGCAGAACGGAATCATTCTCCCGTCGGGGGTGATCTCCGCGACGCAGCACTTCATCAGCTGGCGGACGTTCAGGGTGTAGGCGTCCTGGAAGTCCTGCACGACGAGCATGAACACCTTGGCCTCGAGCTCGGCCAGCTCGGCCGGCAGGTCGATGCCGCAGCTCTCGCACGCAAGCAGGGCCTGCTCGGCGCCCGGGGTCGCCGAGGACGAGAACATGCGCTCCAGCGCGCCTTTGACGGCAGGGTCGGGCATCACCCGGTTGGAGAGGTAGTCGAGGTAGTCCTCGATCTCGAGCAGCCGTGTGAACGGGACGAGCCCCTCGTCGGTGACGAGGGCGTAACACATCGAGCGGCAGGTCGGGAAGCAGCAGGGGACGGGGACGAAGTCGTCGACGCGCAGCCATTCGGGGATCTGTGCGGCGGCGAGCTTCATCACGTCTGCGTTGGTGAGCCGTTCGAGCGGATCGAACTCGACGTGCCGGCCCGAGTGGGTGACCGGCTGGAACGCGACCGAGCGGACTGCGGGATGGGCCACGCCGAAACGGATCACCTCGCCGACCTCGTGCTCGTTGACGTTCTTCTCGACGGCGCAGACGAGTGTGACCGTCAGCCCGAGCTCGGCGCAACGGTCGAGCGCTCGCCGCTTGTCGCCGCGGAGGTCTTTGCCGCGGATCGCGAGGTGCGTCTCGAGCTCGAAGCCGTCGAACTGGAGGTAGAGGTGCGGCTTCAGCGCTGCGAGCTGCTCGGCGAAGCGCTCGTCGCGGGCGATGCGGATCCCGTTGGTGTTCAGCATCACCGACCCGATCCCCTTCGTCTGCGCGAGCGCGATGAAGTCGAGGATCTGCGGGTGAATCGTCGGCTCACCACCCGAGAACTGCACGACCTCCGGGGAGCCTTCGGCCGCGACGAAGGTGTCGAGCATGAACTCGACCTGCTCGTAGGTCAGCGAGTACCCGTCGGGCTGGTGGCCCGAGTCTGCGAAACAGATCGGGCAGTCGAGGTTGCAGGCGGTGTTGACCTCGATGATCCCCAGGCACGCGTGCTGCTTGTGCTCGGGGCAGATCCCGCAGTCGAGCGGGCAGCCGTCCTTCACCTCCGTCTGAAACTCGAGCGGGATCGTGCCCGGCTTGTTGAAGCGCTGCTGCGCCATGTACAGCGCGGCGTCCGAGTAGACAAGGGCCTCGAAGACGCCGTGCTCGGCGCAGCGCTTCCGCATGATCACTCGGTTCTCGCGCACGTTCACCTCGGCATCGATCACCGTCTTACAGACCGGGCAGATCGACTTCGTGTACTCGAGGAACACCTCGTCACGGTCGCGCTTCACATTTGGCTCAACTACCGTCACGCGCTCAACTCCCTCCTCGGTAAACGGACACACAGGGTCTGATGCGAACGCGGCCGAGCGCGATTCATCCGCTCTCCCACTTCTCGAGCCCCTCGCGGAGCTGCATGCGGCCACGGTGGATCCGGCTCTTCGCCGCAGCAAGCGAGATCTCGAGTGCTTGCGCCACCTCCTCGTTCGAAAGACCCTCGACATCTCTCAAGACCACCGCAGCCCGATACTCGACCGGTAGCTGGCGGAGCAGCCCGATGAGAAGAGCACGCACATCGGCGGCCGCGAACGGGTCATCACCGGCCGCGACCACAGTCTCGTGAAGCTCGCTGGTCGAGAGCACCTTCCGACGGCGACGCATCAATGCCTCGTTGACAGCGATCCGGTAGAGCCAGGTGTAGGGTGCCGCGTCGCCGCGGAAGCGCTCCAGGTTCCGCCACGCCTGCACGAACGTGTCCTGCACTGCCTCGTCGACATCACGCGCGTCGTCGAGCAGCCGGTACAGCACGCTGCGAACCCGCCGCTCGAATGTGCGCATGAACTCCGCGAACGCCTCGAGATCACCGGCCTTCGCCTGCTCGAGCAGCTCACGTTCAGTCGATGCCACAGCCGAAGGATCGTAGTGGCGGAATCGTTCGCACCCACGCACGCATCTACGATCATGGGCAGCCGATGAAGTCGCTGATGGACATGATGGTTGGCTCGTGCGCACAGACACGCGAGCAGCTCTCCGCTCACCTCGAGGGTGAGCTGACCGGCCTGCGCGGCCTGCGTGTGCGCCTCCACCTCGCGGGTTGCTCCGCCTGCTCAGCCGTCGCGCGCTCGCTCCGCACCACGATCGACCGCCTCCACGAACTCGACGACGAGTTCGAGCCGAGCCCGACACCGTCTGTCGTGCCCGCCGTCGTCGAGCGGATTCGCAAGCTCGACCCGAACTGACCTCAAGCGACCATGCGACGAGCGCGGGCTGCAGCGCGGGCTTCGTGAGCTGAGCTCCCGACGAGTTCCGGGCAGACGCGCCGGTAACTCGACCTCAGGTCGTCGCGATAACGGTGCGCGGCTTCCCCTGCAGCGTGACCCAGAAGCGCGCCCAGCTCCGCTTGCCGGGAAGGTTGAAGCGGGCCCGGCAGGAGCCGCTCGCGTCGACCATGAACCGCCCGACTGTCGTCGCGGCTCCTCCGTCGCTGGCGGCCCAGAGGACGTACGTCCCGCCCGGGTGAGCGGCCAATCCGCGAGCGACCAGCGAGAGTGATCCGTTCTCGGCGTCGGCACGCGTCAGCACGGCCTCGCCGATCGGTTGTCCCGATGCGGTTCGGAACGTGAACTGCCCCGAAGAGTGACCGTGGGGGACGGAGAGTACGAGCAGCGCGACTGCGGCGACCGCAACCAGGCCCGCGGGGACGCCGAACCGCGATGCCTTGCGTGCTCGGCGACGTTGCGGCCGCTGTCCCGGCGCGGCGTCGCGTAGGAGGCGGTCGAGGCGGCCGAGCAGGAACGCCTGTCGCTGGCAGTCGTGGCAGGAGGCGAGGTGGGCGAGCAGCTCCGGCTCGTCGCGATCTTCGAGCAGGTCGGGCAGGCGCGCCCATACGTGCTCGTGACTCACTCGGCCTCCTCACCGAGCAGCGTCGCGAGCCGGTTGAGGCCGCGGCGTGTCCAGCTCTTCACCGATCCGAGCGGGACACCGAGCTCGGTGGCGATCTGGCTCTGGCTGAGGTCATTGAAGTACGCGAGCTCGAGCACCAGCCGTTCGCGCTCGGGAAGTTTTGCGAGGGCGCTGTCAAGCCAAAGACGGTCGACCTGCGGCGGCTCGAGCGCCGCCGTCTCATCGATCGAGTCGACCGGCGTCGGCGCCCGTCGGGCCTGGCGGATGTTCAGCGCGGTCCGCCGGGCGAGAAGCAGCAGCCATGAGGGGGCGCTGCCGCGGCCACGCTCGAACAACGACGCCTTGCGCCAGATACGAACGAACACCTCCTGGGCGCAGTCCTCGAGATCGAATCCGACAATCGAGCGGCAGGCGCGCTCGACCGCGCGCCGGTAGCGGTGCCGAAGCTCCTCGAACGCCGGCTCGTTTCCGAGCCCAATCGCGTTCAGCAGCTCCGCGTCCGTTGCTTCGAGAGGGGCTACCGCGCGGCCGCCCTGCGGTGCTGCCTCGAGTCGCCGCGGGATCACGTCCGGAGGTGGAGGCGCCATTACCTGAGTTGGATGCGCCGACATGGATGATCGGAGCGGCGACTGTGGGGCCGCGCCGTAGCGCAGCCCCACAGAAGCCGCAGCTACTTGACGTTGACCGCCACGGAAGCGGTCGTCGAGCTGCCCGTGATCGTCGGTGCGTGGAGGTTGTCCACCAGTTCTGCGAAGAACTTGTGCACACCCGGCTTGATCCCCGCCAGGGAGACGCGGAAGCTCTTGGCGCAGCTCATCCCGAGCATCGTCCCCATGCCCATCATTCCCCCGTTCACCGTGTCCACGAACGCGTGCCAGTGACCGTACCCGGCGAGGTTCGGTTTGCCGTAAAGCGCGCATGACGGCGTGAAGTTGCTGGTCCGGACAACGAGATCGAACCCGCCGCTGACGGTAGCGCCGTTCTTCGGTGAAACGATCGTGATCGCGGGCGCTCCGGCGTAGTGACGCGCCGTGACCACAAGCGGGTGGGACGGCCTGTAGATGAACGTCACCGACTTCGCGGAGTGCATGTCCTCGGCATGGTCGTCCTCTGCGGCGACGAACTCGAGTGTGTGCTTCCCCGCCGAGACGTTGGCGAGGCTGATGGTCGCTTTCGCGCCGCAGAACATGTTGACCAGTCCGCCGTCGAGGTGAACGTGGTAGTGACCGATACCCATTCGGTTCGCCGTGCCGGCGTACCCGCAGTCGACCTTGAAGTTCGAAACCGCGATGTCCGTGTTCACAACGTTCCCGGTGATCACCTGACCCGGCTTCGGCGAGAGCACCGTGATCTTCGCCCCTGTGTTGACCGCCATCATCATCGGCTTCGCGGCGAACGCGACCATCGCCACGTACAGAGCACCAACCGCGATGAATGCGCCAATGCCGACCCTGGCTCTACTCCGATACATGTACCAACCTCCTTGACGATGGGCCCGAGGCGCACGCGCCAGGGGAGACGCTCTCGCCTCAACGTGGAGGTACAGCCGCCGTCGCCCGTTCGGATGCAGACAGGATCGGGGAACGCTAAAACCGCCGTGCGCGCATGCGCAGGTGCAGGCCGCATCGGTAGTGAACAGACGTTCGCCCCTGACGGGGACTGTCCGTCGCGCGCGGCAGGTTCATCGCTCAGCCCAGATAGCGAAGCAGGAACCGGACGGTTGCAGCCCATACTTCGGCCTCGTAATCGGCGGCATGACGGCTGCCTGGAACGACGATGAGTTCGTGTGGGACGTGCGCGTTCGCCAACTGGTGCGCCATCTGTTCCGCCTGAGGGAGGGGAACGATCTCGCGGCTGCTGTTTGCAAGCAAGATCGGCGGGTCGCTCCGATCGACATGATTGACAGGAGACGCCGACGTATACCGGCGAGGGCAGCGGGTTGGCGGGCAGCCGAGATAGCTCTCGACGAACGGGTGGCGCGCCGGTCCGCCTAACTCGGCGTCGAAGAGGGCAAGGTTCATCGGGCCGGACCACGAGACCGCGGCGCGTACGCGCGCACCACGGTCGCGCGATCCCCGACCCTCGGTCGCGACGAGCGCTGCGAGGTTGCCGCCTGCTGAGACTCCAAACAGCGCTATTCGGGTCGGGAGAAGGTCGAAGTCGGCCGCGTGCGCCCGCACCCAGCGCACCGCGAAGCTGACATCGGAGGCGGTAGCCGGGAAAGGGGCCGCCGGCGCCAGTCGATAATCGATCGAGAACACCGTGAACCCGAGGTGAGCGAGTCGAAGCGCAGTCGGTGCGAAGGAAGGTTCGCCTGGTGCGAAAGCGGATTTGTCGCCGGCCCGCCAGCCGCCGCCGTGAACAAAGACGATGGCCGCCCGGCGACTGCGTGCCCGCGCCGGCAGATAGGCGTCGAGCGTGAGCGTGACGCCGCCGACGTGTCGGTACGGAACGCCGCGCGCGATGGTGGTACCAGCGTGCGTGGAGGCCAGGGCGAACGCGACCGGCAGCATTGCGATGGCCGCCAACTCACGCGTCAGAATCAACGCTCGATATTCGGACGGCGTTTACTGGCCGTAGGTCTCGAACAGCCGCAGCCACACCTGGCTTCGTCGGAAACGGCGGGACGGCATGCCAGAGCCGCTTGAGCGGCACCTCGGCGACGATCGCAATCGTCTCCGCGTGACCGAACTCGGCGACGTCTGGGCCCGTGAACGTAGCCCCGACCCACACTTGTCTTGCTTCGTCGACCACGATGCGAGATGTTCCGGTCAGTCTTGAGCGTGCGCCTGCATTGAACGAGTCAGAGCAAGCCCGGCACACGTCAGCCCGCCCGGCGCTCTCCTTCAGCGGTGATCGAGTCGAGTGACCGACGGACCGTCGCTTCCCAGACCGCAGCGACCTTGGTTCCCCACCAGCGTCCGGCCGCCCAGAGGTCTGTAGCGAGCTCACCCTGCCAAGTCAGCTCGGTGCCGCCATCGGACGGTGTCAGCTCGAACGATTCGCTTACATGAGGTACGGGGCCGCGCAACAGGCGGAAGTCGATTCGCGTCGGCCGCTCGAACCGAACGGTCTCCACCGTGGTCGTCATTCCGATCGGTGTCTGCGTGAAGTGGGCAGCGAGAGCCATGTCCGCTCCCCGCTCCCAGACGTCGAGCTTCCCCTTCAGCGCCCGCGGCGTGCGATGAAGGTACGGGTCGGCGATCACGTCGAACACCACATCGGGTGGAGCAGCGATCTTCCACGTAACCGGCCCGAGCGGGCGCACGCTACGCCCGATCCCAAGATCGACCGTCACCTTGCCCGACGCGACAAGGCGCAACGCCCCGGCAGCCGCGCCGAGACCGGTGGCTAGGAGAAGCGCTCGACGCATGCCGCCGAATGCACCGCCCGACTTCACGCGGCTCGTCTGAGCCCGGCGAGCAGACGCCCGAGCAGCGGTGTGCTCGACCCGATGTCATCGGTCTCCTGATCGTCGACGACGACCTCAACGCCCTGCCAGAACGCCACGCGCCCACGGATCTTCCCGGCGAGAGGAGATGGCCGCTTGTAGTACCAGGCGGCGTCCTTGTTCTCCTTACCGTCAACCACAACGGTGTAGTAGCTCGCCACACCCTTCCACGGGCAGACGCTGTGCTTGCCACTCTCGACGAAATAGCTCTTGTCGAGAGAGCCGACGAGGAAATAGTGGTTTCCCTCGACCACCACGGTACCGTCGCTCTGGGCGAGAACCGCGCCGTTCCAGATGGCCTTCATGTCGTGCTGACTCCCTCTGCTTGAAATATCCGACTGAAACGTTTGATGCCCTGCCGCGCCCGAGCGATTCGCGGACCGCGCTAAAGCCTGCCGCCGACGTTGTCGAAGATCGGCTTGTCTACATCCTCAGGCGTCGATTCCGGCAGCCTTATCGCGGGAATCACCGGGTACCAGCGTGTCGCGGCCGGAGAGTTGGTTCGCGGCGAGGGAGGCGAGAGCGCCGAGCATGATCGACGCGGGGATGATCACGGGTCGCGAACGGGTGAGGAATCGGTCGGCTGTTGAGTGCCAGCCACGGGTGCGGGCGAGCGAGGCCGGTCGCGAGCGGAGGGGCGAGCAGCAGCCAGGCAGGGTCGAGCGTCGCATGTCGGTCATTTGGCGCGGCGGAGCGCGTCGCGGAGCCAGCGTGGGTCAGGTAGTCCGGTGTTACCGCTTTCGGTCTGGAACAGGCGACAGCTGAGTGCGTAGTCGGTGCGCTCGGGCGTGTGTGGGTCGATGTCTTGGCCGTCGACCCTGATCGTCGGTGAGCCGAGAAAATGCACCCGTCGAGCCGTCTCCAGGTCGGGCACCGCGACCAGTCGCACATCGGTTTGGATTCCGAGCTCGCGGCTTGTCCGCTCGACCAGCTCGAGAGCCGGCTCGTGGTTCGGGCAGCCGTCGAAGTAGTAGATCTCAACAAGTGGCCTGCCGCCGTTTTCCTGGCGGCCCGGGATGTCGAGGCTGCGATCAGTGCGCGCGTCGTCGTCGTTTCTCAACTGGTCTGCCTTCCTGGAGGGAGGGCCGATGAGCCGCCGCGGCGTCGTGTACGCACCCGGATCGAGAGCGCCACTGCACCGGCGATAAGCGCGACGGCTCCGAGCGCGATCCGGCCGACCCAGGCGGGCGCGGCGATGCTGATGCCGGCGGTCGCGATCAACGGCGGCCCCGCGCAGCAGGCGACGGCCATGAGGGGGAACAGCACGAGGCCGAGCCCCCGCCGCGTTCCTTCACGACTTCTCCTTGATGTGGCAGCAGGCGGCGACGTGCTCTTCGTTGTCCTCGAGCAGGGCGTGCCCGAGCTCGAGCAGCTGCTCGACCCGCCTGTCGGCGATCCGGTTGTAGACGACGCGATGCTCACGCCGCGCGTCGATGAAGCCACACCAGCGCAGACAGGCCAGGTGGTTCGACACCTTCGGCTGGGCGAGGCCGAGTCGCGAGACGAGCTCGCCGACCGAAAGCTCGCCCTCGTCACGCAAGAGCTCAAGGATCCGCAGCCGCGTCGGGTCGCCCAAGCCCCGGAAGTACTTTGCGACGAGATCGCTCTTTCCCGGTGCGCTCGGCAACCGAAACGGGGCTTCAAGGGTGGACATGGCTTCGCCTTTCATATCGTCTGATTCTTATATCAGAAACGGTCGAATACCGTCGTTCCTCACTCTGCGCTGACGGTCGCAGCAGCCGCCTCGTACGTCGGCACCAAACCTGTGTTGTTCTGCCTGCGATTAACCTCGTTCGTCGTCGGAGGAGGCGGCCGGAAGCTTGCGCAGCGCGCTCACGTAGGCCTCGCTGAACGTCGGGAACTGTGCGATCGTGTCCTTGAGGACCGCAACCGGGATCTCGGCGCGGATCGCGAGCACCGCCTGGTGAATCCACTCGCCAGCAAGCGGCGCGACCGCCCAGGCGCCGACAAGCAGATCGCGATCTCGGTCAACGACAAGGCCGAACCAGCCGCGCGGGTTCTCCTCATAGGTGTACGGCCGCGCGATCGCATCGACGAGGTCGAGCGTCACCTCAGCCACCCGCAGCCCGGCGGCACGCGCGGCCTCTGCGGTCAGACCGACCGCCGCGACCTCCGGGTCGGAGAACACCACCCGAGGCACGGCGCGATAGCCGGCGACCGTCTCCTCGCCCAGAATGTTCGCCGTCACGACCCGCGCCTGGTACTTGCCCACGTGCGTAAACAACGAGACGCCCGTCGCGTCCCCGATCGCCCAGACGCCGTCTGTAACGCGGCAGCGCTCGTCGATCGGAACCGCACCCGCCGTGACCGCGATCCCCACGCTCTCGAGCCCGAGCCCCTCGACGCGCGGCGTACGTCCCGCCGACACGACCAGCACCTCGCCGCGAACCTCACTACCGTCGTCGAGCTCGACGACGCGCTCGCTGCCTTCAACGCGCACCCGTGTCGCCTTCCGACCGAGCGCCAGCTTGATCCCGTCGGCCTCAAGCTGGCCGCCAATCAGCCGGCCAACCTCAGGGTCTTCACGACTCAGCAGCCGCTCGGCGCCCTCGATGACCGTCACCTGAGAACCGAACCGCGCCAGCATCTGCCCGAGCTCGACGCCGACGGCGCCACCGCCGATGAAGACCGCGCTCGCCGGGATCTCCTTCAGCGTCGTCGCCTCACGATTCGTCCAGTAGCCGGCCTCGCCGAGGCCCTCGATCGAAGGGATCCGCGGCTCGGATCCGGTCGCGATGATCACGTGCTCGGTCTCGATCACCCGGCCCGCGACCTCGACACGATTCGCCCCAGCCAGCTTCCCAGCCGACTTGAACACGGTCACCCCCCGCTCCTCATAGCCGGCGACCGCGCCCGAATCGTCGAGATCGCGGATCATCCAGTCCCGGTACGCGGCGACCCGGGGCCAGTCAAGCTCAGGCGTCGAGACGCCAGCCGCTCGTGCGCTCTCGTTGCGCGCCTCAGGCGGGCGCAGCAGCGTCTTTGATGGGATGCAAGCCCAGTATGCGCACTCACCGCCGACCAGCTCACGTTCGACGAGCGCCACCCGCAAGCCCGCCTCGACGAGGATCCCCGTCGCGACCTCACCCGCCGGGCCGGCGCCAAGAACGACCGCGTCGAACCGCTTCCCACTCACGCCGCGCAGCCCAACAGCCTGGAGCCGTCGCGCGACAAGCTCCCCGTGGCAAGCCTCGCGCCCCCACCTCCACTCAGGCACATCCGGTCGATCTTGAGTGGTCGCCTCACGATCACCTCCGTTCTATCAGAAAAACATGATATGAGAGGTAACGGCGACCCGAGGCTACCCTCGAGCAGGTGCGCCGCGCACCCTTCACGCTCGTAGGTGCCGCCGGAGTTGTCGGTGGCTGCGCTGGCATGGTCGCGATGCTGCCAGGAGCAACCGCCGGCGCACTGGGAGCGATCGGTATCGGCGGTTCGAGCGCGCTCGCCCGAACACTCTCCCCGGTCGCCCAGCCGCTGTTCATCGCATCGGCGATACTTGTCCTACTCGGCGCGCTTGCCTGCAGCCGGCTTGTCGCAAATCCTCGCCCTGGGCGGGAGCATCCTGCTTTACCTCTCGATGTTCCAGCTTCCCTCGAGCAGCGAGAGCGGCGCTCACCAAGGATCGATGTCGGGCATGTCAATCCCGCCGCATCACGGCGCAACACCGCTTCGCGCGGACGCGGCGAGCTTCTACTTCGGCCTCGCCCTTCTCATCACGAGTTTCGCACTCAGTGCTTGGCGCCGCCGACGACGCCTCTGTCGCCCCCTCGTCCGGCTCCCTCGCCTCGCCGTGACCCGCTAGGAGTCCGGTGTCAAACGGCCTCCGAAAACGGGGACGCTCGATGGCACGGCAAGCCTCGAAGAATCGACGCCCTGTAAGCTCGTCTGCGGCTCTTCGGGCCGTTGGTCCTGCTGATTTGATGTCCGCCCACGAGGACAAAATCGGACCTCTCGCGAAAGACACCAGCCTCCTAGCCCAAGGACCGCGCGGGCGGAGAACGGGCGGCGATCCGTTCGACGATTCCGAGTTTGAACCGGTCGCGTTGCTCGATCTTGAATCCTTCGGCCAAGACTTGGTCGGATGGGCGGCGGAGGAAGTGTTCGCCGCCCAGAGGCACGGTGACGACCTCGAGGAGTCGTTGGATGAAACGAACGGGCCACGCCGATCCGGCGATGTGGTCTGCCAGCAGCAGAAGCCCGCTCGGGCGCAGCACCCGTTTCATCTCTGCGATCGCACTGCGCTCGTCCGGGATGGCGCACAAGGAGAACGTGCAGACCACCGTGTCGAATGAGCCGTCAGGGAAAGGCAACGCGTGGGCGTCTGCTTCCCGGAGGTCAGCCGCGATTTCCAGGCTCCGGGCACGGGTGCGGGCGAGCTCGAGCATGGCCGGGCTCAAATCGATTCCCGAGAGCCGGACCTCGCTCGGATAGAAGGCGAGGTTGAGGCCGGTGCCGACTGCGACCTCGAGGGTATCCCCGGTGGCCTGCGAACAAACCCAGCTCCGGCTGTCCTTGAACAACACGCGATCGAAGAACCGCATCTCCGTGTCGTAGGACGCCGAGTGCTTATCCCAGTAGCGACGCCATCGGTCACGCTGTTTACTGTTCGTAGGCACTAGCGCCTCCTCTCCCGCGCGGATCACAGGATCAGATCATGAACAAATTGGAGAGGGGTGCGCGCAGGGCCATGCGATTCCGCCCGATCTCGACATCATGCGCGCCTGGTGGAAGCTGCTGGCTCAGAGTCGAGCTCGGAAAGCTGTCCAGGTGAACGGCTGGTCCGTTCCATTGGGCGTCGTTCGTTCTTCGCGCCGTTCACGCACGAGTTGGAGCGTGGAGGCGAAGATAGTCGCGATCGTGGTTGCGTCGTAGCGGGCGACGGGGAGGCCGGAGCAACGGTCGGGGCCGTCCAGCGCGAAGGTGGCGAGAATGACGCCTCCTCCCGGTGCGAGCGAGGCTGTGAGCGTTTCGAGGTAGCGTCGCTGGTCTTCGGGGTCGACGAGGAAGTGGAAGACGGCGCGGTCGTGCCAAAGGTCGAATCGACGCTCTGGACGCCAGCTGCGGATGTCCTGTGCAAGCCACCCCACGCGCGCAGCCCGGTCGCCGAGCTGAGCCTTCGCAGCCGTGAGCGCGACCGTGGAGACGTCGAGAACGGTGAGCTGTTGGAAGCCTCGATCCAGCAGACGGCCAGTCAACGACGAGGTTCCCCCGCCAATGTCGACAACGCTCTGCTCTGGTTTGACCCCGAGCTCGTCGATCAGCTCGAGCGAGGTCGTTGGTTCCCGCTCATACCAGCTCAACGTGAACCGGTCACGGCGGTAGGCACCGTCCCAGTGCTCAGCAGTTGTCCCGTCGCGTTGCATCCGCCGTCAGTGAACCACGACCACGCGAGTCCGCGGGTCCAGCGTCGGCCTGGCAACAACTCGCATGCCCGGTGTTCGTCTACCCCGTCGAGCTGAACCTGTTTTGCATTCGGAGTGGCAACGGGCACGGGCCTCGCCTGTCCAGAGAGCCAGAGACCGCAAGCGCATATGGACCAACAGCCTCGACCACGCGTCGGCTGACTCGCACCCAGGCGTCCGCGCTGAACACCTCCGTGATGGCCGCTTACGATGGACGCCGATGACGCTCACGATCTACGGCGCGGCGGCGGTCACGTTCATGATGCTCATGTACGCCTTCGAGCGACGCGGCCGCCGCTTCATCCTCGCCTTCGCGTGCGGATGCGCGCTCTCAAGCGCCTACGGCTTCCTCGCAGCAACCTGGCCGTTCGGCGTCGTCGAACTCATCTGGGCCGCCGTCGCCCTCCACCGCTACCGAAGGGTCGCTCGGTAACCTCGCGACCTGCGTTAGTGCCGACGACTGGGGCGAGGATGTAGAGCCAGACCGCGTGTAGGTCTCTGGAGAAAAGCGCTGGGCCAAGTGAGCGTCGCAAGCGTGCGCCACTACTCTCGGCAAGTCTTTCGCTCTTCGAGCGTTGAGAAATCCCCAGTGCAGGGACCGAGCTCGGCTTCAGAACCGACGGAGAGGGTGCGACGCCATCAACCCACTCGAGATCGTCCAGCGTGGGAATGGGAGGGTTAAACGCCTGAGGGCACGAAAATCCCGATCTACGTGCAAAATCGGCGTTCGCGGGGTGCGGAGCAACACCTGCCGATATTCCTCACGCGTCAGCGACATCCATGCCGAGATGCGTCAGGAGCTGTGCGTAGAGCGCGTTGATCTCCGCCGGACAGTCGGTAGTCGCTGCGACGTGTCGGCCTTTGCGAGGTTTGCTCCTACCGACAATCGCCTCGGCGGCGTCGAGCTGGGCTGGTGCGACGCTCTCGACAAACGCCTCGAACCCCTCGGCCGGCGCGTTCCAGTCGGTCGCGACAGTGAAGATGCCGTGCCGCGCACCGAGGTCGCGCATTTCGGTGAATGAGGGCGTTGTCGCAGATGCGTCCACGCCCGTGCGCAGTTCATCCACCGCGACACCCGCCTTCAGGATCTGCTCGAAAATCTGAGGTTTGCCAGCGCCGAGGCGGAAGATTCCGCCATCGCAGACGATTGCCCACGGTACTCCGAGCCCGTGGAGGAAGCGAACGAACGTCCCATATCCCTGATCGCCGTCGACGGAGAAGATCTCCACGTTGAGCGAGTCAGGCGTCCCGAGTTTCTGAGCGATTGGGCTCTTGGCGAACCACTCCGGTAGCGCGCCGAGCTCCGTGCCGCCCTCCACGAGGACAACGCCGCGCGCGAACAGCAGGGCACGGGCATCGGCCGACTCGCCGAGGACCTTGCGGAGGCGCGCGTCGTCAGCGTTCCCGCCCTGGGGCAGACGCCGCGACTGTGTCGCTCCGCCTCGGAGATCCAATCGCACGATGCTCGTGACGTCGCCGCCGTCGCCGATAGGAACTAGGTACGGCGAGTGGGTCGTAACGATGAACTGACCGGGAGCACGGCGCATCTCGCTGAGCAGCCGCCGCTGCAGCGTCGGATGGAGGTTGCGGGCCGGCTCATCGAGTACCGCGACCCGTCCGGTCGAATCGGAGAGCGTGGCGCTGAGCAACAGCGCCTCCCAGATCCCGGCGCCCGCGAACTCGACTGGAAGATCGCGACCCTGCCGGCTCACGACGGGCGTGAATAGGAGATTTGCCGGCGCCTGGCCGAGCTGGTTCGGTGGCTCCATAGGGAACGAGATATCGAAGGTGGACCCGGTGAGACGCGTGAAGAGCGCCTGGCTGGCGGCAAACCGCGCTCGTTGTGTCGGGCCGCCGTTCTTCCAGCGGAAAAGGCGCAGCGGGACCCGGCTGCCATCGGCGGGCGAGGGGTCGAACGTCGCTTCCGCGACGGAGTACTCCGTCGCCGGAAGCTGTCGCGTGTCGCCGAGCATGATGAGGCCGCGCTCCAAGAGCACGCGCAGCACCCAGGCGATCGTGTACGAACGGTTTTGGGTCTCTGCGAGAGCAATCCCGGCGACCGACGCCCATTCGCGCACCGGCTCTCGTGCGGGAAGCGGTCCGGCGTCCAATGTAACCAGGCGCGCCTCGCCAGCCGGAGGCAGCAGGTCGGCGAACGTGAAGGGCTTCGGCGGCACGCGGCTCTCGTCGACATCCAACCGCTCACCGATGTAGTGATTGGGAGTGCCGGGAGCGTCGGCAACGCGAACGATCGCTCCCGCCGACATCTGTGCCCCATCCAGTACCCAGCGGAACCGCTCGTCGTCGGCATCGAACTCGTAGGCAAGAGCCCACTGGCCGGTCGACGCGTCGATGAGGTCGACGACGATCTCGCCGCTCGTGAGCGGGGTCAGCATGTCCGCTTGGATCTCCCGGACCCAGGCGAGTAGACCCGAGGCCTGGATGTTGCTCGGCGCCTCGCGCAGGACACTGGTCATGATCGCGGCCCGGACGAAACGCACCAGCAGATCGCACTCCCACTCCTCGGTGAGCGCGATCCCCAGCCGGACACTCGACACGTTCGCGGGCGGCGCGTCGAACCGCCGAGCTGCCCCGAAGCGGACGAGCAAGGCGTACGCCTCCTGCGACGCCGTCGCGGAACGCTCGATCGCCGCGAGGATCACCTCGATCAGGCGTGAGAGGTTTGTCTTGCCCGAGCCGTTTGGGCCGACCACGACGAGGGCGCGCGCCGGCATGTTGTCAATGTCCAGACCGCCGAACGAGAACATCTCGCGTGCTGTGATCTTGGTCAGACGCATGCCGCCATTATCCTGAAGCCTCCCATCCCGGCCCTTGATGAATGTCAAGAGCCACGGTACGCTCCCAGCATGCCTGAGATCACGCACGAACTTACCGCCCTCGTAACTGGCGCCGAGATCGCTCGGCGGCTGGGTATGTCCACTCAGCGCGCCCATCAACTCGCCGCGCGCACTGACTTTCCGGAACCGCTCGGGCGCATCGGGAATGCGATCGTCTGGAAGTGGGAGGCGATCTCTTGCTGGGCCGGAACCAACATGAACTTCGAGGTTCTCCCGGACGGCTCGTCGATCGTCGTGCGAGAACTGGGCGCTCGAGGGCAATGGGTCGCCAACTGGTATCTGACCGGCATGCGCGGTTATCGAACGTTCAACCTCCGAGACGAGGGAGCACCGACTCTCGCTACACCAGAAACCGCGCTCGACTGGACGAAAGAACACATCGCTCAGCGCGCGATGGGCGATTAACCATGGCGCGTGGCGATCACATCTACGTCTGCCGAGACTCCTTCAAAGGCGTCTGCGTCGGCCGGACGCTGTACACCCACCACGCGGTCGACATGGGCGACAGGACCGTTATCGAATACGTGCCGGCAACGGGCACAAAGCGCGACTCAATCATTCAACGGCGGCTCCTAGCTGACTTTGGCCAGGGAGGCCGCGTCGAGGTCCGACAGTACGGCACGAGACTTGACCACGAAACCGCGGCCGCCCGAGCTGAGTCCATGCTCGGAACCGCCAGATACGACTTCCTCACGAACAACTGCGAGCACTTCGCGTCGTGGTGCGTGACCGGCCATGCGTCAAGCTCCCAGATCGAAAACGGTGTGACCAGCGCCGGCCTCGTCGGCACCGCAGCAATCGCGCCGTCACTCGGCATCGAACTTGTAGGCGGCCTCGGGACCGCGGCCGTACGGAGCGGCCCAAATCTCATGTCCGGCCTATCCGCCATCGGCGGCAGCGCCATCGGCGGGATCGCCGTACTGAGCGGCGCCTCGGGACTCGTAACGACGGGTGTGATGTGTTACGCGCTGGCCGACAAGCCGACGCTCCCTGACGATGAACGCGAGGCGAGACGGATGGGCCGGCAGGGCGCTCTCGGAGGCGCAGTCATCGGCACGGCGGGTGCCCTTTACGTGGTCGGAGCGATGGGCGTACCTGGTTACAGCGCCGCAGGCATTAGCTCGGGTCTAGGAGCGTGGGTCACAATGCCCGCAAAACCCCATTCTGCCCCGTTTTAGGGAATCAAATGAGCAGGGTCAATGGCTCGGAGGGCCGCAGAACGGCTCCCAGGGCCCCGTTAATGAGAATGAATATTACTGACCCAAGCTCCTAGCAGCGCTCGGCGGCCTGGCTGGCGGCGGGATGGTGCGCGGCCTCTCCACTACTGTCCTAATTCCCGCACTACTCGCCGCCCTGATCGGATTTCTTATTGTGGGGTATCCGCCGTCTCCCACCTACGGCGGTTTGTCACGAGCTAGAACGGGATATCGTCGTCGTCTGCTTCGGCGATGAACTCCAGCAGGTCGCGTGAGCGGCGCGGCTTTCGCTCCGCGACGATCTTGTCGTTGGTGACGTGCTCGATCTCGACTGCTTGTTCGAGCAGCCGGTAGAAGAGCAGGCCTCGGCTGGCGGACTTGCGTCGGTTGAAGCGGAAGACGAATTCGTCCAGGTAGGCGTCCAGCTGGACCGGTTTGCCGCCGCCCTGATGGGTGCCGAGAAGCCAGCGTTTCAAGAGCGACGCGACGCGATGGACGTGCGGCATCGTCACGTGCGCCGGGTCGCCACTGGCGCTCTGGTTGATCACCTCGTGGGTGAAGCCGAGCTGCTCAAGCTGGCTGTAGCCACCCCAGGCGTCGGTGTGGATCAGCGAGCCCGGAGCGGCGACGTCCTCGACGAATGCGTTCAGCGTCAGCGCCGAGCAGTCGGGGATCCGGGCGAGGCGAACGCGGCCGGAGGCGACCCGTTGGCTCTTCTTGCCGGTCGTGCCCTTCTCGATAGCGATTGCGACAATGGCCTTTCCATGCGCCCCACGGCCGCGTTTGCCGGGAACGGCCGCGCCCAGATATGTCTCGTCGATCTCGATCGCGCCCTCGAGCAGTGAGCGGCCCGGCCGCACCATCGCCCGCCGCAGCTTGTGGAGCAGCAGCCAGGAAGTCTCGTAGCGTTTCAGTCCGAGCGCGCGCTGAAGGCTGAGCGCGCTGACGCCGTCCTTCTCGTTCGTGATCAGCCAGGCGGCCTGGAACCAGACGGTCAGCGGCAGCCGCGTGTCCTCCAGGATCGTCCCCGCGGTCACGCTCGACTCATGCCTGCACGCACGGCAGCGCAGCGCGCGACGGGTGATATGCCAGACCTTGCCGGTCTCGCCGCCACCAGGGCAAGCGATCCCGTTCGGCCAGCGCAACCGCTCCAGGTAGGCGGAACAGGCGTCCTCGTCCGCGAACCACGCGTTGAACTCGACAGCCGTGCGCGGATAGTGCTCGCCCGCGCGGAGACGAAGCGTGACAGCAGACTCAGCGACGCTCGGCGCAGCAGCAACAGCCATCCGCCACACAGGCTAGCCGACTACGTGACATAAGCCGCAAGGTGGGAGACGGCGGATACCCCACTTCTTATTTATCGCCACATGAAGCGGCACCCACCAACATTTCACCCAGTGCACATCGCCGGCGCGTGAGCCCTCCCCACGCCGCGCGGAAGCCATGGTTCGAGGAATGGTGGTTACCCTCCCCCTGTTACTTGACGGCTAGCCAGACGACCAAGGCACCGAGACCTCCGATAATCAGCCATACGACAGCCTGTCGATAGACGGTTAGACGGGTGGCGACGGTGTTCTCGCCGGTGGCCAGCATCACCGCATAATCGTCGGCGAGCTTGCGGAGTATCGGTCGTTGGTGATTGCTGAGCGCTGCGGTGTCGATCATGTCAAAGTCGGCCCGTACGGTCATGATCGCGGCAGCACCGAGTACCCCGTACACAGATATCAGGAGGCTGATCGCCCAAGGTACGGTCCACCAGCAGCTATCCGTCTTGTGGAATTCCGCACGGATCGTCGCTATTGCGATGATGAGGGGAAGCCCGACCGCAAAAAGCCATTGAGCGCGTCCTCGAATGAGCTCAAGGTCCGCTTGTTGACGGTCAGACTGCCGACGCCCTTCATCAATCATGATCTGGAGTTCGTCCGTACTCCACGACGCTAAGTCTCCAGCCTCAACCTGATGGGCAGCAAACGTAGGTACGACGTTGCCCGGACGAACGAGCGCAATGACGTGCTCGGCGTAGATTCCTTGGGCACGGAGGAATGCATGTGCCATGTTGCGTTCCTCAGGGGCTCTCTTCGCCAGCTAGCCACGCTGCTATTGCCTCGGTGACTTCTGTGCGGACAGGCTCCGGCAGAAACAGCCATTGTCCACCAGGGTTCAGATCAAGGAACACAGACTCCCCATTTCTGGAGATCACCCAGTCCTGACTCGAGTAGCCAACGCGGAGTTTCCGAGCGATCCTAAGGGCGAGCTGACCAACCTCACCGTGCTCCTGACTCGGGACGAATGCATCGTGAGCAGCGTGATTTCTTCGCCAGTCGACGGGTAAGTCCGAAGCATCGAGCGCGGCGATCCAGAATCGCTCGCGAACGGTAACCACGCGCAAGTGCCGCTCTGCAGCAACATACTGCTGAAGCAGAAACGGCGCACCCGCTAGAGCTTCAAGCTCTGGTGAACCGCGGGACAGGAGCCGGGTGAAGACGACTCTTGGCTCGCCGCCGCCGTCCTCAAACTGGCCCGGCCCAAGGGGCTTCGCAATGAATTCGTCGCCGAGGCTTGCGGGGATTCGGTCGCGGCTGCTCACGATCGCGCTGGCTGGAACCGAAATCCCGAGCGCTGTCGCCGCCGCGTGCTGAACGATCTTGTTTTCAGCCGTGAACAGTCCCCCAACATCGCTGAGCCATTCGATACCGCAACCGTCCGCAATGCCGATCAACAGAGCGACCCACGACGCTCTGACCACACCCTCGTGGCTGCTCGGCGCAACGTCTCGGCGCCATTCGGGCGGAGCCAGGCGTCGTAGCCAACCTCGAACGCAACTAGCCGTCGGGATACAACTCGCTGCTTCGTCGGTGCCCAACATGAGACCCCCGGACGTCAACCGGTAAGGAACGCTCTCCAACAGAGACACGTCGAACTGGGCTGCAGTTACGCCTCTAGCGGAGAGCGCCGCCATTACCGGCGCGGCATGCTCGTCATCGGACGGCGCAATGACGATCGCGCGGGCTGTCAGACGCCGGCGAGCGACTCGAGCCAGGCGCTCGTCTCCTGGTCGCCGTCGATCGTCTCCTTCTCGCTGGTGCGGCGCGTCTGTCCGCGCGCACCACCAATGCCCAGCAGTTCGAGCGGAAGCACCTGAAGGTCTCGGTCGACGGTCTCCGTCTCCTGCTTGGTGAGGTCAGTCCGACCACGTCCCCATTCAGCCTCAATGGGCTCCCCCAGCTCAAGATAAAGGCTGTTCATTAGGCCCCCACGCCAAGACCATAGCTTCGTGCTGCGCCGAGCGCCATCACCAGTGCGGCACGCTCAATCCGTCACGCGGCAACGATGACCGACCGTCCCGTCAGACGCTAGCGAGGAACTCGAGCCAGGAGGTCGTCTCACGGTCGTTGTCGACCGTCTCCTTCGTGAAGGTGATGCTCGTTTGCCCACGCCCATCACCGACCCCGAGCAACTCCAGCGGCAGCATCTGGATATCCCGGTCGATGGTCTCGGTGTTGGTCCTGGTGATCTCCGTCCGACCACGCGCCCATTCAGCCTCAACGGGCTCGCCCAGCTCCAAGTAAAGGCTGCTCTCTCCCATCCGCGCCCCCAGACGATAGCGTCGTCCGCTGACGGACAAGTGCTCTCGAGTTGGTTTCGAGCCCCAGGCCCAGACTCGACCCCTCGTAGCTCATGCGTGGCGGCCTCGAACTTCGCCGTCACCCGTTCAACTCGGCGATCCATTCTGGCCGCTCTTAAGGCGGCGCAGGGAGCCGGAGTTTCGGAGTTTCAACGCGTGCAGGTGGTTTATGCGACCCAGCGGGCCTGCGCGAGTTGATCGCTGTAGTGACCCGTTGCTAGGTACGCATGCAAGCGGCGCCCGCTCGTAAGAGGTCGAACCTTCGCTACGGCTTTCGCGGGTGTGTCGGCCTCGGTCGCGTAAACCTCGCGGTAGTCCGGTGAGTCGGGGTCGGCCGAGGGATCGGTTGCGAATACGAGGAAGCCGCGCCGCCGCTTGCGTCGCTCGTTTACTTCGTCGACGCGCTTGCGCTCCGCTTCAAGCTCGTCTGCCCAAGCAACGAGGTCCATTTGCTGTGCTGGTTCAGCTGCCATCGTCAACAGTGTCCGGCCGACCCTCGCGCGCGTCAAGGTAGCGGCAGAGAGAATTGACGCTTTTGTCACCAAATTGGTCGAAGGCGGCCTGCGGAACCTTGTAGTACGACCACCTTCGGCCTGAGAGGCGCGTGGCATCGGCACACCATGCCCGCGCCCGCCGGTCCTTGAGTGCTACCTCTACATCCTCCAAGCCTTTCGTCTCCATGACGAGGCAAGTTTCGTCGTCGAGGCGGACGACGAAGTCAGGGTAGTAGTACCGCAGAGCGCCTGTCGTCGAGATGTACTCCAGCGAGAAGCGGCTCTGCAGCGTGAGCTTCGCGAACGCGGCGACATCAGGGGCGCGATCGAGAAATTGGGCGAACCGACGCTCGAGCGAGTTCTCGACTGGGGTGAGGTTGAAGATGGAGTGGGCGGCCTCGACGGTTGCGCGCGACCAGGGAAACGCCGGCGTGTCCGACACCCTGAGGGCGTTGTCGACGATCGTCGCCTCCCGCTCCGCGACGGCGAGCGCGCGGATCGCTCTGCCGAAAGCGCCGATCACGAGCTGCTGCGCATCAGCCTCGGCGAGGCGTCGCAAGACGACCTTGTCGGCGAGGTCGACCGGTTGGTCGAAGATCCGCTGTTCGAGGTAGTCGCGAACAAGGGGCACAAGCGTCGCAAATGACCCTTCGAGGCCGCCGACGCCGCCCTCGTGAGCGGCCCGTTTTGTGTACCAGGCGACGACTCCGGATGGGTCCTCCGCGTACGGAACGAGGAACCTGTCTCGCTCGATCTCCACCTTGTGAATCAGGTGGACGCCGCGGTACTCGAGGTATTCATCGGGTGCGACATTCGGCACCTCGATCTGCGTGACGGGGTCGGGGACGTCTTCCGCTCGCAGCTTGGCGAGCGGTGAGTCCGCACGTGCCAGCGTTCGTGTCAGCTGAGGGATGGAGATGTCGTAGCGGCGCTTTGCCTCGTCGGCGAAGATGGTCACCGCGCCCGGTTCGATGCGGTCGGCTTCCTCGCGCTCGACGATCAGCCCACCATCAAGCTGGGTGTTCCAGAGATCGCGGAACGCGTCGTGCTCGATGACAACGACGCGTTCGTCGAAGCCCGAACCGGGTGGAGTCATCCGGCGTAGGCCCCTGCCGAGTGCCTGCTCCGGGAGGATCTTCGCCTTCGCTGTCAGGCTTCGAAGCGTCACGACGACGCAGACGTTCCGGACGTCCCAGCCCTCTCGCAGCATCAAGACGCTGACGATGCAGCGGATGGGGCTTTCGGGTCCGTCGATTTCTCGTGCCGCAGTACGCGCCATGTCAAGGTCGGCTTTCGTGACCTCGCCCGACTGATTCGTGTGAATCACCAGTAGCCGGTCGCCGGCGAAATCAGGGAGCTGCCCGAGGTAGTCCCCAACCTCGTTCGCGGCCTGCGTGTTTTCGCACATCACAAACAGCACGGGTCGCTTGCCTGACGGCGAGAGCACCTCGTGGAACCTCCGCCACCGTCCGACGGCGACATCGATCCAGGGGCGATACCGTTGAGCTGCCGTCTCGCCGAGCTCGGCGACTGCGCCGCTCACTTCGCCGATGATCGGCGTTTTCACGATCCCGTCGTCGACTGCCTGTTTCAGCGGGTAGTCGACAACTACATGCCGGAAGACTTGCCCCTTCTGATTCTTCGGTGTCGCTGAGAAGTCGAGCTGGGAGACGACGCCACCGCCGCGTTCGGTCAGCGTGGCGTGGAGTCGTTCGATTGTCTCGTTCCACTTCAGCTTCTCCGACCACACGTGGTGGGCTTCGTCGTTGACGACGAGCACTTTGTCGTGGATCGCGATCCGGTCGAACAGCTCCTCGGCAGAGGCGGAATCGATGTCGCGATTCACCCTCGGGCCAACCATCGCTTCAACAGGATTCGGCGGCGACTTTGAGCCTGTAAAGGGTGGGTCGTAGAGCCGGTGGACGTTCGTCAGATAGAGCGCCCCACGGGTGGTGACCGGGACTGGATCATCCTGGAGCACCACGGTCAGCGCCCAGTCCTCCGTCCACTCGGGTGGAACGAGCGGGTCGTGGCGGAAGGTTGCTCCGTCGCCGAAGTCGACCTTTAGCCGCTCGAACACGATCACGTTTGGTGCAACTATGAGGAACGCTGTCGCCATCGGCGAGTCCGGTTCGAAGAGGGCATGGAAGTAGGCCCAGACGATGCAGAGGCTCATTGCCATCGTCTTGCCGGAGCCGGTCGCCATCTTGAAGGCCAGCCGAGGCCGCTTCGTCTCCGCGGGGTCGATCAGGATTCCCTGCACCGCGTAATCGAGGAGATCGCGGAACGAGCTGACGCGCTCTATCTCTGTCAGGTAGATGAACGTCTCGACGGCTTCGCGCTGGCAGAAGTAGAACTGGAACGGGAGTCCGTCCTCACGGCGGTGCTCGTCGTCGAACCAGAAGGCGAGTAGACGCTTCGTGGTTGGGCTGGCGCTGGGGTACCGATTAGCGCG
>Ga0307374_10003780_pt1 | contig 25646 bp, 10 predicted proteins | sample OX3MG_FD_202532 | JGI IMG/M metagenome (GOLD analysis project Ga0307374, IMG submission 202532) | Soil microbial communities from Risofladan, Vaasa, Finland - OX-3 | ecosystem: Environmental > Terrestrial > Soil > Coastal area > Acid sulfate soil | place: Finland: Risofladan, Vaasa | collected...
AGATGCGCCGAGAAATTGAGAAAGAGCATCCGCATCTAAGCGAGAGCCAGCGTACGGCGGTCGAGCAAATCCTGGCAAGCCGCGATCAGGTCACGGCACTGGAAGGCGTCGCCGGCACAGGCAAGACAACTTCTCTGACCGCAATACGCGAAGCTGCAATGCAGGAAGGCTACAAGGTCGAAGGGTTCGCCCCAACATCACGCGCGGCTCAGAAGCTCGGGGAGGCGGGAATCGAATCGAGTACGTTACAGCGGCACCTTGCACGGACCGACGAAGAACACGACGGACAAAAGCGCCTCTACGTTCTGGACGAATCTAGTCTGGCGAGCACGAAGCAGATGAACGAGTTTCTGCATCGACTCAAAGATAACGACCGCGTCTTACTGGTGGGCGATGTACGCCAGCACCAGGCTGTCGAAGCCGGAACGCCGTATCAGCAGTTACAGGAAGCCGGAATCCAGACAGCACGGCTTGACGAGATCGTCCGGCAGAAAGACCCGGTGCTCAAAGAAGTAGTGGAGCATCTCTCGCGAGGCCAAGTACGAGAAGCAATCGGGAAGCTCGACACCCAGGGCCGCGTGCATGAGATTCCCGACCACAAGGAGAGGCTTGCAGAAATCGCCCGCGAGTACGTGAAGAAACCGGAAGGCACATTGGTGGTGTCGCCTGATAATCAATCGCGGATGGAAATTAATGTAGCGATCCACGAAGCAATGCAGAGCACAGGCCAGGTGGATCACAGGGAGTACTCCGTGAAAGTGCTAATCGCGCGGCAGGAAATCACAGGAGCAGACCGAAAATGGGCAGAACAATACGAGCCGGGCGACACGGTGCGCTACACCAGGGGCAGCAAGACGCATGGCATCGAACCAGGAGAGTACACGCGAGTCGAGCGCGTGAATGCGAAGGACAATCTGCTCACCGTCAAACGAGAGAACGGCGAGCAACTCAGTTACGATCCGCACCGGTTGTACGGCGTAACGCTCTACCGCGAGGCAGAACGCGCATTCAGTGAAGGAGAACGCATACAGTTCACCGCGCCGAATCGAGAGCAACACGTCGCCAACCGCGAGCTTGGCACAATCGAGAAAATCGACGCGAGCGGCGATCTGCAAATCCGCCTCGACTCAGGCCGCGCGGTTGCGTTCAACATCAGAGAGAATCCGCACCTCGACCACGGCTATGCGGTCACGAGCCACAGCAGCCAGGGGCAGACTGCCGACCGCGTGCTCATCCACGTGGATACGGAGCAGGCCGGAGAAAAACTCGTAAACCAGCGCTTGGTTTACGTGGCAGTATCGCGTGGGCGCGACGATGTGCAAATCTACACGAATGACAAGACGCATCTTGCCGACCAACTCTCCCGCGAGGTGTCACACCGATCCGCGATGGAGCCAGCCGCACAGAATATCGAGCAGAATTCCACTCCGGCTCAGGCAGTACAACAAGCCGTCGCACAAGGGCAAAGCATCGAACGTTGAGGCGAGTCCCCTTCGTTCTCGCCGCCGTCAAGAGGGATGCCCGCTGACGCGGCTCACTACGTTCGCTCTTGACAGCGGCTTGGCCGCGGGAATGCCCCGGCTATGAGAGGCATGCTGCCTCTCTGCACTTGAATTTCCGAAGTTCAGTAGAAGTAAATATTGCAGGTTGCTCACCATGACTCAGCACAGCCGTTAAGAGCCACCACGATTGCGATGGAACCGAGGCGCGCACCAAGATCATCCGCACCGAAAATTAAGCAGCTTTCTCTCTTCCAAATGGCAATCTGGAGCATCTCAGGAACCAACCCGAGTGCTCTGACAAGGCGGATTCGGTGCCGTGGAGCAGTCGTGCTAGCATGAAAGTTATGAGGCGCATTCAAGCTGCGAGTTTAATCATCGCGCTACTGGCAGTGCCGCTGACGCTTGTGGCCCGCGCCTATGCTGCTTGCGCGCCGCAGAAATGCACCATGATGTGCTGTCTGCCGCACGGCGGACATGCGGCGCATCCGATGAAAATGGATTGCCAGCATTCAGCCTCCGGCGCTTCGGCGTGCATGATGCGATGCAGCTCCAGCGGCAAAGCAATCGATTACGGACTGGCTTCGCCGATCGCGCCGACGCAGCGATCGGCAGCGCCCGCGCTGCCCACGCCCGAATTGGCTCGCGCAAATCCCACTGTGATATTTTCCGGGATTCTGAGCGGCTTTCCGCGCATTCCCTTTGATCCTCCACGGCTGTAATTCCCAAGCCGATTCATCTTGAAAACAAAACGGGCTTAGGAGGCCATGCTATGCGTGTATTCCGAGGTTTTGTGTTGTCTGTTTCTTTATTTTTGTGCGCGGGAGCTACGCGCGCAACGATATTCGGCACCGTGCAAGGCATCGTTCACGACCCGGACCACAGGCCGATTGCCGGAGCGACGGTGACGGTGAAGTCGGCAACGTCGGATTGGTTGCGCACGACAGAGACGAACCAGAATGGCGAATTCAGGATTGAAGCCGTGCCGGTGGGCGATTATATCGTCACCGCCGGCAAAGCGGGTTTCGACGCGCTCGAAGAAAAAATCACGGTGCTGTCGGATTCCTCGCCCATACTTCATTTTCCGCTCGAGATTTCCGGCGTGAATCAGAAGGTGACGGTCTCCGCGGAGACAGAAACCGCCGACGCGGAATCGGTGACGCCGACAACGCTGGTGGATCGTAACGACATCGCGCGGACGCCCGGCGCGGACCGCACGAACAGTCTGCAGATGATTACCGATTATGTTCCGGGGGCATACGTCACGCACGACCAACTGCATGTTCGGGGCGGGCATCAAGTGAGCTGGCTGATCGACGGAGTTCCCATCCCGAATACCAATATCGCCAGCAACGTCGGCCCACAGATCGATCCGCAGGACATCGATTACCTGCAGGTGATGCGCGGAAGCTATGACGCGGAATACGGGGACCGAACGTACGGAGTCTTCAACGTCGTCCCGCGGAATGGGTTCAATCGCAATAATGACGCGGAACTTGTCACGAGCTTCGGAAATTTTTATCAGACGAACGACGAACTCAATTTCGGGGGACATACAGACAGGTTCGCGTATTTTGCGGCGCTGAACGGCAATCGAAGCAACCTCGGCGTGCAGACGCCGGTCAGCCAGGCGTTTCACGACGCCGAAAACGGATACGGCGGATTTGCATCGCTTATATTCCACGCGGATCCGAAGGACCAACTGCGGTTCGTGACGTCGCTGCGGCGGGACTACTATCAGATTCCTTACGATCCGAATCCGAACGATTCCGAGAGCCAGCAATTCAATAGCAGCGGGCTGCGCGACGGCCAGCACGAGGCCGACGCGGTGGTGGATTTTTCGTGGGTGCGGACAATTCGCTCGAACATGCTGCTGACCGTTTCTCCCTTCTATCACCACAACAGCGCCAATTATGCCGGCGTCAAGGCCTCTCTAGAGCCTGCGGAATTGTGGTGGATTTTCTAAAGCAGAACAACCCCGACAAGCTGTTTTGGCCGTGTAAAGGCTCGGGCCGGTTTTTTGTCTGCAATGAGGCTCCCCCCGGCACGCTTAGTTGGTCGCCGTACCTGTAGAACTTTCTCGAAAAAAGTTTTCGGTACCGGGCGGAAAACGTTGGCCCCTCAAGCGGACGGGCGAGTTCTCTTAATGGTGTGCACTCCACAAATAGCCGATGAGATGCCAGAATCCGTCCGTGATCTCGCGTTGCGCGAATTCTTGGCGATAAGCATGTGCTGCGGTGGATTGCGCGAGCCTAAATTGCCGACGCTCATAGACTATTCGGTCGTGGTTCTTTATGCGTTACTCGTTGCCGTCGTCGTGGCCAAGTTTATCTGGGGCTTCAGAAAGAACGCCCAATAGTGTTCGTACAACGCGAATTTGCGCGTCGAAAATTGCGTCAGTGAAAGACCCTGACCGCTGTCCTAGCGTACTACGGGTGCAAGATGCCTCCATCATAAGTGCCGTATCATCAATAGCGAATACTGTCCTTTCGGTCAGTCTGCCACCTGTACTAATTCTATACCACTGGACAGTTGGCCACCGACGCGCCCCGATGTATTCTCGGCTTGGCTGTAAGAGGAAAGCCAATTATGAACCACGTGGCCGAAGACATCCTGAGCCTACTATTACCGACCGCAGCGATTGCGACGCCGTTGCTTGTGCGAGTGATTAGAATTCAGAAGAGAACCATCGATGCACTGAAAATCCATGTCCAGGTCCTAAGCCAGTACATTGAGGATTCAAGGCGCTGTGCAGAACTGAGAAAATCCAGGCGGCGCGGTAAGAATCTGGCCGCGTAACCGGCGCGTACCTCACTTCGGCGTTTGGGGCAGTTTTAGCGTTTTTAGCGTTACGTAGAATCAGTAACTTACGCTGGTTCAATGGCGGCAGGCGTTTCGACTCCCCCCGCCTCCCGTCGGCAGCAGGGCGTATCAGTTCTATACGGAATGCTACGACTTCAGCCAACTTAAACCAGGTTATGTCGATATTCGGGTTTAAGGAGAATCCCGCGGCTGGAATGGCGTTGAAAGGATTTCACAAAAGAAAGAGCATGGTTTACAAAATGTTGATTATGCTAAGTGTAGCTAAGCTTTTAGAGTTAGTTTTAAACTTGCGCTTAGTTTAAGAACATGCTATTTTGCTAAGTATGGCTAAGCAAAATGGAGGAAAGCTAAACCATCTAGCACATCATCTGCCCGAAGGGCTCTTGGTGGATGCGGCCTGGCTTAGCAAGGAGGGATATTCGAGCTCACTACGAAGCCAATACGTGGCAGCGGGTTGGCTGGAGCAGCCAGCACGGCAAGTCTATCGGCGGCCTGGGGGCGCGCTGCGTTGGCAGCAGGTGGTCATCTCGTTGCAAACACTCCTTGGTTACTCATTGACGCTCGGCGGCCGCACTGCCCTTGAACTGCAAGGCTACGCGCATTATCTCGCCCATGAAACCAGGGAAGTGCATCTCTACGGCCCTAAGCACCCCCCGACGTGGTTGAACAAGTTGCGGCTAGATGTACGGTTTCTCTATCACAATAGCCAGAAACTCTTCCGCAGTGAGACAGTCACACGGGCTGCTGAAGAACGCAGTTGGGATCCACAGGCTGGTCAGAGTACGGGTCGCGATTCGCCGCATGGCGACTTGACCGTTCAGCCTTGGGGCCAATGGGATTGGCCTTTAACTCTTTCCACGCCGGAGCGCGCGGTGCTCGAACTTCTGGACGAATTACCAGCGCGAGAAACTTTTCATCAAGTTGACAAGCTGATGGAGAGTCTTTCTAACCTCAGCCCACGCCGACTTCAAAAGCTTCTGTCCGACTGTCGCAGTGTAAAAGTGAAGAGGCTGTTCCTATTCTTTGCCGACCGACAGCAACACGCGTGGGCAAAGCGCATCAAGAAGGACGACATCGACTTGGGCAAAGGAAAGAGGATGCTGGTAAGGGGTGGCAAACTAAACTTGACGTATCAGATCACTGTGCCGGAGGATCTCGTTGGCATTCAGTGAGCCCTACCGCAAACAAGTTGAGCTGCTAATCAGAACTTTGCCGCTCATCGCAGAGGAAGATTGCCTCGCCCTCAAAGGCGGGACGGCGATTAATCTGTTCGTCCGCAACATGCCTCGCTTGTCCGTCGATATTGATCTAACTTACTTGCCCGTTCGCCCGCGCGCCGAATCTCTAGCAGCAATTGACGCGGCCATGAAGAGAATCGCTGAGCGTGTGCGTAAAGGGTTCCGCGGTGCTCAGGTCACTGAAGCAGCGATTCAGCCCGAGAAGGCAGTGACCAAATTGTTGATCCGAGTGGGCGGTGTGCAGACAAAGATCGAGGTTACGCCGGTTTTGCGGGGCTGCGTGTATGAGCCGGAATTGCGCGCCGTCTCTCGCTCCGTGGAAGAGACATTTGGATTTGCGGAAGTACGCGTCGTGTCGTTTGCGGATCTATATGGTGGAAAAATCGTAGCCGCCCTTGACCGTCAACATCCACGCGATCTTTTTGACGTACGAGATCTTCTTGCGAATGAGGGTATTGACGAAACGCTACGTCGTGCCTTCCTCGTTTACCTGCTCAGTCACAACCGACCAATCTTCGAAGTGCTGGCCCCGAAGCGAAAATCCATCGCTGCGGAATTTCATCGGGGCTTCAAAGGTATGACAGCAGAACCGATCTTGATCGACGAGCTGACCAGTGCTAGAGAGTTGCTAATCGAGGCTGCCGTTGGAGAAATGCCCGAACAGCATCGACGCTTTCTTATTTCCTTCGAGCGTGGAAGCCCAGAATGGCCCCTTCTCGAATTGCCTGGTGCAAGCGATTTGCCCGCGGTCAGATGGCGGCAGCAAAATCTAGACAAGATGAGTTCGGCGGAACGTGCGCAACTTGTCTCAAAACTCGAAGCCGTTCTAAGTACGTCGAGGAAAAAGTAGATGGACCCAGCGTTCTTCTCACGAAGACCAAGCGGGACGGCCCCACAAGTAGCGTGCCGAAAGCTGAGACCTTCTGCGCGGGTATATCAGCTCTCGGGATGTCGAAAGACAGCAAGTTTCCACCTCAGAGAGCGAACACGTTTTTCCGGATTGTTCCGTGTACCCGCCGTGTACCTCGGTTCGGCGTTTTTGCAGTTTTTCTCCATTTTGTCGTTTCGTAGAATCAATAAGTTACGCAGTATCAATCCCCCGGAGGGGCTCGACTCCCACCGCCCGCACCAATTTTCTCCCACCAATCAAGTCTTAGAGCCCATTCATCAGGGCGCGGTTCACTGCATCCAAATTCTCTTGCGATTCATCATGAAATCACTATGATGTCACTATGAATCGCAAAGCCAGCAATGCGGCGCTCAAGCGCCGCCCTCCGTTGACACGAGTCCCGGTAACGGTCCGCCTGCCCGAAGACATAGTCGAGCAAATCGATCAGGAATTGGGGCACAGAGACATACCTCTTTCCAGAAATAATTGGCTCCTTGAAGCGGCAATTGAAAAGCTTCGCCGAAACGGCTCCCGAGGTTCGCATGGCACGAAGTGACCTTCTTATTTCTCTGGTGAAGGCCGCCAACACTGGCGACAAGCGGACTTTCCGAATTGTCACCGAGGCCATTATTGCGGAGGAACGCGCAAAGCATCATGACGTGCTCGCAGATCGCCTGACGCACGTTATTCAATCAAACGGGAGTGGCGCCGCCAACAGCCAGTCGATCTCGGCAGCGTCGGAGTCATCGAGCCGAGGCAAAGACTTCATCGCAGAAATCATTCCGAAGCGCCGCCTTGAGGACCTCATCTTGCCTGATACGGTCAGGCGTGCAGTAAAAGAGCTTGTTGAGGAGCAGCAGCGCGCTGACCTGTTGCGCGCGCATGGCGTAGAGCCGCGCCATCGCGTCTTGTTTGTCGGTCCTCCGGGTACCGGCAAGACATCACTTGCCGAGGCTCTAGCCGAGGCTGCCGCCGTACCTCTATTCCTTGTGCGCTACGAATCGATGATTGGCAGCTATCTTGGCGAGACCGCTGCACGTCTCAAGCGGGTTTTCGACTATGCTCGCACGACACCCTGTGTCCTATTCTTTGATGAATTCGATGCCATTGGAAAGGAACGCGGGGACCTTCACGAAACTGGTGAGATCAAACGTGTCGTCACTTCGCTGCTCATGCAGGTCGACGAGCTTCCCAGCTATACGATAATCGCGGCGGCAACTAACCATCCTGAACTACTGGATCGTGCATCATGGCGGCGCTTTCAGCTGCGGCTGTCTCTGCCCATGCCTACCACCGCAACTCTGGGTACTTATATCAAGAAATTTACCGAGCGGTTCAGCGACCCGCTCGGCCAGTCTCCGGCGACCATTGCTGCACAGCTCGGCAAACTCAGCTACGCCGAAATCGAGGAATTTTGCCTCGATTTGCAAAGGCGGCACATTCTCTCGCTTGGCGAAAAACCACTTAAGACCATCCTTACGGAACAGCTCACCATCTGGATCGCACGTGCGAAACAACAGAGCCAGGTAAGGAAATAATACATGGCGGAACGGCCGCTATTGGCTCTGCCACAGCCTGAGCTCGTCCTTCCGCCCAAAGGTTCAGGCGGCGGAAGCACCCCGAGCCTTCCGCCGAAGAATGCTCAGGTTAACCGCTTCGGGCCGGAATTTGCTCGCCTCCATGCCGTCCTTACGAACCGTGCAGCCAATCCGATGCAATTACGCGATGACCCCACCAGTCTGGCTCCGGATCGAGTCATCGTGTTCGAGATTGCCGGGACCGTCGGCGATTTCACGCGAGCAGTTTCTCGCGTCCCAGGCCTCGATTTTATGGCCGAGTACGACACGGAAGAACCACCGGATGCCCGATTCGCGGAAAGAGATACGCGGCAAGGCAGGGAAGGTCAGGTCCGCGCCGACAAGAATGTCGCGGGCCGTTTCTATCTCGCCATGCCCGATGTGGAAGCTCTTCGCCAGCTTGTAAGGCTATGGGAACTCTGGCGGCGCGGAGAACCCTTGGGCCGTGGCTACGCGCCTTTCCGGCACGTTTTTGAGCAGCTTCGAACACTCAGGCCTTGGGGAGCCCAGGACCGCATTCCGGATGAGACGATTGAGTATTGGCGTGAAAAGATGGCACGTATGCCCGAGCGTCCCGTGCGAACCGAGGTTGAACTCTGGTTCTTCAGAAACCCGCAGCGTAGACAGCGAGCCGCAGAGTCGATAGCACGACTCGTTACCGCGGCCGGCGGTGCGATCGTCCATGAGGCGGTCATTCCTGAGATTGCATACCACGGCCTGCTTATCGACATCCCCGCGGCACAATTACCAGCACTCATCGAGCGGCGCGAGGTAAACCTTGCACTCGCAGATGACGTGATGTTCCTCCGGCCTCAAAGTCTTCTGGTTGCTCCGCTCGAAATCGAGCCCGTAGAGGATGGAACGCTTGGCGCCAGGAACGGACAACCGACACGCCAAGAGCCCATCGCCGCGTTGCTCGATGGCGTCCCGCTTCAAGCGCACGACCTTCTCGCAAATCGCCTCATGCTGGACGATCCTGATGATTTGCAGGCTCAGGCTCTGGTTTCTCGAAGAATTCATGGAACAGCGATGGCATCTTTGATTCTGCACGGCGACCTGAATGCCCCGGAGGCGGCACTGGAGCGCCTTCTGTATGTCCGGCCGCTCATGATCGCGCCTGCAAATGCAGGCGAGCACACAGTAGCGGATCGGCTTGTCATCGACACCATCCACCGTGCAGTACTGCGTATGAAAGGTAGCCCCGGCCAACCTGCTGTCGCACCCACCGTATTTCTCGTCAATCTGTCGATGGGGGACTTGCGGCGCCCCTTTACGCGGCTCATAAGCCCTCTCGCGCGTCTTCTCGATTTCCTGTCGGAACGGTATGGCATCCTGTTTCTCGTCAGCGGAGGCAACGTCTCAACGCCCTTGACGCTCGAGGGATTCGATACCTGGACGGAATTTGAAAGGGCTCATGCTGGCGCGCGCGAGCGCGCTGTGCTGACTGCCCTGAATGCAGGCAAGCATGAGCGTACGATTCTTTCGCCTGCCGAATCTTTGAACGCGCTCACAATCGGAGCGCATCACTACGACAATGTACGCAATCGCCCCGCAATGGCCAATGCTGTCGATCCTTTCGAAGACAGCGAACTGCCAAATCCCACATCGGCGCTTGGTCTTGGTTTTAGGCGGACAATAAAGCCGGACATTTATTTCCCCGGCGGACGCGAGCATTTGCGAATGCGGCGCTCGGGCGGTGGAATTGAGGCAGGATTCGGCAGCCCGCAACGGCTCTTCGGGCTCAATGCGGCAGCCCCAGACCCGGCGGCCCAAGGTCGACTGAACCAAACTGCTCTCAGCGACGGAACAAGTTCAGCAACAGCCCTCGCCACACGAGCCGCTCACAAGATATTCGACGCTCTGATGGACCGCGATGGCGGCTCACTTCTGGCCGACATGCCTCCTGAATTTTATGCTGTTGCTGTGAAGACCCTGCTTGTACATCGTTCGGAGTGGAACGAAAAGGTCGAGCTCTTGAAGGAGATATGTGGTCCTGCCGACAGGCGTCGCCATGTTGAGCGCGGGGAGAACGCGAGCCGCTTTATCGGATTCGGGATTCCTAATGTGGCAGAGGTTTTAGAGTGTACTGCCAACAGAGCTACCCTGGTCGGCTATGGTGCCTTACGAATAGATCAGGCCCACCGCTATCGCATTCCGCTGCCGAGCTCGCTTGAACGAATTACCGATCCCCGCACGCTCACTGTCACAATGTCCTGGTTGTCGCCAGTACGACCGGGATTTCAAAGCTACCGGTGCGTGAAATTGGATACGGCGCCGAATGATCCAATGGTTTCTCTTGGCGTAAATCGCTCCCCCGAGCAACCTCCCGACGTCTCCATTAAGAAGGGCACAGTCCTTCATGAGCGATTTGTTGGTGAGCGCGCTGTGCCCTTTGTTGACGACGGTCATTTGGCCTTAGCCGTCTGGTGCAAGGACGACGCTGGCGGCGTTGACCAGCCAATCCGCTACGCCGTGGCCGTTACAATAGAGACGGGTACTCCAATCCCCGTTTATGACGAGATCCAACAGCGTCTCCGCGTCAGACCTCGCCCCCAAGTGTGAGACGGCAGGGCATCCTGCCTGACAAATCTTCACCGATACCGTATAAAAAGATAAACGGGATTCTTGATCCTTTCCACCGGGGTCGGCATCATGTAGGGTAGTTCGCGAACACGGAAACCCAACAGTAAATAAAGATAAAGAGAATATGGCGCGCCTCGAAGACCTCCAGCCCACCGCCGCCGTCAGAGGCATACTCCCTGACCAAATTGTCACGGTGGTCAGCGTGCAGTGGTTTGGCTCCGAGGCTCTGGAGTTGACATATAAGACGCAATCAGGCCGTGTTGCCAACGAGCTGTTATATCGCCACGATGAGCAGCGTCTCCAAATAGTAGAGCACGGTCGTCCGTGGAGCTTTGATGGTGATGGACACCTGTTCCGCCTCGTTTCCGAGGCGCACCGTATCCGTCTCGCACATCTGTTCGACCCGGTCCTTGCTGTGCATACTTCGCTCGTCGAACCTCTGCCGCACCAAATCACGGCTGTCTATGAGGCCATGCTTCCACGTCAGCCGCTGCGCTTCCTGCTCGCTGATGACCCAGGCGCAGGGAAAACCATCATGGCGGGACTGTTCATCAAGGAACTGATTGCTCGCGGTGACCTGCAGCGCTGTCTTGTCGTCTGCCCCGGCAGTTTGGCCGAGCAGTGGCAGGATGAGCTATTCCGTCGCTTTCAACTTCCGTTCGAAATCCTGACCAATGACAAACTTGAAGCCGCCCGCACGGGCAACTGGTTTCTCGAAAACAACCTCGTTATCGCCCGTCTCGACAAACTTTCACGCAACGAAGATGTACAACAAAAACTCCAGGTTCCGGAGTGCCACTGGGACCTCGTGATCTGCGACGAAGCTCATAAGCTCTCAGCAACTTTTTTCGGCGGCGAAGTCAAATACACTAAGCGCTACCACCTTGGCCAACTCCTGTCCGGCCTGACACGCCATTTCCTACTCATGACGGCAACTCCCCATAACGGAAAAGAAGAAGACTTCCAGCTCTTTATGGCGTTGCTCGATGGCGACCGTTTCGAAGGGCGGTTTCGCGACGGGGTCCACCAAGTGGACATTTCAGACCTGATGCGCCGCATGGTGAAGGAAACGCTCGTCAAGTTTGACGGCACACCGCTCTTCCCCGAACGCATCGCTTATACCGTGCCTTACAAGCTTTCGAACGCTGAGGCTCAGCTCTACAAGGAAGTTACCGACTACGTGCGCGAGGAGTTCAATCGCGCCGAGGCCCTCGCCAATGATAAGCGAGCGGGTACGGTTGGCTTCGCCCTTACTATCCTTCAACGGCGACTCGCCTCCTCTCCCGAGGCCATCTACCAATCGCTGCGCCGGCGCAGCGAACGCTTGCAAAAACGCCTGCGGGAACTCGAACTCTTGCAGCGCGGCGCGGCGGCTGAGGCTATGGCCTCCGCTACTCCTGTGCTCGATGCCGAGGATGTCGAGGACCTTGAAGATGCACCACACAACGAAGTTGAAGCTGCCGAAGAGGAGATCCTCGACCAAGCTACGGCGGCACGCACCATTGGCGAGCTCAAAGCCGAAATTGCCACACTCGCGCGCCTTGAATCGCTTGCTCTCGCGGTCCGCCGTAGCGGAGAAGACCGTAAATGGCGGGAACTCGCCAGCCTCCTCGGCGAAATTTTCACACCCGCTGCAATTCCCAAAGACGTGTCCGGCGCGGATTCCGCTAAAACTCCTAGCAAGATTCCGCCGCCCAAGCCCTCGCCGCATCAGAAGCTTGTTGTCTTCACCGAGCACCGCGACACACTTAGCTACCTCGAAACCCGCGTCACTACACTCCTCGGCCGCAAGGAGGCCGTGGTTGTCATTCACGGCGGCATGGGCCGCGAAGAACGCATGAAGGCCCAAGAATCTTTCAGACATGACCCCGAGGTGAATGTACTTCTTGCGACGGACGCCGCCGGCGAAGGCATCAACCTTCAGCGCGCCCACCTGATGGTCAACTACGATCTCCCATGGAACCCCAACCGAATTGAGCAGCGTTTCGGCCGTATCCACCGCATCGGCCAAACTGAGGTATGTCACCTTTGGAATCTAGTCGCTGAGGAGACCCGCGAGGGCGATGTCTACCGCACCCTGCTTGAGAAGCTCGAGCAGGCCCGCCAGACTCTCGGCGGACAGGTCTTCGACGTTCTAGGCAAGATCCAGTTCGAGGGCCGGCCGCTCCGAGAATTGCTAATTCAGGCGATCCGCTATGGCGACCGCCCGGACATACGCGCCAAACTGACGCAGGTCATCGCCGACGCAGTTGATCGTCCACATCTGCAAGACCTCCTCGAAGAGCGCGCTCTTGCCCACGATGTCATGGATGCCAGCCGTGTCGCCCGTGTCCGGGAGGACATGGAGCGCGCAGATGCCCGCCGCCTCCAACCTCACTACATCGAGTCATTTTTCCTTGAAGCATTCGCCCAGCTCGGCGGCACAGTTCGGCAGCGCGAGCCGCGCCGTTACGAAGTCACTCATGTTCCCGCGCCGGTACGCAATCGTGACCGCATGATCGGAACGGGTGAACCTGTGCTCCCGCGCTATGAGCGCATCGCCTTTGAGAAATCCTTCATCGCACCGCAAGGCGAAGCACTCGCCGCTTTCATTTGCCCCGGCCATCCTCTCCTCGATTCCACGCTTGACCTTACACTCGACCGGCACCGCGACCTTCTGCGGCGTGGCACGGTATTAGTTGACGAGCGCGACCCCGGCGCGACGCCGCGTGTCCTTTTCTACCTGGAGCATGCGGTTCAGGATGCAAGCGTCCTCAAGAACGGCGACCGACGCACGATCTCCAAGCAGATGCTTTACGTGGAACTGGATGTCACCGGACAAGCACGCCACCTGCACTACGCGCCCTATCTTGACTACCGCCCTCTTCGCACCGACGAACTCGGCGTAGATGTCCTATTGGCCCGCCCTGAGAGCGCGTGGATCACACGCGACCTGGAGCAGAAGGCCTTGGCGCACGCCATCGCCGAGGTCGTGCCGGAACACCTGAAGGAAGTTCGCACCCGGCGCATTGCCTGGATCGACAAGGCACGAGCGGCGGTGAAAGATCGACTCACCAAAGAGATCGGTTACTGGGACCATCGCGCCGAAAGCTTGAAGCTACAAGAACAGGCGGGCAAAACCAACGCCCGCCTCAACTCCCAGGAAGCCCGGCGCAGGGCGGACGACCTGCAAGCGCGCCTCCAGAAACGTATGGAGCAACTCGATCTCGAAGCCCAGGTCTCAGCGTTGCCTCCGGTAGCGCTCGGAGGTTTTGTGGTCGTCCCAGCCGGACTGATCGCCCAGATGACCGGCCGCCCGTTGCCTCAAACGACGCAACCGATAGACACTCAGATCTCGGCTGCTCGCGCGCGAGCTATCGTGCTGGAGGTCGAGCGCCAGCTCGGTTTCGAACCTACCGACCGCGAACTTGAAAAACTCGGCTACGACATCGAAAGCCGCCACGTGAATACTGGCCGGCTGCGTTTTCTCGAAGTAAAGGGCCGCGTCTCCGGAGCTGCGACCATCACTGTCACCAAAAACGAAATTCTCTACTCCCTGAACAAGCCCGAAGATTTTATCCTCGCCATAGTCGAGTTTCTTGATGGAGATTCCCATCGTGTGCATTACGTCCGTCGACCCTTCCAACGTGAGCCGGATTTCGGAGTCACGAGCGTCAACTACAACTTCTCCGAGTTGTTAGCGCGCGGGGCGCCACCCGGATGATCCAGCCGCGCTACTTCGAACCCATCCGCCAAGCTGCGGCCAAGCGATGGGACCAGTTAGAGGGGGACCCCGACCTTGCTGGACCCTGGCATCAGCTTTTCAAACAGGTTCAGAGCCCGAGGCATGTACTGTCGGAACTGCTGCAGAACGCGGACGACGCGGGGGCGACGGAAGCATCCGCGCGCATTGAAAACTCTCAATTCGTCTTTTCGCACAATGGCGAAGACTTCCTTGAGGAGCATTTCACCTCTCTTTGCCGCTTTGGTTATTCAAATAAACGAGCTTTGCACACGATCGGATTTCGTGGCATCGGGTTTAAGAGTACGTTCAGTCTCGGTGGCACGGTCGAACTTTTTACGCCGACATTGTCGGTGGCATTTCGCCGTCAGAGATTCACCGAGCCGGAGTGGATTTCCTCCACGATGAACAGTAATGGCCTGACGCATATTCGCGTCGGTGTTGCCGACGAGCGTCGGGAACAAGCACTCACGAACAACCTCGAAGAGTGGCTGAAGAGCCCAGTGTCCCTTCTCTTCTTCAGGCACATCCGCAAAATGACGATCGGCGATCGGCAAGTACATTGGGGTAGCCTCGGCCCAGGTCCCGTTCCCGGAACCGAATGGATGGCACTTCACGATGACCCAGACAAACCATTCCTGATAGCTCGGTCGGATTTGGAGGCGTTTCCGGATGATGCGCTGGAGGAGATCAAGCAGGAGCGTATGCTTGGCCCCGAGCAGGAAACCGATTTTCCCCCTTGCCAGGTTGAGATTGTTCTCGGTGCGAAAGGGCAGTTATATGTGGTATTGCCGACAGGCGTGGTGACTGATTTACCCTTTGCCTGCAACGCGCCCTTTATTGCTAAGCCAGATCGTGATGACATCCAATGGCCTTCGCCGACCAACGAATGGCTTCTTCAGCGCATCGGTACACTAGCAGCATCCGTAATGCTTCAGTGGATCGCGAACGAAAATGCCAGTCTGGTCGAGCGGTCCCGAGCGTACGGCCTCTTCCCCGATGTAAACCGGGATGATAACTCGCTAGAAGGCGTGTGCGGAACGATCGTCGAAAAGGCGTTCGGCGACGGGATTGAGTCGCAACCGTTCCTGTTGACGAACACGGGAGCACTCAAGCCTGCAAAAGAAAGTGTGATCGTCCCAGAAGAGCTATTGGATGTCTGGCCTGGGGAGCAGATCACCGCTCTTCTGGATAACGGGAACCGCCCGGCCCTGTCGCGCCACATACGCGCCGCTGACCGTGAAAAACTAATTCACTGGAATTCGGTTGAACAGATCGGCAAAACCGAAGTCTTGAACGTCCTTCAGTCCAAGCATCTGCCGAAACCGGAGAGCTGGCGGCTGCTTCTGAAGCTCTGGGCTTATATCGCTCCCGAAATCACCGGGTATCTGTGTCATGTAGACAAATCGAGCCTCCGCATCCTCCCGGCGCAAGGTAAGGACGTTCTCTATGCTGCGACTGAGGTGGTTAGGCTCGGCGAGAAGAGATTGCTTCAATCAGAAAAAGATTGGGAATTCCTGGCCGCGTATTTGCTCGTGCTCAATCAGAATTGGCCACGGTTTCTTGCCGAGCAACGCCGGGCGGTCGAAGAGCGCGATGATAAAGGTCTTGAGAAAGAGGTCGAGGCGCCCTTCGCCGTATTGCGCGCCATCGGTCTCGACGATGCAAGCGACGTCAGCAAGGTCGTCGAACAGGTAGCCAGGGAATATTTCAGCCAGAAATCAGTGAAGCTGGCCGGTTGTATTCAACTGGCCCAGATCGCAGCAAAGTTGGGCGCGAGTTCAGGAGAATCCTTTCGGTTTGTCACTCAAGACCTGCACCTCCGTCCAACGGAAAACGTTGTCTTGTACGATCAGGACGGCGCACTCGAAGCGCTCTTCCCCGAGAGTTGGTGCCCGGCACATCTGCTGCATCGAGAATACTGGCAATCGTTCGCGTCCTGCACATCCGAAGAATGGCGCCGGTGGATTTCCTCGGGAAGAGCAGGTCTACTCGGGTTCGCGCCTCTGGTCCGCAAAAGATCAAATATGTGGGGCCGGCACAAGATCGAAGCCGAATTGCGCCGCCGTGGATTTAGCGGGACCGTCTCTTATCCTTACAGGTCAACTAGTTTCTTGATGGAAGATTGGGATTTCGAAGAAAGCCATTGGCGACATTGGGGCGCCCTCGCCGAGCAAGACTCCAACGTCTGGAGCCGCGTGGTCGAGCGCATTCTCGCGCAGCCTGAAACCTTCTGGTCGGATGCCCAGAGCGCGCGCGCGCTACAAGTGGCAACAACGGGCAGCACACGAGCGATCACGTATGAACAACTCCCACCGGCATGGATACTACGGTTCAGGGAGTTGCCATGTCTCCCTGACACGCGTGGTTTCCTGCACAAACCCGCAGAGCTTCTTCTGCGCACACCTGAGACCGAGCCATTTATGGACGTGGAACCATTTGTCCACGGCCGACTCGACCGCGAAATAGTACGACCACTCATCATCCTCCTGGGCGCACGCCAAACGCCCACCGGCCCCGATCGCTTGCTTGATTGTTTGCGGGCACTCTCCAAGGCGGATAGACCGCCCGTCCACGAGGTCGAAAAGTGGTACCGACGGCTCGATCAGATGATGGATACCTGCTCGACACTCGATCTCGCCAACATCAAAAAGGCCTTCCTGCAAGAAAAGATAATCCTGACGGAGCGCGCCGGATGGACGAACGTGCCCGGCGTTTTTCTTTCTTCCGATGAAGAAGACGTGCCCGACGCAGAAATTGTCCGACTCTCTGTGCGGGACTTGGCACTCTGGCGAAAGCTCGGGATAGCCGAACGCCCCACCGTGGAACTCGCTATCCAGTGGCTTAAACAGTTGCCCTCTGGCGAAACGCTTCCGCAGAGTGATTCCCGTCGCGTTCGAGCTTTACTTGGCCGCCACGCAGCCCGGATCTGGGACGAGTGCGGACACTGGCCCAACCTCGCGGGTGAATGGGTTAAGATTAATACCCTCGACTACGCCCTTACAATGCAGACCTTGGTGCCCTGGAGCCATTTGCACGAAAGTGTGAAGCAGAAAACCGCGGACCTGCTGCGTCTGCCAGTGGAGATCACGGAAGCACCCCCATTTTCCGGTCTGCCGCATCTTGCCAGCCATATAGAGGAGCGGTTTCATCGGAATCCGCTTCTCATGGAACGCCCCGCGAGGCGGCCCTGGCTGAACCAGCTAGGCGTTGAGCTTATGCGGATCGAACTCGATGACGAAGTCGAAACCGCTCATGTCCGCGCACGCGCAGCTGAATTAGCGGATACAGTGTGGCAAACTTCGCCGGGACTCGAAATCATCCCTTACATCAGCGGAGTTCCCGCCGGCACTCCCAGAAGTGCCGAAGCTATCTGGTTAGACAGGGTGCTCTACGTTGAAGACCGTCCCGTCGCAAAGCTTGCCCGTGCCGTATCGCAGGAGCTCGGGCGCGTGTTCCGGCGCCAGGATATAACAGATGCAATCAAATTCTGCTTCGACCGGTCGCCTGAGTTTGTCACGGAGTATGTGGAGGAAAACTTCAGGATGATACCGCGTGAAACCGTGGACCTTTCGGGTGATGGGCCTGCTGTGTCAACGGCTATCGGTAATGAGCCTGATGCCGAGATGACGGAAACGTCTCCCTCCGCGAATGTTTTGGCTGATGATGAAATCATCTCGACGACGGTCAAGCTATCGGAACAGCCCGCAAACGGCGCTAGCGACGCCGCTTCAGACGACGAAGTTGAGGCCGATAACGGTGTGGCGACACTGCATCCACACCGCCATCCGGCTAGACCTGAAAAACCCAGCATTATGGAACGCTTTGCGCGTATTCACGGCTTCAGAAAGGACAGCGAGGACCGGTTCTTTCATCCCGATGGAAGTTGGATTGCCAAGCCGACCGGCACCTGCTTTTGGGAGCGGCGAACCGCCAACGGCGGGTTAGTCCGTTACTACTGGCCGAAGGAGCACTGCCTGGAGCGCGAGCCGCTCCAGATTGATGCGGATGTCTGGAGTCTCATCGACAAATTCCCGGACACCCACGCACTCATCCTTTCTGATAGTCAGGATGACGCCGTCGAAATAACAGGTGCTTGCCTCCGCGCAATGCGAGATGGAGGCAAGCTAAAGTTTTTTCCCGCCACCTATCGATTGGTTTATGACGATGAGCACAAGTCTACCGAGCTATCAAAACAGGCGGAGCCTCGGATCTGAACGAAATGGAAAGTGCATGACCACTAAAAAGAAACTCATTGAAGTCGCTCTGCCTTTGGAGGCGATAAACAAAGCGTCGGCGCGGGAGAAGTCCATCCGCCACGGGCACCCGAGCACACTGCACCTCTGGTGGGCGCGCCGCCCGCTCGCGGCGGCTCGCGCCGTAATCTTCGCGCAGATGGTAGACGACCCCTCCAGTCACCCCGATCTCTTCCCAACCGAGAAGGCGCAAGACAAAGAGCGGCAGCGGCTGTTCCGCATCATCGAAGACCTTGTCCAGTGGGAAAACACCACTAACGACAAAGTGCTCGAACAAGCCCGTGCTGAGATTTGGCAGAGCTGGCGCGCGGCTTGTGCCGAGAACGTCGACCATCCCCGAGCCAAGGAGCTGTTCGACCGCCATAAATTACCCGCCTTCCATGATCCTTTCGCCGGTGGCGGCACACTGCCCCTCGAAGCCCAGAGGCTCGGACTAGAAAGTTATGCCAGCGACCTGAACCCGGTGGCGGTTCTCATCAACAAGGCGATGATCGAGATACCACCAAAGTTTGCAGGATGCACCCCAGTGAATCCCGATACGCGCAAGGATAACGATCTCTTCAAAAAGAAGTGGAGGGGTGCGCAAGGGTTGGCCGAGGACGTGCGATTCTACGGCCGGTGGGTACGGGATGAGGCTGAGAAGCGCATCGGCCAGCTCTACCCGAAGATCGAAGTCACAAGAGAAATGGTAGATGAACGACCAGACCTGAAGGCGTATGTAGGTACAAAACTAACCGTCGTCGCTTGGCTTTGGGCCCGGACCGTCAAGAGCCCAAACCCAGCCTTCGCACACGTGGAAGTGCCGCTCGCGTCCACCTTTATGCTTTCCACCAAGGAAGGAAAGGAAGTGTACGTAGAGCCAGTGGTCGGAGTTGATGGTTACCGCTTCACCGTGAAAGTGGGAAAGCCCAAGGACGCCGAAGCTGCAAAGAGGGGTACTAAGTCGGGTGGCAGTCACAGCAGTTTAGTTTGTCTGATGTCAGGTACACCTATGCCGTTCGACTATATCCGCGACGAGGGCAAAGCCGGGCGCATGGGCACGCGGCTGATGGCTATCGTCGCTGAGGGTAAGCGCGGACGAGTATACCTGCCCCCAAACGAGGACATGGAACTCGTCGCGCGTCAGGCGAAACCAGATTGGAAGCCAGATGTCGATCTGCATGGTAAATGTCGAGTTAATGTATCGCTGTATGGTCTTTCAACTTACGGCGACCTATTCACCGCTCGCCAGCTTGTGGCGCTGACAACATTTTCTGACCTTGTGCAAGAAGCGCGTGAACGCATAAAACACGACGCCCTGACGTCTGGTCTCCCTGACGACAACCGCGCTCTTGAGGCTGGTGGTTGCGGCGAGGTGGCGTATGCCGATGCAGTGGTGGTGTACTTGGCATTTGCGATCTCGAAGCTAGCAGACCGTGGCTCGACGATATGTACCTGGTTCACAGAAAGAGATTCAACTAGGAACACATTTGCTCGGCAGAGCATCCCGATGACCTGGGATTTTGCTGAACTGAACACGCTATTGGACGGGACAGGAAGCTTTCTCGGAGCAGTGGAATGGACAGCTGAAAGCATCGAAGGAGTTGCGGCAGGCTACGGGTCGAAATTCGGCTTAGCGAAGCTTCTTGACGCCACTAATCAGAGTTTATCCAAGGACAAGCTGGTCTCTACTGATCCACCTTACTACGACAATATTGGATACGCCGACCTCTCCGATTTTTTCTATGTATGGCTACGTCGGTCGCTTCGACCCGTCTTTCCTGACCTCTTTGCCACAGTAGCGGTCCCCAAGGCCGAGGAGCTGGTTGCAACGCCATACCGCCATGGCAGCAAGGAGAAGGCCGAGGCATTTTTTCTGGAGGGTATGACACGGGCAATGCATCGCCTCGCCGAACAAGCGCACCCGGCTTTTCCAGTGACCATCTATTACGCTTTCAAACAATCTGAGAGCGACGGCGCCGATGGCACCGCCAGCACGGGATGGGACACCTTCCTCGATGCTGTGATCCGAGCTGGCTTCACCATCAGCGGCACTTGGCCGATGCGAACGGAACTGAGCAACCGTATGATCGGCTCCGGCGCAAATGCCCTCGCCTCTAGCATCGTCCTCGTCTGCCGCCCCCGTGCGGCCGATGTCCTCACCGCAACACGCCGAGACTTCGTCACTGCGCTCAAGACCGAGCTGCCGGTGGCGCTCGCTCACTTGCAGCATGGCAACATCGCGCCGGTGGACTTGGCGCAGGCAGCCATCGGACCCGGTATGGCGGTTTACACTCGTTATACCAGGGTGCTTGACGCCGAAGGGAAACCGCTTCCCGTACGGGAAGCTCTAGCGCTCATCAATCAGACACTCGACGAAGCGCTGGCTGAGCAGGAGGGCGACTTCGACGCCGACAGCCGCTGGGCAGTCGCATGGTTCGAGCAGTCAGGCTTCGCCGAAGGTGATTACGGCATAGCCGAAATCCTCTCCAAAGCTAAGAACACGAGCATCTCTGGCATGGTGGAAGCTCATATCCTCGCTTCAAGGGGCGGCAAGGTCCGTCTGCTCCGTCCTGACGAGTTATCGGCAAAGTGGGACCCCGAAGCCGACCGAAGGCTCACAGCGTGGGAGTCCGTTCATCAGTTAGTGCGCGCATTGGAGGCCGGAGGCGAGAACGCTGCAGCCGAGCTCGTGGCCAAGCTCGGTTCGAAAGCCGAAATCGCCCGCGAGATGACCTATCGCCTCTATACCCTGTGCGAGCGTAAGAAGCGTGCGGCCGAAGCCCTCTCCTATAACGGCCTCGTGCAAAGTTGGCCCGAGATTATGCGCCTGGCGCGCGCCACCGCGCCTGTCCCTCAAGCTCAACTATTCAGTCAGGAGTAACTCATGGCGATCACAAATCACGAGCGTGTCGGAAAGGCGATGGACCTCCTCAAGCAAGGTCTTGGCCCTTTCGTGGAGCGCGAATTCAAGAGCGCTCACAAGGACCGGGCCCTGGCTGAGGCCACGCGCTACATGGGCGAAGATCGCATACTGGCTAAGAAGCCCATCGCCGAATGGGACGCCGCAGGCCTCTTGAAGCTCATGTGGGAATCCTGGAACGACATATTCCGTCGCACATTGGGACCTGCGGAGCGGAGTCTTGTAAACGAACTTCGCGACCTGCGTAACAAATGGGCACACCAGCAAACATTCTCCGGCGACGATGCCTACCGCGCGCTCGACTCATCCGGACGGCTCCTCACTGCCATATCTGCTCCTCAGTCAGAAGAAATCGAAAAGACGAAGATGGAACTCCTGCGCCTTCGCTTCGACGAGCAAGTCCGAAACGAGAAGCGCAAGAGTGCCGGCACTGCCATAGAGAGCGCAACGGCGGCCAGCCTCAAGCCCTGGCGTGAAGTCATCACGCCACACAAGGACGTGGCCAGCGGTCGCTACCAGCAGGCCGAGTTTGCCGCCGATCTCTGGCAGGTACACCTTGGTGAGGGAACCGAAGAATACAAAAAGCCCGTTGAGTTTTTCCGCCGGACTTATCTCACCGAGAGCCTCAAGCACATGCTGGTAGGCGCGGTGCAGCGACTCTCCGGTCAGGGTGGCGATCCTGTGGTGCAGCTCCAGACCAACTTCGGCGGCGGCAAAACCCATTCGATGCTGGCGCTTTATCACCTCTTCTCCGGCACGGCCCCGAGTGAATTGCTCGGCATTGACGCTGTCCTAAAGGACGCAGGCACCAACAAGCTGCCGACGGCGAAGCGCGTCGTATTGGTGGGCAACAAGATTTCGCCTGGCAATCCAGTAAAGAAGTCCGACGGAACAATGGTCCGTACCCTTTGGGGCGAACTCGCCTGGCAGCTCGGCGGGAAAAAGGCTTTCGAGCGCGTCCGCGCCGACGACGAGAAGGCCACGAGCCCCGGCGACGTTCTGCGAGAACTATTTATCGAATACGGACCATGCCTTATCCTGATCGACGAGTGGGTAGCTTACGCACGCCAGCTTCATGACCAGAGCGACCTGCCCGCAGGTGGCTTCGAAACACAGTTTAGCTTTGCTCAAGTTCTCACTGAATCCGCCAAACTGGCCAAGAATTGCCTGCTCGTCATCAGCTTGCCAGCCTCGGACACAGGAGGCTCCCCCCATACCCAGGCTGACGACGTAGAGGTCGGCGGGCAACGTGGTCGTGAGGCATTGGACCGTCTGCGCAATGTGGTGGGCCGCGTAGAATCCTCATGGCGTCCGGCTAGTGCCGAAGAAGGCTTCGAAATCGTGCGGCGGCGGCTCTTCGAACCGCTCGCCGACCAGGCTCTATTTAAGGATCGCGACGTGGTGGCGCGGGCCTTCGCTGATCTGTACCGTACCCAGCATGCGGAGTTTCCGCCAGAGTGTCATGATCCGGATTACGAAAAGAGAATTAAGGCGGCCTATCCCATTCACCCGGAGATTTTTGATCGGCTTTACACGGATTGGTCCACGCTAGTGAAGTTTCAGCGGACACGAGGCGTCTTGCGCCTCATGGCCGCAGTGATTCACAGTCTCTGGGAAAAGGGCGACAAGAACCCCCTTATCCTGCCGGCCAATATTCCGATCGACGATCCGCGTGTTCAATTCGAACTCACGCGCTACCTCTCCGACAACTGGGTCCCTATCATCGAAAGAGACGTAGACGGTCCCAGTTCCCTCCCGTTGCGCATCGACGGCGAAGTCCCGAATCTCGGCAAGTTCGCCGCTTGCCGCCGCGTGGCCCGCACGATCTATCTCGGTTCCGCGCCCACGCCCGCCGCTGCTAATCGCGGTGTCGAGGACCGACGCGTAAAACTTGGCTGTGTGATGCCCGGCGAGTCGCCTGCCGTCTTCGGCGATGCACTGAGAAGACTAGCTGCAGCCGCAACCTACCTCTATCAGGACGGCCCCCGCTATTGGTATTCGACACAGCCCACCGTTACCAAACTCGCCGACGACCGAGCCGAGCAGCTTAAACGAGACCCCGACAAGGTAGTGCAGGAGCTGGACAAACGTCTCCGAGCCGACCTGCGCAAGATGGGAGACTTCAATCGCGTTCACCCAATGCCAGGTACCAGTGCCGATGTGCCGGACGACCTTGATGCGCGACTCGTTGTTCTTGGTATTGACCACGCCTATAGCAAGGAACCGGAGAGCCCCGCAGAGACAGCAGCTAAAGCAATATTCCAGATGCGCGGCACGGCACCGCGCTTGCACCAAAACACAATTGTCTTTCTTGCGGCCGACAAAACGCGGTTGCAAGACTTGGACGAAGCTGTGCGGAAATTCCTAGCATGGGAATCCATTCTCGATGAAAAGGAGAAGCTCGATCTCTCGCCCCACCAGGTAAAGCAAGCGGAAACGCAGAAGACAGCCGCCGATGGCGCTACGACCGCGAGACTCCCTGAAACATACCAATGGTTACTCGTCCCAACGCAGACGAACCCTCAAGCATCTATCACGTGGCAGACCATCCGCCTCTCAGGGCAGGACGCACTTGCAGAGCGTGCCAGCAAGAAACTCAAGAACGATGAATTGCTGGTGGTTACTTTTGCTGCATCGCGCCTGCGTATGGAGATGGACCGCGTCCCGTTATGGCGTGGAAACCACGTTGCAATCCGGCAGCTCGTTGACGACTTCGGCCGCTACCTCTACCTGCCCCGATTGAAAAATACGCCTGTATTGCTCAATGCCGTTCACGCAGGGCTCGCGCTGTTGACGTGGGAGCACGATGGCTTCGCCTACGCGGAAACCTACGACGACTCTGCGGCTCGTTATCGGGGGCTTCGCCCAGGTGCTCAGATAACGATCACGCAGGACGACACCGGCCTGCTCGTGCGGCCAGAAATTGCCCGACGGCAAATTGATCAGGAGACCGCCCCGCAGGTCCCCACTGGCGCGGATACCGGAAACGCACCTTCACCAAAATCTGGGCAGACGCTACCGACTGCTCTACCATCCGGGCCGGTACAACCGCCCAAACCGAAGCGCTATCACGGTACGGTCACTCTTGACCCCGCGCGCGTCGGGCGCGATGCTGGCAGAATTGCCGACGAGGTTCTCACTCATCTCGTCGGGCTCGTCGGATCATCGGTACGCGTTACACTGGAAATCGAAGCGGAGATCCCCGGAGGCACTCCCGACAACGTCGTGCGTACGGTCACGGAAAACAGCCGAACGCTCAAGTTCGAAACCAATAGTGGCTTCGAGACGGAGTAAGAGGGTTCATGATTTTATCGGATAATGAGACAAAGGTTGACCTCCTCAACAATGAGGCAATCGCCAAGACGATCGTCATGCTGTTACGGGAGCGACCGGATCAGCCCGTAACAATCGGCGTCCACGGCGATTGGGGTGCCGGAAAATCGAGTGTCCTTGAAATGATTGAGGCCGCGCTGAGTACCCAGGACCGTGCCCTCTGCCTCAAATTCAATGGCTGGCGTTTCCAGGGTTTCGAGGACGCTAAGATTGCGTTGATCGAAGGCATCGTCACCGGCCTGATTGAAAAGCGGCCCTTGCTGACAAAGGCCGGCGACGCAGTGAAGGACATTTTTCACCGCATCGACTTACTGAAGGCTGCTAAAAAAGCTGGTGGACTCGCCCTGACCGCATACGCTGGCCTTCACGGTCTCGGCGCGCATGCTCTCGCTATTCCCGCCCTCCTCGGCACGCTTGAAGGATGGGCCGCTGACCCGACAAAGCTTACAAAAGAGAATGTGGAGTCAATGATATCCGGTGCCAAGGATATCCTTAAGCCGAGTTCCGAAACAAAGAATGTTCCGGAGGAAATCGCAGGCTTTCGCAAGGCTTTCGACCATCTCCTCGACAAAGCCGGCATCGACCAACTGGTGGTGTTAATCGATGACCTGGACCGCTGCCTTCCCGATACGGCGATTGAAACCCTAGAGGCCGTGCGTCTGTTCGTTTTCACCTCACGCACCGCATTCGTCGTCGCCGCCGATGAAGCGATGATCGAATACGCTGTCCGTAAGCACTTCCCGGACCTGCCTGACACTACTGGCCCGCAGACATACGCCCGAAACTATCTCGAAAAACTTATCCAGGTTCCGTTCCGCATTCCCG
>Ga0307374_10003782_pt1 | contig 25642 bp, 16 predicted proteins | sample OX3MG_FD_202532 | JGI IMG/M metagenome (GOLD analysis project Ga0307374, IMG submission 202532) | Soil microbial communities from Risofladan, Vaasa, Finland - OX-3 | ecosystem: Environmental > Terrestrial > Soil > Coastal area > Acid sulfate soil | place: Finland: Risofladan, Vaasa | collected...
GAGCTCCCGGAGGGCGAGGATTGGGACACGGTGGGCGGACTGCTCTACAGCCTGCTGGGTCACGTCCCGACGGAGGGCGAGGCAGCCGAGGTCGACGGGTTCCGTCTCGCGGCGGAGCGGGTGCAGGGTAGGCGCATCGGTCGTGTCCGCATCTCGGCGGTCACACGAGGAGAGTCGAGAGCGGGCACCTACCGTGACCATGACGGTGTGGGGGATGCCGGAGTGAAAGGACCCGACACCAGCACGGCCGGTGACGATGGTGTGCCAGACAGGGCCCACACCACCGGCCGCGGCGAACGGTGAAGTCCGGCTTCGCCACGCTGGTCGGCCGGCCCAATGTGGGGAAGTCGACACTGCTCAACACCATCCTCGGGCAGAAGGTGTCGATAACGTCACCGGTGGTCCAGACGACCCGCAACCAGGTGCGCGGGGTGCTCACCCGTCCCGGAGTGCAGGTGGTCTTCGTCGACACGCCTGGGGTGCACAAGCCGCGCAGCGTGTTGGGCCAGCGGCTCAACGACGCCGCTGCCGACGCCCTCACCGGCGTCGAACTCACCCTCCTCGTGCTCGACGCGACAGCACCCCTCGGGCGGGGAGACCGGTTCGTCGCGTCGATGATCTCGGGAGATTCGATATGCGTCGTCAACAAGATCGACGCGGCGCCGCGGGCGAAGGTCCTGGAACAGCTCAGCTCGGCCGCGGATGCGTTTGACGCCGCCGAATACTTCCCCGTCTCGGCGCGGACCGGCGCGGGAGTGCCCGAACTGGTGGAAGCGATCGTCGAGCGGATGCCGGAAGGGCCGCAGATGTATCCCGACGACATGGTCACCGACGTGCCCGAAGCGTTCTGGGTCGCGGAGCTGGTTCGTGAGCAACTGCTCGCGGTGACGCGCGAAGAGGTGCCCCACTCGATCGCGTGCAGGGTGACCGAGTGGGAGTGGCCGCGTATCCGATGCGAGATACTGGTCGAGCGCGAATCGCAGAAGGGCATAGTCATCGGGCGCGGCGGCTCGGTCCTCAAAGAAGTCGGCACCCGGGTGCGTGAGCAGCTGCCCGGCGGCGCCTACCTCGAGCTATTCGTCAAGGTCGACCCGAACTGGCAGAGCCGCCCCAAGGCACTGGAGCGCTTGGGCTACTGAAGAGGTTCGCGAACCTCTTTAATCCGGCCAGCCGCTGAGTTCGCCGGCGAGGGACGCCAGGAACTGCTCGACGTCCGAGCGCTTGCGCGTCCTGCGCATAGGTGGCAACGCCTTGACCAGGGCCCACCGGTAGGAGGCGCGCCCGAGCCGCGTGTCGAGGACGGCGACCACGCCCCGGTCGCTGCGGCTCCTGATCAGCCGCCCGACACCCTGGGCGAGCAAGGTTGCGGCCCTCGGTATGTCTATCAAGGAGAAGGCGTCGCTTCCGAGGCTCGCCCGGCGCGCCTGGAGCAGCGGATCGTCCGGGCGGGGAAACGGCAGCCGGTCGATGGTCACGACGGAGAGCGCGCTGCCCGGGACATCCACTCCCTGCCAGAAACCCATCGTCGCGAACAGGCAGGAATGCTCGTCCTCGGTGAACTTTCGCACCAGGGCCGGCTTGGGAAGGTCCGATTGGGTCATCAAGGGCCAGCGGATGCGCGGTCTGAGCGCGTCGGCGGCCGCCTTCATCGCCCGCCAGCTGGTGAACAAGGCCAGGGTCCTCCCGCCCGCGGCTTCTATGAGGAACGCGAGCTCATCGTGCATCGCTTTCTCGTAAGCGCCGTCGCGGGGATCGGGAAGATGCATCGGGCAGTACAACAACGCCTGCTCGTCGTATGCGAACGGGCTCCCCACGTCGAGTTCCTCGTACGACCCCGCAGGCAGCCCGAGTCGTTCTGCGAGCCGGGGTGGGATGGTGGCGCTGGTCATTACAGCCGTCGGGGCGCCCTCTTTCTTCCAGAGCTTCTCGGTCATCTCCGCGCCGACGTCCAGTGGAGCCACCTTCAGCACCGGGGAGTGGGCCGGCCCTTCGACCCATGCCACCTCGGAGTCTGCTAGCTCGAGAACCTCGACGAGGTCGCGTTCGAGGTGGCCCGCCGACTGTTGTGCGCGCAGGTACCTCGCTCGCACTCCGGCCTCGATCGACTCGTCGGCAGCCTTCTCCGACCGCAGGGCCTTGCGCACCTCTGAGAGGAGGCGGGTGACCCGCTGCCGGACGAGGTTCAGGCGTTCCTGGGTCGTCTCGTCGAGCGGCCGGGGGAGAGCGGAACCGATGTGAGGCTCCAGGGTATCGATCAGAAGTAGGCCTGCTTCTTCGACGGCCAGCGACGCCGAAGGGTCGTCGAGCACCGGCCTTGTGGCCCGCGCGAGGGCCTGGAGCCTGCCAGCGCCGATCTCGAAGCCAAACGACGCCGACGCGATGTCCTCGAGCTCGTGCGCCTCGTCGAACACCACGAGGTCGTGCATCGGCAGCATCTCACCTCCTGCCGCAACCGATGTGGCATAGAGGTGCGTGTTCACCACGACCACGTCTGCTTGGGCGGCCCTGTCGCGCGCGGCCTCCGCGAAGCACCGGTCGCCCGATGGGCAGCGGGCCGCTCCGGGGCAGTCTCTTGCGCCAACGCTCACCTGCGCCCACGCGACCGGAGACGGCTCCCACTCGAGATCGGCGCGGTCGCCGGTCTCCGCTCGCGACGCCCAGCCGACCAGCCGGCGGATCTCGCGGCCGAGCGGGCCAAGAGCGGACCGGTCTGCGCCGGCGGCGTCCGGGCCGCCGTCGTGGAACGCCAGCTGCTCGTCGCCGCCCGCTATCTCCGAGACCCGCTGCATGCAGACGTAGTTCGAGCGCCCCTTGAGGACGGCGAACTGCACCGGGACACCAAGGGAGTGCGCGAGTTGCGGGAGGTCGCGCTTTGCCAGCTGGTCCTGCAAAGCCTTGGTGGCGGTAGAGATGACCGCGCGGGTCCCGAGGGCGAGCGCCGGCACGAGGTAGGCAAGGCTCTTGCCGGTCCCGGTTCCCGCCTGAACCACGAGGTGGCGGTGTCCGCGGATGGCCCGGCTGACCGCCTCCGCCATCTCGCGTTGCGAAGGCCGGTCCTCCCGCCGTGCCAGCGCGTTCGTCGCCCGCTCGAGGGCGGCTTCGATCTGCGGGTCCGGCATCGGGCTCAGGCTAGGAGGCTGCCGGGTCGTGGGCGGGTGCAATGATGGCCCGATGAAGTTGCGGATATTCACCGAACCCCAACAGGGCGCGAGCTACGACCATCTCGCTGCCGCCGCCCGATGCGCGGAGGAGGAGGGTTTCGACGCTTTCTTCCGCTCTGACCACTACCTGAGGATGTCGCCCGGCGACGGTCTGCCCGGTCCTACCGACTCGTGGATCACTCTTGCCGGGCTGGCGCGCGACACCTCCCGGATCCGCCTCGGCACCCTGGTCACCTCCGCGACCTTCCGGCTGCCCGGGTTGCTCGCGATCTCCGTGGCTCAGGTGGACGCGATGAGCGGTGGCCGCGTGGAGCTCGGGCTCGGAGCCGGATGGTTCGACGCGGAGCACAAGGCCTACGGGTTCCCCTTCCCGCCCACCAAGGAGCGCTTCGACCGTCTCGAGGAGCAGCTGGCCATCGTCACCGGACTGTGGGCGACGCCGCCGGGAGCCAAGTTCGAGTTCGCCGGCAGGTACTACCGCCTCGAGGACAGCCCGGCTCTGCCGAAGCCTGTCCAGTCACCGAGGCCTCCGGTGATCGTCGGCGGTGTCGGCCCCATCCGCACGCCGTCGTTGGCAGCCCGTTTCGCGGACGAGTTCAACACCCCGTTCCTGCAGCCGGGAGACGTCAAGACCCAGTTCGAGCGTGTCATGAAGGAGTGCGAGGCCCTTGGCCGCGATCCTGCCTCGATGAAGTTGACGTCCGCGGTGGCGGTGTGCTGCGGGGCTGACGCCGCTGATATCCAGCGGCGCGCAGAGAACATCGGCCAGACCGTCGAGCACCTGAGATCCTTCGGTGCCTGCGGCACGCCTGAGGAGGTTGCCGAAAGGTTGCGCCAGTACGCCGCCGCCGGAGCCGAGGCGATCTACATGCAGCTCATCGACATGACCGATCTGGACCAGATCCGCCTCCTCGGGCGGGAATTGCCCGGGCTCTTGTCCTGACCTCGTCTGCCCAGCAGTCGAGGGCCGGAGGGGGACAGGCAGCCGCTACCGTTCCATCGTGCTCCTAGACGGCCTCGACCCGACCCGCATCCCGCGCCACGTGGCATGCGTCATGGACGGCAATGGTCGCTGGGCAACCAAACAGGGGCTCCCGCGGACCGAGGGCCACCGCGCGGGCGAGGAAGCTCTCTTCGACGCGGCCTGCGGAGCTCTCGAGCTCGGCATCGAGTACTTCACGGTGTACGCGTTCTCGACGGAGAACTGGCGCCGGCCGCACGAGGAAGTCCGCTTCCTCCTCAACGTCATCGCCGACCAGCTGCTCACCCGCCGCCGCGACGAGCTGCACCGCATGGGAGTGCGCATCCGCTTCATCGGCCGCAGGGACTGGCGCGTCCCCCGCTGGGTGGTCAAGCGCATGGACGAGGCGGCGGCCCTGACGGCACGCAACAGGTCGATGACGTTGACCATCGCGTTCAACTACGGCGGCCGGGCCGAGATCGTCGACGCGGTCAAGGCGATCATCGAGTCGGGCGTGTCCGCGTCGAAGGTCGACGAGCGGACCGTGCACCGGCATCTCTACCTACCGGATCTTCCCGACCCGGACCTGGTGATCCGAACGTCGGGCGAGTACCGGGTGTCGAACTTCCTCCTGTGGGAGCTCGCCTACAGCGAGCTGATCTTCACGGACGTCCTGTGGCCCGACTTCCGCCGCCACCACCTCACCGAAGCGGTGCGCGAGTTCCAGGCGCGGGATCGCCGGTACGGGACGACCGGGGGCCATCGGGAAGAGGGGATCCCCAGCTAGATGGCTTTGTACCGCGACGAAGGCGTGGTGCTCAGGACCCACAAGCTCGGCGAAGCCGACCGCGTCGTGGTGCTGCTCACCCGGGGGCGGGGCAAGATCCGCGCCGTGGCGAAGGGTGTGCGCAAGACCAAGAGCCGCTTCGGTGCGCGGCTGGAGCCGCCGGGCCACGTGAACCTGCTCATGTACGAGGGCCGGGACCTGCACACCATCAACCAGGCGGAAACCGTCGACCACTACCGCTCGCTGCGGGAGGACCTGGAGCGCCTGACAGATGCCATGGCCATCCTCGAGTCCGTCGACCAGGTGGCCCAGGACGGCGAGCCCAACCCGGCGCTTTTCCGCATGCTCACCGGAGCGCTGCGGGCGTTGGGCGAGGCGCCGGCGCGGCCGGCTCTCCTCGTGGGCGCGTTCTACTGGAAGCTGCTCGCGCTCGACGGTGTCGCTCCGCTGCTCGACCGTTGCGCTGTCTGCGACGCGGGCCCGGAGGAGTTGGTCGCGTTCGACTTCGTCGAGGGTGGAGCGTTGTGCCGCCAGCACAGGCGCGGGCCGGCGGTCGATCCCGCCGCGCTCGGCCTGGTTCGCCGGATCCTCGGCGGCGGCCTCGCCGGCGTGCTTGCAGAACCTGCCGGCCCGGCTACCGCCGCTGCCTCCGCACTCGGGACGTCCGCGCTCGAGGCTCACCTCGAGCGCCGGCTGCGGGCGGTTCATCTGCTAGGGAACTAGTTCCTTCCTCGGGCACTAGCCTCGAAACCTATGGCAGCGCCCGCAATGGACGAGATCGTGAGGCTGTGCAAGCACCGCGGCTTCATCTTCCCTTCCGCCGAGATCTACGGGGGCTTCCGCTCCACCTACGACTACGGCCCCCTCGGCGTGCTCATGCTGCGCAATGTCAAGAACGCCTGGTGGCGCTCCATGGTCCAGCTGCGCCAAGACGTGGTCGGCCTCGACGCGGCCATCCTGTCCGGCCCCCGGATCTGGGAGGCGTCGGGCCACCTCACCAACTTCACCGACCCTCTCGTCGACTGCCGCAACTGCAAGGAACGCTGGCGGGCCGACCACCTGGAGCCCGACCCGAAGGACGGTGCCATCCACTGCCCGAACTGCGGCAGCACCGACCTGACCGAGGCGCGCGCGTTCAACCTGATGTTCAAGACCCACGCCGGCCCGGTCGAGGACGAGGGCAGCGTCGCCTACCTGCGGCCGGAGACGGCGCAGGGCCACTTCGTCAATTTTCTGAACGTCCTGCAGACCTCGCGCAAGAAGCCGCCGTTCGGGATCGCTCAGATCGGCAAGTCGTTTCGCAACGAGATCACCCCCGGCAACTTCGTCTTCCGCACGCGCGAGTTCGAGCAGATGGAGCTCGAGTACTTCGTCCCTCCGCAGGAGGCGACGAAATGGTTCGAGTACTGGTGCGAGGAGCGCCTCAACTGGTACGTCGACCTCGGTATACCGCGCGACCAGCTGCGCCTGCGTGCGCACGACCAGGAAGAGCTTTCCCACTACTCGGCCGGCACGTCCGACGTCGAGTACATGTTCCCGTGGGGTTGGGGCGAACTGGAGGGCATCGCCAACAGGACCGACTTCGACCTGAAGGCCCATGCCGCGCACAGCGGCGAGAGGCTCGAGTTCTACGACCAGGCGACCAGCGAGCGCTACGTCCCCTACGTGATCGAGCCGGCCGCCGGCGCCACCAGGACGATGATGGCGTTCCTCCTCGCCGCATACGACGAGGACGAGATCGGCGGCGAGAAGCGCACCGTGTTGCGGCTGCATCCCCGGATCGCCCCGTACCAGGTGGCGATCCTGCCGCTGTCGCGCAAGGACACGCTCATACCGACCGCGCAGGAGGTTCTGGGCCTGCTGCAGCCGATCGCCATGTGCGACTACGACGAGACCCAGTCGATCGGCAAGCGGTACCGCCGGCAGGACGAGATAGGCACGCCTCTGGCCGTGACGATCGACTTCGACTCACTCGAGGACCGGGCGGTGACGATCCGGGAGCGGGACACGACCGAACAGGTCCGGGTGCCGATCGACAAGCTGGTGGAGGAGGTCACCGGCCGCCTGGCCCTCTGACGGCCGGATTTCCCGGTGCAGCGCGGGTCTTAGACTCGGGCACATGCCCCTCGTCTACTCGTTCGACCACAAGCACCGGCGGCCCCCGATGCAGCTCAAGGACCTCCTCGGCGGGAAGGGGGCGAACCTGGCGGAAATGACCTCCGTGCTGCAGCTGCCGGTACCCCCGGGTTTCACGATCACGACCGACGCCTGCCGGGAGTACATGGAGGGGGGCTGGCCGGAGGGTCTCAGCGCCGAGGTGGACCGCCACGTCCGCCGGCTCGAGAAGGCGATGGGGAAAAGACTCGGCGACGCGGCCGACCCGCTCCTCGTGAGCGTCCGCTCGGGTGCCAAGTTCTCCATGCCGGGCATGATGGACACGGTCCTCAACCTTGGGCTCAACGACGCGTCAGTGAAGGGGCTCGCCGACCAGACCAGCGACGAGCGTTTCGCCTACGACTCGTACCGGCGCTTCATTTCCATGTACGGCCGCATCGTCTTGGGGATCGAAGGCGAGAAGTTCGACCAGCCGTTCGATCGGGCGAAGGAGAAGGCGGGCGGGGCAAGCGACGCCGAACTGTCGGCGGGCACGCTCAGCGAGCTCTGCGACGTGTTCAAGTCGGTGGTCGAGAAGGAGACCGGGCAGCCCTTCCCCCAGGAGCCGCAGGAGCAGCTGCGCGGTGCCATCGAGGCGGTGTTCAAGTCGTGGAACGGCGCCCGCGCTCTTGCGTACCGCGTCCGTGAACGGATCCCTCACGATCTCGGCACCGCCGTCAACGTGCAGACCATGGTGTTCGGCAACCGCGACGACGACTCCGGTACAGGTGTCGGGTTCACCCGCGACCCGGCGACCGGTGCGCAAGGCGAGTACGGAGACTTCCTCGTCAACGCCCAAGGTGAGGACGTCGTCGCGGGCATTCGCAACACCCTGCCCCTCGCTGAGCTCAAGAGCCGGTTCCCGAAGATCTTCAAGGAGCTGATGGACATCTTCGCCCGTCTCGAGGCGCACTACCGCGACATGTGCGACACCGAGTTCACGATCGAGCAGGGCAAGCTCTGGATGCTCCAGACCCGAGTGGGTAAGCGGACAGGCGTCGCCGCGCTCCGGATGGCGGTCGACATGACCAAACAGCGCGGGTGGAAGCTCAGCCACGAGGAAGCGGTCTTGCGCATCACCGCCGACCACCTCGACCAGGTGCTCCACCCGCAGTTCGCCGAGAAGCCGGCGAAGCTCCTGGGCAAGGGCCTGGCCGCGTCACCCGGGGCCGCGGTCGGCCACGTCGTGTTCAGTGCCAACGCCGCTGCGCAGGCAGGCGATCGCGGCGAGCGGGTGATCCTGGTGCGGTCCGAGACGTCGCCGGAGGACGTGCACGGCATGATCGCCGCGCAGGGCATCCTCACCACGCGTGGGGGTCTCGTCAGCCACGCGGCGGTCGTCGCGCGCGGCTGGGGGAAGCCGGCCGTAGTGGGCGCGGAGGCTGTGCGCATAGGGCAGGGCGAGTTCACCATCGCCGGCGCGACCGTGCGCGAGGGGGACTACATCTCCATCGACGGCAACACCGGCGACATCGCCCTCGGCGAGGTGCCCCTGAAGCTGGGGGAACCCCCCGAGGAGTTCAAGACCGTCCTCACGTGGGCGGACAAGATCCGCAAGGGCAAGCTCGCCGTGCGCGCCAACGCCGACAACGGCCCCGACGCCGCCAACGCGCGCGGGTTCGGCGCCGAAGGAATCGGCTTGTGCCGGACGGAGCACATGTTCCTGGCCGAGGACCGGCTCCCGATCGTGCGCCGGATGATCCTCGCGGACTCGGAAGAGGAGGAGGCCGCCGCGCTCGAGGAGCTGAGGGAGGCCCAGAAGGAGGACTTCGTCTCGATCCTCGAGGCCATGGACGGGCTCCCGGTCACCGTCCGCCTGCTCGACCCGCCGCTTCACGAGTTCCTGCCCTCCATCGAGGAGCTGGAGATCAAGAAGGCGACACAAGGCCTGTCGCCGGAGGAGGAGAAGCTCTTCGAAGCTGCGCAGTCGTGGCACGAGTTCAACCCCATGCTGGGGATCCGCGGCGTCCGCCTCGGTGTCATCAAGCCGGGGTTGTACGGCATGCAGGTACGGGCGCTGATGCAAGCGGCCGCTGAGCGGATCGCCGCCGGCGGCAAGCCGAAGGTCGAGATCATGATCCCCCTGACGGTCACCCGCCAGGAGCTCGGCCTCGCCCGCAGCTGGACCGTCGAGGCCATCAAGGCCGAAAGCCGCGGTCTCAAGCGCAAGCTCGACGTCACGATCGGCACGATGATCGAGACACCAAGAGCTGCGGTACGCGCAGACGAGATAGCCGAGGAAGCCGACTTCTTCAGCTTCGGGACCAACGACCTGACCCAGATGACATTCGGTTTCTCCCGCGACGACGTCGAGGGCCGCATGATGTCCGCCTATCTCGAAGACGGGCTGCTCAAGCGCAACCCGTTCGAGACGATCGACCAGGACGGTGTCGGTCAGCTCGTTCACGACGCTGTGGAGAGGGGAAGGCGCACCAAGTCCGGGCTCAAGATCGGCGTTTGCGGCGAGCACGGCGGCGATCCGGAGTCGATCGACTTCTTCTACCGGGCGGGGCTCGACTACGTGTCCTGCTCGCCGTTCCGTGTGCCGATTGCCAGGCTGGCAGCGGCCCAAGCGGTAATAGCGAACGGTTAAACCCCGCCGGGGGTTCTAGGGTCGCACCGTGGGCATCGTCGACGAGGACATCGCAAAGGTCCGGGCGGCTACGGACTTCGTTGCGCTCGCCGGCGAGCATCTTGCCCTTCGCCGGGTCGGCACCCGGTGGGTGGGGTTGTGCCCGTTCCACGCGGAGAACTCCCCGTCGTTTTCGGTCAACTCGGAGCTCGGGCTCTACTACTGCTTCGGATGCGGCGCCAAGGGAGACGTGATCACCTTCGTCCGCGAGATCGAACACCTCGATTTCGTGGAAGCGGTGGAGAAGCTCGCAGGCCGCTCCGGTATCACGCTGCGATACGACGATCAGGGCGGCGGGCGCAGCGGCGACCAGCTGCGGCGTGCACGGATCTACGAGACGCTCGAGAAGGCGATCGAGTGGTACCACCAGCGGCTGCTGTCGGGATCGGACAGCTCGCGAGCGCGCCACTATCTGCGGGCCGAGCGAGGATACGACGGCGACCTGGTCCGGCGCTTCCGCATCGGCTGGGCGCCCGACGGATGGGACACCCTGGTGAAGAACCTCGGGGTGCCGAAGAAGGACCTCGTCGACGCCGGGCTGGCGACCGTCGACTCGTCCGGCCGGCACACCGACTTCTTCCGCGCACGGATCCTCTTCCCCATCTTCGAACCGGCCGGAAAGCCGATCGGGGCCGGCGGGCGGATGCTTCCCGGAGGGCGTCCACCCAAGTACAAGAACACGAGCGGTACAGCGGTCTACGACAAGAGCCGGGTCCTCTACGGGTTGAACTGGGCGAAGAAGGACGTGGTGGACAAGGGACGGGTCGTCGTCTGTGAGGGATACACCGACGTGATCGGCCTGCACGAGGCGGGCGTCGGCGAGGCCGTGGCGACCTGCGGGACAGCTCTGGCCGACGGCCACATCCGCCTGCTCACCAACTTCGCCCGCAAGATCGTCCTCGCCTACGACGCCGACGTGGCCGGGCAGGCTGCAGCCGAGCGGTTCTACGAGTGGGAGGACCGGTTCCAGGTCGACATCCGGGTGGCAGCCATCCCCGCCGGCGCTGACCCCGCCGACCTGGCCCGTTCGGATCCCGAGGCGCTGCTCAAAGCCGTAGAGGAGGCCCGGCCATTCCTCGGCTTCAGGATCGAACGCCTCCTCGCGCGCTCGGACCTGTCATCCCCGGAGTCGCGCGTGCGCGCCGCCGGCGAAGCGATGGCGCTCATACGCGAGCACCCGAGCGAGCTTGTCAGAGACCAGTACCTGATGACCGTCGCCGATCGATGCCGTATCGACCCGAACCGGCTGAGGAACATGTCCTCGCAGCGACCCGTCGCGGACCATCGCGAGGCAGATCGGGAGCACGTGCAGCGTCCTGCACCGGTGACGGTGAGTGGTGCCGAACTGGAGGCCCTCCGGTTGGCTGTTCACCGGCCCGAAGAGGTCGCGTCACAGCTGGAAGCAGTGCTGTTCGAGCATCCGATCGCTCGTTCCGCGTTCGACGTGCTGTCGAGCGCATCCACGCTGCACGAGGCGATCGACGCGGCCGATCCGCAGACGGCGGATCTCCTTCAACGGCTCGCGGTGGAGGACAGCGAAGCCGCGGCCGGCGACGTGATGACTCGGCTCGTCGAACGGGCCGGCCAGCGTGCCCTGAAGGAGTTGCAGGCGCAGATGCGCCAGGTCGACGCGTCGGCCCAGGCCGATTTCGCCCCGACGATCGCGTGGCTGAAGCTGGCCTTGGAGTCATTGCGCCCAGAGGACGGGAAACTCGCCGACGCGACCGACGCCCAGAAGGGGTTGGTACGCTGGCTGTCGGCCTGGGAGCAGACAGGTACTGCGACAGGTATCGCGCAAGCCGGTACCAATACCCAGTCGGAGGCGAGCAGTTGATCGAGGGGGGGACGACACCTTTCACGCCGGAAGGCGAGCTGACGGGGCATTTCGTCGCTCTCCTCCTGGCTGGCAAGGAGCGCGGCTTCCTGACCCCCGACGATCTGATGCCGCTCATGGAATCCGTGGAATTGACGCCGGACGTGATCACCGCCGCCGTCGGGAGGGTTAAGGCCGCGGGCATCGAGTGGCGAGACGACAGCTATCTCGAAGTAACTGCTGAGCTCAACGGCGAGGTTGCCGAGGATTCCTCGCTCGCGCTGGCGCGCATTGCCGGCGCGCCGTTGCTTCGGGCTCGTACCAGGGGCACCACACGAGCCGAGGTGGACCTCGGGCCTGGCGGAACCGGGAGCAGTTCCGACCCGGTGCGCATGTACCTGAAGGAGATCGGGAAGGTATCGCTGCTCACTGCGGCGGAGGAGGTGATCCTCGCTCGTTGCGTCGAGCAGGGTTTCCTCGCCACGCAGCGCTTGGCCGCCTGCGAGGAGGAGACTGCTCTTCTACGCGACCGCGAGGGAATCGGGCGCGACGAGCGGCTGCGCCGCGAGGGTCTTGTCGCGAAGCGGATCCTCGTAGAGGCGAACCTCCGCCTTGTCGTATCCATCGCCAAGCGCTACCGCAACCGCGGCATGGCCTTCCTGGACCTCATCCAGGAGGGGAACCTCGGCTTGATGCGCGCGGTCGACAAGTTCGACTACACGAAGGGCTTCAAGTTCTCCACCTACGCCACGTGGTGGATCCGGCAGGCGATCACCCGCGCGATCGCCGACCAAGCCCGGACGATCCGCATCCCGGTTCACATGGTCGACACGATCAACAAGGTGATGCGAGCGCAACGGCAGTTGCTCCAGGACCTCGGAAGGGAACCGACTGTCGAGGAGGTTGCCGAGAGAGCCGAGATGACGCCGGAGAAGGTCCGTGACATCCTGCGGGTGAGCCAGGAGACGGTGTCGCTCGAGCAGCCGATGGGCGAGGACGACTTCAGCCTTTCCGACCTCATCGAGGACGAGGCCGCGGTGGCGCCGGCGGAGGCGGCCGCGCGTGCCATGCTCAACCAGGCGGTCACCGAGGCGCTGTCAGAGCTGTCCGACCGTGAAAGGCGGGTGGTCAGGCTCCGCTTCGGGCTCGACGACGGCCAGATGCGGACCCTCGAGGAGGTCGGGCGGGAGTTCGGTGTCACCAGGGAACGGATCCGCCAGATCGAGTCGAAGACGCTCGCCAAGCTGCGCCATCCGATGCACAGCGGGCATCTTCGTGACTACCTGCACGACGAGTAGATCACCGGCTGACTTTGTTGTCTCGGTGGCTCCGGGGGAGAGACTCGAACTCTCAACCAGCGGCTTAACAGGCCGTCGCTCTGCCGATTGAGCTACCCCGGACCGACTTGCGAGGATAGCAGAGCATCAATCAGCCCAATGATCGCCCGGTGGGTGTCGCTGCTGCAGTATCGGACGTAGACGCAACCATGCTCGTGCTTCGTCTGGCGGTATCCGGAGTTGGGCACGGCTCGGTATGGCTTGCTGAACTGGGAGGGTGGTATTTCGGTTACCTCGGACCAATATTGCTCAGCCGCTCCGAGGTCCAAACCCTGGTGGAGATAGACGCGGGCCCTCAGTCTGGTCTCATCGATCTGGAAGAACGCTCGTAGCCAGGAGCAGAAGAACTGCACCAGACGGAAGTCAGTGTTGGCGAAAACGACGGCGCCGTCCCGCTTGGCGCCCTCGCCGGCGTACAACGCCGCACCCGCCGCCAGGAATGCCTGTTCGTTCAGCTCTCCGAGGCGTAGGACGCCCTCCTGGCGGAGTTGCTCGATCTCATCTGCCTTCCGGCGCTGCAGGACGTTCGGACCACGCCGGCGCGCGGTGCGTCGGGGATTCGGCTGGAACGCCACGTCCCGTACCCACAGCGATACCGAGGACTTGGAAACACCGAGCTTTTCGGCGATGTCGGTGAGCGTCCACGACTGTGCCCGAAGGCTGCGAGCCGCCTCCTGCTCTGATAGCTTGCCACGGTATCCCATCGACTTTGAGTCTAGGCTTAGGTTGGGAACATATGTACGATTGATGCCGAGAATCTCTCACCTGAAGACGAGGTCGGCTGGCAGCGGGAGCGAGTACAGGAAGCCCTGTACCTGGGTGCAGCCGAGCTCTCGCAGCATCCTCTCCTGGTCCTTTGTTTCGACGCCTTCCGCGACCGTCGCCAGGCCGAGGGCGTCGGCGAGGCTGATCACTGCCCGTACGATCGCCTCGTCCTCCGAGCTGATCCCGAGGCCCCGCACGAAGGTCTGGTCGATCTTGAGGAAGTCGAGCGGGAGCCGCTTGAGATAGACGAGAGACGAGTACCCGGTGCCGAAGTCGTCGATGCCGATCCGGCAGCCCACCGCCCGGAGCTGTTCGAGGCACGGCCTGATCGGTTCCATGATGTCGATGAGGGCCACCTCGGTGATCTCCAGAGCGATCGAGCCGGGGTCGACTCCGGTCTCCTCGATGGTCGCGGCCACGCTGTCGGCGAACCCGGCAGTGACGAGCTGGCGCGGCGAGACGTTGACGCCGATGCTCAGCGCGGGATTGCTGCTCGCCTCGCGCAGCTTGCCCAACGCCCGGCACGATTCGCGGAGGACCCACGCGCCGAGCGGGACGATGAGACCTGTTTCTTCGGCGACGGTGATGAAGCTCGCCGGCGACACCAGGCCCTCGCGCCCGTCGTAGCGGATCAGCGATTCCGCTCCCACGGGGTTGCCCGTCTCCATCTCGTAGATCGGCTGGAAGTGGAGGACCATCCGCTCGGTGTCCATCGCGTCACGAAGGTCCCGCTCGGCCCGCTCGCGCCCCTGCGCCCGCCGGCGGAGGTGTTCGCCGAACACCTCCCACCGCGCACGGCCTTTGTCCTTGGCGCGGTACAGGGCGGTGTCGGCGTCACGCAGCAGCGAGGGCCCGTCGTCGTCGAGGCCCGCGATGGTGATCCCGATGCTGGTAGTCACCCTCACATTGACGTCCGGGCTCACCTGTATCGGCTGGTGCAGGATCTCCTCCACCCGGGTGGCTATGCCCCGGACCTCGTCGCGGTCTTCCAGATCGTCGACGACGAGCACGAACTCGTCTCCCCCGAGGCGGGCGAGGATGTCCTCCCCGCGTGTGACGCTGCGCAACCTGGCGGCGATCTCCTCGAGGACTCGATCGCCGGCGCCGTGTCCGAGGGAGTCATTGATGACCTTGAAGTTGTCGAGGTCGAGGTAGAAGACGGCGAGATGTGTGCCGCGCCTTCGCGCCCGTGCCAATGAGTGGGGGAGGCGCTCGAGGAAGAGCCAACGGTTGTCCAGCCGCGTCAAGGGGTCCGTGAACGCCTGGTGCCTGAGCGCTTCCTCGGCTTGGCGCTTCAAGGTGATATCGACCAGCTGGGCGATCGCGTAATCGGGCTCGCCTTCCTCGTCGCGGATGAGCCCCAGGTGCAAATTGACCCAGATCCATCTGCCGTCGGCATGGGCGTATCGCTTCTCGACCTGGTAGACGTCCGCCTCCTTGCGCTCAAAGCGACGCCTCGCCTCCAGATCCGAGCGGTAGTCGTCCGGATGCGTCAGGTCTTTGACCGTCTTGGTCTTCAACTCCTCACGGGTGTAGCCGAGCATTCGAGCCATCGCCTCGTTGACCCGGGTGTAATGGCCGAGGCTCTCAGGGCGCTGGCCTATGAGCGCCATCCCGATCGGAGCGTTGTCGAACGCAAGCCGGAACTCCTCGGCAGCCTGCGCGAGGCGCTGCTCCGCTTGGCGCCGGTCTGTGACGTCGTGCATGTTCACGACGATCGCTTCGACTGCCCTGTCGTCGAGACGGTTGGTGTAGGAGATCTCGATGTGCCGCCAACTTCCGTCCGTGTGGAGCATCCGGCATTCGGTGGAACCGCGCCCGCCGGGCTTCTGCGCGATGCGAAGGAAGAGTTGGGTCAACCCGTCCAGGTCGTCGGGGTGTATGAGGCTGCGGCTCCGCCCGCCGACAACTTCGTCAGGCGCGGTGCCGAGAAGGTTCTCGATGGAGGGGCTCGCGTAGCGCATGACGCCGGTCGCGTCAGCCAGGACGGTGACGTCCGACGAGTGCTCGATGAGGGCCCGGAAACGCTCCGCGTTACCGGAAACGTGTTCCAAGGTGGCGCCTGCGAGCGTCGCGACGAAGGTTGCGAGCTGCCTCTCGGTCTCTCCGAAGAGCCCGCCGACCTCCTTGTGGGTCGCGTAGAAGCAGGCGACGACCTTGCCGTCACATTGGATAGGCGCGCACAGCAGCGACCTCACGCCCGCGAGTACGAGGCTGTCGGTCGCGTCAGCTTCCGACGCCGGCTGCCTGGTGACGACACTCCCGGTCGTGACCGCCTCCGCTACCGCTGACGCCGATATCCCTTCTACGTGCTCGCCGGAAACCGTTACGAGTTCCTGCGTACCGAGCTCGCCGATCTCCAGCACCTGGCACCGATCGGCTCCGAGGAGGTCTCTTGCTGCGTTCTCCACCGCGTTGAACACCGCTTTATTGCTTGTCGCAGCGGCGAGGACCCTTCCAGTCTCGAGCAGGTTGTCGAACCTCGCGGCGAGGGAGAGGGTGAGGCCTGCCTCGGTTCGGCGGGCACTCGTAGGAGACTCGATCTGCTCGAGCTCTCGTTCGGCCCAGTGAAGCTCCGCAGCGGCGCCCGGGCTGCCCAGCGCGGTGGCGATCCTCGCGAGCTCGAGGCTGCTGCGCGTCTCCTCCCAACCTGCTCCCTGCTCCGACGCGATCTCGACGGAACGACGCAGCAACCGTCGAGCTCGCGCCATCCGCCCGGCGCTTGCATAACTCAACGCGAGCTCCCGAAGGGCGTGCGGGGCGTTGTTTCGATAGGCGCGCGAGATCCGTACCGCCTGCCTGGCCGTACGGCGTTGGCGCTTCCGGAGCTCACCTAGGTGCGGGTTGTTCGCGTCGGCTGCCTCCACCTCGGCGCGGATCGCCGTCGCGAGCCAAGGGATAACCGGAACCACATACTCCTGCCTGAGACCCGCCTGTTTCACCCCCGCCCACGCCTCTTCGAGGAGCGCTACTGCCGCGGCGGCCTGACCCGAGCCCAAGAGCCGCAACGCTTCCGCAAGGAGGATCTCGGTGGTGGTGTGGCGGTCCTCGTTGTGACGGGCCAGCGCGCGGGCGGTTGCCTCCACAGGAATATGGCCGTCGGTCGCACGTGACCAGGCGGAGAGTGCGATCCCCGCGGAGGACATGTCCCCGATGCTCTCCGCGTCGTAGTGCACCTCCGATGCGAGACGAGCAGCTTCGCCGTATCGGCCCAGGCGGTAGTGGCAGAACGCGATGTGCCACCTTGCGGTGTTCATCTCCCACTGGTCCCCGGTGAGGGCGAGGAGTTGCACGGCTTCCCGGCAGGCGTTCAGCGCCTCCTCGTACCGCGAGGCAGCGTAGAGGACCACGCCGTAGAAACCGAGCGACTGGCCCTGTCCCCAGATGTCTCCCAGTTCCCGTCGTAGTTCAAGTGACTTCTTCGCGTACGCGATTCCCCGTGAGTACCAGGGGATCATGGTCATCACCGGCGCGTGCTCGGACCATGCCTGCGCGAGCTCGAGGGAGGGGCCGAATCGCTCGGCGATGTTCATCTCGCGTATGTGCGTCCACAGGCAGGGAACGCGACCTTTGCGGAACCAGTACGCATAGGCGAGCCGGCTGTAGAAGCGCATCGCCAAACGGTCCGTGTCCGTGGGCGGGGGGCGCCGCCGCACGGCCCACGGAGCGACCGTGTGGACGAACTGCACCAGTAGTTCCCAAGTCGCCGCGACCAGGTATACCAGTGCGTTCCTCGGCACCCAGCGCCCGAGCCCCCGCAAGGCCAGTTCCAACTGCGCGCACGCAGCAACCTGGTCGCCGCGCCGGAACGCGACCTCTCCCAGCTTCCCCTCGATGGCCGCCCGGCTCATGGGGTCACGAGCGCGCTTCGCGGCCTGGGACAGGCACTCCTCGGCTTCCGAGTATCGACCGGCTAGCGCCAGGACCTCACCGAGCCCTTCCGCGACTAGCCCTTCAGTGCCACTGTCTTGCGCACCTCTCGCCGCCATGCGGTAATACGTCTCAGCGCTGTCGAGGGCGTGGCGGGCGCGCGACTGCTCTGCGGCAGCGAGCGCATGGGGTAGAGCCTCCTCCGGCCGTCCTGCCGCATCGAGGTGGTAGGCGAGGTCGTACGGGGTCCCCGACCCTTCGAGCAGCCGGGCAGCTCCCAGGTGCAAGGCGGCGCTGGTGTCTTCGCCGAGACTTTCGAGGACGGCCTCTCTCAGCTTGTCGTGGAGGAACCTGGCTCGCCGGCGGTCCTCGTCGATCCACAGGATCCGCCGTTGCCTCACCTCGTCGACAGAACGCACGACGTCGTCGGGGCTGATCGCGCTCAAGGTCACAGCAAGGTCGAGATCGAAGCTCTTGCCCAGCACCGCGCCAGCGGCCAGGAGGTGCCGAGCCGGCCCCGGCAGCAGGTCCAACCTCCGTGCCAGCACAAGTGCGGCGCGCCGGGAGGTCTCGACCGCCTCGAGGAGCGGGACGTTGACGTCCCACCGGTCTCCGTCGTGGACAAGAGCAGAGCTCTCGACCATGCCCCGCAGAACCGCTTGGGCCATGAACGCGTTGCCTTCGCTCAGGCGCAGCACCGCCGCGGCCGCAGCTTCGGGTAGCGGCCCGGCCATCGACGACACGAGGTCCCGGACCTCGCGCTCGCGGAGCGCCGACAACTGCACGTTGGCCTTCGCGTTAGCGGATCGAAGCGGGCTCGAGTCGGGAACCTCGTCCGAGCGGAACGCAGAGATCACGAGCACCCAGCGATGGGTGTTGCGAGGCCGGGCAAATCGCGCGAGCACTTCCGCCGCGCTGGACTGCGCCCACTGGCAATCGTCGAGTACCACCAGTGCTGGCTCTTCCTTGTGGCCCGCCGCGTCCAGGAGCGTCGCGAGCGCCTCTATCGACCGCGCGCGCCCGTACTCTTCCGGGAGCAGCGCCACCGCGCTGCCCTCTAGAAGCGGTTCGAGAGCGGGAACAGCCGATAGCAGGGCTTCGGCGAAATCACCTATCGCTTCGCGGACCGACGCGAACCGCTCCGGGTCGGACACCGCTCGGGCGGCAATGCCGGCTCCGACCCCGTCGAACAGCTGAAAGGGTCTCTGGGCCTCGCGATCCTCACCCTGTCCGTGAAAGACCGTGAAACCGAGCTCGCTCGCGTGCCTTACCAGTTCGTCGAGGAGCCGGGTCTTGCCGGCCCCCGACTCGCCCTCGACCATGACGAGCGAACCCTTGCCTGCTGCTGCATCCAGCAACGCCGTGCGAAGGGCTGCCATCTCGGCGGAACGCCCGACGAACCCCGGTTCGGCCAGGGAGCCCCTCCGGTCGTGCAGGCCGATGACGATCCGCGGGTCTTCGACGCCGTTACGCCTCGCCCTCTGGATCGTCTCGACATCGGCTAGCACGGCGGCTGCAGACTGGTAGCGGTCGTCAGGGTCGGTCCGGCAGAGACGGTCGACGAGCGCGCACAACGCCGCCGGCGCGTCGCGAGGTCTGTGCTCCGACAGGGCGGCTGCACCGGCCAGCTTCTGGCGCAGCACCGCGCCGACGTCCCGCCCGTCGAACACGGGGTGACCGGTGAGGCATTCGTGCAAGGTGGCACCGAGGGCGTAGAGGTCCGAGCGCGCGTCCACAGGCACGTCGAGCAGCCCCGCCTGTTCCGGCGAGCAGTAGAGGGCGGTGCCGACGAGGGTTTCGCGAACCGACGGGTCGAGGGTGACGCTTCGCGACAACCCGAAGTCGATGAGCTTGGCCGTATTCGGTGAAGGATCCCCGTTGTCGGATACCGCCTGGACGACGATGTTCCCGGGTTTTACGTCGCGGTGCACGACACCCGCTTCATGCGCGCTGACCAGAGCCGACAGGACGCCGTGCGCGACGGCCAGCATCTCGTCGGCGCTCAGGGGGCCCCTCGCCAAGCGCTGAGCCAGGGTCTCGCCGCCGTAGTACGGCTGCGCCAGCCAGATCCAGCCGCCGTCCGTCCCGTGGTCGAGCAGGTAAGGGTTGCCATCAGGGTCGGATAGGCCTGCCAGCACCTCGGCTTCGTGGGCGAGCCGGATCCCCTGCGCCGCGCTGAGGGAGGACACCGGGGCGCGCTTCACGACCACCGGCTCGTCACCCCCGGGCGAGCCGGCGAGGAACGTCTCCACGCCGGAGCTGCTCTTGAGGAGGCGCGTTAGCCGGTAACGCCCGGCGAGAAGCTCGCCGCGCATCGCCGTGTCCATAGAGTCCACGGAGTCTTGTTCGGAATCTGATGGAGCGTTCGGCACGGCTATTTCCGGAATGACCCGAAAAATGTGACCTCCGGATCATCCGGTCGGGTCGTAGTGACTAGTCAGGCGGTTTGTGCAATGACCGTGCCCCTGCCCCCGGTGCACATAGTCGGCGCACACCATACGACTTTGTGGCGCGGAAATCTCGGAAAGTGGCTGGCCATTCGTACCGCGGAAATCTCTACCGGGACCTCACTAACCTTGGCAAAAGGGCAAAACCGCTAATCAGCTAGTGCCCTGACCTGAATCGTTCGCGTCCACCACTTTGGAGGTGGGGGTCGCGCAGACTCGGTCATGTCCAAACCTGTCCGAGTCCGAAGACTCACAGACATCGAGGGCCGTGAGCTACAGCGAATCGTCCGTCGTGGCAGCGGTAAGAGCGATAACTCGGTGGTGAAGTGGCGTCGAGCGCTGGTGGTGTTGGCCTCCGCTGGCGGCAACGACGTGGCGGTGATCGCCCGGATGGTGCAGACCTCGCCGGATCGGGTGCGGGAGATGATCCACCGTTTCAACGAAGAGGTGATGAAAAGTCTGGACCCCGCGTGGGCGGGTGGCCGACCCCGCCGGATCACGACGACTGAACGCGAGCTGATCGTCTCGTCGGCCAAAGCCCGCCCGGCCACGCTGGGCCAGCCCTTCACTCGCTGGAGTATCCGCAAGCTGCAGGCCTACTTGGCCGTCCACAAAAAGGTGGTCATCTCCCGGGAGCGGCTGCGCCAGATCCTGGCCGAGGAACAGATCACTTTTCAGGCCACCAAGACCTGGAAGGAATCGCCAGACCCTCAGCGCGAGGAGAAGCTGGACCGTATCGAGGAGGTCCTGGAAAATCACCGGGACCGCACCTTCGCGTTCGACGAGTTCGGACCTTTGGCAATCAAGCCCGAGGGCGGGCACGCCTGGGCAGGGCGGGGCCGTCCGCAGCGGCTGCGGGCCAACTATCACAAGCCACATGGGACCCGGCAGTTCTTCGCCTGGTACTCGGTCGGTGACGACCACCTCTATGGCCGGATCGAACGGCGGAAGGGATCCGCGCCGACCCTGCGGGCGCTGCAGGCGATCCGTCGGCTGAGTCCCGACGGCGAGCCGGTCTATGTGATCTTGGACAACTTGAACCACCACAAAGGCCGCGAGATCCGCCGGTGGTGCGCCGAGAACAACGTCGAGCTTTGCTTCACACCCACCTACGCGTCATGGGCCAACCCGATCGAGGCGCACTTCGGGCCGCTACGGGAGTTCGTCATCGCCAACAGCGACTACCCCGACCACCCCAGGTTGACCAAGGCCATCCGCCGCTACCTCTCCTGGCGCAACGCCAACACCCGCGACCCTGAACTCCTCGCTCTCGAACGAAAGCATCGAGCCAAGATCCGAGGCGAAGCCCGACGGCGCTGGGGACAGCCCAAGCACCGAGCCGCATGATCAGCCAAACGCGCGAACCTTTGTGGTCAGGGCACTAGCTCAGAGCACCTGCACGCGAAGTGCCGCGACCACGCTTGGGTTGGTGACGATCTCGATCTCGGCGATGGTGTTGCCCACGACGCGGAAGGCGAATATGGCTCGGGGTCGCCCGCCGGGAGCCCAGACTGCCCCGGGCGTGCCGTCGATGAGCGCTAGCTCGGCGGCCCGCGCCCGACCCACCAGGGCGTTAGCCACGGCCCGGCCGCCACGCACCTCGGGCGCCAGGAGGGGCGCTCCCTTCTCGCGGTTCGCGGTTGCCGCTTCCACCGCGCTCCGGTCGGCGCGCAGAACTGCGTCGGGATCGAGCAGGGTGACGAGTGCTTCGAAGTCCCCGTCGCGGGACGCGGCCAGGAAGGCCTCGACTACCTCCTGCTGGCGGCGCCGGTCTGCTGGGTGTACTTCATCGCTGCCTTGGACGCGCCGCCGGGCCCGGCTGGCCAGCTGGCGGGCAGCGGCAGGAGAGCGGCCGACGATCAGCGCGATGTCCTCGAATGGCACAGAGAACAGGTCGTGGAGCACGAAGGCGAGACGCTCTGATGGATTTAGTGTCTCGAGCACAAGGAGCAGCGCCGGGCCCATCGTGTCGGCGAGGACCGCCTCTTCTTCGGGACCAACCATTTCGGCCTCGGGCTCGTAGTTCTCGTCAACGGGCGTTTCGTAGTGGGTCCGGCGGGATCGGAGTACCCCGAGGCAGACGCGAGATACGACCGTGGTGAGCCACCCGCCGAGGTTGTCGATGCTCTGAGGGTCCGAACGGCTCAGGCGGATCCACGTGTCTTGCACCGCGTCCTCTGCCTCAGTCAGGGATCCGAGCATGCGGTAGGCGACCGCCTGTAGCTTCGGCCGGTTGGCTTCGAACTCGGCGGCGAGACTCTCGTCCATTCTGATCAGATTGACGCGCCAAGCGGCCAGAATGTGACACAAACCTGAGATCGGCTATTACCGAGGCTGTCACATATCGGCGCTGTGACGCGTCAGAGAGGGCATGACAGCAAGACTCAACAACCCAGCCAACCTGCTCCCTGACTCGATGACCGGTATCCAGTCCATCATCAAGGCGGCTCACAGCGCCGGGGTGCCCCGCTCCACCTTGGAACTCGCCCACCTGCGGGCCAGCCAGATCAACGGCTGCAGCCCCTGCGTCTACAGCGGAGCGATCAGCGCCAAGAGGGCGGGCGAGAGCGACGAGCGGCTCTTCGCCGTGGCCGCCTGGCGCGAGACAGACCTCTTCACCACCGAGGAGAGAGCGGCGCTGGCCCTAGCCGAATCGATGACCCGACTCGCCGACCGGGTTGACCCCATCCCCGACGAGGTTTGGGACGAGGCAGCGAAATACTTCGACGAAAAGCAACTTGCCGGGCTGGTTCTGTGGGTCGCCACGACCAACCTCTTCAACCGAGTCAACGCCGCGACCAAGCAGCCCGCCGGCGCCGTCTGGTGACAGTCAGGTCCCATAGCTCCCAGATCCGGAACGACATCCTGATCCGGAACGACACCGTCTCCATCTGAAAGGAAGCAGACCGATGAAGACAATGACATGCAAAGACCTGGGCGGCCCATGTGAGTTCGCTCATCATGGAAGCACCGCTGACGAGATCATCAGGTCGCAGTTCGCCTCTTCGCGACAGAAGCCTCGTCGCCATCGCTGCGCGATGAGGGATGAGCTTCGGTCCACCTGGAGATGCGCGTGCGTGCCGTTCGCCGCCTGATCGAGGAGATCGCCCCGCGTCGTGGCCGCGCTAGCTTCTCGGTGTGACGCCAGTGGAGAAGCGTGTCGTTCAGCTGCACGGCCACCGGGTCGTCTACCGCATCGGCGGGGAGGACCCGGCTAGCAAGCGCCCGGTGCTGCTGCTGATACACGGGATGGCCGGCAGCTCGGTCACCTGGCGTGAGGTCATGCCGGCGTTGACGCAGCGCTACACGGTCGTCGCTCCCGACCTTCCCGGCCACGGAGAATCCGACAAGCCACGCCAGGACTATTCGCTGGGAGCTCACGCGAACGCTCTGCGGGACCTCCTTGCCGCCATCGGAATTGACGGCGCCACGGTCGTCGGCCAATCACTTGGCGGTGGGGTGGCGATGCAGCTTGCTTACCAACATCCCAGGCACTGCGAACGCCTGGTGCTGGTCTCGAGCGGCGGACTAGGCCAGGAGGTCTCGTGGATCCTCCGCGCTCTCACGTTCCCCGGTGTCGAGTTCCTCATGCCGATCCTCTTCCCGTCGTTCGTGCGTGACGCCGGGAACGCGATCAGCCGCAGCTTGCGCGGCTTGGGCCTCCGGGCGCCGCGCCTCGAGGAAGAGTGGCGGGGCTACGTCTCACTGACCGACTCCGAGACCCGCGCGGCGTTCTTGCGGACGCTTCGGGCTGTCGTCGACATGGGTGGTCAAGCGGTGAGCGCTCACGACCGGCTCTACCTGTCGTCTCTGCTGCCCACCCTCATCGTGTGGGGTGAACGCGACGGGATCATCCCTGTCGCCCACGCCCACGAAGCGCACCAGGCGATGCCCGGCAGCCAACTCGTGCTCTTCGAAGAATCCGGCCATTTCCCCCACGTCGAGGAGCCTCAACGTTTCATAGAAGCGCTGACCGGGTTCGTGGAGACCACCGAGGCGACGCACCTCGATGGTCGCGTCTGGCACGAGCTGTTGACCGCCGGCCCACAAGGTTGAGTTCAGGTGTCGCCCCCGGCTGGCCACCGACGTAATGAGAACGCGACAGTCCATTAGGCGGTTACCCAAGGCGCCGTTGCAGGATCGACGCCCCCGGACCGGTGAGATCGGCAGCCACGCCGCGGCGACCAGCTAGGACCATGAGGACCGCTTCCGCGGGACCTCGCGCTTCGGGCCCTGCGCCACGCGACCAGTCGAGGTCGGTGGCGACTAGTCGTACGCCGCGGGCATTCCAGAACCCCCGCAACGGTGGAGCGGTCACCGCGAACGGCAGCGCACAGAGCAGCCGCTCGGCCGGAATCTGCCGTCGTATGCCGAGCGGTCGGCGCATGTCCTGATGGTGAATCAGAGCATCGACCAGCCCAACCCGGCCGCCGAATCGCGCGGTGGCACCACGGGGCGTCAGCCCACCCCAGACACAGACTCGGGTGATCCCACTACTCCAATCGCAACGATGCCAGGAAGTCGGCCATCTCGGTCCGCTCCTGACGGGCCATCGCCATCACATCCACGAGGCCTTTGCTATCACCGGCGGGATCTCGATACAACGACGAGGCTGCCGGTGCCACCAACCCAGATCGTCGTTCCCGGGGCATGAGCTTGCGAGGGCTTTGAAGGTTCACCCAGAAGGGGCGCCGTCTTCTTCCACACCGAGACGTGGGACATGCCCGCCAGCTCTCGTCATAGAGTACGGCGACGCTCTCACCGAAATGGTCTTGCGGCATCGGTCAAGAGTCGCAGTTCCCCCTATCTGCTGCCAGACGATTCTGGGTCGTCGGAATATGAAGCGCTTGTTGTGGGAGGGATCCGCCTCCTGGCTACCGCCAGAATGGTCACGTACTCCTTGGTGACAACATCTCCAAGGTGCCTGCTGATCAGCCTCCTGATGCCGTCGAGAAGCTCGTCGCGCGTGCGCTCATCCATCAAGGCGTAGGAGGATTGCGAGGCGAGCATGGCTAGGTAGCCGTCGGGGTCGTAGCTGACAATCCACCGATAGGTATGGACCGTCGGTGATTCGAAGAGATCCGCGACAGGTGGAGGATCCCAGAGCCGGCGGTCCACTCGTCCCCATACCTCGGCGATATCGCCGCCAGTCTTGGCTCTGAGATCGATCTCGTCGGCGTTGGGAAACGTCCAGGCGCCTACCTCTGGAGCGAGGCGGCGGTGGAGGTCTCGTACTGCTTCACCGAATACCTCAGCCGTATGGGTGCCCCCGGCACTGTGGGCGTTGGTCAGCAGGGCCAAGTGGCCACCGGGTCGGAGCACGCTGGCCGCCTTGGCGTACGACAGGTTCGGGTCGATCCAGTGAAACGCCGTTGCCGACACCACGACGTCGAAGCTGGCGGGCCTGCACGCAAAGGATTCGAACGTTGAAGTGGTGACCTCGACGTTCGGGGACCTCGACAGGTTCCTTCGAGCGAGTTCGGCCAGTTCTGCGCCGGCTTCCACGCAGCGAATCTGCGCCCCCATCGCAGCGAGATCGCGCGTCAGCTGCCCTGTGCCGCATCCGATTTCCAGCACTTCGCTGGGCTCTGCAATCCGGCACAGCGCACGCAGATCGGCGACAGCCGCAGCTGGGTACCCGGGCCGAGCACAGTCGTAGAGCCGTGCGATGCGGTCGAAGACCGAACGGGCCTGCACAGCAGGGTCGGACAGGCC
>Ga0307374_10003783_pt1 | contig 25641 bp, 20 predicted proteins | sample OX3MG_FD_202532 | JGI IMG/M metagenome (GOLD analysis project Ga0307374, IMG submission 202532) | Soil microbial communities from Risofladan, Vaasa, Finland - OX-3 | ecosystem: Environmental > Terrestrial > Soil > Coastal area > Acid sulfate soil | place: Finland: Risofladan, Vaasa | collected...
ATGATGACACGCATTGCTGCGAAGGTCACCGCTCATAGTATGGGCATGATGGTCAACGCCCTGTTGGGACGACCAGTACTCCAATTGGCGGCTCTCGCCGTCTAGCAACTAGCACAAAGCGTACATGTGTATAGAGGAAGCGTATCCCTCGCGGATATCCTGGCATGGGTGTGGTTTTCTAGCGTAAAGCGTTGCTCATGACGAACATTAAATTCGCGGGTCGCTCGGCCATACGGCGCATGAGATAGGGATACCATTGCGAGCCAAACGGCACGTAGACACGTACATTGTAGCCCTGGGCCACCAGTTTCGTTTGCAGGTCGCGGCGAATGCCGTAGAGCATCTGGAATTCGAAGGCGTCTTTGCTGATTCCATGTTCACGAGCATATTTGCAAGCCGCGTTAATGATAGCTTCGTCGTGCGTGGCGATAGCCGGATAATTGCCGTGCAGGAGCAGTGACATCATCAGTTGGACGTAGTTATGGTCAACATCACTCTTATTCTGGAATGCTATAGCTTTATCCTCTTTATAGGCACCTTTAACCAGGCGCACGCGCACGCCATGCGAGATCAGTTGTTCGACATCAGTTTTGCTGCGATGCAGGCAGGATTGTATCACAGTGCCAACATGCTCAAATTGCTGGTGCATTCTGAGCGTGATATCTACTGTTTGTGCGGTATAGGCCGAGGCTTCCATATCAATGCGTATAAAAAGCGAAATAGCGTTTGCCTGTTCGAGTAGCATACGGACATTCTGCTCGCAGAGTTCCGGTGAGATATCAAGGCCGAGGGCGGTAAGCTTGATGGAGATGTTGGCGTCTACCCCCGTCTGTTTAATGCGTTCGAGAATAGTGATATACTCTTGTGCGGTGGCTTTTGCCTCCTGCTCAGCGGAGACATTTTCGCCGAGATGATCCAGTGAAACATGCAGACCGGCAGCGTTCAAGGCTCTGGTGGCTGCAATAGCATCGTCCATGGCTTCGCCGGCGACGAAGCGGCGCGAAACGCCCCGCGTTGCCTTATTGGAGATAACAAACTCACGTAAATTGTCGTTTTGAGCCAGATACAGCAGTGTATCTCTGAGTACCATTGTGTTGGTTCCTCCTTGTTCCGTAACAACGTTGTTCGTGCTGGTAGATGGCTCCATTGCTATCTAGCAGCAGAAAGCTTTGTAAACGGTTGTAAGGTGTCAATGATGTCAGTTGTGATGTCAGAGACACCGTTTTTGTAGGTAGCTTACAAAGGTATTATAGCGCAATTTGCTCTTGCGTTGCTTGCGTTCACGGCGTATGTGTCATCCTCGATGGCAGAGAATGCCTGTAGGCGCGTGTTTTTGCTCTGGATGGTTAAGAGAGATAGGCTGACATCATCGCTACCAGTTCATCTATCTCAAAGGGTTTTGCTAAAAAATCATCGGCCCCGGCTTCTCGTGTTGTTGCCTTTGCACTGGGATGGGCTGAGAACATAACCACAGGAACGTGTCTGGTCTCCTCCTGGCCTTTGAGTTGTTTAACAATTTTCCGTCCGTCTTTGCCTGAGAGTAACACGTCAAGGAGAATCAGGTCTGGGAGGCTTCCAGCAAGTAGCTTCTCCACGTCCTCAGCCTTCTCGGTTGTCAGCACGCAGTAGCCTTCATCCTCTAAGATCACCCGGAGAAAGTCTAAAATATCTGGATCATCATCTACCACGAGAATTGTTTTCTTCCTTCTCTGCATAGACGCTATTCCCTCACCAGATATTTATTTGAAGAGGCCGGGTCTCTCGCCTCTTGCGTGAGAGGCAGGCTCATAAAAAAGGTTGAGCCCATGCCTTTGTTGCTCTCCACCCAGATGCTACCATGATAGTGTGAGATGATGTTATGTGAGATGTATAACCCAATGCCCAGGCCAGGATAGGTTTGTCCCTCTGCACCAGTCACTTGATAGAAACGTTCAAAAATGTGCGGCTGATGCTCTTTAGCAATGCCAATACCAAAATCTTGCACACGCACCAGGGCCTGGTGCTGGTCTCTGGCAACCTGGACGATAACCTTATCGGCCTGGGAAGAATATTTGATGGCATTGGTGATCAGATTAATGAGAACTTGTCCGATCCGCTCGCGATCACCCACCACCTGGACTGGCGCTGCGCTCTCAAGACAGAGATGGTGGGTCTGTGTGGTCTGCTGAAGGTTCTCGACTATTTCCTCAACAAGGTTGGAAAGCTCGAAGGCTTCATCATGAAAGGCCAGTTTGCCGCTTTGCATCCGAGAGATATCGAGCAGTTCCGAGATGAGATTGGTGAACTTCGTGGTTTGCCGATCTATTTTGGCAAGCAAGGCCAGTCCCTGAACGTCGCCTTGCCTGTCCAGGTGTCGCTGAAGAATGGTGATAAACCCTTTCAAACTGGTTACAGGCGTTTTGAGTTCATGGCTCGCCATACTGATAAAGTCATCCTTCCGCTGTTCCACCAATAGACGCTCGGTAATATCGCGGGCAATTTTAGCAGCACCAATAATCTTCCCTTGCTTGTCTTTGATAGGGGAGATACTGAGTGATAACGGTATAGTTGAGCCATCTTTGCGCAGACGAACTGTTTCATAATGGTCTATCCGCTGCCCATCGCGTATTTGCTTAATGATGACTTCTTCTTCAGAGAGTAATTCTAAGGGGATAATCAAGGTGATGTGTCGGCCAACTGCTTCGGTTGCGCTATAGCCGAAGAGGCGTTCTGCGGCAGTATTCCAACTGGTAATGACGCCATCGAGAGTTTTACTAACAATCGCATCATCTGAGGAAGTGACAATAGCTGCCAGGAGGTATTGTGTCTCTTCCGTCAGTTTGCGCTCCGCGATATCACGAAAGTTAAAGACAAATGCCCCAACAGTAGGATCAGTGAGTAAATTGGTGGCGATATATTCAATCCAGCGCCATGACCCATCTTTATGGCGTAAGCGTGTGGACTGGGAGGGCAGGGTGGCACCCGGTTGCTCGTGGATGCGCCGAAAAAAAGTGATGTCATGTTCAAGATCATCGGGATGGATGAGTTGGGCTCCATCGAGTGCCGTGTACTCTTCTGCTGTATAGCCGATGACCCGTTGAATGGATGGACTGGCGAAGAGGATTGTACCATTTGCATTGGTCAAGACGACCGCATCGTAGCTCTGTGCAAGTAAGGCGCGAAGCCACAGCTCACCTGGCCTGACTGTGGTTTGACTTGTATCCTGCTTGTTGGGCTCGTTCGCTGCTAGGGCCATAGCTATGTATCCTCTGTGGCATGGACTTTTCTTACACTGTACTATAAGCATCTTAGCATCTTTTCTGGCGTGAGACAAGCTGAACTAGACTGGCGGCAGAGCTGTTGCAAAGTCCCAATGGCGTACCCTTGTGGTCGCCATCTTCCCCAACCTTGCAACAGCCTTGAGACTGGCGGTGGAAGTGATGCTTGCTTGGTCTCCCTACGGGCGTTCAGGGCCGATGCGAGGCCAGAGGTTGAGGCGGATGAGTTCGTTACGGGCTTCGAAGCCGAACATGTCGGGGTCTATGGTGCGGCCATGGCGAATGACGAGGCTGCGCAACATCTCTATCTGCTCAGATTTGCTGGCGCTGTCTCGCTCAAAAGGAATATGTTGGGCAAGTTGTTCAATGGCTTGCCGGTTGTAGTACTGTTCCTGTGTCTCTGACATGGTAAAAAATGAGAGGTAAACATGTAGGATACCGAAAATTACAATAATTGCGGTTATTTACCTCTCACTCTAATGGTAACACGCAAAACGACGAGATTCAAGGTTTCTGGCAAACGGACGCTGGGGCGAGAAATACGTTGACATACGTTTATTCAGGATGAACATAGCCTTTTTGCCCTATGTGGCGGGGCAATATTTGACCAGGGAAAGGGTTGGTGTTACTGTGACAGAGGTGGGAAGATAGGGTGTGTTGTCTGGCAGCGATTAGTACGCATAGTAGACATAGAGAAATAAAGGTGGTTAAAGAACGATGCTCTGTAATTTTTGCAACATAGCGAGACTCGACAACGAAGCGCCTTGCCCAAATTGTGGTGCGCCATCGCCATTACGCGGCAGAACGAATGGAGCGTTCGGGACAGGTGAAGCAACGGGAAGAATGGAAGCAATGGGCAGCAGTACAGAAATGACAAATGAAATGGGTAGCCCATTTAGCCCATTGGCCGCTCAGTACATGCCACAGACGCCGCAGGTTGCCGAGCAACCGCAGCAGCAACCATTTCCTTCACAACCATTACAGACGGACCGACCATCGTTGCTTCCCGCTATTTATCAAGGTGGGATAGCGAATCAACAGGGCCAGGCATCAATGATGATGTCCACGGGGGCATTGATGAATGGCAGTGGCGCACTGATACCGCTACAAGATACGGGTGCGATGCTCTCGACCTTGCCGCTCAATGAGGGTGCAATCTATGTTGCGCCGATGTATACGAAGCCGCGCCCGCTTATTCCCCGCTACCGCGCCATCAGTGGCCTTATCAGTGTGCTGATTGTCGTGTTACTGGCCTGTGGAACGGCAGGGTACTACGCAAAATCGAGCAATCAGTTTGCTTTTCTCCGTCAAATATACGGTGCAGCGTTGCCCGCGAATGTGAAACCGGCCGCCGCGCCTGCGCTGCCAGACCCAAAACAAAGCCCTGATTACGGGCCAGCCGCGAATATCATTACGTCCGCGGCCACCAACACGCACATTGATCCACAAAGTTATGTCTCAGAGCAACCAGCAAAAACGTTCCAGGTTAACCAGACGATCTATTTAACATACAGCGTACAGCCACCAAAAAATAGTTCTGGCACGCTCGTTATCAATTGGTACACGAATAATACATTCTATCAGGCCAGTCCGCCAAAGGTTGTGACCAATAACTCAAAGAATGTCGGCAGTGTGCTGAATGGGTACGCCACACAGGCATTCTCACAGCCCCTCGAGGGGAAGGTAGTGTTGTTATGGAATAATCAGCCCGGCATCACCTTGTACTTTGTGGTCAGATAGGTTTTATGTGCAAGAGAGCATAGAGAAACGCGGGTACTGCTGGCTTCGCCAGCAGTACCCGCGTTTCTCTATGCTCTCTTGCATACCTGTTTCATTTGCACTGGGTGTCAACCGTCACGTCGCCGTAGACCACAACTTGACAGGAAAGACGCATGTTGGGATTTTTCTTGAGGTCGTTACGCAGCCAGAACTTTTCCATAAAGGTGAGGCTATTGGTGTTGACCGCTGGCAAGACCGCGACACGGTCGGTGCCACACAGGCCATTGCCGTGGCAGTTGGCAAATTTCCACATGCCACAATAGACGGGAACATCATTTTCCAGCGCCGGGTAGCGCACATTGTCTCCCTCGGGCACCTCAATCTGTTTATTTTCACGCACAAAAGTAATAATTGGCACGACGCTATCCTCCGAAATACTAAGATACGAAAAAGATTATCGCTGTTGCGCGGACCAGGGTACCCTGGCCCCGAAGCAACCTGTTCTTGACAGAGTGTAGCACAGAGAAAAGGGTGCTGCAAGCCCTATGTCACATTGAGCGTGACGGCGATGGCTTGAGGGGAAACAGGCGTCCCCGGGTCGGTATCGCTCACCGTCAGAGTAACGGTATACGTGCCGGGTGAAAGGGATGTGCTATCACACTCAACGTCTACAACTATATTTTGACCAGGAGCGACGGTACCACTGGTGGTGCTAATAGAAAGCCAGGCCACATTAACTGAATGTTGTATCTGCCAGTCGAGCGGCTGTGAGCCGGTATCGGTAATGATCACAAGTTGCAAGCCGTGTGTGTTATTGCTGTCGTCATTGAACGTGATGCTGTTCGTCGAGAGATTGAGAACAGGAATATCACTGACGGTCACGTCCGCGGCAACATTCTGCGCGGGTACTTGCGGGTTCGTATTGCTATCCTCGACGGTGATAGTAGAGGCAATAATACCCGCGTTCGCCTGCTGAACAGCTGGCGAGACGGTCACGCTGCTACTGGCATTCGGCAGGAGACTGCCACTGTTGGGTGTTACGGGCAGGTAGGTGATACCGTTCTGGTCCTCTACAATGTTCCAGTTGAGGGTAGTATTGCCAGTATTGGTAATCGTAAATAATTGCGGTGCTGGATTATTACCCTTGATGGTGCTGAAATTGAGCGCGTTGGCATTCAGTTTGATGGATGGCAGCAGCGGCACACTGACGGTCAGCGCAACGGCGACCTGTCTGGTAGTAGTGCCATAGCTGAAGTTCAGCGTTCCCTGGTATGAATTTGGCTTGAGCGATGCAGCGTTGACAGCAATCGTAACGTTGGCCTGCGCACTGCCATATAAATAGCCGTAGGCAGGGGTTACGGTGAGCCAGTGCGTCCCATCGGCCGTTGTCGCGGTAACTGACCAGCTCAAAGGTGCGCCGCCACTATTCTGAAGCGTCACTGTCTGCGTGGCGGGATTTTGACCGGTGGAGGCAAAGTTCAGCGATGGTGGCGAGACGATCATATTCCCCGGTGCGATTACTGTCAGCGAAACAGTCACCTGTGGATTGGCCCCGCCCTTGAAATAGATGGTTCCCTGATATGCCCCTACGGCCAGTTGTTGCGATTGCACATTGACAGTAATGGTCTGTGACGACTTCGGCGCGAGATGACCACTGCCGGGGGTCACGGACAGCCATGCAGCGCCGTTGCCTGTCACGGTTGCACTGCCCCAATCTACCGGGTGGCTATCACTGTTCTGCAAAGTGAGGGTTTGGGCGGTTGGATTCTGTAACGTGCTGGCAACATAGTTCAGCGCAACAGAAGAGACGGTGAGACTCGTTGGAGCGGCAATCACTGACATGTTTACGGTGAGTATCAGCGGTTTATTATTGCTGCCTGGTTGGGTAAACAACACGTGTCCGGTATACGAGAGTGGCACCAGGGTACCACGATTCACCGTTACCTGGACAGAGGCCCTACCGGAAAATGTGCCGCTATTGGGAGAGACGGTCAACCAGGGTTGATCGGTGCTGGCCTGCCAGCTAAGCTTATTGCCGCCAGTGTTGATAAGGGTGACAGTTTTATTCGAGACGACGCCAGAGCCAGCCGCACCCACAACAAGGGTGGCAGCAGCCAGCGCCAATTGTGGCGGCGCACCCGATGGCTGCTGAATGGTGATGGGTGTGGTCGCGCCTACGCCCTGCGCGGCATCGTTCGCGTGCAGGGTATGCTCGCCCGGCGACCAGTCCGGTGGAATAACGATACTGACATTGAAGACACCGGCGAAATCCGTATGCGCGAGGAAAGCATGACCACTGCCATCAAGTATAGGGGTTTCGGCGTCGTCATGTGTAAAAGTGATAAGGTCATAGGCACCAAAGCCACTGCCGGACAATTGCAGCGTATCGCTGACACGCAACTGATTCGGAGTAGCGATGATGTGTGGATTATAGGTGTGGCGATTGACCAGCAAAAAGGCGGACACGCTACCCGCAATGAGCAGTAGCAGCACGAGAACAGTCAGTAGCATAGGCATGAAATGTCGTGGTCGTCCTGGCGTGCGTGCCGGTGGTTCCGGTGTCAGAGGTGGTATGGGCAACGGTGTCACCCGTTGCAGGGCCGCACGTTCAACGGGTACGCCAATACGTGTTGGCGCGTCCGCGGTGCTTTGTGCATTTGTATGATCTATTTTAGAGGGAGTAGAGACCTGCTGCACTGGTGCCACCGCAGGTTCCATGCCGGCCAGTACAATAACATCAGGCTCACGATACAGCGAGGAATACTGTAGAGAGGTGGGGGGCGGACGCAGCGCAGGCAGAAACGCTGACTGGTAGGGTTGGTCTTCAGGATGCAGCCCGGAGTAATGACCGGCTTTGTGCGGCGAGGCCGGTGGTATGGAGCGACCAACGCCACTGCGCGAGACAAAATGCCCGGTGCGGACAGGGACCTTGCTGACGTGCTGTCGGTCCTCTTTGCTCTCGCTGAAGGCATGACCACAACGCCGGCAGACCTGGGAGTCGGCACGGGACAATTTTTGGCAATGAGTGCAACGTTTAGTTTCCATATGAGCGTTCAAGGGGAGTTTTCCCCCGGCCTCCTTGATCGCTAGCGTTCTCCACTTCTCTATCGTTTCAATAGGACATGCTGATATAACACTATACATTCTAACACATTACAAGTATGGCTGTATGACCGCTTACCGTTAAACAGGATAGACATCTACGGTTATGCCGGTTAGATTGCCCGTCACGTTCAGAGTGATAGTTCCGGTGTAGGTTGTAGAGCCGTTACTGCCGGATGCTACGATTGTATAGGAGCCAGAAGGAATGTTGTCGTTAAAGGCGTAGTTACCGGAGCCATCCGAAGTCGTGAGCCCAAACTGAGTGCCGGAACCGTTGGCGGTCAATGTCAGCGTTGCTCCGGGTAGCGGACTTGAGCTGGTGCAGGGATTGCCGGTGCAGGCCATGACGGCGCCGCTAATCGAAAAGCCGGTGATGGTCAATGTCACGGTGACTGTTTGTGGGCTGTCCTGCACCGACGCGCCGCCGCTGCCAGTGGCGGTGAGGGTAATAGAGCCTGTGTAGGTGCCGAGATTCATATTCGTGGAGGTAACACTGATACCTACTGAAGCGCCAGAACCATTGTCGGTGCCAGAGGTAGGCGATATGCCCAACCATGAGCTACTGTTGGGGTCGCCTATCGCTGTCCAGCTTACGGGACGAGAGCAACTGCCATTTTCACCAAAAGAGAGGGTTTGAGGCGGCGGCAAAGGTTGCCCTTGCCCGACGGAGAAGGCAAAGTTTGTATTTGAAAGCTGCAAGGTACATGGCGGCAGAATTGTTAAGGAAATGTCGAAGTATTGCGGGCTGGCTTGCGCGGGCGCATTGTTACTGTCAATCGCGGTTATTTCGACTTTCGCGCCATAGGTAGCAGGTGCCAATCCTGCGATGTTGACGGAAACGGTCAGAGTGCCAGATTGTCCACTTGCTGACAACGTGCCGGAGCCGGGCGACAACGTTAACCAATTTGGCGTTTGACCTACCGGTTGTGCCTGCCATGTGACGGGCCAGGCACAGTTGCCAGAGACGGTGATCGTTTCGGTTTGTGGCGAAGGATTGCTACCCCCGGCGACCGCGCTAAAGGAAAGGGCACCGGATGATGGCTGCGCCAGCGTACAGGGTGGCAGGACGACCAGATTCACCATAATAGTCTGAGGACTACCAGAAGCGGGATTGTTTTTAGAGTCAGTGCCGTTAAGGATTACCTGTCCGACATATGTACCGGGTGTCAAGTTGGTAGTGTCCACACCTACGGTCATTGATGCAGTCTGGTTGGGTGCAATGTGGCCTCCAGTGGGGCTAGCATAGAGCCATGTTGAGGCAAGGCCCTGAACCTGGGTGTTCCAATAGAGCGTACCACCACCTGTGTTGCTAATCGTGACCACCTGACCGGGAGGATTGGGCATGTTCTGAGTTGTGCTAAAGCTCAGGTTGAGCGGGGATGCCGCCATAATTGGCGTGGTTGGTGATGGTGGCGGCTGCACGATCAGACGCACCATCAAGGTTTGCGTACTCTGCTTACTGATAAAGGTAATGCTGCTGTTGTACGTACCGGGCTTGAGGTTAGTCATATTCACGCTGACAGCCGTCACATCGCTGCTGTTTCCCTTGAGTTGACCGCTGGCGGGTGTAATCGTCAACCAGTTGGCATAGGAGACCGCATTCCAATTAACGGTACCAGAACAGCTAGAAGTGGCATTGAGGCTCAACGAGCCGTTGCTGGGATTGCCCTGACCGGAAACGCCGGTAAAGGACATGAAACCGGTACTGAGTACCAGACCGCAATTCGGTTGCACGGTCAGCGAAGCACTGACGGTCTGTGAAGGGTCCGCGGCACCATTGCCATTGAAGGCAAGCGTAGCGGTATAGACACCCGGCAAGAGATTCTGGCTCTGGACAGAGACACGGATATAGATAGTGCCATGTGGGACGACGGTACCAAATGTCTGATCAGTACTTAACCAGCTTGTGTTGGTATTCAATAACTGCAAAAGCAGCAGTTGGTTCGCGGGAAGCGTATTACTGGTCAGGGACCAATGCAGTGGCTGTGAACCAGGGTTACTGATCGCCAACAATTGTGGTGCGGGATTCGCGCTGCCATCAAGTGCAGAAAACGAGAGCAGAGGCGGGGTCACCTGCAACACAGACATATTGGGCGGCAACGGCTTCACACTCATAGTTACTGAGATTTTCTGAATTGCACCTACATTTGAAGAGATGGTGATGAGCGCATGATAATCCCCTGGTGTGAGATTAGCACGTTCGCCAGCGACCTCGACGGTCTGATCGGAGCTAAAAACGCCGGATGTGGGCGAGAGCAACAACCAGGGCTGGTTGGTACTGGCGGCCCAGGCAATGGAGCCACCGCCGGAATTTTGCAACTCCAGTTGTTGAAGCGTATTTGTACCCTCTATATCCGGTCCCAGGTCTATTGAATTGGTAGATAGTTCCAGATGGGAAGGAGGTGTAGGGCCGGAGTTGCCAATCTGCAAGGTTGCGCTCGCGGTATAGCGCGTTAAGGAGTCTTCCGCGTCAATCGTGTGAAAGCCAGAACCCCATGATGTATCAACCACCATCGTTACATTGGCTGAACCGTTTGCGCCAACTTTGACAAGTCCTGGACCAGTGGTAAGCTGAACCTGTTCCTCGATATCATGCGTGATTAGCACACGTGTATTCGGTGAGAAGTACGTGATGTGCAATACCACAGTTTGACCTACATCCACGATATTACTGGAAAGCGTGAGGGTCGGGGTGCCATTGACAACGGGCGTGTTGCGATGAGAGTGAAACAGCACAAAAGTAATCAGGGCGCTATCTGCGATTAAAGCGATCATCGCCAGTGTTGCGAGAATAGCGAATACCATGCCTATATGCCGTGTCTTCTTCTTTTTACGGCTCAGCAGCAAAGGCATGGTAACAACGCCCTCGGCAATCGCACGGCGCATATCTTCTTCTTCGATGCGTGCGATTTCGACGCTATTGGGAAATTGACGGGCCATCAGTGGGTCGGTGCGATTAGCCCAATTATCGTTCTCGTTCTCTTCTTGATCGGTATCCTGGAGCCACGGCCAGAGATCGGGCATGCGTTGACCGAGGTCTTCTACAGGCTCGCTTAGCTGCGACTGCAAGACCAGCGGCATGGGTGTGCTTTCGCGGCGTATTTCAGAGGAAATATCGGGCAAAGGCGCGAGGTGCGAGGCACGCGGAACACGGAAACCACGGCGCGAGCCATGTTGCGCTTGCTCGACTCGCTCGATGCTGCGTGCGGCTTCATTCAAGCGGGAGATGGCCTGCTCCACGATGTTCTCATACAGAATTGTTGGCTCTTCAGGTTGGGGTGTCTGCGGCGCAGGTGACATCTCTGGCTTTACAATTGGATGTGGACAGGTAATACGCTCAAGAGGATCAACATTACTATTGACCCATACCTGTTCTTCCTGACCATCAGGGGATGCAGCAACAAGCGGCAACGTCGAAAACGTTGCCCCCGAACGAGTATCCGCTTCCTGCCATAATTGAGTACGCAGGAGCGACCGACATGCATCACAAAATACAGATGACGCTTCACATGGCTTATTACAACGCAAACATTGATTCATTCGTCCACTCTCTCATGCACCTGACCCGTGACCCCGAAAAAAATAGCAGACATCCATTGAGCTTATATTATGTCTATACTATTAAACGTAGAGGTAGGGGAATTTGTCACATCAAGCAAACGGTTATGCAAGTGAACCCTACAGGGGCCGATACATCGGCGGTGGGCGCGATCAATCGGCCCCTACAGAGTTTAGCGCAACACGGCACCATAGACATCGTGCAGCGTGCGAATAATACGCTCTTGTAGCGTATTTGCTTCAGCATCGGTAAGGGTACGATCCTGAGCCTGATAGATGAGTGAATAAGTCAGGTTCTTTTTGCCCGAGGGAATAGGGTCGCCGGTATAGACATCGAAGAGCGTGACTGAGTGCAGTAACTCACCGCCGCTGCGAACAATGGCGGCGTGAATCGCCTCTGCCGGTACATCCTGGTTCACTACAAGCGCCAGGTCACGCGATAGTTCCTGGTGGCGCGAGATGGGCGTGTAGCTCAAGCGACCCGGTACAGCGTCATAGAGCAGCGAGAGGTCAAGCTCGCACAGGTAGGCGCGATACGGCAGATCGTAACGCTGCTGAACGAGTGGGTGAACCTCACCAAGCACGCCAATGGGGCTGAAGACTTCTTCGCTTTCGGTTGTCTGGCGTGGCAGTTCCAGCAGCGCACAACGTCCCGGATGGAAGGTTGGGTGCTGCGTCGGCGTGAAACGGTAGCGCGAGACATGCAAGCGGTCGAGCAAGCTTTCCACAACACCTTTCAGGTCGTAGAAATCAGCGGGACGCGCCATCTCTGGTAGCCATGAGACTTCGGCAGGCCCGCTGAGGGCGATGCCAACGCTGCGCCGCTCTTCAGGCTGCTGCGTTGCATCTTCCGACGGCAGGTAACGCCGCCCGACTTCGAAGAAACGCAGACCGGCCCGCACGCGCTTGCTATTCTCCTGCACAGTTTCCAGCAGGCCGCTCATCAGTGTCAAACGCATGACTTCGAGGTCGCTGCTCAAGGGGTTGGTCAGCGCGACGGCTGGAAGGCTGCGCACATCGAACGGCGCAACGGCGGTAGATGCCGTACCGTTTTGTTGCGCAGGTGCATTGGGGAGCGCTATGAATTGCGCCCCTACGGAACGATTGTCGTTGAGCAATGCTTGCGCAGAGATGGCATCGGCCTGTGCCAGGATATTGACCAGGCGTGTACGGCTGGTCATGGAGTAGGTGAGAATTTCGCTCAAACCGGCACCTATCAGGATGTCGCGTATCTGATACTCGCGGTCGAACCAGGACTCGCCCTGTGGTTCTGGCAAAGGGCCAACGGGAATTGTGCTGGGAATCTTGTCGTAGCCGATCATGCGCAAGACCTCTTCCACAAGATCGGCACCCTCAACGATATCGGAGCGATAGGTCGGCACGGTTACGATAACGTTGTTGCTCAATTCTTCGGGAACAACACCGAAGCCGAGTGCGGTCAGCGTATCTACCACATCCTGTTGCGTGACCTGCACGGCAGTCAGCCATTCTACTGCGGCGGGCGAGAAGACGATGGTGCGCGGCTTTACCGGATGCGGATAGCTATCAACGATAGCGGGATGGACAGTGCCACCCGCTAGTTCGGCCATTAACTGCATAGCGCGGTTCGCCCCAATGACGGTGAGTTGCGGGTCAAGCTTTTTCTCGAAACGGCTGGATGCATCGGTGCGTAGACCAAGTGTGACGGAGGTGCGACGAACGTTGGAGGCGTCGAAATTCGCAGCTTCCAATAGCACTCGCGTGGTCTGCTCGCTGACTTCGCTGATGGCACCACCCATGACGCCAGCAATGGCTGTTGGTCCTTCGGGATCGGTGATGAGCAACATAGCGGGCGTTAACTTGCGATTGACATCATCCAGCGTCTTCATCTCTTCGCCCTCGTGAGCGCGGCGTACAATAATATGTTGCTGGCGCACGAGGTCGTAATCGAAGCCATGCAGGGGTTGCCCGAACTCCAACATGACGTAGTTCGTGACATCCACGACGTTGTTGATGGGGCGCATACCAGCTGCGAGCAAGCGTCGTCCCATCCAACCAGGCGACGGGCCAATTTTCACGTCGCTGATCATGCGTGCAGTGTAGCGGGGGCAGAGCGTTGTATCCTCGACCGTCACCTTGACTAATGCTGTTACCGGAGTTCCTTGCTCATGCAGAACGGGCTGTGGGATGCGCAACGGCTTGCCGGTCAGCGCGGCAACTTCACGGGCAATGCCGATGATAGACGAGAGGTCGCCGCGATGAGCTTTGATGGCGAAATCCAGCACGACATCGCCCAGTACGTCCACCAGTTTCAGGCCCAACGGTGTCTCGGGTTCAAGAATATAGATGCCGGAATGGTCGTTGCCAAGGCCAAGTTCACGTGGAGAACAGAGCATGCCTTGCGAGACATAGCCCATCTTTTTTGCCGCGCTAATAGTGATATCGCCAACTTGCGCGCCCACCAACGCCAACGGCACTTTGTCGCCCTGCTTTATATTGGGCGCACCGCAGACCACACCAAATTCCTCATTGCCGGAAATCACCCGCGTATAGCTCAAATGGTCGGAGCCCGGCACCTTTTCCAGGTGGACGATCTGTGCGGTGATAATTTTATCGCCCCATTCCGCGCCAATATAATCAATGGCCTCGACTTCGAGACCGGCCATTGTCAGGATGTGTGCCAGTTCCTCCGGCGTATGTGTTATGTCAACATAGTCTTGTAACCAACTGAGTGGTACTCGCATGTGAATGTCTCCTCTAATATATTATGTTTACCCGTAGGGGCCGGTTTACCGTGCCCACCGCCCGTTTACCGTGCCCACCGCCGATGTATCGGCTCTGCTTTCCTGATACCAAACGGCCCGGCACATGGACACTTGCCGATCAATCGGCCCCTACTACTCTGTCAAACTTCATTAAACCATGCTGGCTGTCATTCTGAGCGTAGCGAAGAATCTCACTGTGCAACGAGAGATTCTTCGCTACGCTCAGCATGACAGGCCAACAAGAGATTCTTCGCTGCACTCAGCATGACAGGCCAACAAGAGATTCTTCGCTACGCTCAGCATGACAGGCCAACAAGAGATTCTTCGCTACGCTCAGCATGACAGGCCAACAAGAGATTCTTCGCTACGCTCAGCATGACAGGCCAACAAGCGATTCTTCGCTGCACTCAGCATGACAGGCCAACGGGCTCTTTCAAGCTTGACAGAGTACTACGGTTGTTGTGCGTTAGCATTAGCACAAGCAATATCGGGTGTTGTGCGTTAGAATTGGCGCAAGAAGCGCAGGTCGTTGCCGGAGAAGAGACGTATTTCGCCGATAGAATATTTGAGGATGGCGATACGTTCCGGCCCCATGCCGAAGGCGAAGCCGCGATATCTGGCGGGGTCGTAGCCAACTTCGCGCAAGACCTTTGGATGGACCATGCCGCAACCAAGCATCTCCAGCCAGCCGGTGAATTTGCAGAGGCGACAGCCAGCGCCTTCGCAGATGGGGCAATCTATATCCATCTCCGCGCTCGGTTCGGTGAATGGGAAGTAGCTGCCGCGGAAGCGTACGCGGCGGGTTTCGCCGAATAGCTCGCGTGCAACGCGTTCCAGGCAGCCTTTGAGGTCGCCCATGGTGCAATATTCGTCAATTAACAGCCCCTCAACCTGGTGGAACATCGCTTCGTGCGAGGCATCTACGGCTTCGTTGCGATAGACCTTGCCAGGTGCGACGACGCGCACGGGGGGACGCATCTCTTGCATGGCACGAATTTGCATCGGTGAGGTCTGTGTGCGCAACAAAATCTGGCCGGGGACGACCCAGAAGGTATCTTGCATATCGCGGGCAGGATGGTCTGCTGGAATATTGAGTGCCTGGAAGTTGTAGTAGTCGGTCTCGACCTCCGGCCCGTCAATAATGTGGAAGCCCATTTTGGCGAAAATTTGCGTTACTTCCCAGATGGTGCGCGAAATGGGGTGCATATGACCTACGGGTTGTTCGCGGCCGGGCAACGTCACGTCAATGCGCTCGCTTTCCAGCGCCCGCAGCAATTGGCGCTGGTGTAAGGATGCGCGTTTCTCGTCCAGCCGTCGTGTCAATTCGGCTTTGACGGCGTTGATTTTCTGGCCGACGACGGGGCGTTCCTCTTTAGAGAGTTTCGCCATTATCGAGGCGATGCTGGTTAATTCGCCGCGTTTTCTACCCAGGTAGGTGGTATCCCATTCATCGAGTGCCGCCGATGTTTCTATCGGCTCCAATTGCGCGATAGCGCGAGCTTGCAGCCCATCGAGCTGATTCAGTAGTGAGTTCAGTTGACCTATCGCAGTCTCTGTCGTTTCCGTGGACTCTGCCATACTGTTTATCCTTCCAAAATCAAAAAACCGACAAACGTTTCGTCTACAGGGACGAAGTTATCGGCAATCTCCGCGGTACCACCCGTATTGAATTCACTGTATGCTGCTCTTTATACACTCAACGTGGTAAGAAGGAGCAGGAAAATGATTGAATTCCTCTCGGTTTGTCCAGTAACGGGGACAGGCCGGGGCCATCTAGCAATGGTTCTCGACATGCGAGAACCAGGTTCAACAGCCAGCTCAGGGGTGAACTTCCGCCGCAAGTAGCGCAAAAGGGCTTTCAGCCGCCGACCCTTTCTCTCTAAGCGTACTTTATCCGCGTACTCTTCCCATCGTTGCATTTCCAGGCAGGTTATTACGACATATAGTATGCCACAGTTGGGAAGAAAAGTCCAGCATTTTTTTGCACCATTTTCCTTGCTGCCAATTTGGTGTACAATGGGCAAGAAATAGGACGGAATTCAGGTAGAGCAGGATTTAGAAAGGGAAGGTTACTTATCTTATGGCGCAAGGACCAGGGCAAGTTACAAATAACGAAGGACAGGTGGATGTGAACGCCACAACCACTACACCTCAAACTACGGACGAAGTTGGTGGAAGAGAGACACAAGAGACAGCGACACCATTCCGCCCATTGACGCGAGTAGAGCGGCGCAATTTGTGGCTCAAAGAATATGGGGAACAGGATTTTGCGCTGCAGATGTGGGCAAGATTGGTGGAGCAGCAGGATTTAGAGATCGAGATGATGCTCCAGATGCACGGTCTACTGGTCTTTGGTGTGATGGTCAGCACCGCGCACTACGCGCAATTTTACATTGATTTGAATGAAGAGCTGCACAGGCAGCGCGATCCCGATACGGCGGACGCTTTGCGCGAATATTATACGGCGCTGGTACCGCCAATAGAACAGCCAGAGATTGGGCCGGAGGGTTTGCCGATTGTGTTCCGCTACATTCACATGCGCGATGTCACGATTATGAGCGCGGGCCACAAGTCGAAGGTTCCCTACTGGCGAGGCAAAATTGGCGAAGTTGATGCTTTTGTTGTTGGTGCCACTGCCGGCGAATAAAGGAAGGATAGACACAAGCATGCGCTATTTGCCGCCGACGGCGGCAAATAGCGCATGCTTGTGTCTATCCTTCCCCTTAAAACAGGGACATTTGCTCTGGCGGGGGTTCTTGTTTTGCTGGAGTAGAGGCTGGTACAGGTTTCTTTTCGGCGGCTAAACGCTCCGCTTCGGCCAGTACGAGGGGTATTTTCTTAAAATCCTCGCGCATGGCCTCTTTGACGGAGGGAGTGCGCAGACCGGCGGCGGGATGGAACATGGGAATACAAATAAAGCCGTCTTTTTTGCGGGCGCGACCGTGAATGACGGAGATTTTCTCGCCACTGAAGAACTTCGCCATTGAGAAACGGCCCAATGTGACAATGACTTGCGGTTGAATAGCGGCAATCTGGCGGTCGAGGTAGTCATTACACGCCGCGATCTCGCCGGGAAGTGGGTCACGATTTTCGGGTGGGCGGCATTTGACGACGTTGGTAATAAAAACGTCCGAGCGTTTCAGATGAATACTCTTGAGTAATTCTTCCAGAAATTGCCCGGAAGGGCCGACAAATGGGCGTCCCTGCTTGTCCTCGTGAAAACCGGGGCCTTCACCAATGAACAGTATTTTCGCAGTCGGACTTCCTTCGCCTGGGACGGCACGTGTACGGCCTTTGCAGAGATCGCATTTGGAACAGGTAGAGACCTCTGCGGCTACCTCGCTCAGCAACTCCTCTGATGACGACATATTTCTTCATACCTCATTTCAACAAAAGTATGGGTATAAAACGCGCATAATATCACAAATATAGCTGTAGTAGTCAGTCAAGCTTCGTTTGGAGGGAATATCCGACATATTTGAGCATCGAGCATCTGCCAAACGAAGCTTGACTGACTAGTAGGGGCCGGTTAACCATGCCCACCGCCGATTTATCGGCCCAAACCCACTATACCGAACGGCTTTACACATGACCGAACGGGCCGATAAATCGGCGGTGGGCGCGGCCAACCGGCCCCTACAGCGTTTTTTTCGTTCAGGGCGGACGCGATCAATCGGTCCCTACCAGCGACGCTCTGGGGGACGCTGGCCGAAGCCACCTTCGCGACGTGGGCCACTGGGTCCGCGATTGGGGCCTGTGGGGCCTGTGGGGCCTGTGGGGCCTGTGGGGCCACTTGGGCCACTGGAACTGCCCTGACTGCCGGGACCCATGGGGCGACGCTGACCGAAGTTGCTGCCGCCGCCGCGGTCGTTATAGCCACCGCCGGGAGGACGACCGCCGCGATCATTATAGCCACCACGGTCACGGCCACCACTGTAGCCGCCGCGATCGCCGTAACCACCGCCGCTTGAGCCACGTCCCGGCATGCTGCCTTCACGTCCGCCATAGCCACCGGGGCGACCGGGGCCGCCGCGACCGGGGCCACCACGACTGGGGCCGCGCTCGCTTTCTAACTCTGCCTGTGAGGGCATTTCGCCACTCAATGCAGCGCGGCGCGAAAGGTTCACCCGTCCCTGCGGGTCTACCTCAATCACCATAACGGTAATTTCATCGCCGACCGAGACAACATCCTCCGGGCGCATGACCTGGTAATCCGCGAGTTGTGTCGTGCGTACCAGCCCCTCTTTGCCGGGCAAAATTTCGACGAAGGCACCGAAATCTACCAGTCGGCGTACAGTGCCTGTATAGATGCGGCCAACTTCGACTTCTTCCGTCAGCGCACGTACAGCATCCATGGCAATTTGCATCGCCTCGCCGGAGGTGGCCGAGATGTTTACGGAGCCATCGTCCTCAATGTCAAGTTTGGCACCGCTCTCCTCTTGAATCTTGCGAATCATCTTGCCGCCCGGTCCAATCACCGCACCAATCTTTTCAGGATTGATCTTGATGGTCTGGATACGCGGCGCGAAAGGAGACAATTCCTCGCGAGGCGAATCAATGATGTCAAGCATTTTTTCCATGATGAACATGCGGCCTTCGCGGGCCTGCTCAAGGGCTTTTGCCATGATTTCGTAGGTGATGCCTTTGACTTTGATGTCCATCTGGAGGGCGGTGACGCCATCGGCGGTACCGGCGACTTTGAAGTCCATATCGCCTAGAGCATCTTCGATACCCTGGATATCAGACATGACCGCCCATTTACCGGCACGCTCACCCTCACCTGTGATGAGGCCCATAGCTACACCTGCAACGGGAGCATGAATGGGTACGCCAGCATCCATCAGCGCCAGGGTTGAGCCGCAGACAGAACCCATTGAAGACGAGCCATTGGATGATAGGATATCGGAGACGATGCGAATGGCATACGGGAACTCACTTTTCGCGGGGATAACGGCGGCAACGGCACGTTCAACGAGAGCACCGTGACCAATTTCGCGGCGACCGGGGCCGCGCAAGGGTTTACTCTCACCGGTTGAATACGGTGGGAAGTTATAGTGGTGCATGAAGCGCTTATTTTCGCTGGCACCCAGTCCATCGAGTATCTGCTCTTCGCCAGGTGAGCCAAGAGTGACAACGCTCAATACCTGCGTCTGCCCGCGAGTGAAGATGGCTGAGCCGTGAGTACGCGGCAACAAGCCCACTTCGCAATTGATGGGACGGATAGTAGTGAGGTCGCGACCGTCAGGACGTGCGCCGTTATCAAGAATATTATTGCGGACATACGCCTTGAGTTCTTTTTCGTAGAACGCGATAATATCTTTCAGGCGGTCGGGAAACTCAGCGCCGAGCGTCGTGATCAACTCTTCCTGCACCTGACTCAAAGCAGTTGAGCGAGCGGCCTTGTTGGGATGGTTGACAGCGGTATCAAAACGGGGGCGTACAAATTCCGCCACTTTGTTTTTCAGGGCTTCGTCAACAGTAGCGGGAGTGAATGGGCGCTTGGCGATATTGACCGCCTGCGCGAGTTTCTCCTGCATTTTGATGATGTCCTGCATCGTTTCATGGCCGAAGCGTACAGCTTCCAACATGATATCTTCGGGCAGTTCTTTGGCACCAGCCTCGACCATCATCACCGCATCGGACGTACCAGCGATAGCAAGGTCAAGCCTGCTTTGTTGCATCTGCGACTCAAGCGGGTTAACAACCAGCTGATCGTCAATATAGCCGACGCGGACAGCGCCAACGGGACCAGAGAATGGAATATCCGAGACGGTGAGCGCCGCCGAGGCACCCACGATACCGAGGATATCGGAGTCATTTTCCTGATCTGCGGACAGTACCGTGATGATAATCTGGATATCATTGCGGTAGCCCTTCGGGAAAAGAGGACGGAGAGGACGGTCGGCGAGACGACATGCGAGAATAGCGTGTTCTGAGGCTCGGCCTTCGCGTTTAATAAAGCCGCCGGGGATTTTACCCGCGGCATACATACGTTCTTCTACATCAACGGTTAAAGGGAAAAAGTCAATGCCTTCACGAGGCTCATCGCTGCCAACGACGGTTGCCAGGATGACGGTATCGCCATAGCGCACTAACACAGCGCCGCTGGCTTGTTCTGCCACGCGACCAGTCTCAATGCTCATGACCCGGCCACCGATGACAGCTTCTTGACGGTGAATCATATTTCCTCCGACTAAAATCACCCCAAATTAACAGGTTTGTCTATTCGATTGTTCAAGTGTTGGTGTTTCGACTATCACCCACCCACGTGCTTCAGTGTCTCGACTATCACCCACCCACGTGCTTCAGTGTCTTCGCCAGTGCAATTGGCGGGGTGTGACAACAGGTCTTCTGCTTGTTTGCTTTCAATCCTTTTTCAATCATCAGCAAGTGTGGGGGAACACTTCTGCATTGCGTCTGTTCTTTTTCGTTCTGTTCGTTCGTCGCCTGTAATTGTATGTTCGCTCTCTCTTCAATTTGTTGCACTGGTCTTGTACAGTTGTTTGTGGCAAATCTCATCCGACCCGAAGGTCGGATGCACCATTAGTGACGCAAGCCAAGGCGTGCAATCAAGGCACGATAGCGGTCAGGACTTTTCTTACTCAGATACGCGAGCAAGCGTCTGCGCCGACCAACCATGAGCAGCAAGCCACGACGAGAATGCAAGTCGTGCTTATGCACCTTCATATGCTCGGTCATTTGGTTGATGCGTCGTGTCAAGATGGATATCTGGACTTCCGGGGAGCCGGTATCCGTTTCATGAACGCGGGAATCTCCGATGATTTCCGCCTTTTCTTCAACAGTTAAAGCCAATTTGTTCTTCACCTACCTTTCAACGTGAAGCTGTGAAAAAGAAAACCACATGGTGGCATTATAGCATGCCACGTAGCAGGGCGCAATAAATTGCGCATCTAATAGGAATTAAATAATAATTTTGTGTTGCTGAGTTCTGCACACCCAGTGCGCAGAACTCAGCAACACAAAATTATTATTTAATGGTGACTTTTGCGCCAACTTCGGCCATTTTATCGGCGATTTTCTGGGCCTCTTCTTTGGAGACAGCCTCTTTAATCGCTTTGGGGGCCTCGTCAACGACGGCTTTGGCCTCTTTCAGACCGAGACCAGTGAGTTCACGAACGACCTTGATGACGTTGATTTTGTTGGGGCCAACTTCGGTCAAGACGGCATCAAACTCGGTCTGCTCTTCCACAGGAGCGGCGGCAGGGGCAGCCTCGGCGGCAACTACGGGGCCAGCGGCGGCAGCGACGGGAGCGGCACTCACGCCCCATTTCTCCTGGAGCTGTTTGGTCAATTGTACAAGGTCAAGAACGTTCAATTGTTCGATATCGGCGATAATGGATTCTACGGACATGGTTGTGTTTCTCCTCTTCATTTACTTGCGATTCACTCGCTTGAGTGATTACTCAGTTCCTCAATTACTCGGCTTCGCCGCCGTTCAACTGATCGGCGTGCGCTTGCAATACATAACACAGATCGCGCAGTGGCGCGGTCAATAAACCATAGGTCGAGGCAAGCGGTCCCTGTATGGTGCCAACGACTTGCGATTTCGCGTAGTTCTTGCCACCGGGAATCCTTGCCAGGTTCTCTACCTGCTCGGCGGTCAGCGCGTGACCACCCATAATACCTGATTTAAGAACGACAATTTTTGATGTGCGTGTATAGTCGGTAACGGCTTTCGCGGCGGCTATTTCATCTTCGTAGCCGAGTGCGACAGCGGTCTGACCATTAAAAATGCTGGTGTCCAGTTCGGTCATGTGAATACGTTCGGTTGCGATGCGCAGGAGCGTATTCTTGGCAACCTGGAAATCTATTTTCGCGGCACGCATCTTATTGCGCAATTCGGTCATGTCCTTGACATTCAGACCTTGCGTCTGTACAAGGATGGTGACGGTCGCTCGCTGCAACTTTTCGGTCAGTGCATCAAGTTTCTCTGCCTTTGCCTGTGTAGGCATGATTGCATCCCTCCTTTCCGGGAAAATCTACAAAGTATAGAAGTATAGAAAAAGTGACCTCCGGTATCTCACCGAAGGTCACGAGGTGTATCTCATTCTTGCTTGCTCTGACACCATGTGCAATCATGCACGTTTCAATAGAGTGCCAGTAAAAGTGAATAATCCCTCGGCAAGCCAACTCGTCAAGAGTTATTTACATGCTTTTTCAGCATACTTGCTGTCTTCGGTTGGTTGTATTTTGTTGTCTATGTCGGGCCGATAAATCGGCGATGGGCGCGATAAATCGGCCCCTACACGGTATTTTGTTGTTTGTATCGGGCCGATAAATCGGCGATGGGCGCGATAAATCGGCCCCTACACGGTATTTTGTTGTTTGTATCGGGCCGATAAATCGGCCAGACAGGGTATTTTGGTTACGGTTTCAGCGCCAGGGCCGCTGGAATATCCAGGCGGATGCTGGGCGACATGGTGGATGAAAGTACTACGCTTCTGACGTAGGTACCTTTCGCACCGGTTGGGCGAGCGCGGATAACGGCATCAACCACGGAGGCAATATTGGACATCAGCGCATCTTCACTGAATGACAGTTTGCCGGCGGGAATGTGCAACAGCGCGGTCTTATCAACCCTGAATTCTACGCGACCGGACTTGACATCGCGAATAGTTTTTGCGAGGTCGAAGGTGATTGTACCAGCTTTTGGGCTGGGCATCAAGCCACGAGGGCCCAATTTCTTACCGAGACGCCCAACTTTACCCATGACATCGGGTGTCGCGATAGCGACATCGAAGCCGAACCAGTCGCCTTCAATCTGTTTAATGAGGTCATCGAGTCCGACGAAATCCGCGCCAGCCGACTCGGCCTCATTGGCTTTCTCGCCCTGTGTAAAGACCAGCACTTTCACTTCTTTGCCGGTACCAGCAGGCAGCATCGCAACGCCGCGCACCATCTGGTCGGCATGACGTGGGTCAACACCGAGCTTCATATGAATCTCGACTGTGGGGTCGAATTTGACATAATTGATCTTTTTGAGGAGTGTAACAGCCTCTGCTGGCTGATAGAGTTTTTCGCTCTCGATTTGCTTTTCCGCATCGAGATATTTTTTGCCATGCTGTGGCATATATTCGCCCTCCTTGTGGCAGGATAACCTCAGTGACTTACGGGCAATCCTTAATTAATAGTTAACTGATGGTGATACCCATACTGCGTGCCGTACCTTCAACCATGCGCTCAGCGCCTTCGATATCAATGACGTTGAGGTCTTTCATCTTGAGTTCGGCGATTTCGCGCAACTGAGTACGGTTAATTGACCCGACTTTTGTCTTATTCGGGATAGCAGACCCTTTGTCAACACTGGCGGCCTTTTTCAACAAGTCGGGTACCGGCGGGGTCTTGGTAATAAATGTGAACGACCGATCTTCGTAGATGGTGATTTCCGCCGGGATAACCATACCCACCTGATCCTGAGTACGCGCATTGTATTCCTTGCAGAACGCCATGATATTGACGCCCTGTGGGCCAAGCGCGGTACCAATGGGGGGTGCAGGGTTTGCCTTCCCAGCCGGGATCTGTAGTTTCACTACAGCTTTGATACGCTTTGCCATAACTGTTTTCAAACTCCTCAGATATACCTGATATTGCTATTGATTGTACTTAGATTTTCTCGACCTGGAGGAAATCCAATACTACCGGAGTCTCACGCCCGAAGAATGAGACGAGGACGGTAACTTTATTGCGATCCATATTGATTTCGCTCACGGTGCCAATAAACTCGGTGAACGGGCCATCAATAACACGGACACTCTGGCCTTTCGCAAAACTGATTTTTGTTTTTGGCTTATCGGTTTCTTTCGTGACCTGCTTGAGAATGGCTTTAACTTCATGTTCCTGCAAAGGTACAGGACGGATGCCGGAACCAACAAAGCTGGTGACGCCGGGTGTGTTACGAACAACATACCAGGCCTCGTCGCTCATGACCATCTCTACCAATACATAACCGGGAAAGACTTTGCGTTGCACTGTACGCCGTTGCCCTTGCTTAATTTCCACCTCTTCCTCCATTGGAACAATGACGCGAAAGATTTTGTTGCGCATATCCATTGAGGCAATGCGTGCTTCGAGATGGCTCTTTACTTTATTTTCGTAGCCGGAATAGGTATGGATAGCAAACCATTCAGGTGGTTCACCCTGTGGTTTCTGCTGAGTTATCGCATTGGTCGTCACATCAGCACCGGCTGTTTTAGTATCATTGGTATGTTCAGTAACCACGGCTTTTCCCTTCATGCTGCCTGAAAAACAGGACTAAATGCCGCTAAACAGCCGGAATAGCTGGAAAAGCCCATAGTCAACGGCGGCAATCACCGCACCAACCGCTGCGGAAAGCAAGATAACTATTGCTGTCATGTTGCGTGCTTCCACAAAAGTAGGCCAGGTAACCTTATGGCGCAGTTCATAATAGGAATCAAGAACGAAACGTGCGAAATGATTGCCACGCAAACGCATCAACAACGAGGGTTTTTTTGCCTCGCGTCGCACTGTTTTGCTCTCTTGCACTTTTCTTTCCCGTGTCACTGGCTTATCCGTTTTATTCGTCTCAGTCTCTGCATTACCGCTACGTGACTTCGGTTTCGGCGCTACCAATTGATTCTGGCTAGCATTTTTCTTTTTGTCGGCCATTTTGTTTGCCACGTTCAACCTTTCTCGATAGTAGCCTGACATCCCTGGTGGATGCCACTCGTGGTAGTCTGACATCCACCAGGGATGTCGCTACATGTAGGGACGCCCCTCGCGGGTGTCCGGCCTACTTATAATCTATTTGGTTTCACGATGCGCTCTGTGGACCCGACAAGAAGGAGTGGGGCAAAATTTCCTCAGCTCAAGCCGCTCAGCGTTGTTCTTCTTGTTCTTTGAGGTTGTATAGTTCCTCTGCTTACACACCGTGCAAGCAAGTGTCACAACGATGCGGTTCTCTTTTCCTTTACTTGCCATACAATTTCTCCGTTCATGTAGGGCGGCATTCATGACGCCCTCGTACTTCACCTCATGCTATAGCACGCCCGGCAGGTGGTAAATTTTCCATCCTACCCAGGTGTCATACATGCCGTCCCTACAATGGGGGCGCGATCAATCGGGCCCCTACTATCGTTCGACTTTGACGCAGATACCAGCACCGACGGTGCGACCACCTTCACGAATAGCAAAGGTCACGCCTTCTTCCATCGCCACCGGCTGAATTAACTCCACCGTCATCTCGATGTTGTCGCCCGGCATCACCATCTCCACGCCTTCCG